>WBZO01002803.1_pt1 | contig 21757 bp, 18 predicted proteins | sample 5204261 | NCBI WGS metagenome assembly WBZO01 (sample SAMN12412400, study PRJNA552823) | activated sludge metagenome | isolation source: activated sludge from anammox sidestream of wastewater treatment plant... | place: USA: North Carolina | collected 2017-09 | reverse complement strand
CAGTGGCATGAAGATGAGCGACATCGATCTCGTGGAGATCAATGAGGCCTTCGCCTCGGTCGTGCTGTCGTGGGCGCAGGTCTACGATGCGGACATGAACAGGGTGAACGTCAACGGTGGCGCCATCGCGCTCGGCCATCCGGTCGGCTCGACCGGCGCGCGGCTCATCTGCACGGCGCTGCACGAGCTCGAACGGCAGGACAAGACGACGGCGCTCGTGACGATGTGCTGCGGGGCCAATGTCGGCACCGGTACGATCATCGAGCGGCTCTGAGCAGCACAGGCGGAGAGGGAGAACGCAATGGGAGATCTCGGCGGCAAGGTGGCCATCGTGACCGGCGCAGGCGCCGGCCTCGGTCGCGAGGAGGCGCTGCAGCTCGCGCGCCAAGGTGCGCGCGTCGTCGTCAACGACATACCCGCAGCGCGCGAGCGGGCGCAGGCGGTGGTGGATGCGATCAAGGGGATCGGCAGCGAGGCCGTGGCGGTGTTCGGTGACTGTGCCGACACCGCCGATGCGGGCCGGCTCTTCAGGACCGCGATCGAGACCTTCGGCGACGTCAACATCGTCGTCAACAATGCCGGCTTCACCCGCGACAAGACGCTCTACGGCATGACCGACGAGGAATTCGATTCGGTCGTGCGCGTGCACCTGCGCGGGCACTTCGTCAACATGCGCAATGCCGCGCAGTACTGGCGCGAGAAGGCGAAGTCCGGGCCGGTCTACGGGCGGCTCGTGAGCACCTCGTCGGAAGCGATGCTGTTCGCGGCGCCGGGCCAGCCGAACTACGCACCGGCCAAGGCGGGCATCGTCTCGCTCGCGATCGGCGCGGCGGCGCTGCTGCAGAAGCTCGGCGTCACGAGCAACGTGATCCTGCCCCGCGCGCGCACCGCGATGACGGAGAACATGCCGCACGCGCACCTGTTTGCCGCACCCGCGACGGGCTTCGACGTGTTCAGCCCGGCGAACGTCGCACCGATGGTGGGTTACCTCGCGTCACCGTCCGCGGCGCACATCTCGGGCGAGGTGTTCGTCGTGTGGGGCAATCGCGTGACGATCGTGCAGCGCCCGCGGCTCGACGTGTTCTACGACAACCCGCAGGGCGGGCAGTGGACGATCGAGGGCCTGCACACGACGCTCGCAGGCTACTTCACGGCCGCACACAAGCCCGTGGTCGACGGCTACGCCGTTCCGCCACAGTGAGTGGAGATTGCGATGACCACCGAACGACCGCGCATCCGCTTCGACGACCTGCCCGCGCTCACGGCCCGCGTCAGTGCCGAGTTCGGGCCCTGGGGCCCGCCGTTTCGCATCACGCAGGAGCTGATCACGGCATTCGGGCGCATGACGCACGACGAGTTCTGGTTGCACGTCGACCCGGAACGCGCGCGGCGCGACAGTCCGACGGGAACGACGATCGCGCACGGGTTTCTCGTGCTGTCGCTTGCGCCGGCTCTCAAGACCCCGAGCCCGCTCGACATCACCGATTTCCGGCGGGCATTCAACGCGGGGCTCGATCGTGTACGCTTCGTACGCCCGATCCCCGTGGACAGCGAGATCGTCGGGCGCATGCGCCTCGCGGAGGCGCAGGCGGGCAAGCGTGGCACGCGCGTGAAGTTCGAGATCCAGGTGCAGGTCGTCGGTGACAGCGGCCCGGCGCTCGCCTACGAGCTGCTCGTCGCGTACGAGTGAGGATCTCGCCTACCCCAAATGAGGGTTGACGGTGCAGGCCCGCCGTCGCAAAAGGCGCATTGGTCGATGGGGCCAACCGAGGAGCTGACACATGTCGAATCGTGACAAGATGCAAAAGCCCGACTGGATGACGGAAGAGGAGTTTGCATGGTTCAAGCAGAGCACCTCCTCGCTCGACCTGATCAAGAAGGACGCCCACGCGGACGTGGCGGATTACCTCGCGAACCCCGCCGGCCGGGCGGAAGGCAAGTCGGCGAAGGGCGGCTTTCCGACGCTGCTCCTCACGACGAAGGGGCGCAAGTCCGGCCAGATGCGCACGAACCCGGCGGTATTCATGCGCAACGGCAACGACCTGGTCGTGGTCGGCTCTCTGGCGGGCTATGACGAGAACCCGGCCTGGGTCAAGAACCTCGATGCCGATCCGAAGTGCCAGGTGCAGCTCGACTTCGACAAGTACAGCGCCACCTCGCGCGACGCGTCCGCGGAGGAGCGCAAGGAGCTGTGGCCGCGCCTGGTGAAGCTCTTCCCGGCGTGGGGCTATTTCCAGCAGTACACCGAGCGCCCGTTTCCAATCAAGATCCTGACGCCGACCGGCCGCATCCCGGCCGCCTGAAGTCCCGACCCTTTCGAGGAACGCAGCATGAGCGAAGCGCATTTCGAGCACCTGTTCACGCCGTTGCAGGTGGGGCCGATGCGGGTGCCGAACCGGATCTGCGAGACGACGAATACAATCAATTCGTCGATGGTTCCGGGCATGATCGATGACAATTTCATCGCGCACCACGTCGCCAAGGCGCGCGGCGGCACCGGCTGGATCGGCAGCGAAACCTGGCTGCTCGACGTGCCCTTTCCGCCGAACACGCCGGACGAAATCGGCCTGTCGATCGGCTGCGCCTCGCACGGTGCGGCCTACCAGTACCCGGCGTTCGCCGAGGGGATGAAGAAGTTCGTCGACGAAGTGCACAAGGCCGGCTCGGTCGCGATCGTGCAGTTGACACAGCTCACCTCGGCGTGGGGCCCTTCTGCGGTGCCGATGGTCGGTGCGCAGTCCTATACGCCGCACGTGCTCGGCGAGGCGGAAATCGAGTTCTGCATCAACGCCTATGCCGACGCGGCGGCCGTGGCCAAGGCGGTCGGCGCCGACGGTGTCGAGGTGCACTGTGCCCATGAAACGATGGGTCACGCGTTCCTGTCGCCGGTCAGCAACCGGCGCACCGATCGCTGGGGCGGCGGGCCGACGGAGCGCACCCGCTTCGTGGTCGAGGTCCTGAAGCGCATCCGCGGCCGCATCGGCGATGCGCTCGCGGTCGGCATCCGCATCAGCGCGCAGGAGTTTCGCCAGGGCGGCTACGACAACATGGAAATGCGCGAGATGCTCTACGCGATCGCGGAGACGGGTCTCCTCGATTTCGCCGACATCGACACCGGCCACTGCTGGGGCGCGCCCTCCTACGTGCCGAACTCCTACTATCCGCACGCGGAACATCGCGAGGCGGGCAAGGCTGCCAAGGCCGACCTGTCGGAGCTCGACAAGAAGGTTGCCATCCTCTTCACCGGGCGCATCAATGACCCGGTGCTGGCGGAGAGCCTGATCAAGGACGGCTACTGCGACCTCGTGGGCATGGTGCGCGCAGGCATCGCGGATCCCGAGTTCGCGAACAAGGCGCGCGAGGGGCGGCTCGGCGAGATCCGCCGCTGCATCGCCTGCACGCGCTGCATCGACGAGGCCTCGGAGTCGCTGTACATCCCCTACACGCCGATGTGCTCGATCAACCCGGTCATCGGCAACGAACTGCGTTGGCAGAACGAGTACCAGCCCGCCGCGAAAGCGAAGCGTGTCGTCGTTGTAGGTGGCGGCCTCGCCGGTTGCGAGGCCGCGCGCATCGCGGCGCAGCGCGGGCACAAGGTGACGCTGCTCGAGCAGGGCAAGCGCCTCGGCGGCCAGCTCGTGCTCGCCGCGAGGGCGCCGGGACGCGATTCGTTCGAGGACCAGATCTACTTCGAAGAGAACGAAATGAAGCGCACCGGTGTCGACGTGCGCCTGGAAGCGCGCGCCGATGCGGCGGCGATCAAGGCGCTGAAGCCGGATGCCGTGGTCATCGCCACGGGGGCACGGCCGCGTGTACCGCACGACGTGACGGGCCTCGAGCTGCCGCATGTCGTGCAGGGCTGGGACGTCCTGAAGGGGACTGCGACGACCGGCAAGCGCGTCGCGATCGTCTCTCAGGAAGACTACTACGAGACGCCCTGCGTCGCGGACTTCCTCGCGAGCAAGGGCAAGGAAGTCACGGTCTTCCACAAGAACGTCCACCTCGGCTGGGAGGTCGCGAGGTATTCGCTCGCGATGGTCATCGGCCGCATGGAGAGCCTCGGCGTCGTGACGGTGCCGAACGTGACGCTCCGGAAGATCGATGCGGGCGGGCTCGAGTTCATCTCGGCTGTCGGCGACAAGGTGTCGCGCTTCGACGGCTTCGACAGCGTGGTGCTGGTATATGGCGCAGTGGCGCAGCCGGAGCTGTATGACGAGCTGAAGGCCGGCAGCGGGGTCGAGCAACTGTTCCTGGCCGGCGCGGCGTGGCTGCCGCGCCGCATGGCAGAAGCCACGCGCCACGGCGCACACATCGGACTCGCGATATAGCGGGAACGCCCGGCATCGCGCCGGGCGGCTTCCGCGGGGCGGCGGATTCCGGGGCAGGGCGCGTGGCTCACCGCGCCCCGGATGCCGATGGTTCAGCTCGCGGGCAGGCGCTCGATCCGCCCCGTACGTGTCCACTCGACCACGAGGAGGCGATACGCGATGCGCCATTCCCCGTCCCGGCGCACGAAGCGATCCTGATACCGGATCGCCCAGTCGAGCGTCATCGGGTGACCGGCCTCATCGACGAGCCCGTGGTAGGCGATGCAGTAGGTCTCGCCGCGCGCACGGTCACCCTCGATCGTGACCAACTGATTGAACACGCAGTGCATCGTGCCGCGAAACTGCTGCGCGAGCTGGCCCGGCACCGCGCGCAGCTGCTCGTGGCCGGCAAAGCGGAATCCGGGGCCCTCGACCACGGCATCCTCGACGAACAGCGAGGCGAAGAGCGGACCGTCGTTGCGATCGACCGCGGAGGCATACTGCTGGACGAGGCGGCGCAGCGCTGCCTCGTCGATGAGCCTGTCGAGCGGTGTCGTGTCCATCAATCGAGTTCCGCGAGGAGCGGCGTATCCGCCGCGGTCGTGTCACGCGACGTGTCGGCGAAGTAGCGGCCGTGCGGCATCACTTCCGGCAGGTAGCTGTAGCACTTGCCATGCATGGGCCTGTGGTCGCGCGGCTGCTCGCCGGTCCATGCGGCGATGTCGAAGCGCCGCGAGAAGCTGACGAGGTAGGCGTTGCTGAAGACGAACGCCGCCTCGAGGTCATCCCCGTCGAAGCATTCGGCCGCCCAACGCGCAAACCCCGGTCCCAGCGGTTGTCCCGCGTGCTCCGCGGGCGCAAGGACCTTGCCCTCGAACGTGCGCCAGCGATGCACGACGAGACCGTCGCGCCCGATGCTCGACCACACGGGATCGGGATATTCGTCGGGCACTTCGACGTCGTACTGGCGGGTTCCGCCGCGAGTGGCGTGCGCGATGGCGAGCAGTGCGAGATGGTGCAGGTGGGTGCAGTTAGCGCGCGGGTTGACCGCGGCGGAGGGGCGGCGCGGGTAAGGCGCCAGCGGACTGCCGATGAAGGCGCGCAGCGGCATGGCCGCGCCCGGACAGGTCGAGATCGGAATGCGCGTCATCACCGACTCGATCTCCGTGACCCGTTCACCGTCGTGCGAGAGGACGATGCGCATCGCGTGATTCGTGTCCTCGAGCGCGGCTCGCACTTCCCGGGGCGACGCGACGAGCCGCAGCCGCCTGCGGAAGATGCCGCCACCGAACCGGTTGTTGAGGCGCGCGCGCTCTGCAGGTTCATCGGCCATCGCGCCGGCTCCAGAGCCAAGACGGGCTGCTCATCGGTGCCCGTCGCGCAGCACGAAACGCTGCACCTTGCCGGACGCAGTGGTCGGCAGTTCCGTGACGAAATGCACGCGGCGCGGCACCTTGTAGTTCGCCATGTTCTCGCGGCTCCACGCGATCAGCGTGGGCTCGTCGAGCTTCGCGCCGGGGCGCAGCACGACGTAGGCATGCCCGACTTCGCCCATGCGCTCGTCGGGAGCGCCGACGACAGCCACCTGTGCGATCGCGGGGTGGGCGCCCAGCAGGTTCTCGATCTCCGCGGGGTAGCAGTTGAAGCCGCCGACGATGAACATGTCCTTCTTGCGATCGGTGATGCGCAGGTACCCCGTCTCGTCCATCACGCCGATGTCGCCCGTGTGGAGCCAGCCATCCGCGTCGATCGCCGCCCGCGTCGCCGCTTCGTCGTCGAAATAGCCGAGCATCACGTTGTAGCCGCGCACGAGCAATTCACCCTCGGACCCCCGCGGCACTTCGCGGCCCGACTCGTCGGCGACGCGGACCTCGACACCCGGGATCGGCGCGCCGCACGTGCGCGCGATGCGTTCCGGACTGTCGCCCGGCCGGCACATGCTCACGCAGCCCGTGGACTCGGTGAGGCCGTAGCCGGTGATGATCGTGCGAAAACCGAGCTCGGAGCGCATGCGCTCGATCAGCGTGACGGGCACATTGGCGGCTCCGGTCACCGCAATCCGCAGCGACGAGACGTCGACGGGCGTGCGCTCGCGGCCGACCAGCAGCGACTGGAAGAGGGTGGGTGCGCCCGGCAACACCGAGATGCGATCGTCGACGATGCGCTTCAGCACGACTTCGGCATCGAACACCGCGAGCGGCAGGATCGTCGCGCCGCGCAGCAGGCAGGCGAGCCAACCCGACTTGTAGCCGAAGGCGTGGAAGAACGGGTTGACGATCAGGTATCGGTCACCGTGTGCGAGGCCGACGATCGTCGACCAAGCGTCGAACACGCGCACATTCTGCGCGTGCGAGCTCATGACGCCCTTCGGCTGGCCGGTGGTGCCGGATGTGAACAGGATATCGGCGACATCCTCGCCGCGCAGCTGCGCGAGCCGGGCGGTCACCTCCGCATCCGTGACGGCTTCGCCGGCGGCAAGGAAGGCGTTCCAGTCGGCGCCGTCGAGTACCAGGCGGCGCTCGAGCGACGGGAGCGCCTCGCCCGCGAGGAGGTCGGCGTAACGGGTGCCGAGGAGTTCCTCGACGTGCACGAGGATACGGGCGCCGCTGCGGTTCAGGATGAACGCTGCCTCGCGCCCCTTCATGCGCGTGTTGAGCGGCACGATGACCCCGCCGACCGCCTGCGCGCCGAGTGCCGCGATGATCCAGCCGGCCTGGTTCGGCGCCCAGATTGCGACGCGGTCACCATGCTTGAGGCCAAAGGCGATGAAACCGGCCGCCGCGCGGCGCACGTCCGCCTCGAGTTCGCGGAAGGTCCAGTGCCGGCCGGCGTCCTCGAGCGCCAGGTCGTTGCCGTAGCTGCGAGCGGCTTGCTGCAGGGCCGCCGGGCCGGTCGAAGGAAGAGGGGCTTGCATGCGCGTCGCTTATGCGTCTATAAAAACTTCGATCATCATGGTAATCGAATCCGGATTCAACTTCGGGCCGGCGCCACGACGGGCCGCGTGCGAGGCAGGGAGCGATAGTGGCGAATGCAGTGCTGGATTTCTCGGGCAGCCGGGTCCTCGTGACCGGTGGAACGGCGGGCATCGGCCTCGGGATTGCCGAGGCGTTCCGGGATTGCGGGGCCACGGTCATCGTCTGCGGGCGCAACGAACCTGACGGGATGCAGTCGGGCCGGCTGCGACAGCTCGAATTTCGCCGCTGCGACGTGCGTCAGTCGCAGCAGTGCCACGCACTGGTCGAGGGCATCGCGCGCGACCACGGCGGCCTCGACGTGCTGGTCAACAACGCCGGGGGCAGTCCCGAAGTCGACTCGGCGACCTGCTCGCCGACGCTGATCGAGAAGGTGATCCAGCTGAACCTGACGTCGGCCTTCTTCATGTCGCAGGCGGCGCACGCGGTGATGAAGGGACAGGCGGGTGGCGGCTCGATCATCAACATCTCGAGCGTCTCGGCGGTGCGTTCATCGCCCCGCACGGCGGCATACGGCGCCGCGAAGGCGGGACTGCTCAATCTCACTGAATCGCTGGCGATGGAATGGGGTCCGCAGCGCATCCGCGTCAATGCGCTGATCGTCGGACTCGTGGCCACGGAGAACTCCCTCGAGCATTACGGCGGCGCGCAGGGGGTCGAGCGTGTCGGTGCCATGCTGCCGCTGCTGCGGATGGGTACGCCGAAGGACGTCGCCGACGGGTGCCTCTATCTCGCCTCGCCACTCGCGGCATACGTGAGCGGCGCCAAGATCGAAGTCCACGGCGGCGGAGAGAAACCGGTGTTCCTCGATCTCGCCAAGATCGCCCGCGACAGCCCCGGATCCTGATTCCGGCATGCCGATTGGACGTCGAGTGACGGCAGGCCTATGATCTTCAAGCTGTTCTGGACGCATGTTGAAGTATACGAGTGAGCCGGCAACCCGCGTCCCACCAAGCCCCTGACGCACGCCGCGAGGACCTGCCGCTCTCGTTCGATCAGCTGAGCGCGTTGATCGGTGCGATCTACCAGGGGCCGCTCGACACCGTGCCCTGGAGCGGGGCGCTCGTCATGTTGCGGGACATCATGCGCGCCAACTGGGCGACGCTGATCCTGCGGCCCGCGTCGGCGGACCAGCCGGCGCTCGTCCTGCGCGCCGGCAGCCAGGGCCCGGAGGTATATCACGCCGCCTACAGCCAGTTCGAAATGTTCTCGATGGATCCGTTCGTCGGCCTGCCCGTCGATCGCGTGGTCACGATCGACGAGATGATCGACACGTCGTGGATGTCGGGCGAGTTCTACGAGACGTTCCTCGCGCCGAACGACATCCGCTACATCATGGGTGCCGACATGGTCACGGAGGGCGGGGCGGATTGCCGCCTGCGCGTCACGCGACCTCGCGACGCGGTCGATTTCTCGGCGCAGGACAAGGCGCTGTGCCAGATTCTCCTGCCGCACGTGCGGCGGGCGGTGACCCTGCATTCGCGGATCGAGCGCATCGAGACCGAACGGCTGATGTATTCGACGACGATGGATCGCATGCTGGTGGGCACGGTGATTTTCGACGAGAAGGGCGCGATCATGCGCACGAATCGCATCGCCGACGAGGTCCTCGCCGAGAAGGACGGCATTCGCATCAGCCAGGGCCGCCTGCACGCCGAGTTTCCGGCCGAGGACCGGGAACTGCAGCGCCTCATCAAGGCGGCCCTCGCGCAGCCGGGCGCCGCACCCGTCGTGCCGCAGCCCATGTCCGTGACGCGGGTGTCCGGACGGGCGAGTCTCGGGGTGCTGGTGCGTCCGGTACCGCCGGGCGAGTGGCCCGACGATCGCCATCGTCCGACAGCGGTCGCCTTCATCCGCGACCCGGGGCGCAAGTCGCAGCTGTCGCTCGAGATGGTCCGTCACCTGTTCGGCCTGACCGGCGCGGAGGCCGCGCTTGCGCTGCTGCTCGCGAACGGGTACACGCTCGATGAGGCGGCGGTGGAGCTGAAGATCCGCAAGAACACGATTCGCGCGCACCTGCGGTCGATCTTCGCGAAGACCGGCGTGCGGCGCCAGACGACGCTGATTCATCTGCTGCTGAACAGCGTCGCGTCGATCAGCTGAGCGTAGTCCTTGTGGACGAGGTTGATCGGCAGTTTCACGAATAGCCTAGCCTGATGGCCCATGTTGCGAGGTGACCGGAAATGTCGGCAGTGCGGCTGACTGTCCCGAACGGGACGTGCGCAGGCACGCCAGGTGCGCCGGCGTGAGCTGCTGGGCGCTGGTCGCCATCAAGGCCGGCAGGAACCGCAAGGCGCGGCTGGCGGGGCACCTGTCGGCGCCGCTGCGCGAGCAACTCGCCGAGACGATGCTGCAGGGCGTTCTCGCCGCGCTGCGTGCCAGCCGCTCGGTCGACGGCATTGCGCTCGTGACGACGGACACCCGCCGTGCCGAACCGCAAGTACTCGTGCTGCCCGACCCCGGCTCCGGCCTGAATGAAGCGCTGTCGTCGGCGGCAGGCGAGCTGCAGGCGCGGGGCGCGACTCAATTGCTGATCGTGCACGCGGATCTGCCGCTGCTCACCGGCGGCGAAATCGACGAATTCATCGCCGAAGGACGCCGGGCAGCCGTCGCCCTTGCGCCCGATCAGCGGGGCACGGGCACCAATGCACTGTTCGTGGGCTTGCCGACACCGTTCCGTTTCCAGTTCGGCGAGGGAAGTTACTCGCGACATTGCGAGGAGGCCGCGCGCCACGGCATGGAAACCCGGACGGTGCGGGAATCGGGCCTCGCCTTCGACGTCGATGAGCCGGCGGACCTCGCTGAACTCGCGCAGCACGGCGGGGCGCGCTATGCCTTCGTGTCGGGCGAGCCGCGCCCACGGGTTGCCGGTGCGGATCGGTTGAGTCGCCAGGATGCGTATGCGCTCGTGACCGCGAATGCCGGGGACCTGCTCGGGGCGGCCGAGGCCCTGACGATCCGCGGCTTCGGGCATGCCGTCAGCTATTCGCGCAAGGTGTTCATCCCGGTCACCAAGCTGTGCCGCAATGTCTGCCGCTACTGCACGTTTGCCCACGTGCCGAACGAGGCCGAGCCGGCCTACCTGTCGGGCGAGGAGATCCTCGGTATTGCACGCGCGGGCGTCGCCGCGGGTTGCAAGGAGGCGCTGTTCACACTCGGTGACAAGCCGGAACTCCGCTATCGCGCCGCGCGCGACGCGTTGCAGGCGCTCGGCTGCGCAACGACGCTCGAGTACGTCGAACGCATGGCGCAGCTGGTGCACAAGGAGACGGGTCTGCTCGTGCACCTGAATCCTGGCGTAATGTCGGCGGAGGAGATCACGCGGCTGCGCCCGGTCGCCGTCTCGATGGGCATGATGCTCGAGTCGGCCTCAGAGCGGCTCTGTGAGCGCGGCGGTCCGCACTGGGGTTGCCCGGACAAGGCGCCGGCCGTGCGGCTGGCGACGCTCAGGGCGGCCGGCGAGCAACACGTGGCCTTCACGAGCGGGCTCCTCATCGGCATCGGGGAGACCCGCGAAGAACGTATCGATGCGCTGCTCGCGCTGCGCGACCTGCACGACGCCCATGGCCATCTGCAGGAAATCATCATCCAGAACTTCCGGGCAAAGCCCGGTACGGTCATGGCCGAGGCGCCCGAGCCGCCGCTCGAGGAACATCTCTGGACGATTGCCGCTGCGCGTCTGATCTTCGGCGCCTCGATGTCGATCCAGGCGCCGCCGAACCTGCGCGCCGGCGAGCTCGAGCCGCTGATTCGCGCGGGCATCAACGACTGGGGCGGGGTGTCGCCCGTGACGCCCGATCACGTGAATCCGGAAGCGCCGTGGCCACACCTCGCCGCACTCGCGGATGCGACCGAGGCGGCGGGACGGCGCCTCGTCGAGCGCCTGGCGCTCACGCCGGCGTATGTCCAGACCCTCGAGCGCTGGGTCGATCCCGCATTGCAGACGGCGGTGCTCCACAATGCCGATGCCGTCGGCAGGGCGCGCGATGCCGCGTGGCATGCAGGGACCGGCGGCGACCCGCCTGCAGCCGCCTTCGACTGGGTGAAGCGGGGCCGCACGCAACCTGCCGCGGCGCCCGAGATCCGGCACGTGCTGCGCCGGGCCGCGTCCGGCAGGCCGCTCGCGGAGGGCGATATCGTGCGGCTCTTCGACGCACAGGGCCCGGACCTGCGTGCAGTGCTGCACGCCGCCGACCGGCTGCGCGCCGAAAGCGTCGGCGAGGGCGTGTCGCACGTCGTCAATTGCAACATCAACTACACGAACATCTGCAAGCACCGCTGCGGTTTCTGTGCCTTCGCGAAAGGCCGCAGCGCCGCGAGCCTGCGCGGGCCGGCCTACAACTACTCGCCGGACGACGTGGCGAGGCGCGCGGTCGAAGCATGGCAGCGTGGCGCCACGGAAGTGTGCCTGCAGGGTGGCATCCACCCGGAGTACACCGGCCGCACCTACCTCGATATCGTGGCGGCGGTGAAGCGTGCCGTGCCGCAGATGCACGTGCATGCGTTCTCGCCGCTCGAGGTCCGCCATGGCGCACAGTCCCTCGGGCTGTCGCTGCACGAATACCTGTGCGAGCTGCAGGCGACCGGCCTCTCGACGCTGCCCGGCACGGCCGCCGAGATCCTCGACGACGAGATCCGGGCCGTGATCTGCCCGGACAAGCTCACCACCGCGGAGTGGCTCGAAGTGATCCGCGAGGCCCACACGATCGGCCTCCGGACGACCGCCACGATCATGTTCGGTCACGTCGAGCGTCCCGTGCATTGGGCGCGCCACCTGCTCAGGGTGAGGAGACTGCAGGAGGAGACGGGCGGCTTCACCGAATTCGTGCCGCTGCCCTACGTGCACATGGAGTCACCGATGTGGCGTCGCGGCCGCAGCCGCTCGGGGCCCACGCTGCGCGAGGCAGTTCTGATGCATGCGATTGCGCGACTCGTTCTGCACCCGGTGATCCGCAGCATCCAGGCGTCGTGGGTCAAGATGGGTCCGAAGGGCGTCGCGCTCTGCCTGCAGGCGGGCGCGAACGATCTCGGCGGCACACTGATGTACGAATCGATCACGCGGGCGGCGGGTGGCGTCAACGGGCAGGAATTCGATGCGACCGCCATGGCGGAGCTCGTGGCGGGCATCGGCCGGCCGCTCTGGCAGCGCACCACACTGTACGGCCGCGTCGAGGCCGGCGCGATGGCACGGCAGGCCGCGCCACGCGAGTGCGCGGCAGGTTAGGACGGCACACTGGAGCCGGCAACGGCGCGAAGGCGGGAACATGACGATTTCGATCGGGGAACTCGAACGGCAGGTGCGCGTGCTGCGCGACATCGAGGAGATCAAGCGCCTCAAGCACGCGTATTTCCGCTGCATCGACACGGCCAACCTCGCGGAGCTCGCGCAGCTCACGCACCCGGAGGTCACGACCTGCTACGTGGGCGGCAGCTATCGCATCGAGCTCAGGAACCGGGAAGAGTTCCTCGAGATGATCGGCAGTTCGTTCCACGCCGAGTGCGTCGCGCGACACAACGGCCACCACCCCGAGATCGAGGTGACGAGCGAAACGGAAGCGACCGGAACCTGGTACCTGCACGACGATTTCCTGAACCTGCGGGAAATGATCCGGACCGAGGGCACGGCCATCTATCGGGACCGTTACCTGAAGGTGGATGGTCGCTGGGTGATCAGCCACCAGAGCTACGAGCGCATTTACGAGCGGGTCGAACCGATCACGACGGTGCCGACGCTCACCGTCAACACGCTGGCCCGCGTCGGGCGCCGGCTGCCGAAGAAGGGTTGAGGAGTACAGATGCAATTCTGGCAATCATCGTTCCTGTGCGAGGGCGAACACCTGTTCGACATGGTGAAGCACTGCGAGTCCGCGGGGTTTCACGGCATTCTCGTGTCGGATCATCTCCTGCATCCCGAGAAGCAGGATTCGAAGTACCTGTACTCGACCGACCACAAGCCGCCGCAGTTCGAGGCGGACACCCTGTGGCCCGAGGCGTGGTCGTTCATCGGCGCGCTCGCCGCCGTGACGAAGAAGCTGCACTTCTGCACGAACGTCTTCATCCTGCCGCTGCGCCACCCGCTCGAAGTCGCGAAGGCCACGGGCAGCGTCGGCTACTTCTCCGGGGGGCGCGTGCACCTCGGTGTCGGCGCCGGGTGGATGAAGGAAGAGTTCGAGATGCTGGGCATCGACTTCCACACCCGCGGCAAGCGCTACGACGAATGCATCGAGGTCATCCGCAAGGTGCAGACGGGAAAATTCGTGGAGCACCACGGGCAGTTCTTCAATTTCCCGCGCATCATCATGACGCCGGCGCCGCCGGCACCGGTGCCGATCCTGATCGGTGGCACGAGCGACGTGGCGCTGCGTCGCGCGGCACGCATCGGCGACGGCTGGGTGTCGCCGGGACAGCCGCTCGAGGATGAAATCGCCACGCTGAAGAAACTCGATGCGCTGCGTCGCGAGTACGGCACGCACGGCAAGCCGTTCAACTCGATCGTGGCGATCATGCGGGGAGAGGACAAGCCGGTCACGCCGGCGGACATCCGTCGCCTGGAAGATGCGGGCGCCACCGGCTTCACGATCCTGCCGTTCCGGTTCACGATCGGCCGCGGCACGACGCTCGCGCAGAAACGGGCGGAAATCGACCGGGTCGCCACGGAGTTGATCGCGAAGGTCTGACTCGCGACACGCCGGGCGTGTCGCGTGCCGATGGAGTGGGGCTTCATGCAGGCGGCATCGGTGACCCGTGGAGCCATCGGCCTCGACGAGCTCGCCGCATGGGCGCACGCGCACGTTGCCGACGCGGCGTCGCCTCTCGCGGGCAGGCCTTACCTGCTGGTGCGCATCGGCGACTCCGGTCGCACGCCCGGTGCACAGGACGTGGCGGGCATCGGTCGCTGGCTGCGTGCCCAACGGTGTCCCGTACTGGGAATCGCGGATGCGGGCGCACACGAGCTGTTGCAGCGCTCCTGCGACCTGGTGTCGGCGGACGAGGCCGCGCTCGACGCTGCGATGGACAACATCCGTCACTCACCGCTCGCCGCCATGGTGCTCGTGCAGGTATTGCGTGTCACGGAGCAGATGCCGGTCGAGCACGCGCTCACGGTCGAGTCGCTCGCTTATGCCACGCTGCAGGGCGGCGAGGAGCATCGCCGTTGGCTGGCTGCACGCACACCCCGCAATCGGCCGGCCGCGCGCGACCCCGGCCCTGCCGTACTCGTGGAGAGGACCGGGAACGAAGTCGAGATCCGCTTGAATCGACCTTCGCGGCGCAATCCGCTCTCGATCGAAATGCGCGATGGATTGTGCGAGGCGCTGGAGCTCGTCGCCGCGGATCCGTCGATCGCGAGGGCGCGGATTGCCGGCAACGGTGACGCGTTCTGCTCGGGTGGGGACCTCGACGAGTTCGGGGCCACACCGGACACTGCTACAGCCCACGCCGTGCGCAGCCTGCGGTTGCCGGCGGCCACGCTGCAGAGGTGTGTGGATCGGGTCGAATTCCGCGTGCACGGTGCGTGCATCGGGGCCGGCATCGAATTGCCGGCCTTCGCGCCGACCGTTCGCGCGCGGCGCGATGCGTTCTTCCAGCTTCCCGAGATCCGCATGGGCCTGATTCCGGGCGCGGGTGGCTGCGCGAGCATTCCGCGCCGCATCGGACGGCAGCGTACGGCGCTCATGGCGCTGTCGGCCGCGCGCATCGATGCGCCGACGGCCCTCGCCTGGGGACTGATCGACGCGATCGACGACTGATGCCCGGCAACAGCGGCCGCTCTCTGCGAGTCGGGCTCGCTGCGGCTCAGCCGCGCTGCCAGATCAGCTGGCCGCCCCGAAGTGTCGCGATCACGCGTACGGCCGCAAGATCGGTGCGTGCCGCGGACCACGGGCGGTCGAGCAGACACAGATCCGCCGGCGTCCCCGGTGCGATGTGCATGGCCGCCGTGCCGGGCGCCAGCGGATCACCGCTGAAGAGTCCGAGCGCCTCTTCCGGCGTCAGGGCTTCGGCGCAGCCGAGCGTTTGGCCCGCCTGGGTGCGGCGATCCACTGCGGCCTGCATGGCGAGCCATGGATCGGGTTCGCCGAGCGGCGCATCGGTTCCTGCCGCGAGTGCAATGCCCGCGTCGAGGAAGGCGCGCCCGCGATAGAGCCACGGACAGTCACGGGCGGCGACATCCGCGAGGTAGGCGTCGCCGCGCTCGCGCACGAAATTCGGCTGCGTCACGACCGTGACGCGCTGTTCGGCGATGAGCGCGAGCACTGCAGGCGGCGCGACGGAGGCATGCTCGATGCGATCACCGGGCCGGCTGCCGACCGCGGCGAGCGCCGCGAGCGCGAACACGATCTCCGCCTCCGTCACACAGTGCACGGCGATGGCGCGCCCGGCGTCGTGGCTGCCCGCGATCGCGGCGCACAGATCCTCGAGTGTGGGGAGCGAAGACTCGCGCAGGTAGATCTTGGTCGGGCCCCGCTTCACGGCCTCCGAGTCCCCGATGGCGTCGAGGCCGGCATCGCCCATCACGCATACGCGCTGCAGGAGTTCCGCGCGCGCGGTCGCGTCGACGAAGTGGCGGAACTCCTGCCGCGAGTTGCGCGCGCTCGCGTCGGTGATGCCGGTGACGCCGAAGCTCGCCAGCAGGGCGCTCGCGGCGTGCAATGCCGGTGGCGAGCCGCCGAGCCGTCGTCGCAGCCATGGATCGAGGTCGTAGAGCCTGCCGGTCGCGAGTGCGTCGTTTGCGCGCAGGGGCGCGAGCTCGTTGGCATCGGCGCCGGCAGCCAGCCGCTCGAGTCCGCGGGAATTCACGATCCAGAGACGACCGGAGCGATGCTGGATGCGCACCGGCCGATCGGCGACGATGCGATCGAGCCAGGCCCGATCGATGTCTCCGGCCACCGATTCGTGGTAGGCAATGCCGCGGATCCATGCGTCGTCATTCGCCGGCAGGCTCGCTGCGTGTTCGCGCAGGCGACACGCGAGCGCGTCCTCGGTCACGATCCCCGGGGGGCCGCATCGCAGCGATGCGAGCGAGGTCGCGAGCGCGAGGAGGTGCAGGTGATGGTCGTGCAGTCCGCGCAAGAGCGCACCCCCGCGCGCATCGAGCACGGTTTCGCCGGACCGGGCAGGCAGGCGCTCGCCCAGCTGCGTCACGAATCCGCCGTCGATGCGCATGTCCGAGGTCCCGCACCGGCCGAGTTCCGCGTTGCGTATCAGCATGCGCGACTCGGGCGGCGGAACACCGAGTCATTGTCGGCGCCGAGGGGGCACGCACGGCCGGTGACTGCACGGGCCGCCGGACGCACCGCATCGAGTCCGAGTGCGCGGGCCTCGGCAGTCCAGGCGCGCCAGCGCTCGCGCATTGCGGCCTCGGTACGAGGTTGGCCGAAGGCGATGCCGTGAGCCACGACATCGCGCAGCGTGATCTCGATGAGATGGCCGCCGCCGCCGCGATGGCTGGCAAGGCCGGCCAGCGCAGCGTGCATCCCGGCCAGCGGATCGGCGAGCGCATCGCCACAGACGAGCGGCGCACCGGTCAGCTGCTGCATCAGCGAGGACAGGCCGGCGGCGACGGCGCCGTCGTCGCCGAAGGCTACCCAGTCGCTGCCCGGTTCGTCACGGCCGTAGCCGGTGAGGCTGACCCAGGTCAGCCCCGGGCGCCTTGCGACGCATTGCTCGGCGACGATTCCCCGCTCGCGCAGCGCGCGCGGTCGCGAGCCCTCGATCACGATGTCGGCCCAGTCGAGGAGGGCGTGCAGGCGCTCCATGCCGCGGCCATCGAACGGGATCGCCACGCTGCGCTTGCGGTGGTTCAGCAGGTCGAAGAAATCCGCAGGGCCTCTGCGGGCGCCGTCCGGCCGATCGGGACTTTCAACCTTGATGACCTCGCCGCCGAGTTGCTGGAGCAGGTGCGAGCACAGAGGGCCCGCCCACAGCGACGACAGGTCGACGATGCGGGGCGGGCGCACGCGGGTCTCGATCGGCGCCGCCGGGCCGTGCCGTGCCGCGGAGAACCAGGGCCGCGGCACTGCTGCCGGCGGGGCTGATACGCACGCGGCGAGCCCCAGCAAACGTGCTCGCTCGACGAGCGGCTCGACGGCGCGCGCAGCGACTGTGCTGGCGAGCGCGTCCCACGATTCGATGCGACCGGACTCGAGCCACGCAGGCACATCCGCCCAGTCGGCGGCACGCGGCAGGTTGACGGCGAACCATCCATCCGCGCCTGCGAGCAGGCGGCAGCTGCCCCCGGGCGACATGAGACCTTTTCGATGCAACCGCGCGATCGCAGCCCGCTCACCGAGCAGGGCGCGTCCTGCCGGCAGGCTGCCGACGGCATCGAGCGGTGCGAGGCAGGAGAGCGCCCGCACCGCGCCGTCCGCACAGCTCGCGAGCGGTGCAGGGCACATCTGTGCGGGGCCGTCGGCGAGCCCCGTCAGTGACATGAGGCCGCTCTGCGCCCAGGCGATCGCGGCGGACAGGTCCTCCGGGCCGGCGACCGTGGTCACGCGTGCACCGAGCGATTCGAGCAGTGCGTGCGCGTAATCGCTCGCGATGCCGTGCCCCGCGAGGCGGAGCGGCGGCAGCGCGGACAGGAGACCGGCGTCGGAAGCTGGGGGCACGTGCATCGGCTGATTGTTCAATGGATGCCCGGTCGCGACAAAGGGCGTAGTGTTCGGCTAGTCCAGGTGGACGATGATCCATGGCAGCCCGACGACGAGACTTGGACGCGCGTCCCGGGGGGGCATGCGGGCGCGTCGTCCGAATCAGCTTTGCCCGGAAATACGGCGGATATCGTCATGAGGTTACTGAAGGCCGGTACGCGTGCCAAGTGCGCGGTGTGCGATACGGAAGTCATGGTCGTTCGCGCGGCGCCCGTGGAGGTGCAGGTCACCTGCGGCGGCGTCGAGCTGATCGCGATGGATGGCGCGAAGGCGCCGGGCGCGCATGTGGATGCGGCGGCAGGCCAGTCTGCGCTCGTCGGCAAGCGTTACGTGAATGCGGCAGATGTCGTCGAACTGCTGTGCACGAAAGGCGGCAAAGGGCAGCTGGCGGTGGGCGGCGAGCCGCTCTCGGTCAAGCAGGCAAAGCCGCTGCCGTCTTCGGACTAGTTCGTGAACCTGGTCATGACGCTCGAGATGGCGGCCGAGTGCCATCCGCAGCGCATCGCCGTCACCTCGACCGACACTCGGCTCACGTGTGCGGAGCTGCTGGCGGCCGCGCGTGCCGCGGCGCTGGGCATTCGGGAAGCGGGCGTGAAATACGTCGGCATGCTCGACATCAACAGCCCGGCCGTGCCGATTGCGCTGTTTGCCTCCGCGTATGCGGGTGTGCCCTACGTGCCGCTCAACTATCGGCTCACCCGGGGCGAGATCGAGGCGCTGCTCGCGCGCATCGCACCGGCGCTGCTCATCACCGACGAGCCGGTGGTCGCGCCACTGACGCTTCCGCCCGGCATCACCGTGATGCTGCGCAGCGAGTTCCAGCGTCGCGCCCTGTCGGCTGCGCCCACGGAGATCTCCGCGCCGGGCGAACCGCGTGATGCCGCGATCCAGCTGTTCACGAGCGGGACGACGGGCAAGCCCAAGGCGGCCGTGCTGCGGCACGAAAACCTGATGTCCTACGTGCTCGGCACCGTGGAGTTCGCCTCCGCCGCCGAGGATGACGCGATCCTGATTTCCGTCCCCCCGTACCACATCGCGGGGATTTCGGCGGTCCTGAGCTCGATCTATGCCGGCCGGCGCATGGTGCAGCTGCCGAACTTCGATGCGGCCACGTGGCTGCAACTGTGCCGCGACCAGAAGGTCACCAATGCGTTCGTCGTGCCGACGATGCTGTCGAGGATCGTCGATCACCTGCAGCTGCACCCGGGAGACGCCCGCATGCCGTCACTGCGGGCAATCGCCTACGGCGGCGGCAAGATGCCGCTCGCGGTGATCGAACAGGCGATGCGGCTCCTCCCCGGCGTCGATTTCACCAATGCCTATGGCCTGACGGAGACGAGTTCGACGATCTGTCTCCTCGGGCCCGACGACCATCGCAGCGGCTTCGCAAGCGCGGATCCGCTGGTGCGTCGCCGCCTGTCGTCGGTCGGCAAGCCCGTGCCGACGATCGAGCTCGAGGTGCGCGGCGAGGCCGGCGAGGTGCTCGGACCCGGCCAGTCCGGCGAGGTCTTCGTGCGCGGCGGACAGGTCGCCGGCGAATACCTGGAGCAGGGCAGTCTGCTCGACACGGATGGCTGGTTCCCGACGCGCGATCGCGGCCACGTCGATGAATACGGCTACGTGTATCTCGAAGGCCGCGCCGACGACGTCATCGTCCGCGGCGGGGAGAACATCTCGCCGGGCGAAGTCGAGGATGTCCTGCTGGAGCACCCCGCGGTGTCCGATGCCGCCGTCGTCGCCGTGCCGGACCGGCAATGGGGCGAGTCGGTCGGGGCCGTGATCGTGCTGCGCGAAAACGCACAGGCCACGGATGCCGAGTTGCAGGACTGGGTCAGGCAGCGACTGCGTTCATCCCGCGTGCCGACCGCCATTCGCTATGTCGATCAATTGCCGTTCAACGAAATGGGCAAGGTGCTGCGACGCGTCCTGAAGCAGCAATTCGCCGATCTGAAATCGTAGGTCGCCATGAAGTTCGCACTGCTGCTCGGGTTCAGCCACCATCGTGATTTCCCGGCGCTCGCGCAGGCCGCCGAAGCAGCGGGCTTCAACTCGGTGTGCATCCCCGACAGCCTCTTTTACCCGAAGGCGACGGAATCGGAGTATCCGTACAACGATACGGAAACCATCCGCGGCTACATCAGCGCGACGGAATTCATCGAACCGTTCATCGCGATGGCCACGATGGCGGCCGTCACTTCCCGCGTGCGCTTCTACCCGAGCGTGCTGAAGGTGCCGGTGCGCCAGCCGCTCGTGCTCGCCAAGCTGCTCACCTCGCTCGCCGTCGTCAGCGATGGCCGTGTCGCGCTCGGCGCGGGCTTGAGCCCGTGGAAGGAAGACTTCACGTACAACGGCGTGCGCTACGAGCGTCGCGGCGCGCTGATGGACGAGTGCATCCAGATCATCCGCGGTGTCATGTCGGGCGACTATTACGAACACCACACCGAGAACTACGATTTCGGACCGCTCAAGATGAACCCAGTGCCCGCGCGGCCCATCCCGATCCTGATCGGCGGACACGCGGCGCCGGCACTGAAACGTGCCGCGCGGGTCGGAGACGGCTGGATATCCGCGAACAGCGACTACGAATCGCTGGCGAAGCTGATCGCCCAGCTGAACGGCTATCGGCGGGAGTACGGCACGCTGGACCGCAAGGATTTCGAGATCCACGTGATCGATTCCAATGCGCAGACCGTCGCCGATTTCCAGCGTCTCGAGGCGCTCGGCGCCACCGAAGCAGCGCTCATCGCCTGGCCGCCGCAGGTACGCGATGGCCGCCAGCAGATCGAGGCGATCAAGCGCTTCGGCGACACGGTCGTCGCGAAGTTCCGCTAGACCGGGTCGCGTTCGACACGCGCCGTCGATGGTGATGCTTCGACGCCGGAGCGCTCGAACGACTCGAAGAAATGGCCCTAACTAACTGTAAACGCTCGTATTGAGCATCTGCCCCTACCGGGCCGCGCCGACTTCCTTCAACCGCATCCACACGCGCTGCGCCGTGGCCGGCGTCTCGGTCATCTCGATGCCGAGCGGGGCGAGGGCGTCGTTGATCGCGCAGGTGATCGCCGCGGGCGTCGTGTGCATCGCTCCTTCGCCGCATCCCTTCGCGCCAAGCGGCGTGACGGGCGAGGGGGTCACGATGTGGTCCCGCCGGGTGATCGGCACCTCGTGGATCGACGGCATCAGGTAGTCGACGAATGTCGTGACGAGGGGATTGGCGCCGTCGTCGTACACGTACTCTTCGAGGAGCGCCGCGCCGACGCCTTGTGCGACGGCTCCCTGGAGCTGCCCTTCGACGCTCGCGGGATTCAGCCGGGTGCCGCAGTCGTCGACGATGAAGTACTTCAGGATCGACGTGTGGCCCGTGCCGCGGTCGACCTCGACCATCACGACGTGGGTCGCCGTGGCCGCCGTCAGATAGCTGCGGCACCGACCTTCCTCGTCGGGCATGTTGCGCCCGGGGGCCGTCCACACCGAGGTGGCCGTCGGGTTCGGCTCCATGCCGGGCGGGAGCAGGTCGCTGCGGCCGAGCATCGTGCCCGCGACTTCGGCGACCGTCATGCCCATGGCCGGATTGGCCTTGACTCGCAACCGCCCGTCCATCAGTTCGATTGCATCGGGTGGCAGGCCGCCCATGATGTGGCCCACCACGCGCTTGAAGTCGGCCTCGAGCTTCTGGCAGGCGCCGAGCACGGCGCCCGTGATGGCGACGCCGACCCGGCTGCCGCCCTGGCCGAAGTGCGGCGGCGTGGCATCCGTCGCGGCGGTCGTGACCTTCACCGATGTGATGTCCACGCCGAAATAGTCGGCGGCAACCTGGGCCGCGACCGTG
>WBZO01002801.1_pt1 | contig 21761 bp, 21 predicted proteins | sample 5204261 | NCBI WGS metagenome assembly WBZO01 (sample SAMN12412400, study PRJNA552823) | activated sludge metagenome | isolation source: activated sludge from anammox sidestream of wastewater treatment plant... | place: USA: North Carolina | collected 2017-09 | reverse complement strand
GACATTGCGCAGCGCGAGGGAGGTCACGTCATGGACCTCCTGCTCGTCGTCGACGATGACGATCTTCCAGGCCCCGTCGCGGCCGCTCGCCGCCACGGGCGCCGGCGCGGCCTCCTCGTCGCAGAACGGTGAAGCGGTGTCGTCCCCCAGCACGCTCGGATCCTCCGTGAGAGCGGCCCAAGATATTCGAGACGCGGGATTTCGCGAGGGCCGAGCACAGGAAACGGATTCCCGAGACCGATCGCAGCGTCCAAGTGCGCGAAAGGTTTGCGCTAGAGGCCTGGCGCGACGATTGCTGACCCGTCCGTCATGCACATCCAGGCGCTCGCCCGCTTCTCTCGTTCCTCTTCGATCCTGTTCGGCACCGCGTTCGCGGGCCTCGTGAGCATCCTCGCCGGCTGCAGCGGCGCCTCCGCGCCCGAGGCGGAGAGCGCGAGCCTCTGCGCGCCCGGTGAAGCCGTCGCCGCCGGTGACGTCGCCGCCAAGGGCATGCGCCTCAACGGCATGCGCATGAACGGGATCGCCCTCAACGGAATCAACTTCAACGGCGTGAACTTGAACGGCGTGACCCTCAACGGCATCAGCTTCAACGGCGCCAAGTTCAACGGCATCCGGCTGAACGGGCCGCTCCTCCAGGGCACGAAGCTGAACGGCATCTCGATCAACGGCCCCGTCCTCCAGGGCACGACGCTCAACGGCATCACCTTCAACGGCGCCGACCTCGCGGGCGTGGAGCTCGTCGGCGAGCTCTCCGACGGCACCACCATCCCGATCTTCATCGACGCGGTCCGCCAGAACCCCGATCCCGCGAACGCCGACGTCGTCCTCTACGAGGTCTCGTACGGCGCCGATCACGCTCCGCTCTGCGGGCACGACGCGGGCGGCGCTCCGCTCCTCGCGACGGCGCTCGCCAACACCTGGGACCCTGCCACGGGCAACCGCATCGACTCGAAGGATCGCTTCACGTTCGCCTGCCAGGGAGGCGCGCTCTACAAGTGCGTCGCCGCCGGCTACAAGCCGTGGAAGTCGGTCGAGAGCGCGAGCGGGCCGGCGTCGCTCGCCGACCTCCACCAGGCGTGCACCCGGATGATCCGGGCCGACTACTGCGGAGACGGCCGCTCCTTCACGCGTGACGGGACGGAGATCGACCTCTACGACGGGCTCGCCATCCAGACGCCGGCCTCGCTCGATCGCGCGAGCTTCGCGTTCGAGGCCGCGTGGGGGCCCAACGGCGCCACGTGCGTGTCGAAGACCCGCTACCCGCTGCCGGCGCTCCCCCAGTGCGTGATCGATCGCATGTCCGACTCGTGCGAGACGACCCCGAGCGCGCAGCCCGGAGCGGTCGGTCTCATGAACCGATCGTCGAAGGACAACGCCTGCCTCGTGCAGTGACCCCGGGACCACGACCGGCCTCACCGACCGTCGCGCGCGCTACACTCCACGGCGCGCGATGACGGTGGGCTTCTGTCCTGCTTTCGAGCCGAGGATCGCCGTCGCCTTCGCGGGCGACGGCGCCGCGCTCTTCCATCACGCGGCGCTGCTCGACGCGATCGCCGAGGACCACGGCCTTCCGCTCCTCTCGAGCTTCGCCGACAACCGCGAACCGCCTCCGGACTTCGACGGCTACCCGGAGGAGCTCGCCGAGGCGCTCGGCCCGTGGACCGCGTGGTTCTCGCCGACCGATGGGCTGCGCTGCGTCGAGGGGCTCCTCGACGCGCTCGAGGACGCGCGCACGCGCGAGCGCATCCCGTCGGTCGAGGGCGTGGTCGACGATCTCACGGCGCTCCACGACGTGCTCGTCGTCGCGAAGAAGAAGAAGGCGCGCTTCCGGCTCGAGGTCGCGTAGTCCGACGCGCCGCTGTGACTCGCCCACCCATGCGGCAAGTCTCCATCGTGACCTCTTCCGTGCGATGGCTACGAATCCATCCGCCCCATGGACCTGTCGGATGCCCAGCGGGAACGGATCGCCACGACCCTCCAGTTCGCGCGCACGAGGCTGAGCCCAGGCGCGAAGCAGCGTGACGTCGAAGGCCGCTTCGACCGAAACCTCTGGGATCGTGCGGCGGAGCTCGGCCTCGCCGGGCTCCCGATCCCCGAGGAGTGGGGCGGGAGCGGTCTCGACGTCTACGACACGATGCTCGTCGTCGAGGCGCTGGGGAAGGGCTGCGAGGACGGCGGCCTCGTCTTCTCCCTCTGCGCGCACATGTTCGCGTCGGCCGTCCCGATCTGGCGCTCGGGCGCGAAGAACATCCACGCGCGCTACCTGCGCGACATCGCCGCCGGGCGGATCATCTGCGCCAACGGGACGTCGGAGCCGAACGCGGGATCCGACGTCCACGCCATGGAGACGGCCGCGACGCGGACGGCGGGCGGCTGGGTCCTCCGGGGCACGAAGTGCTTCATCACGAACGCGCCGATCGCCGACCTGTTCCTCGTCTACGCGGTGACGGCACGGGAGAAGGGGCACTTCGGCATCTCCGCGTTCATCGTCCCGAGGGATACGCCTGGCCTCTCGGTGACCCTCGAGCACGACAAGTCGGGGCTTCGCACCTCTCCGTGGGGCACGCTCCACTTCGACGACTGCCACGTCCCCGAGTCTGCGCTGGTCGGTCGTGAAGGATCCGGGGCGGCGCTCTTCGCGGAGTCGATGATCTGGGAGCGTGCCTGTCTCTTCGCGTACTACGTCGGCGCGATGGACCGCACGCTCGAGCGATGCATCGAGCACGTGCGAACGCGGAGTCAGTTCGGGAAGAAGCTCGGCTCCTTCCAGCTCGTCTCGAGCCGGCTCGTCGACATGAAGATGCGTCTCGAAGCCGGCCGGCTGCTCCTCTACCGCGCAGGCGAGCTGCACCGCGCCGGCAAGCGATGCGACGAGGCGATCGCGATGAGCAAGCTCTGGATCTCCGAGGCGGCCGTGCAGTCGGGGCTCGACGCGATCCAGATCTTCGGAGGTCCCGGCATGATCCAGGAGACGGGCGTCGACGCGCTCCTTCGTGATGCGCTCCCCTCACGGGTGTTCTCGGGCACATCCGAGATCCAGCGGATGATCATCGCCCGCATGATGGGGGTCGCGTGATGAGGCTCGAGTCGCTCTTCGCGCGGGCCGCGGCGCGCTTCGCGGACCGCATCGCGGTCGTCGGCACGAACGACTCGATCACGTACGGCGAGCTGGACCGGCTCGCGAATCGCTTCGCGCACACGCTGAGGGCGTGCGGCGTCGGGCCGGGCGATCGCGTCGGGCTCCACCTCACGCGAGGCAGCTCGGCGATCGCGGCGATGATCGGCGTCCTGCGCCTCGGGGCGGCGTACGTGCCGCTCGATCCGGGCTCGCCGTCCTCGCGGATCGCGCTCATCGCGAAGGACTGCGGGCTCCGCCACGTCGTCGTCGCGTCGCATCTGCGCGAGGGCTGGTTCGAGTCCGGGGGCGCGGAGGGCGCCACGCACATGGTGACCGCCGAAGAAGGGGTGCTAGAGGCGCCCGTCACGGCCCTCTCGCCGATCACGTCCACGCCGGACGAGCTCGCCTACATCCTCTACACCTCCGGCTCCACGGGCGTGCCCAAGGGCGTGATGCTCTCGCACCGGAACGCGATCGCGTTCGTCGACTGGGCGTCCGATCTCGTGGACCTGTCGTCCGAGGATCGCGTCGCGAGCGTCGCGCCGTTCCACTTCGACCTGTCGGTCTTCGACATCTGGGCCTCGCTGTCGCGCGGCGCGACGATCGTCATCGTCGACGAGGGCACCGTGACCTCGGGGGCGCGAATGGTGGCGCGCATCCGAGAGCAGCAGATCCGGGTCTGGTACTCGGTCCCGACGGCCATCTCGCTCATGCTCGACGCAGGCGATCTCGAGGACGGAGGCGCGCCCTCGCTGCGCGCCGTGTTCTTCGCGGGCGAGGTCATGCCGATGAAGCAGCTGCGGAGGGCGATGCGAGCGCTCCCGAGCGCGCGCTTCTACAACCTCTTCGGCCCGACCGAGACCAACGTGTGCACGGCGTACGAGGTCCCGGGCGTGCCCCCCGAGGACGTCGGCGCCATCCCCATCGGACGTCCGAGCTGCGGGGACACCGCCCTCGTGCTCGACCCCGAAGGCCGTCCCGTCGCAGACGGCGAGGTCGGGGAGCTCTTCATCGAAGGCCCGACGGTGATGCTGGGCTACTGGGACGGAGGGCGTCGTACGCCTGCGCGCCACCCCTATCCGACCGGCGACATGGTCTCGCGTCGTGCGGACGGCGAGCTCATGTACCACGGCCGTCGCGACCACATGGTCAAGGTGCGTGGCTTCCGGGTCGAGCTCGGCGAGGTGGAGGCCGCGCTCGCGGCGCACGACCTGGTGAAGGAGGCGATCGTCGTCCTCCACGAGCAGGAGCTCGTCGCGGTGATCATTCCGGCGGACCCTGCGCTCTCGGTGCTCGAGGTGAAGCAGCACTGTGCGGCGCGCCTCCCGAAGTACATGGTCCCGCATGGCGTGCGCTTCGTGCAGACGCTCCCGCGCACGTCGAACGGAAAGACGGACCGGATTCGCACGGCAGCCGCCGTTCGCGAAGGGGGAGGAGACGCACGATGGTGAACATCCGGACGAGGACCATGATCCGCGAGTACGTCGTCAACGAGTGGCTCAACGGCGACGGCCGTGGGCTCTCCGACGAGACCGATCTGCAGGAGGCGGGGCTCCTCGACTCCCTGAGCACGCTCTCGCTCATCAGCTTCCTGGAGAGCTCGTTCGAGATCCGCCTCGACCCCGCGGACGTGAATCCGGAGACGTTTCGCTCGCTCGACACGGTCGCGGCGCTGGTCGACCGGAAGGCGGGCGGCGCCGACACCTGACGGTCCCTTCGAACCCAGGCACGAAGGAGGGGTGAAGATGGAATCCGAGCTGCGACAGATCATCGCGAAGGTGGCCGAGACGACCAACGTCGACTTCGCGGCCGATGCCGATCTCCGAGACGTGCTCGACGTCGACTCGCATCGCGCGATCGAGCTCATGTTCGAGATCGAACGGAAGTTCGACGTATCGATCCCCAACGAGCGAGTCCAGGAGCTGCGCACGCTGCGTGGCGCAATGGCGCTCGTCCGATCGCTCCAGGGCAGCTGACCGCGCTCCACGCGCTCCGAGATCCGAGGTCGTCCATGGAAAGGCGCGTCGTCGTGACGGGCTGTGGGGTCGTGTCCGCCGCGGGCCACGACCTCGATACGTTCTGGGGCTCGCTCATGCGCGGCGAGTGCTTCATCCGGCCGCTCCGGCAGCCGGCGCTCGGTCGGTGCTTCGACCCGTCGCAGGCGGAGGTCCCGGTCGGCGCGGAGATCGCGTCCCCGTTCGACGACCAGCTCGGCGCGGACGTGGACGCCGACGCGCATCGATCGCGGTGCGTCCGCCTCGCGCTCGCCGCCGCCGGCCGTGCGATCGCCCACGCATCGATCCCGCTCGACGCCGCGTCCCGCGCGCGCACCGGGGTGGTGATGGGCACCACGCTCGGCGAGGAGCGGCAGGTCAACGACGTGAGCGATCGATGGCCTCGCGAGGGAGACAGGAGCATCGGTGCGTCCTTCTTCGACCGCGCGGACAGTCATCGCCTCGCGACCGTGACGGCCGAGCGGCATGCCCTGGGCGGCCCGGTCGTCCTCGCGGCGGGGGCGTGCAGCTCGGGCAACGCCGCGATCGCGACGGCGTACGATCTCGTCGCGAGCGGCCTCGCGGACTGCGTGATCGCCGGGGCCGCGGACACGCTCGTACGCTCGATCTACTGCGGCTTCCTGCGGATGGGCGCCCTCTCGAAGAGCGTCTGCCGACCGTACGACAAGAACCGTGACGGCGTCTCCTTCGGAGAGGGAGCCGGCGTCCTCGTCCTCGAGGCCGAGGATCGTGCGGTGAGCCGCGGTGCGCGCATCCATGCCGAGGTCGCCGGGTTCGGACTGAGCAACGACGCGCATCACGTCACGGCTCCAGACCCGAGCGGCGACGGCTTCGCCCGTGCGATCCGCCAGGCCCTGGCGACGACGGGCACCGACGTCGAGGCGGTGGACTACGTCAGCGCGCACGGGACCGGGACGCAGTACAGCGATCTCTGCGAGGTCCGTGCACTCCGCACTGTGTTCGGAGAGCGCGCGAGGACGATCCCGATGAGCTCGATCAAGTCGATGATCGGGCACTCCAACGGGGCCGCGAGCGCCATCGAGGCGGTGGCATGCGTGCTCGCGCTGCTGCACCAGGCCGTCCCCCCGACGGTCAACCTGATCGAGCAGGATCCGGAGTGCGCGATCGACTGCGTCCCCGGCAAGGGACGTCCCGCCGAGCTCCGCAACTGCCTGAGCCTCTCGGCGGGCTTCGGCGGCTTCAACGCATGTCTGGTGCTGAGGAGGTGGTCATGAGCGTCCTCGCCATCACCGGCCTGGCGGCGCTCACGCCGCTCGGCGACTCGCCCGAGTCCATCCACGCCTCCCTCTGCGACGGACGCACGGCGCTCTGCCGATCCCCCGAGCTCCGCGGGCTCGCGCTCGCCGCGATCGAGGGCTTCGATCCGCTCCGGTACGCGGACGTCCGCGGGATGCGCATGTACAACCGGACGACGCGCCTCGCGATCTGCGCGGCGAAGCTCGCGCTCGACGACGCGAGGATCGACGAGGGAACCGTGCCCGCGGAGGAGCTCGGGCTGATCATGGCGAGCTCGAGCGGCCACCTGGACGTGCTCATGGAGTACGACAGGAGCCTCGTCGAGAACGGCATCCGGCGCACGAACGCCGCGCTCATGCCCCTCGCCATCCCGAGCGCCCCGGGCGCGATCGCGGCGCTCGCGCTGGGGGCGAAGGCGTTCTCGATGACGCTGAGCGACGCCGGCGCCTCGTCGCTGGACGCGATCGGCCTCGGCGCCCGTTGGGTCGAGGCGTCGCGCGCGCGCGCGTGCATCGTCGTCGCGGCGTTCTCGTGGACCCCCGACATCGTGCGCGCGATCGAGCGCTCGGGCATGCTCTCGACGAGCGGGGACGTGCGCCCGTTCGATCAGCATGCGTCCGGCACGGGGCTCGGCGAGGGGGCCGTGGCGTTCGTGATCGAGCGCGACGCCGACGCCTCGCGCCGAGGGGCGACGGCGCGCGGACGCGTGCACGGCTTCGGTGCCGCGTTCGGGAGACCCGCGAGCGAGGCGGACATGCTGGAGCAGCAAGCGGCGCTCGAGCGGGCATGCATCACGGCGCTTCGACGAGCGGGCGCATCGGTGACCGACGTCGTGCTCGCGAGCGCGGCGGCATCCGGCGATCGCGCGCGCGATCGCGCCGAGGCAAGCGCTCTCCGCTCCGTCCTCGGGGACCACGCTGTCGAGGTGCCTCTCGGCGCCGCGAACGGAGCCTTCGGCGAGACGATCGAGGCGGCGGGGGCGCACCAGCTCCTCGTCGCGCTCGCGTCGCTTCGACATCGGAAGACGCCCCCCATCGCCAGGCTCGAACGGCCGGCCGTCGCCGGCCTGCGGTATGCCCAGCACGCATGCGAGATCGAACGAGGTCACGCGCTCGTCACGTCGCTCGCTCGCGACGGCTCGTGCTCGGCGCTCGTCGTCTCCGGAGGTGACGACCGATGAGCACGGCGCACGGGGGGCGCCGTGTCGCCGTCGTGACGGGGGGCACCCGAGGCATCGGGCGGGCGATCGTGGAGGAGCTCGTCGCGCGCAGCTTCGAGGTGCACTTCACGTATGCGAAGGACGAGGCCGCGGCCCGGTCGCTCGTGGACGAGCACGCTCCGATCGGCGCCCTCGTCGCCTCGCGCGTCGACGCACGCGATGCGGAGGCTTGCAGCGCCTGGGTCGCGCACGTCATCGCGGAATGCGGGCGTCTCGACGTCCTCGTCAACAACGCCGGGATCACCGCGGACCAGCTCCTCGCGACGATGCCTCGCGCCGACTGGGAGGCCGTGATCGGCACGAGCCTGAACGGCCTCTTCGGGATGACCCAGCTCACCGCGAGGCAGATGATGCGGCAGCGGCGCGGCCGCATCGTCAACCTCACGTCCGTCTCCGGCGTCGTCGGGGTTCCCGGTCAGACGGCATACTGCGCGGCGAAGTCCGCGATCATCGGATTCACCCGCTCGCTGTCGAAGGAGCTCGCTCGGTACGGCGCGTCCGTCAACGCCGTCGCGCCGGGGTTCATCGAGACGGACATGCTCGCGTCCCTCTCGGAGAAGGAGCGCGGAGCGGCGCTCGAGCGCGTCCCGATGCGCCGCTTCGGTTCGGCTCGGGAGATCGCCGGGCTCGTCGGCTATCTCGCGGCCGACGCCCCGGACTACCTGACGGGGCAGGTGATCGTCGTCGACGGAGGTCTCACATGACGTCGAACCGGCAGTGGCTCCTCGCTCGCCGCCCGCGCGGGCGCCTGAGCAGGGACGACTTTCGATGGACGGAGGCGCCGATCCCCGCGGTCGAGGACGGCGCCGTGCTGGTCCGCAATCTCTATCTCTCGTGCGACCCGACGCAGCGCTCGTGGATGGCCGGAAGGACGTACATGGAAGCGATGCGGATCGGAGACGTGATCCGCTCGTTCGCCGCGGGTGAGGTCGTCGAGACGCGGAGCGAGCGCTTCGAACGGGGCGATCTCGTCTACGGCATGTTCGGCTGGCAGGACTACTGCGCGGCGACGACGGGTGGGCTCTTCCCCATGCACCGCATACCGGACGGCGTCTCGCTCGAGGCTGCGCTGGGCGTCCTCGGGCTCACGGGGCTGAGCGCCTACTTCGGGCTCCTCCACGTCGCGCGGCTCGAGGCGGGCGAGACGGTCATCGTGTCGGGGGCGGCTGGCGCGACCGGCTCCGTGGCGGGACAGATCGCGAAGAGCTTCGGCTGTCGGGTCGTGGGGATCGCCGGAGGTCCCGAGAAGTGCGGGTACCTCACGCGCGAGCTCGGCTTCGACGCGGCGATCGACTACAAGTCCGAGAACGTCGTCACGCGCCTTCGCGAGTGCTGTCCGGACGGCGCCGACGTCGTCTTCGACAACGTCGGAGGTCGCATCCTCGATGCCGCTCTCCTCTCGCTCGCGCTGCACGCGCGCGTCGTGATCTGCGGATCGATCTCCGGATACGAGAACGACGGGCCCCCGCAGGGACCGCTCAACACGATGCAGCTGCTCGTCCGTCGGAGTCGGATGGAGGGGTTCCTCATGACGGACTTCAACGAGCTCGTCCCCGAGGCGATGGACGCGCTGGCGGCGTGGGTTCGAGAAGGGCGGATCAAGCACCGGAGCGACGTCGCCGTCGGCCTCGAGAGCGCCCCGGCCGCGCTCGCGCGCCTGTTCTCCGGCGAGAACCGCGGCAAGCAGCTCGTTCGCATCGCGGCGCGCGGGACCCATGAGGTCGCCGCATGACGTCCGGCCCCGTCTACTTCGGCGCGGAGGACCGACCGATCTTCGGGTGGCTCCACCTGCCGAACGAGGCCTCTCGAGGCGCGGACGCGCTCGCGGTCGTGCTCTGCAATCCGTTCGGGTACGAGTCGATGTGCACGAACCGCAGCCTCCGGCACTTCGCCGAGGCCTTCGCCCGCGCCGGCGTGCCTTCGTTGCGCTTCGACTACGACGGCACGGGGGACTCCGCCGGCTCGGACTTCGATCCCGATCGCGTGAGGGCCTGGCTCGGCAGCGTGCACTCGGCGATCGACTTCATCGAAGCGCGGACGGGAGCGCGTCGCGTGTGCCTCTTCGGGCTACGGCTCGGAGCCACGCTGGCGGCCGCCGCTGCAGCGGAGAGATCGGATGCCGTCGGCCTGGTCGCCGCCGTCCCGATCGTGTCGCCGGAGCGCTACGTCCGGGAGCTCGTCGCGTTCCACTCGTGGAGTCGTCTGCCGACGGCGCCGGACGGTCGCAGCGGGCTCGCAGAGGACGACCTCGAGGCGTCCGGCTTCGTCATCACCGCCGCGACGGAGAGCGCACTTCGCCGCCTCGACCTCGTTCGGCAGGAGAGCGCGCCGGCGCCCCGGGTCCTCGTCCTCGAGGACGTTCGACGCCCGCACGGCGACCGATGGGCGGGGCGGCTCGACGCCCTCGGCGTCGAGGTCGACAAGCGGCGCGTCGCCGGCTTCGCCGAGATGAGCAGGGATCCGCACAAGACGGCGATCCCGCATCCGATGATCGCGGAGTCCGCGCAGTGGGTCGCCGAGCTCGCCCGCGACGCGCGCACGATCGGAGCGGGGCCCGAGCGGAGATCGAAGCCGATCGGGCCGAGGACGAGCGTGTCGATCCGCACGGGCCGTGCCGGCAGCGTCGTCGTCGAGAGCGCCGTTCGCATCGCGCGCGGTCGCGACGGAGACGCGTCGTGGCTCTTCGGGATCCTCTCTCGTCCGGACGGCCTGCCGACCAGCGAGCGCACGATCATCCTGCTCAACGCCGGGGCTCAGCATCGCATCGGGCCCAATCGTCTCTGGGTCACCCTCGCTCGACGCTGGGCGGAGGTCGGGGTCATGGTCCTGCGCCTCGATCTCAGCGGCCTGGGAGACAGCCCGGCGCGACGGGGAGAGGAGGAGAATGCGGTCTACAACGACGTCGGATGGCGGGACATCGAGGATGCCGCCTCGTACCTCCGCCGCGAGGTCGGAGCACGGCGCATCGACGTCGTCGGCTTCTGCGGGAGCGCCTATCACGCGTTCAAGGCGGCGACGCGAGGCGTGCCCGTCGACGGCGTCGTGCTCGTGAATCCGCAGCGCTTCTTCTGGGACGAGTCCGAGCCGCAGGAGAACGAGGCGGGGCGCGCCGCGTCCGAGATGCGCCGCTACCGTCGCTCCGTGCTCAGCGTCGCCTCGTGGAAGAAGCTCCTGAGCGGGAAGGTCGACCTCTCGGCGGCGGCGCGGAGCGCGAAGAAGAGGCTCGGCGATCTGGCGTCGAACCGCGCACGCGCGCTCGCGCACCGACTGAACGTGCCGCTGAGGAACGATCTCGCCAGGGAGCTCCGCAGCGCGGCCTCGTTCGGCGTCCCCATGCACTTCGTCTTCTCGGACGAGGAGAGCGGGGAGCTGTTCCTGAGGGAGAGAGGCGGCTCCGTCGTCGACGGGCTCGTCCAGCGCGGCCTCGTGTCGATCGAGCACACCGAGTCCGCCGACCACACGTACACGGCCTTCTGGATGCACCGCGTCCTCACCGAGGTGCTCGAGAGGAGGCTCGGTCTGCCGAGCCGGGCCGCCGACCCCCTACCGGAGCGGCGGGCCGTCGGCGGCGGGCATCGAGCGCCGTGACCGGCGATCGAGGTCGATGCGTAGCCGCGGGAGCTCGAGCCGCGTCACGCTCTGACCCATGCGGCGCATCTCCCACGCCCTGCCGAAGTCGAGCCAGCCGACGTCGTGCACCGGCACGGTCAGGACGAGGGGCGCGCCGCGCAGCTGCTCGCGAAGGAGCTCCGTACGAACGAGGGCGGCGGTGCGCGCGTGGATCTCGGCGCTCGTCGCGAGCGACGGGACCGCCTCCGAGCTCCGCTCGAGGTACACGCCGAGCACGGGCAGATCGAGATGGAGCGCGAGCGCCGCCGGGATCGGGAGCTCCGTCACCGGTGAGCCGTCCACCAGCAGCCGGTCGCCGTCGCGCTGCGGTGCGAACAGGCCCGGGACCGCACAGGCCGCGCGCAGCGCCTGATGAAGCGGTCCGCGCGTGAACACGGCCGGCCGGCCTTCGACGAGGTCCATCGCGCTCGCGGCGAACGGGCGCGGCATCGATCCGATCTCGCGATCGCGGCCGACGAAGTGCTCGATGAACTCCGCGAACGTCTCGTCCGGTACGGCACAGATCTCGGCGTCGGAGACGAACGGGGTCTCGCCCCGCCGGAACGCCGTCTCCCATCTCGCCGGTCTCGTTCGCTTCGCCCTCCTCTCATAGGCAGCGTAGAGGCGCTTGATGTGTCGAAAGAGCGGCGTCGCGGGGAACTCGGCGAAGCGGCGAACGATCTCGTCAGGCGATCGTCCGGTGAGCAGCATCGCGCCGACCAAGGCGCCGGCGCCCGTGCCGGCGATGCCGCCGACGTCGATCCCCGCTTCGGCGAGCACGTCGACCACTCCCACGTGTGCGCCCGCCCGCACGGCACCGCCGCCCAGCGCGAGCACGACGACGTCGGACGCATCGTCGCTCGAGCGGACACGCTCGCTCGCGAGCCGCGCGGTATCGAGCGAGACGCGAGGGTGGTCGTCCTCGACGACCCCGAGCGGGATGGCCGGAGCGCGGATGCACTGGTCGATGAGCTCGGCTCCCGAACGGTGTTGGCCGGAGGAGACGGTCCAGCGGATCGTGGCCCGCGTTCCAGAGGGGAAGCCGTCGCCCGTGGTCGCCTCCTCGTGGAGGGCGGCGCCGAATCGCGCGCAGAGCTCGAGGAGTATGTCGCTCGTGGCGCGCGGTGCGAGGACGACGTAGCGATTCGGCGGCAGCCTCGCGACGACGTCGTCCTGGCGCAGCCTCGCGCGAAGCGCTCGTGCCGTACGTTCGTGCACGCGTCCCGAGACGTCGTCGGAACAGAAGATGGGAACCTCGACCTCGACGCACATGAGGAGCAGCGGGACGCCGAGCTCGTCGGCGCGCCTGCCGGCGAAGTCGACGATCTGTTCGAAGGACTCTCTGTTCGGCAGCCCGGTCTCGGGGTCGAGGACGCCGGAGACGGGATCCATCGCCCGGGACGTGCGATGGAGGTTCGTCGTGATGACCTCCATGAGCTCGGATGCGAAGCGGAGCAGCCCTTCGTCGTCGTACCCGGCTCGGCGGAGCTCGCGGTAGATCGTGCGCGCGAACAGGGCGGTGGCGCGCGGATGAGGCAGCGACGAGCGGCGCTCTCCACCATCCCCCATCGACACGAGTCTAAGCACGCGATCGACCTCGGTCGACCGCACCCATGGCGGCAACGAGGCGCAGAGTGCGCGCGTCGCAGCCGTCAGCGTCCCGGGATCTTCATGAACAGCGCGGTCTGGTCGCCCTCGTAGACGACCTTGTCCTTCTGCGTGAAGCGGAAGTCGTAACGGGCGAGCACCTGCTTGTCGCCGCGGCGCAGCTGCTTGTGCGTGCACTCGAGGATCAAGGGCTCTCCGGGCTCGGCGAGGGCCTTGAAGCGCGCGCCGTGGATGCGACCGCCGTAGCCGATCCAGCCCTCGGCGTGGCGGAGGCCGAGCACGAAGTAGGCGTGCGAAAACCCCATCATCCCCGTCATGTGGACCATGAGACCGCCCGAGACGTGGCGCGGGTGGAAGACGGGATGCGCGCGCTGCGTGCGCGTGAGCGGGAGCTCGTCGTGCGTGGGCATGCGCGCGACGACCCGCCCGGCGTCGCGATCGACCGTGAGGATCTCGTCGAGGAGGAGGCCGTCCGGCCCGTACGGGCAGTCGGCGACGAACTCGGGGTCGAGGGCCATGGCCCGAACGATGGCGCACTTCGAGCCGGTCGGGAAGGGCTCGGCGTCAGCGAGCGTGCGGACGAATTCGAGAACCTCATGCGCGAGCCATCGTGGGGAGGTGCTGCGCGAGCCGCTCGTTGCTCGCCTCGATCGGCCTCGTGTAGCCCATCTCCAGCGCCTTGGCGCGATCGGCCATCGAGGAGAACCGCGCCGAGATGGTGCAACGTGTGCTTCCGCCGAGGTCCTCGAGCGTGACCGTGATGGTGGACGCCGGCGGTCCCTCGCGGCGCTCGCCCTGGTCCGCGTGCCGCCACACGAGCCGGCTGGGCGCCTCGACCTCTACGAAGACGAGCTCTATGTGGAGCTCGAAGCCGTCGGGGAAGCGCATCACGTGCTTCCAACGGCCGCCCGGGCGCACGTCCATCTCGCAGACCGGGTTGGTGAAGCCCGGGCCGCCCCACCACTCGCGGACGTGCTTCGGATCGGTCATCGCTTCCCAGACGAGCGCACGCGGTGCGTCGTAGGTGCGGGTCATGACGATGATCGGCTGGTCGGCCGGGAGATCGGTTCGGGTGCTCACTTGCTCTTCCTCTTCTTCGGCGCGGCCTTGGGCTGGATCTTCTCGAGATAGGCACCGAGGCTGTCGAGGTTGCGGGTCCAGAAGCGCTCGTAACCCTCCACCCACTCGGCCACGGCCTTCAGCGGCTTCGCTTCGAGGTGGCAAGGACGCCATTGCGCGTCGCGGCTCCTCGAGACGAGGCCGGCCCCTTCGAGGACCTTGAGGTGCTTGGAGACGGCAGCGAGGCTCATGTCGTAGGGCTTCGCGAGCTCGCTCACGGTCGCGTCGCCGCTCGCGAGCCGCGCGAGGATGCCGCGCCGGGTGGGATCGGCGAGGGCGAAGAACGTGGCGCTGAGGTGATCGGTGGGCATCGTAATTAACCAATTGGTTGATAACTGATTGGTTGAATAACGCGCCGCGTGCCGTCCGTCAAGGACCCGCCCTGTCTTCCCCCGTCCACCGTTCTCGGCGGCAAGGACGAGCCCGTTGCGCTAGGAGTCTGGTCGTGTACGGCCCGGGCCAACCCTACTTTCGTCCTCCGCAGCCTCCTCCTCCGAAGTCGGGGATGTCGCCGCTCGTCATCGTGCTCCTCGTCGTCGGCGGGGTGCTCGTCCTCGGCGGCGGAGCCTGCGTCGTCCTCGGCGGGCTCGTCCTCATCGGCGCGAGCGCGGAGCAGGATCCGGCCGCCGCCTCGCCGGGCTCCTCGGGAGCGCCGGCCGTGACGGGCGCGCCCGCCGCCACACAGACCGGCACCGCGGCCGCCCCGATGGGAGAAGGGCAGGGCGAAGGGCAGGACGAGGAGCCGTCTCCCGCACCCACGGGGACCACCGCCGCGGCGACCGCGACCGCGACCGCGACCGCGACCGCGCCTGCGGGGCGATCCTGGTTCTGCACCGCGAGCAGCTCGGTGCGCGTCTGCGGGTTCGCCGGCGCGTGCAACTACCAGATGGTGTTCGGCAACGGCGTCGGCACCGACCGCTTCATCGCCTCGCAGCAGGCGAAGATGGCATGCGAAGGCATGGCGCGCGCGAAGGGCGCGTCGACGGTGTGCGTCGTGTCGTGCACGGTCAAGTGACGCGGATCAGAACGTTCAGGCGAGGTCCTTCAGCACGATCTCGGGGTTCGCGAGCTTCTCGCGATCGACGACGCGTCCGCTCGCGATGAGCGCCTTGCCCTGCACGTAGTCTTTCGTCTTGTTGACGCAGTCGAGCGCGACGACCTTGCCCTCGCGCAGGTACACGACCGAGAAGCTGCGCGCCGCCGGATCGCCGCGGAGGAGCGCGTCGTCGTGGCCCTGCGAGAGGCCGACGGTCTGGAGGCGAAGGTCGTACTGATTCGACCAGAACCAGGGCACCGCGTCGTAGCGCTCGCCCTCGGCGAGCGTGCCGGCGATCGATTTGGCGATGATGGTCGCCTGATCGTTCGCGTTCTGGATCGACTCGAGACGGACGACGCGGCCGGCCGCGTACACGTTCGGATGCGCCGCGCAGTCGCCGGCGGCGTAGACGTCGGGCAGGCTCGTCTTGCCGAGCAGATCGACGAGCACGCCGTCTCCGCCCGCGGCGCCGGCGGCGAGGAGGGGCTCGACCGCGGGGACGATGCCGATGCCGACGACGACGAGATCGGCGGGCAGCACCTCGCCGTTCGAGAGCCGGACGCCGGATGCGCGACCGTCCGTCTCCTCGATGCACGCGACCTGCGCTCCGAGGCGCAGCGTGACGCCCTGCGCTCCGTGCTCCGCCTCGAAGAAGCGAGAGAGGTCTCTACCGGCGACACGCGCGAGGACCCGGTCCTGCGCCTCGACGACGGTCACCCGCTTCTGCTTCTTCCGCAGGACCGCGGCGGCCTCGAGGCCGATGTATCCGCCGCCGATGACGACGACGTCCTTCACCGCGTCGAGCTCGCTCTTGATGCGATCGACGTCGGCACGATCGCGCACCGAGTGGACGCCGCGGAGATCGTGGCCGCTGCAGGACAGGCGACGCGGCCGGCCGCCGGTCCCCCAGACGAGGGTCCCGTAGCCGATCGCGCGTCCGTCGGCCGTGCGCACCTCGCGGGCCGCGGGATCGACGGCGGTCACGCGGGCGCCGAGCAGGAATTCGACGCCACGCTCCTGCCAGAACGCGGCGGGACGAAGCAGCATCTTCTCGAACGCCTTGTCTCCCGCGAGGTACTCCTTCGAGAGCGCGGGACGCTCGTACGGCAGCTCGGGCTCGGCGCCGATGACGAGGATCGAGCCCGCGTACTTCAGCTGCCGGAGGGCCATCGCGGCCTGCGCGCCCGCCTGTCCTGCACCGACGATCACGACGTCCGCTCTCTCGGTCATGGTGCAGGCGACATTACCGCGTTCGAGGTCGGCGGGGCGGACGACGATGGCTCGAAGAACGCGCGGCCGAAGGCGAACAGTCCTCGCTGCGGGATCCAGAAGTCGCCGAGGTGGGCCTGCTCCGGCACGGGGGCGAGGGGGCCGAAATCGCGCCCCGCGAGGGTCGCGGACGACGAGCGGATGACCCAGAGCTCCGTCGGGTTTGCGAGGAAGGCCTGGCCGTTCGGCGCGCGCCCCGACAGCTGCAGGCGCCCGGCATGGAGCAGGCGCCCTGCCATGCGCGCGACGACCGCCATCACGTCGGCGCTCCGCCAGAGCCGGTCCGGCATCGCGCGACCGACGCCGCTGAGCAAGCGCGTCACCGGCGTCGCCTCGAGCTCGAGCGACCACTCGAGCTGGGCGCTCGGGACCCTCACCTCGAGCCGTCGCGGCTCGGGCCAGCGGACCTCGATCGGCGTGGTCACCGCGCGGGCGATGGCGCGGCCGAAGTAGCGCGGGCATGCCTCGTCCGGCTCGCGGTCCGACCAGAACGTCCAGCTCCCGTCGCGGTCGCGGTGCCAGACGCTCGAGTAGGCGTGGCCGAGCGACGACGCGGGGAACCGGCGCATCGCGAGGATGTCGCCCGAGCGAAAGGGCGCGGCCATGACGCCGTATCCCTGGAAGCGCTCGGACCGTCCCGGGGGAAGGCGAGGATCGTGTTCGAGCTCGAGGGCGATGGCGCGCGGATCGTCGGAGCGTGACATGGCGACCTCGGATCGATGCAAGGTCGATGCGAGAGCATCGCAAGACCAGTCGATGCGAGAGCATCGCAAGACCAGCCGATGCGAGAGAAGAAGACGAGCTCGGATGGGCGCGACATCGACTGGTCGGTAGGGTACGCTGCGCGAGATGGGCGGCACTGCCGCCGTTCGCGAGAAGGAGCCGCCGTGATCGCACAGTCCGCGCGCGTTCGAGCCCGATGAACGACGCCAGCCTGCTCTCGCGGCTCGGCGCGATCGGCGCGCACCCCGACGACACGCCGACGGAGGCGCTCCGGCGTCGGTTCCTCGTCTACATGGGGACGTTCATGTCCGGGGGAGGCATCCTCTGGGGCACGATCTGCGCGGCCTACGGGCTGTGGGTGCCGGCGTTCGTCCCGTACGGCTACACGCTCCTCACGATCCTGAACCTCGCGTTCTTTCACTTCACGAAGAACTTCGGCCCGGTGAGGTTCCTGCAGGTCTTCATCAGCCTGCTGCTCCCGTTTCTGTTCCAGTGGATCCTCGGCGGCTGGGTCGCGAGCGGCGTCGTCATGATCTGGGCGATGCTCGCCATCGTCGGCGCGATGACGTTCTCCGACTCCCGATCGGTCGTCGGGTGGCTCGTGATGTACGCCATCCTCTGCGTCGGCAGCGCGGTCATCGACGGCCGGATGAAGGCGGCGTTCGACATCGCCGTGAGCCCCGCGACGAGCACCGCGTTCTGGGGCCTCAACATGGCGATCGTCTCGTCGCTCGTCTTCGGGCTCATGATCTATCTCGGCGGAGAGCGCGAGAAGGTCACCCGCGCGCTCGAGGAAGCGAACGCGAAGATCAGCCTGCTCAACGAACGGCTCGAGGACGAGGTCGCCATGCGGACGCGCGAGCTCCGCTCGGCGCTGTCGCAGTCGCGCGCGTTCCTCGACAACATGGCCGACGGCATGACCGCGATCGGCGCGGACGGCCGCGTGCAGGCGGCGAATCCTGCGCTCTCGAACATGCTCTTCATCGAGGGCGAGCTCGCCGGCCGCGATGCCGCCGAGGTCCTGCCCGAGGTCCTCGTCGATCTCGCCGAGCGGTCGATGAACAGCGAGGCCGTGCAGAAGACCGACATCGCGCTCCCCGGCGACCGGATCGGCGCCGCCGTGGCCTCCCCGATCCACGCGGGCGAAGGCGCGAGCATCGAGCGGGTCGGGTCGGTCGTGCTCGTGCGCGACGTGACGCTCGAGAAGGAGGTCGATCGGATGAAGACCGACTTCATCGCGACGGTCTCGCACGAGCTCCGCACGCCGCTGACGTCGGTGCTCGGCTTCGCCAAGGTCACGAAGAACAAGCTCCAGACCGCCGTCTTCCCGCTCGTGCCCGAGAGCGACAAGCGCGCCCGCAAGACGGTCGACCAGATCGCGGCGAACATCGACATCATCGTGTCCGAGGGCGAGCGGCTCACGACCCTCATCAACGACGTGCTCGACATCTCCAAGATGGAGGCCGGGCGGATGGAGTGGAAGAAGGCGCCGCTCGAACCTGCCAAGCTCGTCCAGCGCGCGATCGAGGCCACGACGGGGCTGTTCTCTGGTCCGGTGGAGCTCCGGTCGAAGATCGAGCCGGGGCTCCCGGAGATCGACGGCGACTTCGATCGCCTGCTCCAGGTACTCATCAACCTGATCTCGAACGCATCGAAGTTCACCACGCAGGGATCGGTCACCGTCTCCGTCCGGCGCGTCCCGCAGGGCGTGGAGTTCAGCGTCACCGACACGGGCGCCGGCATCGACGTCGGCGACCACGCGGCCATCTTCGAGAAGTTCAGGCAGGTCGGCGACACGCTCACGAACAAGCCGAAGGGCACCGGCCTCGGCCTCCCGATCTGCAAGCAGATCGTCGCCGCCCACGAGGGCCGCATCGGCGTCGAGAGCCGGCTCGGGGAGGGCGCGCGGTTCTTCTTCGTCCTCCCGACGGCCTCGTCGGGCGCGATGATCTCGAGCGCGCGCGTGACGATGCCGCCGATCGTGGACACGGCGGCGCTGCTCGCCCGCATCGAGCGCCACGTCGACGAGACGCTCCCGGGGAAGACGGGCGGCGACGTCCTCGTCGTCGACGACGATGCGAACCTCCGCGAGCTCGTTCGCCAGCAGCTCTCCGAGCGCGGATACACCGTGCATCAGGCGGCCGACGGATCCGAGGCGATAAGCGCCATCCGCGAGCGCAAGCCCGATCTCGTGATCCTCGACGTGATGATGCCGGGGATCAGCGGGTTCGACGTCGCCGCCGTCCTCAAGTCCGATCCGGAGACGCGCGCGATCCCGATCATCATCCTCTCCATCGTGCACGACCCCGAGCGCGGCTACGGCCTCGGCGTGGACAAGTACCTGTCGAAGCCGGCCGAGGCGGATGCGCTCGCCGACGAGGTGCGCCGTCTCCTCAAGCACGGGCGCTCTCCGCGGCGCGTCCTCGTGGTGAACGAGCAGGTGCCCGTGGCGAACGACGTCGTGCGGCTCCTCGAGGCGAAGGGCTACGACGTCGTGGGGACGTCGGCGGGCGAGGACTTCGTCGACCAGGCCAAGCGCGCGATGCCCGATCTCATCGTCCTCGAGGCCGGCCATCGCAAGAAGGAGGACATCGTCCGCGCGATCAAGCTCGAGAAGGAGCTCTCGCACGTCTACGTCGTCCAGCTCATGAGCAGTGATCGCGATGCGAAGAACTAGCCTCAAGCGCGTCGTCCGCAGCGGTCGCACGGTCCTCGAGGACATCGCCGCCCTCTCGCCCGGGGCCGTGTGCATCGAGGACGAGCACGGCGGGGCGCTCTTCGGCTCGGCGGCGCCGGGCGGCGAACGGCACGCGATCGTCGCGGGCGGTGCGCCGGTCGGTACGGTCGTCGGCTCGGGCAGCGCAGACCGGATCGCGCGCATCGTCGCGCACCTCGTCGAGCGCGAGGACGAGAAGCTCGCCCTCGCGGACGAGACGCTCGGTCGATACAAGGAGCTGACGCTCCTCTACGAGATCAGCGACAAGCTCTCGCGCGTGCTCGACGTCGACGAGGTCGCGAACCTCGTCGTGCAGGAGGCGGAGCGCTTCCTGCACGCGTCGAGCGCGTCGGTGCTCGTCGTCGATCGACGTCGCGAGCTGCTCGAGCCGATCGCCTCGACCGACGAGGGCGGGCGCTCGCGCGTGCTCGCCGCGACGGCCGGCGTCGAGGGGCGCGTCCTGCGGACGGGCCGAGCAGAGTTCGTCGAGGACGCCACCACGACCGGCGCCGGCGAGCTGGAGGCCGGCACCTGCGCGCTCATGTGCGCGCCGCTCCGGAGCGGCGAGACGGTGTTCGGCATCCTGCGCGTCACGAGCAGCGAACGCGCGACGTGGACGGCAGGGCACCTCAAGCTCGTCACCTCGCTCGCCGCGAACGCGGGCGCGGCGATCAGCCGGGCGATGCTCCATCGCGAGCGCCTGAGGCAGCAGGCGCTCCGCCATCAGATCTCGCGCTTCGCGTCGCCGGTCCTTCTCGAGGCCGCGTTCGCGGGGCGCGCTCCGAGCGGCGAGCAGACCGTCGCGGCGCTGTTCTGCGACGTGAGCGAGCTCGCCCGCTTCGCCGACGTCGGGCTCGACCCGGAGGCGCTCGTGGGCTTCCTGCGGAACGCGACCGCCGTCGCGCTGGACGTCCTGATGCGCGAGGGCGCCACCGTGCAGGTCTCGCACGGCGAGATGCTCGTCGGGATGTTCGCCGACGCACGGGGGCTCGGCGCGGCGTCGGCGGCCGCGGTCCGCGCGGCGAGACAGATCGTACGCGCGCTCGACCGGCGGTTCGGCGGCCTGGCGTCGAGGAGCCCCGGCGTGGCCGTGACCCACGCACGGCTGCCCGACGCACGCGCCGCCGAGGCGTTCTTCTCGGCCGTCGGCACGGCGGCGAACCTGCAGAGCCATGCCGAGGGACGGATCCTGGTCGACGAGCAGATCGCCGGCGCGCTCGGCAGCGCGCGCGCATCGGCCACCGAGCTCGCGGGTCACCTCGCGGGCATCGAGGCAACCGTATACGAGGTGCCAGCGTGACGAAGAACATCCTCATCGTGGACGACGAGCCGCACATCCGGCTCTTGCTCGAGCAGACGCTCGACGATCTGACCGCGCACGACGTGGACATCCTCACGGCGGCGAACGGCGGCGACGCTCTCGAGACGATCAAGAAGGAGAGGCCCGTCCTCGTCCTCCTCGACGTCATGATGCCCGTCATGAACGGCTTCGAGGTCTGCAAGACCGTGAAGAACGACCCCGAGCTCCGGAGCACGTTCGTCGTGCTGCTCACCGCGAAGGGCCAGGAGCTCGATCGCGCGACCGGCGCCGAGGTCGGCGCGGACCTGTACCTCACGAAACCCTTCGACCCCGACGACGTCCTCGGGCGCGTCGCCAAAGTGCTCGGCATTGACCTCGGCTAGCGAAAAGCAGCTCACGCTCGATCTGATCGCGCGGATGCTCCGCGAGCACGGGCTCGACGAGAGGCGTGCGGGCGCCGTGCTCGAGGCGCTGCGCGCGCGTCCCGAGCCGCTCTCGGTGACCGCGCTCGCGCCGGTCGCCTCGGGGGCGAACGAGGCGGCGACGCGTCCCACCGGGCAGGCGGCGGCGCTCGCGCCGACCGGCGTGGCAGCGACGGGGCTCGCGGCGACGATGCGCCTCCAGGAGGCGCGCCTCGACGGGGCAATGGACGCGAGCTTGCTCGCACCGATCCCGCAGAGCGACTCGTCGACCCCCTCGGCGGCGCCGATCTCGTTCGGCCCCGACTCGGACCGCCTCGTCCCCGGCCCGAAGCTCGGCGCCGGAGGGATGG
>WBZO01002800.1_pt1 | contig 21761 bp, 16 predicted proteins | sample 5204261 | NCBI WGS metagenome assembly WBZO01 (sample SAMN12412400, study PRJNA552823) | activated sludge metagenome | isolation source: activated sludge from anammox sidestream of wastewater treatment plant... | place: USA: North Carolina | collected 2017-09 | reverse complement strand
CAGCCCCTGGGCCACCGAGAAGGCTTCGCCGTAACGCATGCGGGCCGGTCCGACCAGCGTCAGCTGCCCCGTCGTCCGGCCGAGGGCGAAAGCGGCGCAGAGCCGCGCCACCCGGTCGTCGAGTTCGAGGGTGAGGCTGGCGTCGTCGGTGGCCGGGGCGTCCTCCTCCAGCTGCTCGAGGGCGGAGCGCACGAAGGCCGGGTCCGCCCCCTCCGGTTCCGCCAGGAGACGCCCGATGCCCTCCCGGAACACGCGCGGGGGGTGGAGATCGCTCCACGCTGCCGCGAGCGCCTGCAACGTCCGGCTCAGCTCCGCCCCCGCGCGCTTGGCGATGTCCAGGAGGGCGGCCGGCACCTCTCCGACCGGTTGCGACAGCTGCCGCAGGTTCCGCTCCGCGTCGTCGATGACGTCGTCGGTCGGGATGGGGTCGACGGTCACCCCGAGCTGGCGCACGAGGCCGTTCTCGAGCACCACCACGGCCAACATCCGGCTGGCGCTGAGGGGCGAGAGGTGGATCTCGAGGATGTTCATGGTGGCGTCGGCGGGTAGCCGCAGCGTGACGGCGTAACCGGACAACTCGGCCGCCAAGCGGGAGGCGAGGTTGAAGAGGTCGTCGCCCACTGCGCCCTTCAACCGCTCGTCGAGGCGCGCCCGCTGCGGGGCCGCCAGCGGCTTGGGGGGAAGGAAGCCGGCGGCGTACGTCCTGAAACCGAGCACGGTGGGGATGCGGCCGGCGGAGGTGTGCGGCTGCTGCAACAGCCCGGCGTCTTCGAGGGAGCCGAAGTCGTAGCGCACGGTGGCGGGACTGACCTCGAGCTGCGCGGCGATGTGAGACGACGCGACGGGGTGCGCCGTGGCGATGTAGGCTTCCGCCACGAGCTCGAGGACCCTCGCGCGCCGCTCCTTCATGAGCCAGATGCTACCACCGGGTCGACGCCACCCGGGTAAGGGCCCACCGGAGGGTGCCGCCAGCGGGGGCGCTCAGGCGCCGGCCGCGAGCTCCAGCACCCGCCGGAAGTGGCGCTCCTCGACCGGCATGACGCTGAGGCGGTTGCCGCGTGCCAGGAGCTGCATCCCCTCGAGGCCGGGGTCGCCGCGCATCTCCGCCAGCGTCACGGGGCGGGCGAGCTCGCGCACCGGTTCGAGGTCGACGAGGAACCAACGCGGCTCGTCGGGCGTCGCCTTGGGGTCGTAGTACTCGCCGCGCGGATCGAACTGGGTCGGGTCGGGGTAGGCGCCGCTCGCCACCCGCGCGAGGCCGACGACGGCGGGCAGCGCGGTGCTCGAGTGGTAGAAGAGGACGAGGTCGCCCTCGCGCATGGCGTCGCGCATGTAGTTGCGCGCCTGGTAGTTCCGCACGCCGTCCCAGGCGGTGCGGCCGTCGGCCACGAGGGCGCGGTACGGGTAGCAGTCCGGTTCGGACTTCACCAGCCAGGTGCGCGCCGCGGGCGAGGTCGTCACTCCCATTCGATCGTCGCCGGCGGCTTGCTCGTGATGTCGTAGACCACGCGGTTGACCTCGGGCACCTCGTTCACGACCCGGTTGGCGACCGTGGCGAGGAACTCGTGCGGCAGGCGCGTCCAGTCGGCGGTCATGCCGTCGACGCTCGACACGGCGCGCAGCGCCACCGTGTGGCCGTAGGTGCGACCGTCGCCCATGACCCCGACGGAGCGCAGGTCCGTGAGGACCGCGAACGCCTGCCAGGTGGCGCCGTACAGGCCGAACTCGCGCAAAGCGGAGATGAAGACGTGGTCCACCCGCCTGAGCGCGTCGAGGCGGGCCGGGGTGACCTCGCCGATGATCCGCACCGCCAGGCCGGGGCCGGGGAAGGGGTGGCGCTCCCGCAACACCGGGTCGAGCCCGAGCTGCGCCGCGACCTCGCGGACCTCGTCCTTGAAGAGGTCCCTGAACGGCTCCACCAGCTCGAACCCCAGGTCGGCCGGCAGGCCGCCGACGTTGTGGTGGGACTTGATGTTCGCCGCCCCCGGCACGCCGGCGGACTCGATGACGTCCGGGTAGAGCGTGCCTTGCGCCAGGAAGCGGATGGGGCCGCCGCCCGCCTGGGAGCGCCGCGCCTCGGCCGTGAAGACCTCGATGAACTCGCGGCCGATCGTCTTGCGCTTCGCCTCGGGGTCGGTCACGCCCGCCAGCGCCGTGACGAAGCGGTCGGCGGCGTCGACGACCGTGAGGTCGACCCCCAGGTCGCGCAGGGCGGCAGCGACCTCGCGCGCCTCGCCCTGGCGGAGGAGGCCGTGGTCGACGAACACGGCCACGAGCCTGTCGCCGATCGCGCGGTTCAGGAGCAGCCCGAGCGTGGTGGAGTCGACGCCGCCGGAGATGCCGAGCAGCACACGCTCGTCGCCCACCCTGGCGCGCACGTCGGCGACCGCGGCCTCGACGATGTTGGCGGCGGTCCAGTCGCGTGGGACGCCCGCCAGGTCGACGAAGCGCTCCAGCACCGCCATGCCGCGCGGCGTGTGGTTGACCTCGGGGTGGAACTGCAGCCCGTAGAGCCCGCGTGAGGCGTCTGCCATCGCCGCCACGACGCCCTGCTCCGTCGTCGCCTGAGCCGTGAAGCCGGGGGGCAGGGCGGTCACGGCGTCGCCGTGACTCATCCAGGCGACGAACTCACCGTCGATGCCGTCGAAGAGGGAACCGCGGCGCTCGCGCAGCACCGCCTTGCCGTACTCGCGGGCGCTCCCGCCACCGACGGAGCCGCCGAGCTCGCGCGCCAGGAGCTGCATCCCGTAACAGATCCCCAGCACCGGCAGGCCGAGCTCCAACAGGCCTGGGGCGATGCCGGGGGCACCCGGGTCGGTGACGCTGTTGGGCCCCCCCGACAGCACCAGCGCCGCCGGCCGTTGAGACAGGATCCGCTCCACCGACGAGGCGGCGGGCAGGATGACCGAGTGGACGTTGAGTTCGCGAAGGCGACGAGTGATCAGGCGGCTGAACTGCGAGCCGTAATCGATCACGACGATGCTCTTGGGCACTGTGTTCTCTCCCTGGGCGGCGCGGGCGCCGGTCGTCACGGCGCCGTCTGTCCCGGCTCCGGGAAGTCGAGGGTGATGACGGACTCGTCCGGCACGCGCAGCGTCACGCTCGTGCTGGAGCGGCCCTGGAACTGGGCGTGGACGACCCAGACCCCGTTGGCGTCGAACGCCACGCGGCGCGGCACCGAACCGATGATCGTGCCGGGCGAGTAGAGGGAGCCGTCCGGGCTCCTGTCGACCACCAGGCTCACCGGCGGCAGGTTGCCGGGCGTGACGCGCACGTCGACCAGGTGACGCACCGTGGCGGCCTCCACGTTGCCGAGGCCGGAGGAGCGCTGCGCCCGCAGCGCGAGGAAGCTGCCGAGCACGACGGCGAGTAGCAGCAGCAGTAGCAGCGCGGGGCCGCGCCACGACCGGCGCCCCTGGCGGCGGTCGGCCTCGTCGCCAACGCGGATCGGGGCCGGCCGCGGCGCCTCGTCGAGGCTCCCGGCGCGGTAGGTGGCGCCCGGCGGCAGGTTCTTGACGAACCCGCCGTCGGACGGGGCGGGGGTGCTGGGCCCGGTCCTGAGCACGGTGCCGCCGGGGTCGCTATGGAGCGTGATCGGGTCCGGTTCGGCCGCCGGATGGGTGGGCGCCGGGGGCGCGCCCATCGGGGGCGCGCCCACCTGGGGCGCGTCGCGCGGTGCGGCGACCTCGTCGGCGTAGACGCTCGGGTCGACACGCATGTCGGTGCGGGTGGCGGAGACGCTCGGCGGGGCGCCCATGGTGCCGACCACGTCGTGAGGGTCGAAGTCGACGCCGGCCACGGGCGTGGCGGGCGGCACGGTGAACTCGAGCGCGTCGAGGTCGAGTGGGCCGCCCTCGGTCGGGTGCTGCTGCTTCGGGGCCACGGGCAGGACGATGTCGCCGAAGCCCGCCGACGGGACCTTCACGGCGCCGCCCGCGAGCCGCCGGACGACGGCCTGCAGCCCGGCGGCGTCCGTGGCGCTCGTGCCGGCCGTCGCCGCCTTGAGCGCCGCGGCGACCTCGGAACTGATCCCCTTCACGCCCAGCTCCAGGAGCGCGGCCGCCGCCTGCCGCAGGTCCTTGCGCAGCGCGAGGTTGAGCGCCGGGCCGGCCGCGGCAGGGAGGTCGGCCTGCCACGGCACGCCGTACCCCTCGAGGTACAGGCGCCGCTCGGCCCAGAGGAAGCGCCCGGCGTGCAGGTCGCCGTGAGCCAGGCCGCGGGCGGCCGCGTCGCGGAGGATGGTCAGGGCCTGGAGCACGAAGTGGTCGTCGACCACCGCCTCGCCTGGGGCCACCAGGGTGGCGTCGCTCGGGTAGGCAGCCACGAGCGTGCCGCGCTCCCCGTCGACCCAGGCCGCCACCGGCGTCGGGACGCCCGCGATCGCCTGCGCGCCCTGCCTGAGGCGCGGCGCCCCCGGGAAGTCGTAGATGAGGACCGCCAGGCCGGTGACGACGTCGACGCCCAGGCTCGTGACGATGCCGCCGTCGCTCCTGAGTCGCTCGCTGCGTTGAAAACGCCCGGCTTGATCCACGCCATGCGAGTATAGCCAGGCGACGAGGGCGTCACAAGGCGTTGGCCGGCGTTGGTCACGGTACGTGCACGCGGGCGCGCGGTGCGTTGGTACGCTTAACCTTACGTATGGCAGTCACCCGCGAACGCGTACTCGAGGCCCTGAAGGGCGTCAACGACCCGGAGCTCCACCAAGACCTCGTCACGCTGGGCATGGTCGACAGCGTGGAGGTGAGTGACGACACCGTTAAGCTCGAGGTCACCCTCACCACCCCGGCCTGCCCGATGAAGGCCAAGATCGAGCAGGACATCAGGGCCGCCATCAAGAAGGACCTGGGCGTCGACAAGGTCGAGCTGACCTTCGGCTCGGTCGTGAGGGGTCCCACGCAGATGCCGCTCCCCGGCGTGCGCAACGTCATCGCCGTCGGTTCGGGCAAGGGGGGCGTCGGCAAGTCGACCATGGCCGCCAACCTCGCCGCCTCGCTCAGCCTCGAGGGGGCGCTCGTGGGCCTGCTCGACGCCGACATCTACGGCCCCAGCCAGGGCAAGATGTACGGCGTCGAGGGCAAGCGCCTCATGGCCGACGACGAGAAGCACATCCTGCCCCTTCGCAACCACGGCGTGAAGGTCATCTCGATCGCCAACCTCGTCGAGGACGGCCAGGCGCTCACCTGGCGCGGCCCTATCCTGCACGGCACGTTGACTCAGCTCCTCAAGCAGACCGTGTGGGGCGAACTCGATTACCTCGTGGTCGACCTCCCGCCCGGCACCGGCGACGTGCAGCTGTCGTTGTCGCAGCTCGTGCCCGTCACGGGCATGGTGCTCGTCACCACCCCGCAGGACATGGCGCTCGTCGACGTGCGCCGCGCCTACACCATGGCGCGCAAGACGCACATACCCGTCCTGGGGGTCATCGAGAACATGAGCTACTACGCCCTTCCCGACGGCACGAAGGACCACATCTTCGGCGAGGGGGGCGCGGAGCGGTGGGCGGCGTCCGAGAACCTGCCCCTGTTGGGCCAGGTACCCATCACGCGGGCGCTGCGGGAGAGCGGCGACAGCGGCACGCCGCTGGTGGTGTCGCACCCCGACGACCCCAGCGCCGTCGAGCTCCGCCGCGCCACGCGGCGCATGGCGGGTCAGGTGAGCATCCAGTCCGTGAACAGCCTGCCCATGGTCGGCTGAACGGCCCCGCGCCGCGGTGCTATCATCCGAGTGGCGGGAGGAGTAGGCGCCGACCGCACCTGACAGAGAGCCCGAGCCGGCGTCGCCGGGTGCGAGCCCGGGCGAGGTGCAGCGCAGAACGTCGCCCGCCGGCGCCCCGGACGGGGCGCGCGTGGGGAGGAAACCCGATAGGCGCGAGCCCCCGGGCAGTAGAACCCCCGCTTGCCGCCGCGATAGTGCGGACGATCGAGTGCCCCTCGCGCGCGAGGGGAACTGCGGTGGTACCGCGGGGTAGTCGCCTCGTCCGCAGTCGCCGGACGGGGCCGCGTCGTCGCTGCGGCGCCTCCGGCGGGCGCGCAGAGCGCCGTGACCGGAGGCTGGGATGAACCCTACGCAAGCCCATCGAGCAGGAGCAGAGTTGCCGAGCCGCTACGACCCCGGCGCGCTGGAGGCGCCGTGGGTGAGGCGCTGGGCCAGGGAGCCGTTCGCGGCGGACCCGGCGAGCGGCAAGGAGCCGTTCTGCATCGTCATGCCGCCCCCGAACGTGACCGGCAACCTGCACCTGGGGCACGCCTTCGACAACACCATCATCGACGTGCTCATCCGCTTCAAGCGGATGCAGGGTTTCGAGGCGCTGTTCCAACCGGGCACCGACCACGCGGGCATCAGCACCCAGGTCGTGGTCGAACGCGCGCTCCGTGACGAGGGCACGAGCCGGCTCGAACTCGGTCGCGAGCGCTTCCTGGAACGGGTTTGGGACTGGAAGGAGCGCTACGGCGGGATCATCTTCGAGCAGCTGCAACGCCTGGGCGTGAGCGCCGACTGGACCCGCACGCGCTTCACCATGGACGACGGGTTGTCGCGGGCCGTGAGGCGGCAGTTCGTCGAGCTCTACCACAAGGGCCTCGTCTACCGGGGCGAACGCATCGTGAACTGGGACCCGGTCAGCCGAACGGTGCTGTCCGACCTCGAGGTCGACCGCGAGGAGCGCCCCGGCAAGCTCTACGAGCTCGCCTACCCGCTCGATGGGGGCGGTGAGGTGGTGATCGCGACGGTGCGTCCCGAGACGATCTTCGCCGACGTCGCCATCGCCCTCAACCCGGCAGACCCGCGGGTTGGGGAGCTGGTGGGGCGGCGCGCGCGCATCCCGCTCACCGACCGGCTCGTGCCGATCATCGCGGACGAGGCGGTGGAGCTCGGCTTCGGGACCGGCGCGCTCAAGATCACGCCGGCTCACGACCTGACGGACTTCGAGATCGGGGAGCGCCACGGCCTGCCGCGCCCCAGCGTCATCGACCAGGACGCCCGGCTCGCCTCCGAGCTGGTGCCCGAGCCGTACCGCGGCCTCGACCGCTTCGTGGCGCGGGAAGCCGTGGTTGCCGACCTGGCTGCCGCAGGGAACCTGCGGGCCACCCGCGACCACACGGTCGCCCTGGGCCTGTCGCAACGCACCGGCGAACCCGTGGAGCCCCTACTCTCCCTGCAATGGTTCTACGACACGGACGCCATCGCCAGTCGCGTGCTGGCCGCGCTGGAGGCCGGCGAGGTCCGCGTGCACCCGGAACGCTACGCCAAGGTCAACCGGGACTGGCTGCACAAGCTGCGGCACTGGACCATCTCGCGCCAGCTCTGGTGGGGCCACCGCATCCCGGCCTGGTACGACGCGGACGGCGCCGTGTACGTGCCGCCCCTCGACCGGCCCGACCTCGACCCGCCGGACGACCCGCGCTACGCCGGGCTCGCCCTGCGCCAGGACGAGGACGTGTTCGACACCTGGTTCTCGTCCAACCTGTGGCCGTTCAGCACCCTCGGATGGCCCGACGAGGCCGACCCGTTCTACCGCACCTTCTACCCGACGAGCGTCCTGGTGACCGGCTACGACATCCTCTTCTTCTGGGTGGCCCGCATGGAGATCGCCGGCTACCAGTTCACCGGGCGAGGCCCCTTCAGCGACGTCGTGCTGCACGGCCTGGTGCTCGACGCCGACGGCCAGAAGATGTCGAAATCGAAGGGCAACGGCATCGACCCGCTCACGGTCATCGCCGAGCACGGTGCCGACGCGCTGCGCTTCGCGATGGGCCACGTGAGCACAGGCGGGCAGGACGTGCGCTGGGACGACAGGCGCGTCGAGATGGGCCGCAACTACGCCACCAAGCTGTGGAACGCCGCGCGCTTCGCGCTCCTCAACCTGCGCGGCGACGAGGTCGACACCCCACCAGTGCGGCTCGCCGACAGGTGGATATCGAGCCGGCTCGAGCGCACCGTGGCCGCGGTGACGGAGGCGCTGGAGGCGTTCGACCTGGGCGCCGCCACGCGGCTCCTCTACGACTTCACGTGGTCCGAGTTCTGCGACTGGTACCTCGAGGCGAGCAAGCCGGCGCTCAAGGAGGGCGACCCGACCACCCGCGCCACCCTGAGGCGCGTGCTGGAGGCCATCCTCGCCCTGCAGCACCCCCTGATGCCGTTCGTCACCTCCGAGCTGTACCAGGCGCTCGGTCACGCGGAGCAGCTGGCGCTGGCGCCGTGGCCGACGGGCGCCGCCGACCGCCTCGACGACGGGGCCGAGGCCGACTTCGCGCGGCTGCAGGCCGCCGTCGGCGCCGTGCGCAGCCTACGCGGCGAGGCGGACCTGGCCCCAACGGCCGTGATAACCGTGGCGCTCACGGGCGAGGGCGCCGCGCTCGTCGCGGGGGAGGCCGAGGTGTTCGAGAGCCTGGCGCGGGCGCGCCTCGCCGCCGGGCCGGCGGTCGGTCCGACCATCAGCCTGGCGCTGCCCGGGCTGTCGGTCAGCCTCCCCCTCGGCGGTCAGGTCGACGTGACCGAGTACCGCGCGCGGCAGGAGCGGCGCCTCGCCAAGCTCGAGGAGGACCTCGAGCGCTCCCGCAAGAAGCTGGCGAACGCGCGCTTCGTGGCCGCGGCGCCCGCCGAAGTGGTCGAGGAGGAGCGGCGCCGAGTGGCGGAGCGGACGGAGGTGAGCGCCAGGCTGCGCGAGGTGTTGGCGCAGATCGGCGCGGAGGGAGCGGCGGGGTGAGCGTCACGCCGTTCGCCCTGGGGTCGGAACTGACGCCACAGGCGCTGGAGCGCGTGGCGCGGCACGGTGGTGCCGTCACGCTGGGCAGCACCGCGCGCGAGCGGCTGGCGCGCAACCGCGCGTACGTCGACGAGCTCCTGGCCCGGGGCGACACCGTCTACGGCGTGACGACGGGCTTCGGACGCTTCGCCGCAACGCGCATCGCGCAGGGCGACGTCGTCGCCCTGCAGCGCAACCTGCTGCTATCTCACGCGGTCGGCGTCGGGGAGGCGTTACCCACCGACGTGGTGCGCGCCATGCTCCTCCTGCGCGCCCAGTCGCTGGCCCTGGGCGCCTCCGGCGTCCGGCCGGAGGTGGTCGAGCTCCTGGCCGCCCTGCTCGAGCGGGGCGTCCACCCGGTGATCCCGGCCCAGGGCAGCGTCGGCGCGTCGGGCGACCTCGCCCCCCTCGCGCACATGGCGCTGGTGCTGATAGGCGAGGGGGAGGCCGAGGTCGGCGGCGACCACCTCCCGGGCCGCGCCGCGTTGGCGCGGGTGGGTCTCGCCCCGCTGGAGCTGGCCGCCAAGGAGGGCCTTGCCCTCATCAACGGCACCCAGCTGATGACGGCGCACCTGGTCCTGGCGCTCCTCGACGCCGAGCGCCTCGCCCGCGTCGCCGACGTCGCGGCCGCCGCCACCGTGGAGGCGTTGCTGGGGAGCCACGCGCCGTTCCGCGAGGCGGTCACGCGCCTGCGACCGCACCCAGGGGCCGTCGCCGTGGCGGCGAACATGCGCGCGCTCCTCGCCGACTCGGAGGTCGTCCTCTCCCACGCGGACTGCGACCGCGTCCAGGACCCGTACTCCCTGCGCGCCGTCCCGCAGGTGCACGGCGCGTCGCGCGACGCCCTGGCCCACGTCCGCGCCGTCGTCGAGGTCGAGTTGCGCTCCGTCACGGACAACCCGCTCGTCGTGACGGCGGGCGAGACCGCCGAGGTGATCAGCGCCGGCAACTTCCACGGGCAGCCGCTGGCGCTGGCGGCCGACTACGCCGCCATCGCGTTGGCGGAGCTCGGCAACGTCTCGGAGCGCCGCGTCGAGCAGCTCGTGAACCCCGCCCTGTCGGGGTTGCCCGGCTTCCTTACGGAGCACGGCGGCCTCAACTCCGGCCTCATGGTGGCGCAGTACACGGCCGCCGCGCTCGTGAGCGAGAACAAGGTGCTCGCGCACCCTGCGTCGGTCGACTCGATACCGACGAGCGCCAACCAGGAGGACCACGTGTCGATGGGCGCGCACGCCGCCCGCAAGCTCGTCGCGGTGCTGCGCAACGTCCGCTACGTGCTGGCGGTGGAGCTCATGGCGGCCGCGCAGGGCGTCGACTTCCGGGCGCCGCTCAGGCCGGGCCGCGGCGTCGCCGCCGCGCACGCCCGCCTGCGGGAGCTCGTGCCACACCTTGGGCCGGATCGCTACCTCAAGCCCGACCTCGAGGCCGTGCACGGGGCGGTGGTCGACGGCAGCCTGCTGGCGGCCGTGGAGGCCGCCGGCGTGGAGCTCCGGTGACCGGTAGGGCGCGCCACCTCGAGCTGCCGTTCACCGGCCCGGCGACGTTCTTCAAGGCCGAGCAGCGGTCGCTTACGAGCCTCGCGGCCGGCGACTTCCACGTCGGCGTGCTGGGCGTCCCCTACGACTTCGCGGTCGGCTTCCGGCCGGGCGCGCGCTTCGGGCCGGCGGCCGTGAGGAGCGCCACGGGCCGCTACGCGGTGGGGCCCGCCGGCTACTACGACTTCGAGTCGGACGCCCACCGGCTGGTCGGCGCCGCGCTGGTCGACGCGGGCGACGTCGACGTGGCGCAGCTCGAGACGGGGGAGAGCCTCGCGCGGGTGGAGGCCGCCGCCGCGGCGCTCCGCGCCGCCGTGGAGCTGCCCGTCTTCGTGGGGGGCGATCACTCCATGAGCTACCCGCTGCTGCGCGCCTACGGCGACGTGCCGCGCCTCCACGTGGTGCAGCTCGACGCGCACCTCGACTACTCGGCGCAGCGCAACGCCACGCGCTACGCCAACTCGAGCCCGTTCCGGCGGGCGGTGGAGGCGCTGCCCGGCTTGGTCAAGATCACGACCATCGGCCTGCGGGGGGTGCGCGCCGACTCCGAGGCGTTCGCGGCCGCCAGGGCGCGCGGCCACGAGCTGGTGAGCGCCCGCGCCGTCCGCGCCGACCTCGCCGCCGTCATCGAGCGCCTGCCGCGCGGCGAGAGTGTCTACCTCAGCGTGGACGTCGATGCGCTGGACGCCGCCGAGCTGCCAGGCACGGGTAGCCCGGAACCCGAGGGGTTGACGTACGGCCAGGTGCGCGACCTGGTGGCGGCCACGGCCCGCCGCAACCGCCTCGTCGGCGTCGACCTCATGGAGCTCGCGCCCGACCTCGACCCCACGGGTCGCAGCGCCCTGCTCGCCGCTCGGCTCCTCGCCGAGACGCTGGTGGCGTGGTGGGAGGCGCGCGGCGGCGGGTCGCAGGCGTGAGCGCCGGCCCTCAACCGTCCTTGCGCCACACGGTCTGTCCGCCTATCACCATCTCCTTGAGCGACGGCGCCCCCCACGTGTAGAACGGCGTGAGCGCCCTCGGCGAGTCGACGACGAGGTAGTCGGCCACCGAGCCGGGCTCGAGCCTGCCCCAACTTGGCCGGCCGAGAGCCGCGGCGGCGTTGGCCGTACCCGCCACGAGCACGTCCTCCACGCTCATCCCCAGCGTGGCGACGGCGAGCTGCAGCGCGGGCAGCAGGCCGTACACGGGCGCCGACCCGGGGTTGTGGTCGGACGCCAGGGCGACCCTCACCCCGCTCGCCCTCACGACCTCGCGCGGCGGCGGCGACCGCTTGAGGAGCAGCGCCGCGACGGGCAGGAACGTCGCGACGGTCCCGGCTCCGGCCATCGCCGCCAGGTCGCCCTCCGTGGCGAGTTCCAGGTGATCGGCGGACAGGCCGCCGAGCTCGGCGACGAGCCGCGCGGCGCCCGTGTGAGTGAGCTGCTCCGCGTGCGCCTTCACGGGCAGGCCGAGGGTCAGGGCGGCCTCGAGGATGCGCCGCGACTCGGCCAGCGTGAACGCCCCCTCGTCGCAGAAGACGTCCACGGCGTCGGCCAGCCCCTGGCGCGCCGCCTCGGGCAGCGTCTCGGTCACGAACGCGTCGACGTAGGCGTCTCGCGCCACGCCCAGTTCCGGCACGTGCGCGAGCAGCGTGGTGGTGATGCGCTGAGGCCCCTCCTCGCCGAGGCGTCGCGCCACGCGCAGCATGCGCAGCTCCGCCTCCGTCGTGAGCCCGTAGCCGGACTTCACCTCCATGGCCGTCACGCCGCTCCGCAGGAACGCCCCCGCGCGCCGCCGCGCCGCCAGCAGGAGCGCAGCCTCGGACGCCTCGCGCGTGGCCCTCACGGTGGCGTGGATGCCGTCGCCCGCCGTCAGCGCGGCGGCGTACGACGCCCCGCGGGCCCGCCTCAGGTACTCGTCGAGGCGATCGCCCGCCCACACGAGGTGGGTGTGGGAGTCCACGAGCCCAGGGATGACGGCGTTGCCGCCGAGGTCGACCGCCGGCCAGTCGACGTGCTCGCCGCCCAGCGCCGCCTCCTCGCCGACCCACACGACGCTGCCGCCCCGCAGCGCCATGGCGGCACTGCGGATCAGCCGATCGGGTGTGTACAGCTCGCCGATTCCCTTGACGACGGTGCCGTGGGCGGTCGCGTCCGTCACGGCCCGACCTCGTCCGTCACGCCCGGCAGGTCCATGCCGCGCTCCCGCGCGGCGCGCACCGCGACGTCGTAGCCGGCGTCGGCGTGACGCATGACGCCCGTCCCGGGGTCGTTCAACAGCACCCGGGCGATCCGGTCGGCCGCGTCAGCCGAACCGTCGGCCACGCAGACCTGGCCCGCGTGGAGGCTGTACCCCATCCCCACGCCGCCGCCGTGATGGAAGCTCACCCAGCCGGCGCCGCTCACGGCGTTGAGGGCGAAGTTGAGGAGCGCCCAGTCGGCGACCGCGTCGGAGCCGTCGCGCATGGCCTCCGTCTCGCGGTAGGGGCTGGCGACGGAGCCGGCGTCCAGGTGGTCGCGGCCTATCACGACCGGCGCTCGCAGCTCCCCACCTGCGACCATCTGGTTGAGGCGCAGCCCCGCGCGGTCGCGCTCGCCGTAGCCGAGCCAGCAGATGCGCGCCGGCAGGCCCTGGAACGCGAACTTGCTCACGCCGTCCGTGAGCCAGCGCCTGAGCCCCTCGTCGTCGGGGAAGAGTTCCAGCATGGCCTCGTCGGTGCGGCGGATGTCCGCCGGGTCGCCCGACAGGGCCGCCCAGCGGAACGGGCCGCGCCCCTCGCAGAACTGGTCGCGGATGAAGGCCGGCACGAACCCCGGGTAGGCGAAGGCGTCGCCGTAGCCGCCCTCCAGCGCGAAGGCGCGCAGGTTGTTGCCGTAATCGAACGCCACCGCCCCGGCGCGCTGCAGGTCGACGATGGCGGAGCAGTGCGCGGCCATCGACGCGAGCACGCGGCGCCTGTAGTCGGCGGGGTCGCGCGTCCGCGCTCCGGCGAGGTCCTCGTCTGGCGCGCCGACGGGGCGGTAGCCGAACAGCGGATCGTGAGCGCTCGTCTGGTCGGTGACCAGGTCGACGCGCACACCGCGCCGCACCAGCTCGGGCAACACCTCGGCGGCGTTGCCGAGGAGCCCGACCGACAGTGCGCGCCTCTCGGCGCGCGCCGCCTCGACCCGCGCCAACGCGTCGTCCAGGTCGACGCTCGACTCGTCCAAGTAGCGCGTCTCCAGGCGGCGCTCGATGCGGTGCGGGTCGACCTCCACGACGAGCACGGCGCCGCCGTTGAGGGTGACGGCCAGCGGCTGCGCCCCGCCCATGCCGCCCAGGCCGGCCGTCACCGTCAGGGTGCCGGCCAGCGTGCCGCCGAAGTGGCGCCGCGCCGCGGCGGCGAACGTCTCGAACGTGCCCTGCAGGATGCCCTGCGTGCCGATGTAGATCCACGAGCCGGCCGTCATCTGGCCGTACATCATCAGACCGGCGGCGTCGAGCCGATCGAACTCCTCCCAGGTGGCCCACTTCGGCACGAGGTTGGAGTTGGCGAGGATGACGCGCGGCGCGGCGGGCACCGTCCTGAACACCCCCACGGGTTTGCCGGATTGGACCAGCAGCGTCTCGTCGTTCTCGAGGCGCTCGAGAGTGGCGACTATCCGCCGGAACGCGTTCCAGTCGCGCGCCGCGCGGCCGCGGCCGCCGTACACGACCAGCTCCTCGGGCGCTTCCGCCACCTCCGGGTCGAGGTTGTTCATCAACATCCGGATGGCGGCCTCCTGTATCCAGCCCTTGGCCGTCCTCACGTTCCCGCGCGCGGCGCGTATCGGCCACGTCGGCGGGGTTCCCGTCACCATGTCGACCTCCTGACCGCTCGCCTGCTGGCACGACTCTAACGCCTCGAGGGGGCGCATGACCTGGCGATGACGTATGTCGGCTACGCTCGCCGCGGGAGGTGGAGGTGGTTAGCGGACCGAAGGCCCTCGTCGCGGCGCTCGCCCTCGCCGGCCTGGCGGCCGCGCAGGGGATGATCCGCGTGGACGGCTCCTCGACGGTGTACCCCATCTCGCTCGCCATGGCCGAGGAGTTCACCATCGAGACGCGCTCGCCCGTGGCCGTCGCCTTCTCGGGCACGGGCGGCGGACTCTCGAAGCTCTGTGCCGGCGAGGTGGACGTCGCCGACGCGAGCCGCGTCGTGCGGCCCAGCGAGCTCGCCGCCTGCGCCCGAGCCGGGATCGCCGTGATCGAGCTGCCCGTCGCGGCCGATGCGATCACGGTGGTGGTGAACGCCGCCAACGACTTCGTCGACTGCCTGACGGTGCCCGAGTTGCGAGCCATCTGGGAGCCCGGTTCGAGCATCACGAACTGGCGCCAGGTCCGGCCGGGCTTCCCGGACGCCGCCATCACGCTCTACGGTCCCGGCGCCGACAGCGGCACCTTCGACTTCTTCACGCACGCCGTCACGGGCGAGGCGGGCGCCATCCGCACCGACTACTTCCCGAGCGAGGACGACAACGTGCTCGTGCTGGGCGTGGAGAGCGACCCGGCGGCCCTCGGTTTCTTCGGCTACGCCTACTACGCCCTCAACTCGAGCCGGCTCAAGGCGGTTGCGGTCGACGCAGGCGGCGGCTGCGTGGCGCCCGACGCGGCCACCATCGTCTCCAACGCCTACGCGCCCCTTTCGCGGCCGCTATTCATCTACGTGAGCACCCGGTCGCTGGCGAGCAAGCCCCGCCTCGCCGACTTCGTCGCCTTCTACCTGGCGGCGGAGAACCGCGACTACATCGACGAGACGGGCTACGTGGCGTACGCCAACGACGTGTACGCCGCGGTGGCGGCTCGCTTCGCGGCGCGGCGCACCGGCAGCGCCTTCGCGGACTTCCAGCCGGGCGACAGCGTTCTGGACGCCCTGGAGGCGGACGAGTGAGGCCGACCCGGGGACGGCGCGACGGCGCCCTCGTGCTGGCGGCGGGCGAGTTGCGGCGCGAGCGCCTCCTGGGCGGGGCGCTGGCGGCGGCGGCGTGGCTGACCGTGCTGGTCACCGTGGCGGTGGTGGTCGTCCTGGCGAGCGAGACCTTCGCCTTCTTCCGCGATCCGGCGGTGAACGCGCTCGAGTTCTTCACGGGCGCGCGGTGGACGCCCCTCTTCGCCGACAAGCACTTCGGCATCGCGCCGCTCGTTGCCGGCACGCTGCAGGTGACGGCCATCGCCATGTTGGTCGGGGTGCCGCTCGGCATCGGCAGCGCCGTCTACCTGGCGGAGTACGCCTCGCCCGCGACGCGGCGCCGCGTGAAGGGCGCGCTCGAGCTCCTGGCAGGCGTGCCGACGGTCGTCCTCGGCTACTTCGCCCTCCTCTTCGTGACGCCGTGGCTGCAGGGGTTCGTGCCGGGCTTGAAGCTGTTCAACGCCCTGTCGGCCGGGATCGTGATGGGGTTCATGCTCCTCCCGATCGTCTCCTCCCTGGCCACCGACGCCATGTTGGCCGTGCCCCTGGCGTTGCGGGAGGCGGGCTACGGCCTGGGGGCGGGCAAGCTCGACGTGGTGGTGAAGGTCGTGTTGCCCGCCGCCTTCTCGGGCGTGGTGGCGGCCGCGATGCTGGCGTTCTCCCGCGCCGTGGGCGAGACGATGATCGTGACCCTCGCGGCCGGCCAACGCCCGCTCCTGACCCTGGACCCGCGGGAGACGATAGCCACCATGACCTCGTTCATCGTCCAGGCCGCCACGGGAGACCAGGCCGCCGGGTCGACGGCGGCGCGCGCGTTGTACGCCGTCGCGGCCACCCTCTTCGTGATCACGCTGGCGGTGAACGTGGTGGCGCAGGCCTTGGTCGAGCGCTACCGGGAGCGGTACGAGTGATCGGCGGGGGGCGGGGTCGGCTGCTCCGCGGCCGGCTGTTCGGGGCGGGCGCGCTCGCGGCGGCGCTCCTCGGGCTGGCGGTGCTGGCCGCGCTCCTGGTCGACGTGGCGCTCGACACCGTCTCCTGGCAGGTGGTCGAGCCTGCGGGCAGCGGCGAGAGCTTCGCCTTCCTCGACGGCTTCGCGCTAGCGGGAAGCTGGGAGAGGGTGGTGCGCTTGGAGCTCGCGGCGCGGGGCGTGAACCCGGAGGCGGCGGACGCCCTGCTGGCGGACCGGGAGCAGCGCCGCCTCTTCGCGGCCAGGAACCGGGTGCGGCTCATGTGGGCCGTCGACGGCGCGCCCCTCAGGTGGGTGGTCTCGAGCAGCCGCGACCGCCTCGTCCGAGATGAGGGGCTGCTGGCGGGCGCCCGCGCCTACCGCGAGCTCATGGCCGAGGCGGGGCCGGGTCGGCAGCTCTACCTGAACCCGTGGCTCAACCCCGGCTTCATGAGACGGTTGCCGTCGCGAACGCCGCTCTTGGCCGGGGTCGGCCCGGCGCTCGCCGGCAGCCTGTGGGTGATCGGCCTGGTGGCGTTGATCGCCGTGCCGCTCGGGGTGGGCGCCGCCGTCTACCTGGAGGAGTACGGCGGCAGGTCGCGGGCGGCCCGGCTGCTCGAGGTCAACCTCCGCAACCTCGCGGGAGTCCCGAGCGTCGTGTACGGCATCTTGGGCCTGACCGTCTTCGTGCGGCTCATGCGACTCGGCCCCGTGGTGCTGGCGGCCGCGCTCACCCTGGCGCTGCTCGTCCTCCCGGTGGTCGTGGTCGCCACAAGGGAGGGCCTGCGGGCGGTGCCGGACTCGCTGCGGCAGGCGGCCTACGGGCTGGGCGCGGCCAAGTCGCAGGTGGTGTTCAAGGTGGTCTTGCCCGCGGCGCGCGCCGGCGTGGTGACCGGGGTGATCCTGGCCGTCGCCCGCGCCATCGGCGAGACGGCGCCGCTCCTGATCATCGGAGCGGCGGCCTTCGTTCCGGGAGTGCCGAGCGGCCCGCTATCGCAGTTCACGGTGCTCCCCATCCAGATCTACTCGTGGGTCGGCGAGAACGACCCGGAGTTCGCTCACCTGGCGTCGGCCGGGATAGTCGTGCTCCTGGTCGTGCTGGCGCTGATGTACGCGGTCGCGGCGAGGCTGCGGCGCGCGCTGGAGAGCAGGGCGTGACGCGCCCGGGAGGGAACGGCGTGGGTCAACCGCCAGCGGAAGAGCACGTGACCGTCAGGACGGACCCGGTGCCGCCGGGCGAGGCCGTGGTGGAGATCGACGGCTTCAGCCTCTGGTACGGCGGCTTCAGGGCGCTCAAGGACGTGTCGCTGGCCGTTCCCCGCAACGCCGTCACGGCCCTCATCGGCGCGTCCGGCTGCGGCAAGAGCTCGCTACTGCGCAGCATCAACCGCATGAACGACCTCGTGGAGGGCGTGCGGACGGAGGGGCGGGTGCGCTACGAGGGGGAGGAGCTGTACGGCGCGGGGGTGGACCCAGTCGCGGTGCGGCGGCGCGTGGGCATGGTGTTCCAGCGGCCCAACCCGTTCCCGAAGTCGATTGCCGACAACGTGACCTTCGGGCCGCGGCTGGCCGGGCGCCGCGGCGACCTCGGCGCGGTGGTAGAGCGTTCGCTCCGGGACGCGGCGCTATGGGAGGAGGTCAAAGGGAAGCTGAAGGGGTCGGCGTTGGGGCTCTCCGGCGGGCAGCAGCAGCGCCTCTGCATCGCCCGCGCGCTCGCGACCGAGCCGCAGGTGCTGCTCATGGACGAGCCCACGAGCGCGCTCGACCCGATCGCGACCGACAGGATAGAGCGCCTGATCGTGGAGCTGAAGGAGCGCTACACCGTGATCATCGTGACCCACAACATGCAGCAGGCGGGGCGCGTCTCCGACCGCACCGCCTTCATGCACCTCGGCACGTTGGTGGAGGAGGGGCCCACCGACCAGATGTTCACGGCGCCAAGGCACGAGCTCACCGAGCGTTACGTGTCCGGCCGCTTCGGGTGACGTCCGCCCGTGGCGCCCCGCGGCGGCCGCCCCCGGGCTAATCCGGAGGTGCCCGCCGCTCCGCCGCCAAGTCCAGCCCGTTGACCTCGTTCATCGCTCGCTCCGTCCCGTGGCGCGCCACGAGCTCGACGGCGTCGGCGGCGCGGGCCACCACCTCGCCGAGGAGCCCCGCCTCCTCCGGCGTGAAGCGGCTCAGCACCCACCCCTCCGTGCTCCACCCCTCCGGCGGGCGACCGACCCCGACCTTGACCCTGGCGAAGTCGGGACCGAGGGCGCGGGCGATGTCGGCGACGCCGCGCTGACCACCGCTGCTGCCGCCGATGCGCACCCGGAGCCGGCCCAACGGCAGGTCGATGTCGTCGTGAACGACCAGCAGCTCCTGCGGCCTCACGCCGTCGCGCGTGGCGGCGCCCTGCACCGCCCTGCCGGAGAGGTTCATGAAGGTGAGCGGCTCCAGCAGCGTCACGGCGGTCGGCCCCAGCGTGCCGGGTGGCAGCTTGGCAACGCGCGCCGACTTCTGGGTCCTGAACGCGCCGCCGTGCCGGCGCGCAAGCTCCTCCACGACGAGGAACCCGGCGTTGTGCCGGGTTCCGGAGTAGCGCGGCCCCGGGTTACCGAGGCCGACCACGAGCTTGACTGCTTGCGAGGACGCCTGGGGCAGCGCCGGCGTCAACCCTCGCCCTGCTCCTCGCCGGCGGCGCCGATGACCTCGGGCTCGGTGGGCGCGGCCTCGGTCTCGGCCTCGTCGGCGACGCGGGGCGGCACGACGGCGGCGATGGAGAGGTCCAGGTCGTCGAGCACGTGCGCCTCGCCGGGGAGGTGGGCCACGAGGTCCCTGACGTGCAGGCTCTCGCCGATGGCCAGGTGACCGACGTCGATCTCGACGTGATTCGGGATGAAGCGCGGCAGCACCGCGATCTTGACCTCGCGCCGCTGCACGTCGAGCAGCCCGCCCTCGCGCACGCCCACCGGCGTGCCCCGCAGTTCGATGGGGACGTTGACCTCGAGCGGACGGTCGGCGGTGACGGCGTAGAAGTCCACGTGCATCGGCTCGCGGCGGCGCTTGTCCATCTGCACCTGCTTGACCACCACGGAGCGCTCCGTGCCGTCGATGACGAGGTCGATCAGGCTCGAAGTGCCCTGCGCCCGGAACGCCTTGTCGAAGGCGCGCAGCTCGACGGCGATGGGCTCGTTCAACTCCTGGTTGTACACGATGCCGGGCAGCATCCCGGCGCGGCGCAACTGCGCGGCCGTGCCTGGCACGCGCTTCTCGGCATTGAGTCTCATGGATCCTCCAGGGGGCGCGCGGCTTGTCGCTCCGGCGCCCACGCAACTACTGATGCTACTCGGTGCCGGCCCCTACTGTAAAGGTGCGCGGCTCAGCCGCCGAAGAGCGAACTCACCGACACGTGGTCGTGCACGTTGCGGATCGCCTGCGCGAGCAGCGGGGCGACGCTCAGCACGGTGATCCTGTCGTTCGTCTCCTCGAGGGGGATGGTGTCGGTGACGTATATGCCGCTGACGGCCGGGTGGCTGAGCCGCTCGAGAGCCGGCGGCGTGAACACGGCGTGGGTGGCCGCGACGCGCACGTCGGGCTTGGCACCCAACGCCAGCAGCGCCTCGATGCCGCGGCGCATGGTGCCAGCGGTCGAGATCATGTCGTCCATGATGATGGGGCGCTTGCCCTCGACGTCTCCGATGACGTGGGTGACCTCGGTGTCGGTCGGGCTGGTGCGGCGCTTGTAGAGCATCACGAGCGGCAGGTTAAGGAAGTTCGCGAGGCGCCGCGACTCCGTGGCGCGGCCCACGTCCGGCGACACGACCACGCAGTCGGTCAGGTCGAGCGTCTTCAGGTGGTTGCCCAGGATCTTGAGCGCGGTCAGGTGGTCGACGGGGACGTCGAAGAAACCTTGGATCTGGCCGGCGTGCAGGTCGATGGTGATGACGCGGTCCGCGCCGGCGGTCTCCAGCAGGTTGGCGACGAGCTTGGCCGTGATGGGTTCTCGCGCCTGCATCTTCTTGTCCTGCCGCGCGTACCCGAAGTACGGGACGACGGCGTTTATCCGCCACGCGGACGCACGCCGCAGGGCGTCGATGAGCACCAGCAGCTCCATGAGATGGTGGTTCACGGGCGCGCAGGTGGACTGGATGATGTAGCAGTCGCCGCCGCGCACGCTCTCGTCGATGCTGATGCGCGTCTCGCCGTCAGGGAACTGGGTGACGGTGCCGTGCGCGAGGCTGCCGCCAAGATGCTCGGCGACCGCACGCGCCAGCGCCGGGTTGGCGTTGCCGCTGAAGAGCTTGACGTCCTCGCCGCTCCTCACCGGGGACCGCCCGGGCGCCGCCGCTGGCGGGAGTTCGGGGCTTCGCCGCCGGGAAGTGGAGGCTGGGAGCTGGGGCTGAGCGTCACTGAACACCTCGCACGGAATCGCCCGCGGCCGGGCGGCGCGGGGCGGCGGCGTCCTGCGCGGCCGCACGCGAGTATACCCAGCGCGGCGCGGTCGGCGGGCCTCAGGGGGGCGGGGCCGTCCTGTCGCCCGCCCCTGCTGTGACTCGCCCCCGCGTCAGCGGACCCCCGCGTCAGCGGACCCCCGCGTCAGCGGGCGTCCGCTTCAGCGGGCGTACTCAACCGCCCGCGACTCCCGCACGACCGTCACCTGCACCTGGCCCGGGTACTCCATATCCTGCTCGATCCGGTTCGCGATGTCGCGCGCCAACAGGACGGCCGAGGCGTCGTCGACGCGCTCGGGCTGCACGATGATGCGCAGCTCTCGGCCGGCCTGGATGGCGAAGGCGCTGTCCACGCCCGGGAAGCTGGTCGCGATGCTCTCGAGCCCCTCGAGGCGCTTGATGTAACTCTCGAGCGTCTCGCGCCGCGCGCCCGGCCGGGCGGCGGAGATGGCGTCGGCGGCGTTGACGATGATGGGGAAGAGCGTCTCCGCCTGGTCCAGGTCGTGATGGTTCGCGATGGCGTCGACGACTTCCTTCGGCTCGCCGAAGCGCCGCCCGAGGTTCGCCCCGATCTCGGTGTGGGTCCCCTCGATCTCCCGGTCGATCGACTTGCCGATGTCGTGGAGCAGCCCCGCGCGGCGGGCCATCGCCTCGTCCACGCCGAGCTCGGCCGCGATGATCCCCGACAGGTGCGCCACCTGCACCGAGTGCTTGAGTATGTTCTGGCCGTAGCTGGTTCGGAACTGCATGCGGCCGAGGAGCTGGACCAGCCCCGGCTTGAGGCCCACCACGTTGGCCTCGAGCGCCGCCTCGTCGCCGCGCTCCCTGATGTAGGTCTGCATCTCCTGCTGGGCCTTGTGGACGACCTCCTCGATGCGCGCCGGGTGGATCCGCCCGTCCGTCACGAGCTCGGTGAGCGCCAGCTGAGCCACCTCGCGCCGGATGGGGTTGAAGCTGGAGAGCAGGACGGCCTCCGGCGTGTCGTCGATGATGAGGTCCACGCCCGTGAGCGCCTCGAAGGCGCGGATGTTGCGCCCCTCGCGTCCGATGATGCGGCCCTTCATGGCGTCGCTGGGGATGGGCACGACCGAGACGCTGATGGCGGCCGAGACCTCCGAGGCGGAGCGCTGGATGGCCTGCGCGAGGATGTCCTGCGACCGCTTCCGCGACTCGGCGTCGGCGCGCTCGAGGGTGG
>WBZO01002799.1_pt1 | contig 21766 bp, 18 predicted proteins | sample 5204261 | NCBI WGS metagenome assembly WBZO01 (sample SAMN12412400, study PRJNA552823) | activated sludge metagenome | isolation source: activated sludge from anammox sidestream of wastewater treatment plant... | place: USA: North Carolina | collected 2017-09 | reverse complement strand
CGCCGGACAGCGACGACTCGCCGGACAGCGACGACTCGCCGGACAGCGACGACTCGCCGGACAGCGACGACTCGCCGGACAGCGACGACTCGCCGGACAGCGACGACTCGCACGAGGACGACGGCTCACCAGACGACGAGGTCCCGGGCGCGACGGCGACCGGCGACGCGGGCGGCACCAGCTCGAGCTCGGCGCCGAGCGCGGAGGAGGCCACCGTGGCGGCGGCCGGCGCCACGGCCTCGGAGGGGGTGAGCGTCGGCGGCGAGGCCGGCCCCTCCGGCGGCGCCGAAGAGGGCAAGTCTCGCGGGCGGCGGCGGCGCAAGCGGCGTCCGCGCGGGGGCAAGGGGGCGGCCGAGGCCACGGCCAGCGCCGTGAGCCCGGCCAAGGCGGCGGGCAACGGCAAGCCCCGCGACAAAGCGCGCGGGCACGAGCAGGAGCGGGGCACCAAGAAGGGCGGCGGCGGTAGCCGCGTCGCTCGCTCCGTCCCCATCACGGAGGTCGTGCGCGAGGGCGACGAGGTCATCGTGCAGATCTCCAAGGAGCCCATCGGCACCAAGGGCGCACGCGTCACCAGCCACGTCTCGCTCCCGGGGCGCTTCGTGGTGTACCTGCCCACCGTCGACCACGTCGGGATCTCCAAGCGCATCGGCAGCGCCTCGGAGCGACAGCGCCTGCGCGAGGTCATCGACGCGCTCAAGCCCGAAAAGGGCGGGCTCATCGTCCGCACGGTGGCCGAGGGCCTCACCAAGAAGTCGCTGAAGGCCGACATCGGGTACCTGCTCAAGCTCTGGGCGGACGTGGCCAAGCGCCGGGAGAGCGCCAAGGCGCCCGCCGTGCTCTACACCGAGCTGGATCTCGTCCTGCGCATCGCGCGAGATCTGTTCACCCCGGAGATCGAGCGGATCGTCATCGACGATCGGGAGACCTACGCGCGCCTCGTCCGCTTCATGGAGGTGTTCCTCCCGGAGCGGGTGAAGGACGTGGAGCTCTACACGGGCGCCGAGCCCATCTTCGACGCCTTCGGCATCGAGGACGAGATCGGCCGGGCGCTCAGCCGCAAGGTGCCGCTCACCAGCGGCGGCTACCTGGTCATCGATCAAGCCGAGGCCCTCTCCGCCATCGACGTGAACACCGGTCGCTTCGTCGGCAAGGGGAGCAAGGATCTGGAGGAGACGGCCTACAAGACCAACCTCGAGGCCGTGGAGGAGATCGCCTACCAGCTACGCTTCCGGAACATCGGCGGGCTGGTGATCTTGGATCTCATCGACATGGAGAGCGGGAGCCACCGAGAGAAGGTCTATCGGAAGCTCGAGAGCCTGCTCGCCAAGGACAAGGCCAAGACCACCATCAACCGCATCAGCGACCTTGGCCTCATCGAGATGACGCGCAAGCGCACGCGCGAGAGCCTGATGCGGGTGATGCACGAGCCCTGCTTTTACTGCGACGGCACCGGCCAGATCCAGTCCCGCACCACCATCGCCTACGAGATCTTGCGCCAGATCCGCCGTGAGGTCGCGGCGCTGCCGGGCTACGTGGTCCTCGTCAACGCTCACCCCGCCGTCGTGGACCTGATGCAGGGCGAGGAGCGCGCCGCCGTGGTGGAGGCGGAGAAGCGCTACCTGCGCCGCATCGAGTTCAACCCGCACCACGAGTACCACATCGAGCAGTTCGATCTTCAGGGGAAGTAGGCCATGGGGGAGGCGCGTCAAGACGAGCGGGTGACCATCAACAAGGAGTTTGACTCCTTCGATGAGTTCATCCAGGAGTACGTCACCAACATCTCGCGCACGGGGGCCTTCATCAAGACGCGCCAGCCGCTCCCCGTCGGGACGCAGATCAACCTCCGCTTCACGGTCCTCATGGAGGACATCGAGACCATCGAGGGCCTGGGCGAGGTCATCCGCGTCGAGCAGGACCCGCCCGGCATGGGCGTGGTCTTCCGGCAGCTCTCGGCGTATTCGGAGCAGCTCATCTTGCGGCTGCTGACGGCGCGGCGCTGAACGCGCGTGTAGACGGCGGTGTGCGCCTGGGCCTTTGCGCCGTCTGTCGCTTGCATGCCGGCACCATCCCCCCTAAGAAGCGCCCACCATGTACCTCGCGAAGACTGGCACCCCGCGCAAGACCGACCGCAAGCGGAGCGTCCGCTACAAGGCGAAGCTGAAGGCGAAGAACCGCCGCCGGCGCAACGGCCTCGAGGGCTGAGCGCTGGCTGAGCGCGCCGTGGCGCGCTCACTCCTCCAGCTCGTCCCCCGGTGCCAGCGCCAGCGCGGCGCGCGCCACGGTGAAGCTGAAGCCAGCACGCGCCAGCACCGCGAGGTCTCGCCGGCGCTGCTCGGGGGAGTCCACGGGCGTGGGACGGTACGGTCCGAGCCGCCGCCGTCGCGCGAGCCGCCGGGCCGCCTCCAGCTCTTGCTCGCTGCCCTCGCCTTGCAGCGCCCGCTCCACGGCCTCGCGCTGGACGCCGCGCTGCAGGAGCTTCTGCTGGAGCAGCCGGCGCGAGCCGCCGCGCGCGCGCAGCCCGCGCGACAGCGCCTCCGCGAAGCGCTCGTCGTTCAAGAGGCCGCTCTCCAGGTAGCGCGCGACGAGGGCCTCGATGTTGCGCTGCGCCGCGGCCTCGTCCACCGGCGCGTCCCCACCGTGGCGGCGCACCGCCCGCCAGAGCACGCGCCGCAGGTTCTCCGCGGACGAGTCGTAGCGATTGAGGTAGGCGAGCGCCCTCCGCTCGAGCTGCTCGGGCGACGTGGGCTCGACGTCCGGCGCGGAGGCTCGACCCGCCGCCCTCAACTGCCGCGCTTCAGCTCGGTGAGCACCAGCTTGCTGACCGCCTTGAGCGTCTCGAACACGCCGACGCCCGTGCGCGCCACCGCCTCGAAATCTGGCACGCCCGTGGGGTTGATGAGCGGCCGCAGCTCCTCCACCGTCATGGCGTTGGGCAAGTCCCGCTTGTTGTACTGGACCACGTACGGCAGCTTGTCGAGCGAGTAGCCCTGCTCGGTGAGGTTGGTGCGCAGGTTCTCGACGCTCTCTTGGTTGGCCTCGAGCCGCTCCATCTGGCTGTCGGCGACGAAGATGACGCCGTCCACCCCCTTCAGGATGAGCTTACGGCTGGCGTCGTAGAAGACCTGGCCGGGCACGGTGTAGAGGTGAAAGCGCGTCTTGAAGCCGCGGATCTCCCCGAGCGAGAGCGGGAGGAAATCGAAGAACAGCGTGCGCTCCGTCTCCGTGGCGAGGCTGATCATCTTGCCCTTCGCGTCCGGGTTCGTGCGCTCGTAGATGTACTGGAGGTTGGTGGTCTTCCCGCAGAGGCCGGGCCCGTAGTAGACGAGCTTGCAGTTGATCTCTCGGGCCATGTAGTTGATGAAGCTCATCGGTGGGGCCCTCAGTCGTTGAAGAGGTTGTCGATGTCTTCGTCGGTGATCTCCGCGAAGGGCGAGTCACCTCCGGGCTCCTGCACCTTGCTGAGCAGCGCCTCGAAGATCCGGCTCAGCTCCTCGCTGGCCTTACGGACCCGCAGCCGCACGAGCCCCAAGGAGGACTTGGAGTCGAAGATGACGACCAAGATGACGCGATTGCCCACGAGCTGGATGTGGATGTTCGCGTTCTCGCCTTCGTGAAACTGCGTCGCGAACTCATTTTCGCGGAGCAGCTTGGCGATGCCGCCGGTGGCGGCGATGTTCCCAGCGGTGAGCGACGCGAGCGAGGTCGTGTCGATGTTGTCCACCTCGCCGCTGGCGGCGATGAGCTGGCCATTTTTGTCGACGATGAAGACGACCTTGGCGTTCGCTTCCCGCACCAGGCGGTCCACGACCGCTTGGATTTGGTTGAACTCCTCCTCGTACATCACCATCTGGGGGTTGACCATTCGGGCCTCCGCAAACCTAGCTGTTCGTCGCTTGGCGTCCCCCTCGGCAGAGGAGCGCGCAAGCCAACGTCTTCGGTCGCGGGCCGCGCTGGCCGGGCTGAGCCCGGTGCGCGCGGGGACCGCTTCCGTGCCCGGCACCCCAATCCTGACGGCAGCCAGGGTCAGGGTGTGAGCGTCAATTCAGTCAGTCTCTTCTATCCGAGCGCCTAGCGTCCAGCAAGCAGCGCGTGACGGGCGCCCCTGGTTTTGGGGTTTGCGCTGGGGCCCTTCGGCACGGATGATCGGCCAGAAGTGAAAGCCACGGCCGTCGTCGCGCTCGCCGCGCTCAGTCATGCCACGGGGAGCCGCGCCGAGACACTGGCGACCGAGCACCCGCAGCTCGCCGCGGCGCGGGCCGCCTTGGACGCCGCGCGAGGCCCCTCCACCATCACCGAGCTGCGTGGCCTCTGGGGGACGTGGGGGCGCGCCGACCCGGATCAGGTCGAGGCCGCGCTGCGCGAGGCGGCCGGCTCCCCCCGGCTGGACGCGCCGACCCGCGCCTACGCCGAGCTGCTCGTGGCCTACGCGCGCCTACGTCGCGGTGACGTCGCGACCGCGCGCGCGCTGGTCACCCGACTCGGCTACGTGCAGAGCTGGTTCGTGGTGGGGCCCTTCGACAACGAGGGGCGCGCGGGCCTCGATCAGCGCTATGGTCCCGAGGCTGCGCTCGGCGCGGCGCTCGATCTCGGGCAGAGCTTCCCCGGCAAGGAGCGACCCGTCCGCTGGAGGCTGGCGCCGCTGACGCTACCCTGGGGGTGGCTCGACTTCGGGGCGACGCTACGACCCGCCGACAAGGTCTGCGGCTACGCCACCACCTTCGTCTCGGCGCGTGCCCCGGGCCCGCCGCTGACCCAGCTCTCGCTCTGGGTCGGCGCCGCCGGCGCCTTCGAGCTGTTCTGGAACGGCGCCTCGGCGCTGCGTGAGCAGAGCTACCGCGGCTACGACGCCGACCGCTACGCCGTCACGCTGCCGCTCGCGCCGGGGCCGAACACGCTCAGCGTGAAGGTCTGCGGTGACCCTGGCGCGCCCATGATCAGCGTGCGGCTCGCCGACCCCAGCGGGGCGCCGGAGCCGCGGCTCGTCGCCCAGGCCGAGCCCAGCTTGGCCAAGGCCGCCGCGAGCCACGTCGCCGCCGCGCCATGGCCCAAGCCCGCGAGCGGCGTGCGAGGCCCGCTGCAGGAGTTCACGCGGCTCACCACCGGGCGGGGCGCCACGGCCGCGCAGCTCCACGCCTTCGCACGCTACCTGGATCTGACGAGCGGCGACGACACCACCGCGCACCAGGCGCGAGATCTCGCGCGGCGCGCGGCCGAGCTGTCGCCCACGGTGCCCCGGCTGCTCTTGGCGGGCTGGCTCAGCGAAGATCCGAACCAAATGCGCGAGTGGGTCGGGCGGGCGCGTCAGCAGGCCGACCGCGAGCGCCAAGAGACGATCGAGCTGCTCCTCGCGGAGGCCGCGCTCGCGCGGCACAGCCCCGATCCCCACGCCGCCAGCCAGGCCTACGAGCGGATCTTGGCGCGGGACCCGGACGAGCTCGGCGCCATCCAGGGGCGCGTCGAGCTGCTCAACCAGGTCGGGCTCGGCCGGAGCGCCGCCGCGCTGCTCGAGCAGGCCCTCGAGCGCAGCCCGAAGGGCGTGCTGCTGCTCAGCATGCTGGCCTCCCAGCGGCGCGCCCTCGGCGAGCTGACGGCCGCCGCGGAGCTGGAGTCGCGCTACCTGAGCTACCGCTTCGACGACAAGAGCGCCGTCGGTCGGCTGCTCGAGCTGGCGCTCGCCCGGCGGGACCGCGCCGCCGCGGAGCGCTGGACGGCGCGGCTCTTGGCGCTCGATCCGGACGCGCAGTGGGCGCACGCCACGGCGGCGCGCGCCTACCGCGCGCTCGGGCAGCCCGAGCGCGCCGTGGAGGCGTACCAGCAGGCGCTGCGGCTCGCCCCAGAAGACGTGGACACGCTGCGCGCGCTCGCCAACCTCCACGGCGAGCTGGGTCACACGGACGAGCAGCTCTCGCTCCTGCGCAGCATCCTGCGGCTGCGCCCCCAAGATCGTGAGGTGCGCGAGTACGTCGAGCACATCGAGCCGCCCAAGCCGCGCACGGACGAGGCCTGGGCCTGGGCACCGGAGCGCTTCCTGGCGAGGCGCGGCGTGGCCGCGGCGGGGCAGCTCCGTCGCACCCTGCGCGACCTGACCGTCACCACCGTCTACCCGAGCGGGCTGTCGAGCACCTTCCGGCAAGTGGTGTTCCAGCCGCTCACGGACGTCGCGGCGGCCGCCGCCCGCCAGTACGCGCTGCAGTACCAGGCCGATCGCGAGGTGGTGCAGCTCCGGCAGGCGCGGGTGTTCCGCACCGACGGCCGCGTGGACGAGTCCATCGAGTCGGGCGAGCTGCCCGCCGACGATCCGTCGATCGCGATGTACACCTCCGCGCGCACCTTCTATGTCCAGCTCCCGCGGCTGGAGCCCGGGGACGTGGTGGAGCTGCGCTATCGGCTCGACCAGGTGGGCGCCCGCAACGAGTTCGGCGACTACTTCGGGGACGTCACCTACCTCCAGTCGAGCGAGCCCGTGGAGAACGCGGAGTACGTGCTCGTCACGCCGACCTCGCGCCACGTCTACGTGGACTCGGCCTCGCTCGGCGTTGCCCCCACCGTCACCACCCAGGGCGAGCGCCGCACTCACCGCTGGCAGCTCTCCGCGCTGCCGCCGGTCGTGCAGGAGCCCCTGATGCCGCCCTGGGGCGAGGTGCTGCGCTACGTGCACGCCTCCACCTTCAAGGACTGGGCGTCCATGGGGCGCTGGTACTGGGCGCTCGTGCGCGATCAGCTCGATCTGGACGACGAGACGCGCGCCTTGGCGCGCAAGATCGGCGCCGGCAAGACGACCGACCTCGAGAAGGTGAAGGCGGTCTACGCCTGGGTGACGGAGAACACCCGGTACGTAGCGCTGGAATTCGGCATCTATGGCTTCAAGCCGCGGCGCTGCGTCCAGACGGTGGCTCGAGGCTGGGGCGACTGTAAGGACAAAGCGACGGCGATCGTGACGCTGCTCGAGGAGCTGGGCGTCCCGGCGACGCTCGTCATCGTGCGGACGCGGCAGCGCGGCGGGTGGCGCTCCAGCGTCGCCAGCCTGGCGCCCTTCGATCACGCCATCGCGTACGTGCCGAGCCTCGAACTCTACCTGGACGGCACCGCGGAGCACACCGGGGTCACGGAGCTGCCCAAGATGGATCTGGGCGCGCTCGGCCTCCAGGTGAACGCGGGGAACGCCAAGCTCGTGACCCTGCCCGGCCACGATCCCAAGCGCAACGTCATCGAGCGGCGCGTCCACGCGACCCTCGGCCCCAGCGGAGAGGCCAAGCTGGAGCTCGGCTACGTGACGCGCGGCGTGGACGCTCCCGCCTGGCGGCGCCGCTACCTCGCCGAGAGCACCCGGCGCGATCGGTTGGGTGAAGATCTCGGGAGCGAGTTCGCGGGCTTCTCGCTGACGCCCGGCGCGGCCGGGGTGCCGGTGGCGGAGCTGAGCGACGTGGAGGCCCCAGTGCGGCTCGAGCTGCGCGGCAGCTCGCCCAGCTTCGCGCGCCGGGAGGCCGCGGGCCTGAGCGTGCCGGTGACCTCCGGCCTGCGCTACGTGCAGACCTACGCCGCGCTGACGCGCCGGACCCAACCCGTGACCATCATCGCTCACTCCACCCGCGACGACACCTTCACCGTCCGGCTCCCCGCCGGGATGAAGCTGCTCTCGGCGCCCGCCGCCTCGAGCGGCAGCACGCGCTTCGGGAGCTGGTCGCTGACGCTGAGCGAGCAGGCCGGCGAGATCACCGTAAAGAGCCGCGTGGAGCTGAGCGTCGATCAGGTGTCTCCCCGAGACTACCAGGAGTTTCGCGCCTTCTGCGCCGCCATCGACACCGCGCTGACGCCGCGGCTGGTGGTGGGCCGATGACGCCGCGGTGGTGCTGGCTCGGCGTGGCGCTCGCCACGCTCGGTTGCGCAGGTCGCCAGGCCGGCACCGACACCTCGCCGCTCGGCGCCTGGCGGCGCGACGCCGCTGCCTCTCGAGACGCCGCCACGCTCGGCCGCTGGCTGCTGGCCGAGCTCACCCATGCCGGCGGAGACGCGCGTCAAGCCCAGCGCGCCCGCGCGCGGCTCGACGAGGTCGGCGGTGGAGACTACGTGGCCTACGTCGCCCGAGGGCTCGACGACTCGCTGCACGGCCGCGTCGCCACCGCCCCCGACCACTACCTGAGGGCTGCGCAGCTCGCGCGGGACTCGGACGCCGCGGAGGCGCCCCTCTACGCGTGGTTCGCGGTCGAGCGCGCCGTGGAGGGGCGCTCCTCCGCCTCCGGGCTGTGGGCGCGGTGGCAGCCCTTCGTGGAGAGCGCGCTCGCCGAGCCGCGGCACCTCGGGTGGCGCGCGCGCGGTGAGCTCGGCGAGTGGTGGGCGAAGGAAGCCAAGAGCAGCGCCATCGCCGGCGTGGAGGAGCGGATCGCTCGCCAATTCGGCTGCGTCGCGGAGGTGCGGTTGGCGGGCCCCTTCGGCAGCGGCTTCGAGATCGACCAGGCGCGCCGCTGGCCCGCGGAGGCGCCCGGGCCTTGGCCTCGACGCTTCCCGCGCAGCCCGAAGCGCAGCCAGCCGCCCCGCGTGCTGGAGACGTCCCGTCAGGGCTGCTTCGTCTCGGCGAAGGAGCCTCAAGACGAAGGGATCTTCTACGCCGAGACCTACCTGGAGCTCGACCGCCCGCGCGCGCTGCTGCTCGCGGCGCAGGCGGCGCTCACGCTCTCGGTGGACGACCAGCCGCTGCTCGACCGCGAACCACGCCGCTGGGGTGAGTGGCCACGCTTCGGGGTCGCCGTGCGCCTCTCGGCCGGTCGGCACCGCGTGCTCGCGCGCCTCGCCGGCCCCAGCACGGCGCTGCGCGTGCTGGACCTGGACGGCCAGCCCGCCAAGCTAGAGAGTTCGGCCGATCCTGCGCCCGGCTACGTGACGCAGCCCCCGGAGCGGCTCGCCGATCCGAACCTGCTGACGCGCTACGTGCACGACGGCGCGGTCACCGCGCCTGAGGACGACGGCCTGCGCTTCATCGCGGCTTGGATGCTGTGGAGCGAGGGGCAAGCCGACGCGGCCAGCGTGCTGCTCGAGCCGCTCGTGCGCGAGCCGCGGGAGGCCTCCGGGCCCACCCTGGCGCTCTCGGCGCAGGTGGTGCAGGACGACCCGCTGTTCGACGACGCGCGCGCCCGCGATCTGATGCGCGAGCTCCACCGGCGCGCCGCAGAGAAGGATCCCGGGCTCTGGCAGTCCGAGCTCGCGCTCGCGCTCATGGCGGGAGACAAAGCGGGAGCCAGCGAGTCCGTCCCGTTGGTGAAGGCGCTGGCGCAGCGCTTCAAGGAGACGCCCGGCGTCGGGCTCACGCTGGCGCGCCTCTACGGTGAGCTCGGCTGGACGGCCGAGCGCTCCCAGCTCATCAAGCAGCTCGTGCAGCGGTTCCCAGAGTCGCTGGAGGCGCTGGCGGCGGGCAGCGCCACCTACGAAGCGGAGGGCGACTTCCCGCGAGCCGACGCGCTGCTCGAGCGGCTGCGCCTGCTCGATCCAGACAGCGAGCTGGTGCTCGATCGGGCCATCGAGCGCGCGGACTGGGACGGCGCCGTGGCCGAGCTCGAGCGGCTGGGCCAGCGCCGCCCGGAGCGCAAGGAGCTGACGGAGCGCCTGCGCGGCGTGCTGCGCGCGGCGGGGCGCCGACCCGAGACGGCCGCGGAGCTCGAGCGCTTGCTGCACGAGGCCCCCCGCAGCGCCTCCGCCCGGCTGGCGCTGGCGGACTGGCGCTTCGCGCAGGGCGAGCGGGGGGCGCTGCGCGCCGCGCTGCTCGACGCCTTGGCGCGAGGGGCTCCCACCGCGGAGCTCCAGGCCTGCCTGGATCTGGTGGAGGGCTCGAACGATCTCGAGCCGTACCGGCTCGATGGGCGCGCGGTGATCCGCGAGTATGAAAAGAGCGGGCAGCACCTCCCGGGCACCGCGGCGCGCCTGCTCGACTACTCGGCGGTGTGGGTGCGCTCGGACGGCTCGAGCCGGCACCTGAGCCACGAGCTCGTGCGGATCCAGAGCGCGGAGGGCATCGCCAGCTTCGCCGAGCAGCCGCGCCCCCAGGGGCTCGTCTATCACCTGCGCGTGATCAAGGCCGACGGCCGCGTGCTCGAGCCGGAGCTGGTCGCCGGCAAGCCCACCGTCACGCTGCCTCACCTCGAGATCGGCGACACCATCGAGACCGAGCACGTGATCTCCACCGCCGGTGACGGTCAAGGCGGCCTCGTGTACCCGGGCCTGCAGTGGTTCTTCCGAGAAGAGAGCGTGGCCTACGCGCGCAGCGAGCTGGTGCTGCTCACGCCGGCAGACAAGCCGCTCGAGATCGAGACCCGTGGGGAGGTGCCCGCCCCCAGCGTCAGCGAGCTGCACGGCATGCAGCTCCGCCGCTGGCGCATGGACCGCAGCCCCGCGGCGCCCTCGGAGCCGAACAGCCCGCCGGCCTCGGAGGTGTTGCCGAGCGTGCGTGTGGGCTGGGTCTTGCCGTTCGAGCAGCGGCTGGCGCTGCTGTCGGACGCGGCCCAGAGCGTCACGCCGGTCGACCCGCGCGTCCGCCGCATCGCGGAGCGGATCGTGGAGAAGCTGCCGCCCGCCGCCCGCCGCGCGCGGGCGCGCGCCCTGTACACCTGGGTGCTCGACAACATCGAGGAGGGGGAGGAGCAAGACGGGCGCAAGGCCATCGTGGGCAAGAGCGGGAGCCGCTGGCGCGCCTTGCTGAGCCTCGCGGAGGCGCTCGGGCTCGAGCTCACCAGCGCCATCGCCGAAAACCGCCTGCTCCCCGCGCCGCTGGGCCCGCTGTCGGACACCGCGCAGCTCACCGGGCCGCTGTTGGTCGTACAGACGGAGCAGGGGCCCACCTGGCTGACGCTGGGCGGCCGGTTCACGCCCTTCGGCTACGTCCCCGCGGAGCTCCGCGGCTCACCCGCGTACCTGCTCGTCCCGGGCGGCGTGCAGCGCGCGCAGGTCCCGGCGGGCGGCTCGCTCGACGGCGTCAGCTACGACGCGCAGATCACGCTCGCGGCGGACGGACAGGCCCAGGTAGTGCTGCGCCAGCGCTTCGAGGGCAAGTACGCCGCGTCGCTCAGAAAGGCGCTGAGCGAGCTGCCCGCCAGCCAGCTCCACGACGTGCTGGAGGCGCGGGTGCTCAGCCGCGCCCTGCGCGGCGCACGGCTGCTCGAGCACGAGGTGCTGCAGCTCGACGCGCTCGACGAGCCGCTCACGCTGAAGCTGACGGCGGCGGTCCCGGGCTTCGCGCTCCGCGACGGCGACGGCTTGCTCATCACCCCACCCTTCGCGTTTCGCGTCTCCTCGCTGGCGGCGCTCCCGGAGCGCCAGACCCCGCTCCTGCTCTCGGAGGCCACGCTGCACCAGGTCTCAGCGCGCATCCGCCTGCCTGCGGGCGCGCGCGTCAGCGCAGCGCTCACCCCGAAGGACATCCGCTGGGGGGAGCTGCGCGTCAGCATCAGAGACCGCGTGGAGGGCGGCGTGCTCGTGCTCGAGCGCTCGGTGGAGCTGCCGGCGGGCCGCATCCAGCCGAGCGACTATGCGCGCTTCCAGACCTTCGCGCGCGACGCGGACGATGCCTTGGCGGCGGCGGTGCGCGTCACGCTCGGCGGAGGCTGAGCGCTGCGCGGCGCCACCTCACTTGCCGGCCTGCTGCGCGCGCTTCTCGATCCGCTCGCGCACGGCGGCCGAGTCTGCGTTGAGCTTGACGATCACCTTGATGCGCTTTTTCCGCTCCGCGGCCGTGGCGGGGTAGCCCTTGGCGGTGGCGTCCGAGGTCACGAACTCTTCGTACTTGGTCCAGCTGTCTTGCGCGTCTTCCAGCGCCCGCTGCCGCTCACGGACGTCCGCGATGACCAGCAGGATCTTCGCGCGCAGGGCGCTCGAGCCCTGAGAGAAGCGCAGCGCGTCGGTGTACGAGCGCATGGCGTCCTCGAGCGCGCCCTTGGCCACCAGCGCCTGCCCCTTGCGGTAGTGGCCCAGCGGGTTCTGCGGCGCGACGCGGATGGCCTCGGTGTACGCCGCGATCGCCGCGTCGAAGTCGCGCGCGATGTAGGCGGCGTCGCCCTTGCCGAAGGCCTCCCACAAGGGGCTGATGCCCTTGACCCCGTTGGGATCTCGCCGCACCCCGTCGGCGTCCGGGGCCGTGGCCGCCGCGGCCGTGTCCTTCTTCTTGCCCTGCTGAGCGAGCGCCGGGGCGCCGACGGCGAGCGCCGCCCCGAACAGCAGACTGGAGAGCCAAACGCGAGTCATGGGTCTAGCTTACACGTTCTTGGCGCGAGGGCCTGCCCCCTCGCGCGGCTCGGTGGGCCTCGGGGTGGGCACTGACTATCCGTTCGGGCCTCGGAGCCGAGAACTGGGCTAGAGTCCCCAGGGTGAGGGTGGAGCCCTACCCCTGGCCGCAGCTCCGGAGCTTCACGCGGGCGGAGCTGCGCGTGCTCCAGCAGCTCCGCCCGGTGCTGGCGCGCGGCGTCCAGCTCGACGCGCTCGCGCAAGCCCTCGCGACCAGCCTGGGAGGCACGGCGAGCCTGCGGCTCGTCGGCACCGCGTTCCCCGCGCAGGGCCCCCCCGAGGGCGCGCTGCTCGTAGGCCTCCAGCTCGCGGACGGCAGCGCCCGGCTGACGCTCGGGCTCGAGCGCGCGCTGGCGCAGCGGCTCGTCGCCGGCCTGCTCGGGCAGGCGGCCGGCTTGCCGAGCCCGACGGCGACCCCGGGGCCGGCGTTCGTCGGGGCGCTCGCGGCGCTGCTCGTGGAGCTGGGGCGACGGACGGGGGCCGAGCTGGCGCTCACCCCCTGGCATGGCGCGCTGCCGCCACCTCCCTGCCTGGAGCTCATCGTCTCGGTCACTCTGGACGAGCGCCCCTACGATCTCAGGATCTGGCTCTGGCCCGTCACGGCGCTCGCGCCCGCAGCGCCGCCGGGGCTGGCGCGCGGCTCGACGCTCCCCATCGCGCTGCCCGTCGTGGCCGCCGAGGTCGTGCTCGAGCGCGCGCTCCTCGAGACCCTGGAGGTGGGCGGCGCGCTGCTCCCGGGCGCCGCCTGGAGCCTGACGCCCGAGGGATGCGGCCCCGTCCTGCTCGTCGCGCCCCGCTCGCACCACGCCATCACGGCGACGCTCGCCCTCGATGGCTCGCTCGTAGTAGGGAGCGCTACCGTGACCCTCTCGGACGACGCCCCCGCCCCGGACGATCCCACGCCGCTCGGCCTCCCCGCCTTACAGGCCCCCGTGCTGGTGCGCGTGGAGGTGGCGAGCGTCAGCCTCAGCGCCGAAGAGTGGCTGAGGCTGCGCCCTGGGGACGTGCTGCGCACGGACGCCCCGGTGCCGGCGCCCGTGGTGCTGCGCGTGGCGGGCGTGCCGGTGGCGCGCGGTGAGCTCGTGACGGTCGAGGGTGAGCTCGGCGTCAAGATCGTGGCGCTCTCCAGCGCACCGGAGGCGCCATGAAGCGGCTCGGGGGACGGCTGGCCCTCGGCGTCGCGCTGGGCGCTGCGCTCGGCTGCCAGGCGCAGCCCTCGCCCACGAGCGAGCCCTCGGCGCTGCCAGCCGTCAGCGCGCCGCCCAGCGCCTCGCAGGCGCCGCCGCCTCCCTCCCCCGCGGGGGCGCTCGAGGGGAAGTGGCGCGGCGGCGCGTCGACCAAGGCGCACGCGTTCACCTACGGTGGAGAGCCCGGCGCGTCGCTGGGCTGGAAGAAGGACGACGGCAAGCTCGGCGTGGGTCCGGTGGAGCTCAGCCTCGAGGTCGCGCCGAGCGGCGCGGTGACGGGTCGGGCCACCGGAGCGCTCGGCGCGCTCCAGGCGCGCGGACAGGCCGAGGAAGAGGTGCTCATCGCCACGCTGTCCCCCGAAGCCGATGAGCCCACGGCGTTCTCTGGGACGCTCACCCTGCGCCGAGAAGGCGAGCAGCTCAAGGGGACGCTGCAGGCCTCCACCGGCGACAGCCTCAAGGCGCGCTCCGCCGAGCTCACGCTCGCTCGGGAGTAGCTCGGCCCATGCCCAAGGTGCTGCTGGATCTGACGGTGCTGCGCACCACCTCCCGCCTGCGCGGCATCGGGCGCTACGTAGGAGATCTGGCGCGTGGCCTCAGCGAGCTGCTCGTCCACCACCGGGAGCTGCAAGTCCAGGGGCTCACGGAGCTGAGCTGGACGCGCCCGCCGCGCTTCAGTGACGAGCTGGTCGAGGCGGCCGCGCGGCTCGTCGCCCCAGAGACGCCGGTGCTCTACCACAAGCACTGGGCCTTCTTGCAGCGCGCGCGGCTACGCGCGGCGACGCGCCAGGCGCGGCCCGCGCTGGTCCACCTGGGGCACCCCAACGCCACGCCCTTGGGCGAGCTCGGCTGCCCCCGGGTCATCACCTGCCACGATCTCATCCCGCTGCGCTTCCCCGAGCACTACGTGGACGTCAACGACGGCTTCCGCGTCGGCCGGCGCCTGCTCGATCACCGCCGCTTTCACTCCGCCGAGCACATCATCGCCGTCAGCCACGCCACCGCGGACGATCTCACGCGGCTGCTCGGGGTCGCGCCCGCCAAGATCAGCGTGGTCCACAACGGCGTGGATCTCACTCGCTTCAGCCCGGAGCCGCAGTCCAGCGACGACGCCGTGCTCGCGCGCCGGGGGCTCGGGGGGCGCGCCTACGCGCTCTACGTGGGCGCGGCGGACTGGCGCAAGAACACGCTCGGGATGTTCCAGGGCCTCGCCGCGGCGCGGCGCCGCGCGCCCGAGGCGGATCTGCTGCTGGCCTGGGCCGGGCGCCTCGACGAGCCCACCTGCGCGCGGCTCCGCGAGGAGGCCGCGCGCTGCGGGGTGCGCGGGGCGCTCACGCTGCTCGACTGGGTGAGCGACGAGGAGCTGGGCGCGCTCTACCGCGGCGCGGTCGCTCAGGTGTTCGTGTCGCGGGCGGAGGGCTTCGGCTACCCCGTGGCCGAGGCCATGAGCGCGGGCTGCCCGGTCATCACCAGCAACCAGTCGAGCACGCTGGAGATCGCGGGCGACGCGGCGTGGCTCGTCGATCCGGAGCGGCCGGAGGCGCTCGGAGAAGCGCTGGCCAGCCTGGCGGAGGACGCCGGGGAGCGCCGGCGCCTGCGCGCCCGCGGGCTCGAGCGCGTTCAGGGCTTCAGCGTGCGCCGGATGGCCGAGGGGACGCTCGACGTGTACCGCCGCCTGCTCCACAAGTAGGCTGCGGCCATGTCCGTCCAGCAGAGGCTCGAGCAGGTGCGCGCTCGCATCGCCGCGGCGGCCGCCGCGGCCGGGCGGCCCGCGCCCCGGCTGCTCGCCGTGTCCAAGCGGCAGCCGGTCGACGCCCTGCGCGAGGCCTACGCGGCCGGCCAGCGGGACTTCGGCGAGAACTACGTGCAGGAGCTGTGCGACAAAGCCAGACAGCTCGCCGATCTGCCGGAGCTGCGGCTGCACCTCATCGGTCACCTGCAGCGCAACAAGGTGAAGGCCGTGCTGGGCGCGGCCAGCGCGGTGCACACGCTGGACTCCTTGCGCCTCGTCGAGGAGCTGGCGCGCCGCGCCCAGGTGGAGCGGCTCGAGGCCGGGCGGCCGCCGCTGCCGGTGCTGGTGGAGGTGAACGTCGGGGGCGAGGCAGCCAAGTCGGGCTGCACGCCCGGCGAGCTGCCCACCCTGCTCGACGCGCTGAGCGGCGCCCGCGCGCTCGAGCTGCGCGGGCTGATGACGGTGCCCCCCTACACCGAGGAGCCCGAGGGCGCGCGCCCCTACTTCGAGCGGCTGGCGGCGCTGCGCGAGGCGCTGGGCGGCGCCGCGCGCCTGCCGGAGCTGAGCATGGGCATGTCGCACGACTTGGAGGTCGCCATCGCCGCGGGCGCCACGCTCGTGCGCGTGGGCACGGCCATCTTCGGCGCCCGCGCATGAGCAAGCGCCGGCCTCCCGCGGGTGACGCGCAGACCCACCTCTTGGCGAGCGCGGTGGCCAAGGGCAAGCTGGGCGACGCGCCGCCGCTCGCCGAGCGGATGCGGCCGCGCGCGCTCGGCGAGATGGTGGGGCAGCGGCACCTGCTCGGCGCCGACCAGCTCCTCGCGCGCGCGCTCGAGCGGGACGAGCTGCCCTCGCTCATCCTCTGGGGTCCTCCCGGCTGCGGCAAGACCACGCTGGCGCACGTCATCGCGCAGCGGACCCGCGCCGCCTTCGCGCCGTTCAGCGCGGTGCTGGGCGGCCTGCCGGAGCTGCGCGAGCTCATCGCCGCCGCCAAAGAGCGCCGGCGCTACGAGGGGCGGCGCACGCTGCTCTTCGTGGACGAGATCCACCGCTTCAACAAGGCGCAGCAGGACGCCTTCCTCCCCCACCTGGAGGACGGCACGGTGACGCTGGTGGGCGCCACGACCGAGAACCCGAGCTTCAGCATCAACGCCGCGGTGCTCTCGCGCTGCCGCGTGCTGCGCCTCGAGCCGCTCAGCCCCACGGACCTCGTCGCGCTGCTCGAGCGCGCCGCGAGCGACGCCGAGCGCGGCCTGGGCGCGCGCGCGCTGCGGGTGACCCCCGAGGCGCTCGCGCTGCTGGCGCGCACGGCGGACGGGGACGCGCGGCGCGCGCTCGGCCTGCTGGAGGCGAGCCTGGCGCTGGTGGCCCCGGGCGAGGAGGAGCTCGACGTCGCGACGGTGGAGCGCGCCGGAGAGTCTCGCACGCTGCTCTTCGACAAGAGCGGAGACGAGCACTACAACGTCACCAGCGCGCTCATCAAGTCCATGCGCGGGAGCGACCCGGACGCCGCCATCTATTGGCTGATGCGCCTGCTGGACGCCGGCGACGATCCGCTGTTCGTCCTGCGGCGGCTCATCATCTTCGCCAGCGAGGACGTGGGCAACGCCGACCCGCGGGCGCTCGGCGTCGCCACGGACGCGGACGCGGCCTTTCGGCGCCTGGGGATGCCGGAGGGGCTCTACCCCATCGCTCAGGCGTGCCTCTACCTGGCGAGCTGCCCCAAGTCCAACTCGGTGGGCCAGGCCTTCACGCGCGCGCGCGCCCTCATCGAGGCCCACGGCGCCCTGCCCGTCCCGAAGAAGCTCCGCAACCCCACCACGCGCCTGGCGCGCGAGCAGGGCTGGGGGGAGGGCTACCGCTACGCGCACGACTACCCGGAGCACGTCGTGACCGGGGAGAGCTACCTGCCCGAGGCGCTGACGGGCGAGCGGCTGTACGAGCCGGGCAGCCAAGGGCTCGAGCAGCAGATCGCCGAGCGCCTCGCGCGGCTGCGCGGGCGCCCCCCGCGCTGAAGCGCCTCAGGGCTCAGGGAGCTGGGCGAGGTAGGGCAGGTTGCGGTAGCGCTGAGCGTGATCGAGGCCGTAGCCCACCACGTACACGTCCGGGATGGTGAAGCCGAGGTAGTCGATGGGCACGGGGCGCCGCTGGCGCGCCGGCTTGTGGAGCAGCGCCGCGACCCGCACCGAGGCCGGGCGTCGCGCGCGCAGCGTCTCCAGCAGAAAGCTCACGCTGAGCCCCGTGTCGACGATGTCCTCCACCACCAACACGTCCTCTCCCTCGACGCCGTAGGACAGGTCGAGCGTGAGCCGCACCTCGCCGCTGCTGCTGGTGTCGGCGCCGTAGCTGCTGAGCCCCAAGAAATCGATGGAGAGCGGCCGCGCGATGGCGCGCGTCAGATCCGCGGCGAAGATGAAGCTGCCCTTGAGCACCGACAGCACCCGCAGCGACCGCCCGGCGTAGTCGCGCGTGATGGCCGCCCCCAGCTCCGCCACGCGCGCCTGCACGGCCGGCGCACCGTAGAGCTCCTGAAGCTGGGCGCCGCCAGGGGCACGCGGTTCCATGGGGGCTAGGCTGCCGGGAGGGCGCGCTCGGGTCAACACGGGGCTGCGCCGGCGTCGTCCTCGTCGCCGCTCACGGCGGCCCAGGCCACGACCCGCTGAGCTCGTCCAGCGTGGTGAGGTCGGAGCGCCATGCGCCAGGGCGTCGCCGCGCTCCTACATCGCACCAGCCAGCACCCAGAACACCGCGTGCGCCACTGCAGGCGCGACCAGGCTCCCGCCGAAACGCTTGGCGCATGCGAACACCACGCCGAAGCCGAGCTTGGTGAGGAGCCCTGCCGGCTGCGGGTTCAGGTGGTAGACCGCGAAGACCGCCGCTGACACGAGCACCGCCGCCCAGCCCGGCAGGCGACGCTCGAGCGCGGGCAGCAGGTTGCCGCGAAAGAGCGTCTCCTCCGTCAGCGCCGCCTGAAGGCCGATGCAGAAGAATACGACCCGCTCGCCTGGCGTTCGCTCGGACAACGCCCTCCAGATTTCCTGCGGTGTCGCGCCGAGCACGGTGTAGGTGAGCGAAAGGAGCGCAACACAAGCGAGGGCGCCCACGAGGCCGACGGCGACCGCACGGGCGAGCCCGTCCGTCGTCCAGCCCGCCGCTCGCACCGGGCGGCGCGGGTGCGTGAAGCTGCCGAACCAGACCAGCGCGCCGGTGACCGTGGCGGTGATCAGGAGGAAGGCGAAGACGCCGGGCGTGGGCGTGTAGAAGCGCTCGAGGTCCGCCACCAGCAGCGGCGCGACCAGCGCGTGCAAGACCACGAACAAGAGGATGGCTTGCCCGAGGGCGAGCAAGAGTGAGCGGCGGATGGACAGCGTGCCGTCCGCTCTCCCCGAGGCCTCAGGGGCGACCCTCGCTTCGCTCCCCGTCATCGTGTTGAGCCACTCCCAACGCGCGGCACCTCGGCGCCGAAGCTCCGCGCAGCCACCCCGCGGAGCCGAGCTCCTCGTCGAGGGCCCCGCAGCGCACACCGAGCCCACCGCCGGCGAGCCCCCCGTTCGCGCGTTCGGGCGCCGTCGCGTGAAGCAGCCTCGGAGACCACGCCAGCGGAAGCGCGATCCTGCTCCCCTCCGCGAGGCCCGCGCTCACCGTGTGCTCGACGACGATACATCCACCGGCTCGAGGGTCTGAAGTCACCCTACCATGACTTCACGAACGCCTGGGGGTGATCCTGCACCCGCCGCTCCCATGCCGCCAGCTCCCGGGCCCCGAAGCCGAGGGCCCGCACCCAGCCGACCGGGGCGGGCCAGCGTTTCCCGGAGAGACCGCCCCGATCCACGTGGCTGGACGGGTGATCCATCGGCTCGTGACGGTCGCCGTAGCGCCGACACGGCCCGGGCTGGAGCACGGTGGACATGGCCCAGCCCTGTCCCTCGCTCGCGCGGCGGGCAGCAGCTCGAGTCGATCCTCGGAGCGCCGGAAGCCTCGGTCGCCGAGGGGGGGTCCCGCGGCGCTCCGTGACGCTCACGGGGACGAGCGGTGACTGGTGTTAGCATCCAGGCCATGAAAGACGTCGCCCTCTGCCCCGGCTGCTCCTCCGCGCAGCGCCGCCTCCTCCGCCAGGGCAATTTCGATCCGACGCGCCTCGCCAGCCAGGACTTCCACATCACCGACAAGCGCTATGGTCAGTGCTGGACGTTCTATCGCTGTCTGGGCTGCCGGATGGTGTACGCCTCGCCCGCCCCCGAGCAGGAGGACTTGCTGAGCTTTTATAGCCGGCTCGACGATCGAGAGTACGGCGCCGAGGCCCAAGGGCGGGCCAAGAATTTTCGCAGCATCTTGCGCCGCTTGCGGGCCCTGAGACCCGGCCACGGGCGGCTCCTCGACATTGGCGCCGCCAACGGCCTCTTCGTCAAGCTGGCCCGTGAAGACGGCTGGCAGGCCGAGGGCCTGGAGCCAGCCCTCTCCCTCGTCGAGGAGGCCCGGCAGCGCTTTGGAGTCCACCTGCACCCGGGCACCCTGGCGGACCTCCCTCGTCCCACCCAGCCCCTCGACGTCGTCACCCTACTGGACATCATCGAACACCTCGCGGAGCCCCTCGAGCTCCTGCGAGCGATCCACCCACTGCTGCGGCCTCAGGGTCTCCTCGTCCTGGTCACCCCTGACATCGACAGCTTGGCGGCCCGCGTCTTGGGGAGACGCTGGTGGCATCATCGTATTGCTCATATCAACTTCTTCTCATTGCCAAGCCTCGAGCGACTCCTCAAAGCCAGTGGCTTTACCATCATCGCCAAGCGGCGCTACGCCTGGCACTTCTCGGTGCTTTATCTCGCCAGCCGCCTCCTCCCCACCGCGCACCTCCCCCTCGCTTTACAGGGGCTGCTGAAGAAGATAAACGTGAAGGTCCAATTGCTTGATTCCTGGGAAATCTATGCCCAAAAAACTGGCCCTCTACCTTGATGCCTTACGGCTCGGCCGCTGGCCACGCAGCCTGGCCATCTTACCCGGCTTCGTCGCGGCCTTGGTCTTGGGCGAGCAGAGCGCGCCCACCTGGGGGGATATCGGCCGTCTCGTTCTCGCGTTCCTCCTGACCTGGGCCATCTCCACCGCCAACTACATCGTCAATGAAATCACCGATGCTCCCTACGATGCCCATCACCCCGCCAAGCGTCACCGCCCGCTGGTGCAACAGCAGATCAGCGCTCGTCTGCTGCTGGTCCTCTGGCTGCTCCTGACCGCCCTCAGCGCCGTCGCTGGCCGCCTCTGGTACAGCGACGGGTTCGTCCTCAGCCTGGGCGCCCTGCTGGTGGCCGGCCTCCTCTACAATATCCCCCCGGTTCGCCTCAAAGACATCCCGTTCCTGGACTCAACGGCCGAGAGCGCCAACAACCCCATTCGCTTTCTCATCGGTTGGACGGCCATCAGCGCCCAACTGCCACCCTCGTGGCTGCTCTTGGCCTGGTGGCTCTTTGGCAACTTCCTGATGATTGGCAAGAGGGTGGCTGAGAAGAAGTTTCTCAGCGCCGAGGAGTCCGAGGGTTATCGTCGGTCTCTGGCCCGCGTCTCGAGTCGCAGCCTGATCGTCTTCATGATCTTCAACGCCGTCGCGTTCCTGATCAGCCTGACCATTTTTCTCTCCCAAAGTGATCTCCTCGCCCTGCTCTGGGGCCTGCCCTTGATCGTGGGCTACCTCGTGCTCTTCTTCCGCAAGGCCCTGCAGGACCGCGACGGGGCCGAAGATCCAGAGTGGCTGCTCAAGAACCCCGTCTTCGCCGGCTACACCGTCTTTCTCATCGTCTTTTTCCTGCTGATCTACTATTGGCGTCAGTAGCCGAGGCGCGCCCTTCGGCGCGCTGCCCGCGATGGCGAGGCTCCAGCGGGGTGCGTTCCGGGAATTCTGCGGCTTCCGGGGTCATCGTGATCCCCTCCGGCGAGCTCGTCGGCGGGGAGGTGCTGGGTACGAACCGAGGGGCCGTCGAGACGTAGGAGGCGTCCTCGGCCGAGGATGCGGTCGACGATCGCGTCGGACACCGGCCCCAGTGGGCGCGAGCGATCGGGCAGCAGCGCACTTCGCCACGATCAAGAAGTATCCGTACGGCTATGGACCTCTCGCCCGGCGCCGTGGCGGGCTGCAGGCTCGGCGCGCGGCAGAGTCGAGTCGACAGGCGTTCTGGAAGAGGCACTTGAGGGAGGTCGAGCCCGAGTCGAGCGCGCGCGAGGTGGCGGTGTGGCACGACGTGAACGCCGTAACCCCCCGGTCTCAGGGAAGTTGTCGCCTCCGCCGCGTCGAGATGGGCATCGCCGACGGTGGCTACGTCATGATCACCGGCGACCCCGGTGCCGGTAAGGGCGTCGCGCTCCGCCTCCTCGGCGAGCGTCTCGAGTCGGCGCGCGATGTCGTCGTCGGCACCGTCGAGCACCGGCAGTCCCGCACGATGGACTTCTACCGAGAGCTCGGTGACTTCTTCGGGGTGCCGCTCCAGACCCATAACCGATGGGGCGGATTCAAGTCCCTGCGCGCTCGCTGGACCGAGCACATCGCCACCACGCTCACTCGCCCCGTCCTCATCATCGACGAGGCCCAGGAGGC
>WBZO01002669.1_pt1 | contig 21781 bp, 19 predicted proteins | sample 5204261 | NCBI WGS metagenome assembly WBZO01 (sample SAMN12412400, study PRJNA552823) | activated sludge metagenome | isolation source: activated sludge from anammox sidestream of wastewater treatment plant... | place: USA: North Carolina | collected 2017-09 | reverse complement strand
CTGCAGGTAACTAAGGTAAAAATGTCAAAGCGCCCTGAAACAAAATTACAAAATGATATAGAGTTGTGAGTGACGAAGGCTATATAATTGAGTATATAGTTATAGGTAACTCTGTAAAAGCAACCGCTATTGACCCTGCCACCATGAAAGAAGTATCTGTAATCGCCCCTATAACAACTCCCAAAGAACAGTTAGCCAAGCTTGCGGTGCGTAAACTTATATATGTATTGCGGAAAGAAAAATAATGCCCGCCCTGTCATCCCGTATTAAATATTTAATTAAAAAAATATCCCCAAAGAAAAAACGGAAAAAATCCGCAAAGGGCGATTCTTCCAGAAAAAACGGGAAAAGTGCAAAAACATCAAACAACTCCAGAAACAAAGCGCGTAAATCCCCTAATTACCCGTCTTACCGCCTGGCGCATATAGGCGGTATTAAATCCAGGATAAAAAGATTTATTATAAAAAGTTTTATTTACGGCTCACTGGCAGTTGCCGCTTTCTTATATATATTGAGCCTTACCCTGCCTGATATTAAAGACCTGAACAAAGTTACCAAAGCCCAAAGCATCCTGATAAAATCTGAAGATGGGCAGATAATAGGAAGTTTCGGTGATATTTATGGTGAGTATATTACTTATGACGAACTGCCAACATCGCTTACTGACGCAGTTATCGCCACTGAAGACCGCAATTTCCGCCACCATTTCGGCGTTGACCCGCTGGGGCTTCTGCGTGCAACCGTTGCCAATATCAGAGCCGGGCACGTGGTACAGGGCGGCAGCACCATCTCCCAGCAGGTGGCAAAAAATGTGTTTTTATCGCCTGACCGTACCATAATCCGCAAGCTAAAAGAAATGCTGCTGGCCTTTAAATTAGAACAGCGCTTTTCTAAGGATGAGATACTGGCTATCTATCTTAACCGTGTATATTTAGGAGCCGGAAGCTATGGGGTTGATGCCGCCTCAAAGCGCTATTTTGATAAGTCAGCCCGCGAACTTAATCTTGGGGAATCCGCAATTATGGCCGGACTCCTTAAAGCTCCTTCACGCTATGCACCATCCAGCAACCCAACCCGCGCCAGAAAACGTGCTGACCAAGTATTAGTCAATATGGAAGATGCCGGATACCTTAGCAAGCAGCAACTGGCGAGGGCGCGCAAAGAGCTGGAAAATTCCATGAAAGGGCGCAAGCCAAGCTCACAAAGTACGTTCTATTTTGCTGATTGGATAGCCGACCAGTTACCTGAATATGTCGGCAATGTTGATGAAGACCTGGTGGTAACCACTACTTTACGGCCAGACATGCAGCTTATGGCAGAAAAAGCTATCAATGATATAATGGACAGTAAAGGCGCAGAAATGAATGCCTCGCAAGCTGCCTTAATTTCCATGTCGCCGGATGGCGCATTGCGGGCAATGATAGGTGGGCGCAGCTATGCTGAAAGCCAGTATAACCGTGCTACCCAATCACAACGTCAACCGGGTTCTGCTTTCAAGCCATTTGTCTATCTGGCAGGCTTGGAAAGCGGCATGACGCCGGATACCACCATGGAAGACCAGCCAATCTCAGTCCGTGTGGCAGGAGGGCACTGGCAGCCGCAAAATTATAACCACCGTTATGGCGGCACTATGACCCTTAAGGAGGCCTTAGCCGAATCAATAAATACTATCGCTGTTCAGATAAGCGAATCGGTTGGGCGCGACAAAGTCATCAATATGGCAAGGCGGCTTGGTATATCCACCGATATGCAGCCGCTACCAAGTATTGCTCTTGGGGCAACAGAAGTGGATTTATTGGAACTGACCAACGCTTACGCCCATCTGGCGGCAAACGGCGAAGTGGTTTATCCTTATGGTATCATAGAAATCCACACAGTACATGACAGACAGCTATATAAACGCCCTGCCCTGCATCAAGGCAATGTTCTTAGCGGAAATGTAGTTGGAATGATAAATGAAATGCTGATGAGCGTAATAACCAGCGGCACAGGGCGTGGTGCGCAAATAGGAAGGTCAGCCGCAGGCAAAACCGGCACAACTTCCGACTATAAAGACGCATGGTTTATTGGCTACACTCCGGATCTTGTAACTGGTGTCTGGGTCGGAAATGACGATAACGAACCGATGAAGAAAGTAACGGGCGGAACTCTTCCAGCTTCCATCTGGCATAACTTCATGCTGGCAGCCCTGGTCAATGTTCCTGTTTCTTCCCTTCCTACAGATGGCGGAATATTGTCATCTATGCCATGGAATGACAATTCTCCGGAGCTTTCTGAACGACCAGACGAAAATGTAGAAAATATTGACAATAAGCCGCCGGAAAGAAAACCACTTGAACTTGGTGAATCATTCTGGCGCAAATTACAGGGAATCCGCTGACCAATATATCCTGTGAAATGCGTAAGCATTTGCACAGGATCTGGTTGTTAGTTGGTAGCTGTTGGTTGTTGGATTCTACATGTCATTCCGACCGAGCAGAAGCGAGTGGAGGAATCTTTGCGTTATATTTTTATAAAGACAGGATTTCTCGCATAAGCTCGAAATGGCAAAACCCTCACCCCACCCTTCTCCCAAAGGGAGAGGGGGAAGAATTATTCCTTCTCCCTTTGGGAGAAGGTTAGGATGAGGGCATTGCTATGCCTCCGCGCAATGACAGCTTATAAACTATGTTGCTCACATAATTATATTATAGAGTGTTTTTCTCTAAATCTTATCAATAGAGGTAGGGGGAGAAAAATAATAGCCCTGAAACAAATCAACACCAAGCGATTTTAATTGCTCATAAGCTTGCTCGGTTTCCACTCCTTCGGCAATCACTGTGCTGCCTATGGCATGGACTAAATCAACGATCTGTTTTATGGTATTACGTGTTGTAGCACTATCTAATGTTCCAAGTTCCTGACTATCAAGCTTCACAAAATCAGGGCGTATTTCTGCAACCAGTTTCTTTGCGCTATCAATAGTCGTAATGTCATCAAGTGCAATGGAATAACCTTGTGTGCGGGCATAATCACAAACATTTTTAAGATGCTTCATATCATGCGACGTTTCACAACGGGTAAACTCTAAAACAAGATGCTTAGGAACAACCCCGAACATTTTTGCTGCCTCGCTTAGCCCTTCCAGATACACCGCCGGACGCTGGATAAAGCCCGGCAAAAAATTCACAAATAAAAATCCGGAATGTTTGCTGCCAGAAAAAGTCTGTACTGCCTGCACCTGCAAATGCCGGTCTATCATATGTTCTATATTCAGGGCTTTGCTGGCTTTAATAATTTTATCACCACCGATTATGCTACCGTCCAGCCCGCGCGCGCGCACAAAAGATTCAAAACCAAAGATTTTCTGTTTTTCACCCATGATAGGCTGGAAATAACACATTACCCTGTCTTCACACAATGCTTCACCCAGCCATAGATTCTCTGCTATAGCCTGAATAGCGATTGCCTTTTTACGCTCGCCACTGGCTGATATTTTAAGGTCACTATCAGTGGCAATAACCACTTCCACAGCATCAGCAAGCTTGGCTTTTTGCAAAATATCATAGGTTTTTGCCCAGATATCCGCCCACCGGCGGGTAGTTTTCACCGTCCATTGACCGTCATTGCCCTTGGCATAGCCAATTCCACGTAATTCATCAGAAATATTGGCCGCCACATTTTCCGATGGAGAATATAAACTCAGCCAATAATTATCATACTGTAAATATGGAAGATTAAAGCTTTTTTGTTGGGCAGCCGGCATATAATTATATTCTTAAGATAAATCGTTATGTTTCATCCTATGATAAGTTAGTTACTATTGTGTTAAAAAATACGGCCACATATATTATTTTAAGAAAAAAATTCTATTTTCTCTTTTTAATACATAAAAATACATTTCTTGCCCACCGGTTTTTTCACCTCTATAGTGAGCGGATGCTTTCAAAAATCCTTATCACCGAGCTTTTTGCTTTTCTGCTGGTATTTTGCCGTGTTGGCTCTGCCGTCATGGTTCTACCCGGATTTGGCGAGGCTTATGTGCCAGCACGCGTCCGCCTGCTGCTTGCGGCAATGTTCAGCCTCCTGCTTGCCCCTGCCATACCATACCTGCCGGACGTGCCAAAGAACAGCATGTCTTTATTTAACCTGCTGCTGGCGGAAATAATGATAGGGCTTTTCTTGGGCGGGCTTAGCCGTATGCTAATTGCCGCAGTTCATATGTCCGGCATGATTATAGCCTACCAGTCAAGCCTTGCATCTGCCGTAACGCAAGACCTTACCATCTCGCAGGCACAGGGAACATCACTGGGCAACCTGCTGGGTGTTACAGCGCTGGTGCTGTTATTCACCACGGATTTACACCATCTGATTTTAAGGGGGCTGGCTGAAAGCTATTCCCTATTCCCTTCCGGGCAATTTCCACTGGTGGAAGATTTTGCCAGCCATGCCACACATACGATAAATGCATCATTCCAGATGGCAATGAAAATGGCGGCACCGCATATTGTAATAGGGCTGCTGCTATATCTTGGAGCTGGTATAATAGCTCGCCTTATGCCTAATATTCAGATATTCTTTCTGCTTATGGCGCCGCAATTACTGATAAGTTTTTTTATACTTATGGTAACTTCCAGCGCAATAATGTTATGGTATATGGATTATTTCAAAGATTCACTGGCTGCTTTCCTTGCGCCATAAGGCAATAAAATGGCAGATGAAGAACAGGAAAATAAAACCGAAGACCCGTCGCAGAAACGGCTTGATGAAGCGCGGGAAAAAGGTAACCTTGCTAATTCAAAAGAACTTGGAAATTTCTTTATGCTGCTGGTACTTGCAATCACCGTAGCATGGTTTATCCCGCCAATTCTTAAAAACACCAAAAAATTGCTGCTTCCATTCATAAGCGATGCCGATAATCTAATCTCTGACCAGAAAGGACTGAGCATAATATTATACAATCTGGCTTTTTCCAGCCTGTGGATAATAATCCTGCCGCTGCTTGCAACAATTATAGCGGCAGTAGCCACCAGCTTCCTTCAGCATGGCTTTGTTTTAAGTTCAGAACCTATAATGCCCAAGCTTGAAAAAATATCTCCACTTGCTGGGTTCAAGCGTATATTTTCCATGCGCTCATTGGTGGATTTTATTAAAAATATAATCAAGGTAATAGCTGTAGGGATAGTTGCTTACCTATCAGTTTATCCTGAGCTTGTGCATCTGCAACAACTGCCCAACCAAAGCACGCAGAATATGCTGTTATTATTAGCTAAGCTGGCCGGACGCATGACCATAGGCGTTGCCATAACTATGTTTTTTATCGCCCTGTTCGATATTATTTACCAGCGCTTCCAGCACATGAAATCCCTGCGGATGAGCAAACAGGAAGTAAAAGACGAGTACAAGCAATCCGAGGGTGACCCAATGATTAAACAGCGCCTGCGGCGGCTGCGGATGGAAAGGGCGCAAAACCGGATGATGGCAGCAGTACCAAAATCAGACGTGGTTATTACCAACCCAACCCACTTTGCTGTTGCCCTGCAATATGACACAAAAACCATGAGCGCTCCGACCGTCGTTGCCAAGGGGCAGGATCTGATAGCGCTGAAAATTCGTGAGATAGCCGAAGACAATGATGTTCCGATAGTAGAAAACCCGCCACTGGCACGCGCTCTTTTTTCTTCCACTGAATTAGAACAGGAAATCCCTACAGCTCATTATGAAGCTGTTGCCAAGGTTATCTCATATGTTTATCAGCTTAAGGGTAAAAAATAGAAACAAACATATTGTTGTATTCTGATATTTTTCTAATATAACTGACTATTATTAAATAAGGTTATATTGAGGTAACCGCATTATATTATGGCAAGGTGTTTTTTTTCATGACTATTCGTTTTGCAGATACCCAGATAAATAGCAAAAAAACTACATCCCAAGACTTTACACCGCGCAGGCGTGTGCCATTATGGCAAACATTATGTATCATGTTTGGTGCGGTTCTTTCATTTTCACTTCTTCTCAGCATTTTTGTAAAAGACACCTCTCTGTTTGCAGCTATAATTTTTATAGTAGTAAGCATACTAGGCGCTTATGTAGTTATAACTCTACAACGCAGCAGGGATTTAATGCTTGCCACTGAATTCCAGAACGCACTGCTTTCTTCTGCCTTAAGCCAGAGCAATGAGTTTTGCCTTATCATAAAAAATGATAACACCATAGCCTATATGGATAAGTCATTTCAGGAAATGTTCCCCAGCTTCTATAAAGAATCACGGCGAGCCATTGAAGTGCTTTTGGAATACGGGCAGGTTACCAAAGAGGAGAAGAAAAGGGTTTTTTCTGCCCTTGAACGCCAGGCACGCAGTAATATTGTTTTTGAAATCACCGATAATAAAAAACAGACCCATAGAATAATAATGAATATCGAACCGATACACCGCCCTAAGGGTTTTATGTTGCTGCTAGGCCGCGAATTCGTAGAAAAAAGGATATTTGGCCCGCAAGTATCAGAAATTAGCTCTTCCGGCTCCGGATTGCCTATTTTTAATGATTATAATGTCAGCATGTTTTCTTACATAACAGATAGCATGGATATTGGTGCATATCTGATAGATTTGCTAGGAAACATAACTTATGCCAATATTACATTGGAACAATGGCTGGATTTTGACGAGCATGAGATTATCGAAAAAAATTTATCTCTTGACGATCTGATACTGCAAGAAAGTGTGGATGTATTTATAAATGACATTAAAAATTTTAATGGAGAAGTGACACTGAAGCGCAAAGTTGGCGGTTATGTAAAAGTTACACTTAACCAAAAAGCCCTGTATGATGAACAAGGTGCAATAATCGGATATACAGCCCTTCTCAATAAAATTGAAGACCCAGAACCTCTAAGCCCAATTAAACCTCAAATCAATTCCTGGTAGGTCAAATGCATAAAGAATTTAATACATATGTAAGTCTTTCACCTATTGCCATTGCAACACTTGATTATGATGGCAATATAATAAACGGCAACCCTGCTTTCCATACCCTTACCGCTAATTCGCTAGTTTCCGGATTGCCTACATCTTTTATTAAACTTGTTGCCGAAGACAAACGGGCAGAAGCAGAATCTATCCTCAAAAAATCTTTTTCAGGACAAATCCCAACTGAAGCACAAATATTTTGCCTTAACCTTCCTAATAATAGTGAAATTATAGTTTCAACATATTTCAGTTTCTTAACTACGAATGACGGCAATAAAATATTGATAATACACCTTATCAATATAACTGAGCAGAAAAATCTGGAAACGCGCTTTGCCCATTCCCAGAAAATGCAAGCAGTTGGGCAGCTTGCCGGCGGTGTAGCACATGATTTTAACAACCTGCTTACCGCTATGATCGGTTTTTGTGATCTGCTTTTGATGCGTCATCCCGCCGGTGACCAGTCTTTCGCCGACATTATGCAGATCAAGCAAAATGCCAATCGCGCTGCTAACTTGGTACGCCAGCTTCTTGCTTTTTCCCGCAGGCAGACTTTGCAGCCTAAAGTTCTTGATATCACTGATGTCCTGGCTGATCTTACCAACCTGATCCGCAGGCTGATTGGTGAAAATATTGAACTTAAAATGACACACGGGCGTGATATCGGACATGTAAAAGCAGATCAGGGGCAACTTGAGCAGGTTCTTATAAACCTTGCCGTAAACGCCAGGGATGCAATGAAAAGCGGAGGAACTCTTACCATACGTACCAGCAAATACCGTGTTGACAGCTCGCACCCCCTGCCCCGTGACCTTGTATCCCCGGCCGAGGAAGATTCAATAATAGCTGATGGCGATTATGTTCTGGTTGAGGTAGTGGACACTGGCTGCGGAATACCAAAAGCCATATTGCAAAAAATCTTTGAACCGTTCTTCTCTACCAAAGAAGTTGGCTCCGGCACAGGGCTTGGGCTTTCTACTGTATTTGGTATAGTTAAACAAACTGGTGGCTACGTGTATGTTGCCAGCAAAGAAAATGAAGGAACAAATTTCAGCCTGTTTTTCCCAAGCGTACAAGCAAGTGAAATTGCTGTACCAACTGTAGGGGAAATCACTGGTGGCGAAAAAGCTGATAATGTTGACTTAACAGGAAAATGTACAATATTGCTGGTTGAAGACGAAACACCAGTGCGGATATTTGCCGGACGCGCCCTACGTAATAAAGGTTATACCTTACTTGAAGCTGATTGCGGCGAAACCGCCATTGAAATAATGCAGCAAAGCGGCAAGGATGTAGAAGTTATTGTAACTGACGTTATAATGCCGGGAATGACTGGCCCTGCCATGATTGAAAAAATTATTCCGCAATATCCAAACGTGAAGGTTATATTTATCTCCGGCTACGCAGAAGATGTATTTGTTGATAACTACGGCTCTGAGCGTGAATTTAACTTTCTTGCCAAGCCCTTCACCCTAAAACAACTGGCAAGCAAAATTAAAGAAGTTACTGGGTAGTTATAAATCCATCCACCCGCCTTCACGAGTCTGGTTACTATTTTTTGTAACTTCCTTGATCAGACTTTTGGCATTTTTCTCAAGGACGCTCTTAATACAGCTTATTTCTGCACTTATTTTGATAGTTTGATTTTTACTATTCTTAGAAGCAATTTCTTCAATATTAATTTTAGGACTTTTTAATATATCACTTATTGCAGAAACAATCGCTGACTTGGTTCTTTTATCTGTAATCTGATCAATATTCAGAGTAAATGATGGCTTATCGGACTTATCATATATAGCAACAACTGCCAATTCTGGACAAATATTTTTTACTACCTGCTTAAGGCAATTACCTATTAAATTTATTTCCACTTGCAAATTTATCGTTTCATTTGCCTTCGCCATTAATTGCATTTTTTCTGTTTTAATCTCTCCCGACATAAACCATACCCTACCTTACTGGCAACACCATAACACTAATATATGAAATAATTAAATAACAAATCCAGAATAACAATATAACCTTTTGTAATTACTCAGTCAAATTGGCACTTATGCTTACAACTGGGCTTCTTGGGAAACTTTATATTTATGCCCCTTATGATTGACTAGCCGGAAACTCCTGCTAGAATCACTGGTTCACTTAACTTTTCTCTTGGTTTTAGGCTTATAAATGACTGATAATTTCATCCGCGTACGTGGCGCAAAAGAACATAACCTTAAAAATATTGACGTGGATATTCCGCGTGATTCATTGGTGGTTATAACTGGGCCTTCTGGTTCCGGCAAGTCTTCGCTTGCCTTTGACACAATTTACGCCGAGGGGCAGCGCCGCTATGTAGAAAGCCTTTCTTCCTACGCCCGCCAGTTCTTAAATATTCAGGACAAGCCTGACGTAGAATCTATAGACGGGCTGTCACCTGCCATCGCCATTGACCAGAAAACCACCTCGCGCAATCCGCGCTCAACTGTGGGCACTGTTACCGAGATTTATGATTACCTGCGTTTGCTGTTTGCCCGCGCCGGCGTGCCTTATTCGCCAGCCACCGGCCTTCCCATTGAAAGCCAGACGATCTCTCAGATGGTTGATAAAATCATGGAGCTTCCCGAAGGCACAAAAATATTACTGCTTGCACCATTTGTACGCGGCCATAAGGGCGAGCATAAAAAAGAAATAGCTGAACTAAAAAAGAAAGGTTTCCAACGCCTTAAAATTGACGGTGAGATTTATGATATTGGTGAAATCCCAACCATTGATAAAAATAAGAAACACGATATTGACGTAGTGGTTGACCGCATTGTGGTAAATTCCGAACTGGGCAACCGCCTTGCTGACAGCATAGAAACGGCTTTGGGCATTAGTAACGGTTTGATAACAGTGGAAAAAATAGAAGACAAATCTACTTTCACCCTCTCTTCTAAATTTGCCTGCCCAGTTTCCGGCTTTACCTTGTCAGAAATTGAACCGCGCCTGTTTTCTTTCAACAGCCCTTACGGAGCGTGCCAGACCTGTGACGGGCTGGGAATGCAGATGGCATTTGATGTGGATCTGGTCGTGCCTGACACCAGCAAATCCCTATTGTCCGGTGCTATAGCACCATGGTCAAGCAGCCAGAGCAAATATTTCATCCAGACTTTAGAAGGGCTTTCCAGACATTACGGGTTCAGCCTGTCTAAGCCATTCCGTGAGCTCAGCGATGAAATAAAAGAAATGATACTTTATGGCTCAGGCGAAGAAATAATAAAAATAAACTATGCTGACGGTGCGCGCAGCTATGTAAGCAATAAACCATTTGAAGGAGTGATACCGAGCCTTGAGCGCCGCTGGAAAGAAACAGAAAGTGATTGGGCACGGGAAGAATTGGGGAAATTCCAGAACGAACACGCCTGTGATGCTTGCGGCGGCTTCCGTTTAAAACCAGAGGCGTTATGCGTTAAAATCGGCGACCTGCATATTGGCGAAGTAACACAATTTACCATTGACGCAGCGCATGAATGGTTTGCTTCAATAAATGCCAAGCTCAGCAAAAAACAGCAGCAGATAGCTGAAAAAATCCTGAAAGAAATTCGTGAGCGCCTGCAATTTCTGGTAAATGTCGGGCTTGATTATCTCACCCTTTCGCGTGAATCCGGCACACTTTCCGGTGGTGAATCACAACGTATCCGCCTTGCTTCGCAAATCGGTTCAGGACTTTCCGGCGTATTATATGTTCTTGATGAACCATCAATCGGCCTGCACCAATGTGATAACGAACGCTTGCTGCACACGCTTAAACATTTGCGTGACCTTGGCAATACCGTGCTGGTGGTAGAACATGATGAAGACACCATGAATGCAGCCGACCACCTAATAGATATAGGCCCTGCCGCCGGTATCCATGGCGGAAGAATTGTAGCGGAGGGAACTCCAGCGCAAGTTGCAAAAAACCCTAAAAGCCTTACAGGACAATATCTAAGCGGTAAGAAATTTATCGCAGTTCCTGATAAGCTGCGCCCGTTTGTTAAAAATAAAAAAATTACCATAAAAAACGCACGCGCCAATAATCTGCAAAATATCAGTGCTGATATTCCGCTTGGGACATTTACCTCGGTCACAGGTGTTTCCGGCGGCGGTAAATCTTCGCTGGTAATTGAAACCCTTTATAAGGCTATAGCTAAAAAATTAAACGGCAGCCACGAGATAGCGGGTCTTCATGACAGCATAACAGGCCTGGAATTCATTGATAAAATCATTGAGATTGATCAATCGCCAATCGGGCGCACACCGCGCTCCAACCCAGCCACTTATACAGGGGCGTTTACGCCGATCCGTGACTGGTTCGCAGCACTGCCGGAAGCAAAAGCGCGCGGTTATGCCTCAGGACGTTTTTCTTTCAACGTCAAAGGCGGACGCTGTGAGGCTTGCCAGGGTGACGGCATGATAAAAATTGAAATGCATTTCCTGCCGGATGTTTACGTTAAATGCGATGTCTGCCATGGCAAACGTTACAACCGCGAAACTCTGGATATAAAATATAAAGATAAATCTATTTCTGATGTATTGGAAATGAATGTTGATGAAGGAGCTCAGTTCTTTTCTGCCCAGCCTTCAATTCGCGAAAAATTGCAGGCATTGCAGGAAGTGGGACTTGGTTATATCGCTATCGGGCAATCAGCCACCACCCTTTCCGGCGGGGAAGCACAGCGCATCAAACTCGCCAAAGAGCTTTCCAAACGCGCTACCGGCCGCACTTTCTATATACTCGATGAACCAACCACAGGGCTACACACCGATGATATAGCAAAACTGCTGGATGTCCTGCATAAGCTGGTGGACGCAGGGAATACCGTGCTGGTTATAGAACATAATCTTGACGTTATAAAAACCTCTGACTGGATTATCGACATTGGCCCCGGCGGCGGCAACAAGGGCGGGAAAGTAGTGATAACCGGAACACCTCAGGATGTGGCTGGCTGCAAGGAAAGCGTCACCGGCAAATATCTAGCACCCCTGCTTAAAAAGAAGAAAATTGCATAGAAATATGCAATGGACTGACGCAGCGATAATAATTTCAACACGCAAATATGGCGAAAACAGTGCGCTGGTTCGGGTTTTATCACGTGAACACGGCTTATTTTCCGGCGTAGTACGTGGGGCAACATCAGCTAAAACCCGTGGGATGCTGCAAGCAGGAAACGGCGTCAGCGCCACCTGGCAGGCGCGCCTTGCCCAGCAGCTCGGCATGTTCAGGCTTGAACTATTAGAAGCGCACACCGCCTATATCATGGCCGATGCGGCAAAGCTTTCTGGCCTATCATCTGCCTGCGCGTTGATAGAAATGGCATTTCCCGAACGCCATCCATATCCAAGACTATTCGCATCTTTGCATGAATTTTTGCAAATTCTAAGTGCAAAAGATGATTGGCTTTATGATTATATCAATCTTGAGCTTGCCATTCTTTCTGAAAGCGGCTTCGGGCTTGATTTAAGCGAGTGCGCGGCAACCGGAAGAACTGATAATCTGATTTATGTTTCACCAAAATCCGGCAGGGCTGTTTGTGCAGAGGCTGGCGAGCCGTATAAGGATAAATTGTTGCCTTTGCCTAATTTCCTTAGTCATGGGTCCCGAGTCATGGGTCATGGTAAAGAAAACAATACCCATGACTCGGGACTCATGACTCATGACCATCTTAAAGAAATCCTTGCAGGAATTGAGCTTACAGGCTATTTCTTAGAGCATAACCTGCTTGCGCCGCATAACAAAAAACTGCCTGTTGCCCGATTTCGCCTAGAGCATATCTTACAGAATACAAAAAATCCCACATAACATAATTCCCACTTTGACTTAATCCCACCAGTATGGTAAAATATGCCTTATATTAATTGAGGTAAAATTATGCAAACCAACACCGAAAAAACCCTGCGGCCAGACGCAAAAGGCCGGATAACTTTAGGTGAACTCGCCAAGGGCGTAAGCAGTTTTCATGTTTCAGTTGATAAAAAAAATCGTATTATATTAGAGCCTTATACAGAAATACCAACACGTGAAGCATGGTTGTTAAATAATAAAGAAGCTTTGTCATCTGTGCTACTTGGAATTGAGCAATCAGGTAAAGGCAAAGTAAGATCACTTGGTAAATTTTCTAAATTTGCAGAAGATTAATAATGACTTTTTCCCTTGTATTTACAGAGATTGCTGAACAACAATATAAAAATCCAGAGAAAAACCAAGCCCTTGCCAAACACCTGAAAGCTGTGCGTAAAGCACTTGGATTACTTGAAAGCAATCCGCGCCACCCGGGCTTGAATACCCATAAATACTCCAGTATAAAAACTGTTGGTGGCGAAGAAGTTTTTGAAGCTTATGCTGAGAATAACACTCCACAAGCCTATAGAATTTTCTGGCATTATGGAGTAGGAAAAAATACAATAACCATTATCGCTATAACTCCACACCCATAAAAATATGCCGCCAAAGTCACAACAGCCTGAACAGATAAGCAATGTTTCATTCCGCACCACGCTGGAAGAGAAATATCTGGCCTATGCGCTTTCTACCATTACCGCCCGCAGCCTGCCTGATGTGCGCGACGGGCTGAAGCCGGTGCATCGCCGCCTGTTGTTTGCCATGTTGCAGTTAAAACTTGACCCGAAATCCGGCTATAAAAAATGTGCGCGTGTGGTGGGTGACGTTATCGGTAAATACCATCCGCATGGCGACAGCGCGGTTTATGAAGCGATGGTGCGCCTTGCCCAGAATTTCGCGGTGCGTTATCCGCTGGTTGATGGTCAGGGTAATTTCGGCTCGGTAGATGGTGATAATGCCGCTGCCATGCGTTACACCGAAGCAAAACTCACGGAAGTGGCAATGGCACTGCTGGAAGCTATTGACGAAAACACCGTTGATTTCCGCCCAACTTACGATGGGCAGGACGAAGAGCCGGTCGTAATGCCTGCCGCCTTCCCTAACCTGCTTGCTAACGGCTCAGAAGGTATCGCCGTGGGTATGGCAACTTCAATTCCACCGCACAATGTGGGCGAACTGTGCAACGCCATGCAGCATATAATCAAGCATCCTGATTGCTCTGTGGCAAAGCTTATGCAATTTGTGGCAGGGCCTGATTTTCCAACGGGCGGCATTATTGTTGAATCACCGGAAAATATCGTTACCGCTTATGAAACCGGGCGTGGGGCTATCCGTGTCCGTGCCAAATGGAATAAGGAAGAATTAAGCCACGGGCTTTATCAGATAGTGATAACCGAGATACCTTACCAGATCCAGAAATCCCGCCTGATCGAGCGTATTGCCGAGCTGTTCAAAAATAAAAAACTTCCGCTGCTTGGCAATATCCTTGATGAATCAGCAGAAGAAATCCGCATAGTACTTGAGCCAAAAAACCGCAGTGTTGACCCTGAAATGCTTATGGAATCGCTATTCAAGGCAACTGATCTTGAAACACGCTTTAACATGAACTTAAACGTGCTGAATGCCCATGGTGCGCCGCAGGTGATGAACCTTAAGGAAATCCTCCTTGCCTTCCTTGAGCACCGCATGGAAGTTCTTATCCGCCGCACTAACTACCGTCTAGAAAAAATCGCCCACCGCCTTGAGGTATTGGGCGGCCTGCTCATAGCTTACCTCAATCTTGATGAAGTTATCCGCATCATCCGTACTGAGGATGAGCCGAAACCAATCATGATGAAAAAATGGAAGCTTACAGAAATTCAGGTTGAAGCCATTTTAAATATGCGCCTGCGCTCACTTCGTAAGCTGGAAGAATTTGAGATTCGCGGCGAGCATGATGCGCTTTCTAAAGAACAGAAAGAACTTAAAGAACTTCTGGCTTCAGAAGAAAAGCGCAACCAGAAAATCAGTGATGAGATCGGCGAGATCAAAAAGAAATTTGGTGAAAAAACTGCACTGGGCAAACGCCGTACTGATTTTGCCGAAGCTCCGATCGGGAAAATCATTGATATTGAAGCTTTCGTAGAAAAAGAACCGATTACTATTTTATGCTCGAAAATGGGCTGGCTGCGAGCGGTAAAAGGTCACCTTACCGATGTTTCCGATATGAAACACAAAGAAGGTGACGAAGAAAAATTTGCCCTGCACGCGCAAACTACTGATAAGTTGCTGCTGTTTGCCTCTAACGGACGGTTCTATACCCTGCCCTGTGATAAAATCCCGCGTGGCAAAGGTTTTGGTGAGCCGGTGCGCCTGATGATTGACATGGAAAATGATGTGGATATTGTTGATATTTCTATCTTTACTCCCGAGCTTAAACTGCTTATTGCCGCCAGCAACGGTAAAGGCTTTGTGGTAGAGGCTGCCGATGTGGAAGCACAAACCAGAGGCGGCAAACAAATACTCAATGTCATGGAAAACGCCAAGGCTGTAATTTGCGCGCCGGTAGATGGTGACCATGTGGCGATAATCGGTGAAAACCGCAAACTGCTTATATTCCCTCTTACGCAGATTCCTGTAATGAAAAAAGGTCAGGGCGTGACTTTGCAGAAATATAAAGATTGCGAACTGGCGGATATAAAATGCTTTACCCTAAAAGAAGGCTTAAGCTGGGCACTGGGTGGCAAAACCCGTGTGGAAACCGACCTGAAACCATGGCTGGGCAACCGCGCTGATGCTGGCCGCCTGCCGCCAACCGGCTTTCCGAGAACGAACCGGTTTGAGTAATTTTACCAAAAATTATTGACTTATATTAACTATTGTGTAAAAATTATCATCCGCAACCAGCCATAAAAGGTAATAAAAGACATGGATGATGTAAAAACCGTAGCATTAGAAAACAATCCACTGATAAGCACTATAACAATAAAATCAGAGAAAATACCCGGTAATGGCGCGCCGTGCAGCATAGTTGTTACACCTGCTGATGGAGCAGACAGCAAAAAATTATGGGACGTTATGAAAGAAGCTGTTGCAGAACTAAACCGATCTTCTGATAGGGATGCAACCAGTTATTTTGAAACAAAAGAAGCAGCTAACACTTCAGTTCCTGCCATCACCAGACATGGGCTTGCCCATGACGGCCTTAATCATAATTTAGCAGGTGGCGAATCCGCTTCAATAGATACAATATCGCAAGATAACCTGCCGAGTGTGACCGCTAAAATGGTGAGGTTTTTATCTAATAAATTAAACGTAATCTCTGCCGAAGAATCCGCAAATATTCATAAAGAACTTGGCATTTCTATGAATAATGCAAGCAAGTACAAAGCTAACAAAAACACACAAATGCACCTGTAAAAACCAGCAGTTTTCTATCTAGATTTTTTATCTGCCCTTTGCTCCAAAGCGGATACAGCATTTGGCGACAAGCGGAACAGATCGCCGTTATCCATCCTGCCGTTATTATTAGCATCAAAAACCGCCATGCCATCACCAAGCTCTTTTTTGGCCTGGGCAAATGCCTTATCACCTTTAAAGCCAGCTTTAGCTAGTAGGTCTTTAAGCTCTGCTCCAGAATATTCGACATAAGCTTTTTCACTAGAATCGGAAAGCCTGGCAGCAGCACCAGATTGCGGCTGATTTGATGCAGATTTTACCGCCACACTCTTTCCTTCTGGCAAATCGCCGCCAAGGGCATTGCCTACTGCATAAGCTCCCTTAACCGGCATACCAGCAAGGGCTAACGTTCCATTTATGGCAAGACCTATAGTGCTGCCAATTCCCCCTACAATACGCTGTAAAAAGTTTCTCTCTTTTTCATTATCTATGACCGAATCCTTAAGGGCAGCAAAGCGATCCTTACTATCTTCAATACGGTTATCGGTAAATTTATCAACAGAAGTTGCCGCTGCCCCTACTACATCGCCAACCGGCTGACCAACCCTTACAACAGTTCCACCAGCAATACCAGCAACAGCAATAGGCGCACCTGCTGCTGTTCTTACGGCCATACTTCCAAGTCTGGCAGTTCCCGTGGCAATATTATCATCTGGCAGTTTCTTGGCACTATCTGCCACACCGCCCATTATCTCAATGCCTGCTGCGGCAACCGGATTATCAAGTATCACGCTATATTTTTTATCTTCACCCATAAAATCCCCCTATAACTTTTACGAAAAACGACATAGGCATTGTAGCATCAAAGCCTTATAATTTATGTGAATATTTTATTACAAATATTTACACTTCCAAAAAAGGCGGCGTCAATACTAACAAATTGTAATTTCGGTGTTTTTACTTACTCATATCATGGTAAGTATCAAGATCCATAGTTCCTTCTGATTTATCCACCAGCATGGTAATCAGCGAATCACCGGTTATATTAACTGTGGTGCGCATCATATCTAAAATACGGTCAACACCGGCAATAAGGGCGATACCTTCCAGCGGCAAACCTACAGATGTCAGCACCATACCCATCATAATCAGCGAACCGCCCGGTATTCCCGCCGCTCCTATAGAGCCAAGGGTTGCCGTCATCACCAGTATAAGATAGTGGTGGAAATCAAGGGCGATTCCATAAGATTGGGAAAAGAATAAGGCACATATACCAAGGTAAATAGCTGTTCCGTCCATATTGATAGACGCCCCAAGCGGCAGAACAAACGAAGTGCTGCTTTTGGAAACACCGATTTTTTCATTTACTACACGCATAGCGGTAGAAAGTGTTGCCTTACTGCTGCTGGTAGAAAATGCCAGAACCTGTGCCTCAGCCATTTTCCGGTAGAACGGAAGCGGAGAAACGCGGGCAAAGAAAATAACCATCAAGCCAAACAGCAAATACTGGGTGAACAGCGCGCCAGTCACCGTTGCCACCAGCTTAAGCAGAGCAATTAATATTTCCATGCCCTGCGTGCCAACCACCCAGGAAGTCAGGGCAAAAACGCCATAAGGCGAAAATTTTATTATGGTTTCAATCATTTTAAACACCACCTGCGCTGCTGATTTACACAAGTCGGTGACATTTTTTACTTTTTCACCCAGATTATTTAATATAACAGCCAGGAAAACCGCAAATACTACAACCTGAAGAATATTATCCTCCACCATCGCTTTAAAAATATTGGTAGGGACTATATCCACGAAAATTTGTATTAAACTAACCTTCTTGGGAGCGGCGGCAGCAGTGGCAGCCCCGGCATGAGCCTGCAGGGCAGAAAGGTCAACCCCGATACCGGGATGGAAGATATTGCCAAATGCAAGCCCTATACATACAGCAAAAGCCCCGGTCATCAAAAATGCAGCTACAGATTTAAGACCTATCCTCTTGAATGATTCGGCATTGGTCATGCTGGTAATCCCGCTGATCAGGGAAAAGAAAATAAGCGGCACTACCACCATTTTAATCATATTGATGAAAACCGTACCAACTGGCTTCACATACTCAGTCAGAATAATTTTACCTTCTTCTGATACGATAACTTTGCCATTTTCTATTACTGCTGCACCGCCTATCAGAACATTTTTTCCGGTTACGGGAAGTGGCTGTTCACTTATAACCGCCGATTCTCCATTAATTACGGCAATCCTTTTTTCATCTATTAAAACCGGCTTACCATCTACAATTATTGGTTTCCCATCCGCTAAAACGCTTTTTCCAGCAACCGATATGGTTCTCACCTCATCCCCAAGGATATTAATACCCCCCATAAAAAAGCCGAACACCACACCCAGAAAAAGTCCTAACACCACCCGAAACCATAATTTAGATAAAAGAGAAGTTTTTGTAACTGGTGTAGAAAACGGCTGTTTTGGAGCGGTCATATTTTATATTCCCCTGTTGTGTTTAGTTTTTATTATTTTCTTATTATTTTTGGACGGAGTTCGCTTTTACAACATAGACTCTGCCTAGTCAACCGCAGCTTTGTTACTTATTTATGACAATGGGGGTATATAAAAAGCTAGATCATGCGTACATTCAAAAAGATAACTTAGCGAAAATGTTGGTTTACGAGAACCGTAGCGGAGCGTACGTTAGAGTACGTGAGCAACGGAAGCGCAAAAAACCGGCATTTACAGCAAGTTAGAATTTGAATGTACACACGATCTAAAATAGCTTGATAGCAACGCTTAAACCCTCTTTAGTGGGTATTATACTGGCATTATACTTGTTTTTATCCGCCAGCCGTTCATTAAAAAAGCGTATATTCTTCCATCTGGTAACCGGTATCCCTGCTGGCGGCGCATCCTCAGCCGCAGCCCCTCCAAGCAGACTGTTATCGGCTACAATAAGCCCTCCTTTGCGAATATTCTGCTCTGCCCAATCCAGATACGCCGGATAACTTATTTTATCGGCATCAATAAAAACCATATCAAATGGTGCTTTTCCTGCTAATTCCGGCAGAACCAGATGGGCATCACCGGATAATTGAGTAATACGGTCTGCACATTCACACCGGGCAAAAAAACCATTCGCCATTTTCACATGCTCCGGGTCTTTATTAACGGTGTATATATGCCCGCCCTCAGGCAATGCCCGCGCCATCCATATAGTCGAATAACCAGCCAATGTCCCAATTTCAACGATGGTTTTAACATTATGCAGCGCGATTAAAAGCTGCAGCAACCGCCCCTCTTCCGCTCCAACCTGAATCGCAATATTACGCCGCTCCAGCTCGGTAACTATGCTGGAAAGCAGAGCATCTTCCCGCGCATAAAGGTCATGGATGTATTTAAGGGACGGGGTGATCACATTGCGGGACATAAAAATGCTCTTAAATAAAATCAAAGCGAGCTAATATTCATCCCACGCTTTTTTCTGAAGATCAATAGGCTTTACACCGTTTTCATTAGTGTGGGAAGCAGCAGGAGAATTAGATTTCAGCATATTATATGTGTCAGACATTTCTTTTTTTAATTCCTCGGAAGGAATTCCCTTGCCGGAAGCGATTATAGTCCCGAAATCACTTGGGGAAAAATCATTGCCGGAATTTATTGCAGCATAAAGAAGCTTAATATTAGGAAGGGTGACCTTTATATAACTATAGATCATATCACCGAAAGAATTTTTACCCTGAAGCAGCATAACGGCGAATTCGTCCTTAAACAGCTCGTCAAATTTATTTGAGCCGTTAGTTTTCCCCGCTTCGTTATTACTCATTCCAGTATCCATGATCACCAATATTCATAACGGTTCAACAACTAAAAAAGCCGCAGCACAAAAAGCCATGCGCACAGGCACTACACAGTTTATAAATATACTATATTTATTACTAACAAGTAAATTAAAAAACTTTTTGCAATAAATTATAAAATTTTAGTTATTATTTTTATTAATCAATAGTTTAACCGCTTGCGGATAGAGCAAATGTTCCTGCTTGTGGATGCGGTTATGCAATTTTTCAGGCGTATCATCAGGAAATACCGGCACACGCGCCTGGGCTATAATCTCGCCTTCATCCATTTCTTCCGTGACCAGATGCACGCTGCATCCCGTTTCCTTAACTCCTGCCGCCAGAGCATCACGCACCGCATTCGCCCCTTTAAAATCAGGCAGCAGCGAAGGGTGGATATTAAGCATTTTTCCCCGCCAGATCCCCACAAACCATGGCGAAAGCAAACGCATAAAACCGGCAAGGCAAACTATTTCTACGCCATATTCCAGCAGTTTGGCATGAACCTGCTTATCAAATTCCTCACGTGAGCTGTAATCTTTATGATTTATAGTGCAGGTTGGAATAGCAGCATTTTTTGCCCTAATAAGACCATAAGCCTCAGCCTTATTAGAAATAACCAGAACCACTTGCGCCGGATATCCGGCATCACTGGCAGCATCAATAAGCGCCTGCAGATTACTGCCGTTACCGGAGATCAGGACTGCAACTCTTCTTTTATTCACTTAATCTCCACCGCTTCGCCTGTGCGTTTGGTAAGTTCGCCCAGCAGATAAACTTCCTCACCTTCAGCGCGCAATAAGGAAGCCACCTTGTCCGCTTCTTCCTTAGAAACTATAACAACCATCCCGATACCGCAATTAAACGTACGCAGGAAATCATGTTCAGGAACATTTCCCGCCTCTTGCAGCCAGGCAAAAACCGGCGGAAGCTGCCAGGATTTCCGGCTGATTTTAGCCGCCAATGAATCCGGCAGTACACGCGGCAGGTTCTCAGGCAAACCTCCGCCGGTAATATGTGCAAAACCTTTTATTGCTTCCGGGAAAGAACGGATCGCCTTCAGGCAATTCTTTACATAAATACGAGTTGGAACTAATAAAGCCTCGGCAATGGTTTTGCCGCCAGCAAATGGCGCAGGCGAATCAAAGCGCAGGTTATTTTTCTCAAGAATATAGCGTACCAGCGAAAAACCGTTTGAGTGAACACCGCTGGAAGCAAGCCCCAGAAGAACATCCCCTTCTTTAATGGTCTTCAGCGGCAGTACATTTGCCCGCTCCACCGCGCCAACGGTAAAACCGGCAAGGTCATATTCACCATCAGCATACATACCCGGCATTTCTGCTGTTTCACCGCCTATAAGGGCGCAACCGGCAAGCTTACAGCCTTCGGAAATCCCTTTTATTACCTGCTCCGCCACATCTACTGATAATTTTCCGGTAGCAAAATAATCCAGGAAGAACAACGGTTCTGCCCCCTGCACTATCAGGTCATTTACACACATTGCTACCAGGTCTATACCGATAGTATCATGCTTACCCGCGCTTTGCGCTATTTTAAGTTTTGTGCCAACGCCATCAGTGGAAGAAACAAGGATGGGATCAACATATCCGGCCTTTTTAACATCAAACAATGCGCCAAACCCGCCCAGATCATCCATAGAGCCAAGCCTGCGCGTAGCCTTTGCCAGCGGCTTTATCCGCCCAATCAGGGCATTGCCAGCGTCAATATCAACTCCTGCCTGTTTATAACTTGCTCCTGACACTTCGCTT
>WBZO01002796.1_pt1 | contig 21789 bp, 22 predicted proteins | sample 5204261 | NCBI WGS metagenome assembly WBZO01 (sample SAMN12412400, study PRJNA552823) | activated sludge metagenome | isolation source: activated sludge from anammox sidestream of wastewater treatment plant... | place: USA: North Carolina | collected 2017-09 | reverse complement strand
GCATCAAGGTCGCCGGCCAGGCCGAGGAAGAGTTCGTGTTCGTGGCCGGCGGCATCCTCGAAGTGCAGCCGAACCGCGTGACCGTGCTGGCCGACACCGCCATCCGCGGCCGCGACCTCGACGAGGCGAAGGCCGAAGAGGCCAAGCGTGCCGCCGAAGAGGCGCTGACCAACCGCACCGGTGCGATCGACTACGCGAAGGCGCAGGCCGAGCTGGCCGCGGCGATCGCACAGCTGGCGGCGTTGAGGAAGTTCAGGCAGCGGAAGTAGGGCGGCGCGCGGCTCAGCGCGCCTTCACTGCCAGCTCATCCCCGCCAGGTCATTGGCCAGGATCGGCAGGTTCGCCCACAGGCCCTCGAGTCCCTTCTTCGCCACGGCGATCTGCGCCGGGTTGAACAGGTAGACGTTCACGCAGTCGACGGCCAGCATCCGCTGCAGCTCGGCGAACAGCCTGTTGCGCTCCTTCGGATTGGTCTCGGCGGCATGCCGGGCCGCCAGGTCGCGGAACGCCTTGCTGTCGTAGCCCCAGTAGTAGTTCGGGTTCGCGTACTGCATGTAGTCGAGCGGCTCGACGTGGTTGACGATCGTCAGGTCGAAGTTGCCCTTGAAGGGACCGCTCAGCCACTGGGCCCATTCCACGTTCTCGATCTTCGCGATCACTCCGACCTTGGCGAGCATCGCGGCCACCACTTCACCGCCCTTGCGCGCATATTGCGGCGGTGGCAGCGTCAGCGTCACGTTCAGCGGCGTGGCCACGCCGGCTTCCTTCAGCAGCGCGCGGGCCTTGTCGGGGTCGTACGGATACATGCCGGTCAGGTCGACGTAGCCGGCGTCGGTGGGCGCGAAGTGGCTGCCGATCGGGCGCCCGTAGCCGTCGAGGACGCCGTCGATGAACGCCTTGCGGTCGATCGCGTACGTGAGTGCGCGCCGAACGCGTACGTCGTCGAACGGCTTGCGCCGGTTGTTGATCGTCATGATGCCCTTGCCCGAGGTGGCGCCGATCTCCACGACGAAGCGCCTGTCGGCCTGCAACTGCTTCACCGACTGCGGCGCGTCGAGCCGCGGCAGCGCGTCGACGTCGCCGGCCAGCAGCGCGGCCACGCGCGCGGCCGGGTCGCCGATGAAGCGGAAGGTCACTTTCTTCAGCTTCGGCTGCACGCGCGCGCCCGGCCAGGCGACGAGCGTGATCGATGCGCCCTTGCGCCAGTCCTGCAGCACATAGGGCCCGGTGCCCACGGGGCGGGTGGCTGCCTGCGCGGCAGTCTTCGGGTGAAGGATGACCGCGGTGTTCTCGCCCATGCGGAACAGGAAGTTCCCGTCCGCATTGTCGAGCGTGAGGATCACCGTGTGGGCATCGGGCGTGGCGATGCTGCTGATGTTGTCGAACACCGCGCGCCTGGCCTTGTTGGTGCTGCCTTCGGCTTTCGCGCGCTCGAAGCTGAACTTCACCGCGGTCGAGTCGAACGCCTCGCCGTCGCTGAACTTCACGCCGCGGCGCAGCTGGAAGGTGTAGCTCCTGCCGTCGGGTGCCACCGACCAGCTCTCGGCGAGCAGCGGGGTCACCGCGCCGTCGACGTTGATCTTCGTGAGGCCTTCGAGGATGTTGTAGTGCACCACCTCGCCGATTGCGGCGGCCGCTGCAATGGTCGGATCGAGGCTCGGCGGCTCGAGCACCAGCGCGAGCACGGCGCTGGACTTGCCGACTTGCGCCTGCGCCAGAAGCGGCCCGACGGCGAGCGTGGCGCCGAGCGCGGCGGGCAGCAACAGGACGGAACGGCGATCGATCGTGGTCATCGTGGGCTCTCCCGGGGCGAGGTGCTGCGATCGGCTGCGGCGGCACGCGGCGCGTCGCCGCCGTCGTGGAACGACGGCCCGGCGCCAGCCGCGGCAGCGAGCAGACGACGAGTGTATTCATGTTCGGGGCTGCGGAACAGCCGCTCGGCCGGACCGCTCTCCACCACGCAACCCTGGTGCAGCACGATGACCTCGTCGCAGACGAGATCCACCACCGCGAGGTCGTGACTGATCAGCAGGTAGCTCAGGCCGAAGCGATCCTGCAGGTCCTGCATCAGGTTGAGCACCTGCGCCTGCACGCTCACGTCGAGCGCGCTCACCGGTTCGTCGGCGACGATCAGCTGCGGCCGGGTCACCAGCGCGCGGGCGATCGCGATGCGCTGGCGCTGGCCGCCGCTGAACTCGTGCGGGTACTTGTCGAGGTCGGCGGTTCGCAGGCCGACGGCGGCGAGCATCTCGCCGGCGCGCTCGCGGCGTTCGGCCGGCGTGCCGATGCGCTGCGCTTCGAGCGGCTCGGCGACGATGCGTGCCACCGGCTGCCGCGGATCGAGCGAGCCGAACGGGTCCTGGAACACCATCTGGAAACCGGCGCGCGCGCGGCGCAGTTCGCCGGCAGGCAGTGCGTGCAGGTCGCGGCCCTCGAACCAGACCTTGCCCGCAGTGGGCGCTTCGAGCGCCATCACCAGCCGCGCCAGCGTGCTCTTGCCGGAACCGGACTCTCCGACCACGCCGAGGCTGCGGCCGGCTTCCAGCGTGAAGCTCACCCCTTGCAGTGCCTGCACCTGCTGCGGCGGGCCGAGCGGCCGCTGGCGCGGCAGCCGGTACTGCCTGGCCAGGCCTTCGACCTGCAGCAACGGGCTCATGCGCCGGCCTCGAGTCGAAGCAGCGAGATCATGAGTCGGCCTCGAGTCGAAGCAGCGCGGTCATGAGTCGACCTCGAGGTGGATGCAGCGGGCGACGTGATCGTCGTCGCCCGCCACCGGCACCGGCGGCGGCGGTGCAGCGCGGCAGGCGTCGGTGACCCGGTCGCAGCGGTCGGCGAAGGGGCAGCCGGCGGGCAGGTCGACCAGCTCGGGCACCCGCCCCGGGATCGTCGGCAGCCGCGTGCCGCGCGGCAGGCCGATCCGGGGGCGCGCGGCGAACAGGCCGCGGGTATACGGATGCGCGAGGCGGCGGAAGACGCTCGCGGTCGGGCCGCTCTCCACGACGGTGCCGCCGTACATCACCATCGTGCGTTGCACGTTCTCGCTCATGAGCGCAAGGTCGTGGCTGATCAGCAGCAGCGCCATGCCGTCCTCGCGCACCAGCGCCGCGATCAGCTGCAGCACCTCGCGCTGCAGCGTCGCGTCCAGCGCGGTGGTGGGCTCGTCGGCGATCAGCAGGTCGGGCTTGCAGGCGAGTGCGAGCGCGATCAGCACGCGCTGGCGCTGGCCGCCCGAAAGCTGGTGCGGCCAGGCGTCGAGCCGACGCGCCGCCTGCGGCATGCGAACGCGCTCGAGCAGGCGCAGCGCCTCGGCGCGCGCGGCGCGTGCATCCAGCCCCTTGTGCAGCCGCAGCGATTCGCCGATCTGCCGGCCCACCGGATGCAGCGGGTTCAGCGCGCTCATCGGTTCCTGAAACACCATGGCGATGCGATCGCCGCGCAACCGGCACCACTCGGGCTCGGCCAGCCCGACGAGCTCGCGGCCTGCGAAGCGCATCGAGCCGGCAACCTGCGCCTCTTCGGGCAGCAGTCCGATCAGCGCGAGGCCGGTGAGCGATTTGCCGGATCCGGATTCGCCGATCAGGCCGACGGTCTCGCCCCGATGCAGTGCGAACGACACGCCGCGCAGTGCGTCGGCCGGGCCGCGTGGCGTGCGCAGCGTGACCCGGAGGTCGCGCACCCGGAGCAGCGGCTCGTCGGCGTCCATCCGGGGCCCGTGCGTTCAGCGCCTGCGCGCGAGCTTCGGGTCGAGCAGGTCGCGCAGCCCGTCGCCCATCAGGTTCAGCCCGAGTACCGCGAGCACGATCGCCAGCCCCGGCCACACCGCCAGCAGCGGCGCCTGGAACATCTGCGCCTGCGCCTCGTTGAGCATGCGCCCCCAGCTCGGCACTGGCGGCTGCGCGCCCAGTCCGAGGTAGGACAGTGCTGCCTCCGCGAGGATCGCGGTGGCGAAGGCCACCGTGGCCTGCACGATCAGCACGTTGGCGATGTTGGGCAGCACATGGTCGAGCGTGATGCGCCACGGGCCCTTGCCGGCAGCGCGCGCAGCGAGCACATACTCGCGCGCCCAGGCCGCATTGGCCGCGCCCCGCGTCAGCCGCGCGAACACCGGGATGTTGAAGATGCCGATCGCCACGATGGCGGTCGGCAGTCCGGGGCCGGCGATCGCGGCGAGCATGATCGCCGACAGCAGTGCGGGAAACGCGAACGCGAAGTCGGAGAAGCGCATCACGAGTTCCTCGACCCAGCCGCGACGCGCCGAGGCCAGTGCACCGAGCGCCACGCCGGCGACCAGCCCGATCGCCACCGCCAGCACGCCGACGACGATGCTGCTCTGCGCGCCCACCAGCAGCTGGGAGGCGATGTCGCGCCCGAGGCTGTCGGTGCCCAGCCAGTGCGCCGCGCCCGGCGGCTGCAGCCGACCGGGGATGTCGATCTCGGCCGGTGGCCACGGCTGCCAGACGAGCGAGACGAGCGCGGCCAGTCCGAGCAGGGTGCTGAGCGCCGTGCCGACGACGAAGCCGGGGTGGCGGCGTGCGCGGCGCCAGAAGTCGCGGTGCCGGCTCATGCGTCGGCCGCTCGCAGGCGCGGATCGACCAGCGCGTAGAGCAGGTCGACCGCGAAATTGATCGTCACCACGATCGCCACCAGGAACATCACCACGTCACGCACCACCACCAGATCGCGGTTGGCGATCGCCTGGAAGACCAGCCGGCCGATGCCGGGCAGCACGAATACGTTCTCGATCACGATGGTTCCGGCAATCAGATTGGCGAGTTGCAGCCCCATCACGGTGAGCACCGGAATCATCGCGTTGCGCAGCACGTGCCGGCGCAGCACGGCGCGTCGGTCCAGGCCCTTGGCGCGCGCAGTACGCACGAAGTCCTCGTGCATCGCCTCGAGCACCGCCGAGCGCGTCATTCGCGCGAGGATCGCGGCCTGCACCGCGGCGAGCGACACTGCGGGCAGCGCCAGCGCGACCAGCCCGGCGACGATCCCCCCGCCTTCGTCCTCGCGCCATCCCGGAAAACCTCCGGCGCCGACCCACTGCAGCTTCACTGCGAATACCAGAATCAGCAGGATCGCCAGCCAGAAATTGGGAATCGCGATGCCCAGCTGGCTGGCCGCCATCACTCCGACGTCGCCCGGACGTCCGTGATGCGCTGCGGCATGGATGCCGAGCGCCAGGGCCAGCGCGACTGTCAGTGCCATCGCCATCGCCGCCAGCGGCAGCGTGACCTGCAGCCGCTCGAGGATCAGCTCGGCAGTGGGCGTGTCGTACGCGTGGCTGAGCGCGGTCTGGCCGCGCAGCAACCCGCCGACCCAGCCGAGGTAGCGTTCGGCTGCGGGGCGGTCGAGCCCCAGCCTGTGTTCGAGCGCGGCCAGCGACTCAGGCGTCGCGGTGTCGCCGAGGATCACCTGCGCCACGTTGCCGGGCAGCAGTTCGAGCACCGCGAATACCAGCAGCGACGCAACTGCGAGCGTTGCGACGAAAGTGGTTACACGCTTCAGCAGGAACGTAGGCATGCGACACGAGCCGCTCGGGAATCCATCGCCTCATGATGCACCAGGAGCCACCGCGCTTAGAATCGACGTCCACCCCTTGCGGAGACTCCGATGCCCGAAATCGTTGCCTTCATCGGCCTCGGCGCGATGGGCGCGCCGATGGCGTCGAACCTGCTCGCGGCAGGTTTCACGGTGCGAGTGTTCAATCGCAGCGCCGAGCGCGCGCGTGCGTTCGCAGGCCTCGGCGCGAGCGTCTGCGCATCGGTCGCCGAAGCGGTGCGGGGTGCGCGCTTCGTGGTGTCGATCGTCTCCGACGACGAGGCGACACGCGCGGTGATGCTCGCCGAAGGCGGCGTCGTCGCCAGCGCCGCGCCCGGAACGATCGTGGTCGATTCCAGCACCAATACGCCGGGGATCGCGCGCGAAGTGGCGCAGGCCGCCGCGGTTCGCGGCCTGGCCTATCTCGATGCGCCGGTGTCGGGCAGCGTGCCGCAGTCGCGCAATCGGGAGCTGGTCTTCATGGTCGGCGGCGACGTCGCGGCCTTCGAAGCGGTGCGACCGGTGCTCGACGCAATGGGGCGCATGGCGCTGCACGTCGGCCCGAGCGGCGCCGGCGCGACGATCAAGCTGGTGAACAACATGCTGGCTGGCACGATGACCGCTGCGCTCGCCGAGGCAGTGTCGATCGCGCAGGCGGCAGGCGTCGATCCGCAGGCCGCACAGGCGATTCTCTCCGAGGGGCCGGTCGCCGCGCGATTGCTGCGCGCCAAGCTCCCGAAAATGCTGGGGCGCGACTTCTCCGCGCAGTTCCAGCTGGCGCTGATGGACAAGGATCTGCGCTACTTCCTGGCGCTGGCGCAGCAGGTCGATCGTCCGGCGCCGATCGCATCGCTGGTGCGCGGGCAGTTCCAGGCGGCGCGCCGCGCGGGCTTCGGCACGCTCGACACCAGTGCGCTCGTCGCGCACATCGGCGGCGAGGTGCCGCCGCGCTGAGGCCCCGCATTCACCTCGGCTGCGGATGCCAGCCCGTTTCGGCGTGGTCGCCCGGGCCGAGCATTCGCGCCAACAGCGCGACTACCGCCAGCGTCACGGCTACGCGGCCGATCAGCGCCACCCAGGCGTCGGCACCCAGCGCCACCAGCAACGCGGTGTCCTCGATCAGCGCGTGCGACAGGCACAGCCATGCGAGCGCGAGAAAGCGCGTGCGCGCCGGAAAGCTCCGGCGCTCCGCTTCCTCGATGATCAGCGCACCGCCGTAGGTGAGCCCGAGCAGCACCCCGACGGTGGTGACCGGCGCGGCACTCGCATCCAGCCCCGAGACGCGCAGCAGCGGCGCCAGCGCGCCGGTGATGCGCCGGGTGAGCCCGGTGCGCTCGAGAAGGTCGAGCACGACCAGCAGCGCGACGATGATCGCGAACGTGAATGCCAGCGAAAAAGCGGTGCCCTGCACCCAGCCGAGCAGGCCGGCGCTGGCCGGATCGCCGGCCAGCGCAGAGCCCTGCAGCCAGTCGAAGGCGATCGGCTCGGCCAGCACGCCGGTGAGGCGGCTGCCCCAGGCGACCGCGCCGCCGTAGGCCAGTGCGACGCCGAGCCGCAGTGCGCCGGTCGCCCAGGGGTTACCGCCGGCACGGCGCACGATCGCCTGCTCGACCGGCAGCGCGTGCGCGAAGAGGATCATTGCCGACAGCGCGCTGAACTGGCCGGCCGTCATCTCCAGCCCGTGCGCCAGGCCGATCAGCGCCGCGATCGCGCCATAGACGCCGACGAACACGCCGGCGATCCAGATCATGCCCGCTTCGGCCGGCAGGCCGATCCAGGACATCGCCGGAGCGATCCCGCGCCCCAGTGCGTCGATCCAGCCGAACTCCTCGCCCACCCGGACCACGATCATCACGGGCAGCATGACCCTGACCAGCACGATGAACAGCCGGCGGCTGCGCGCGAAGAGATTGGCGAGGTAGGACATCGGGCCTTGCGGATGGGGCGGCGCCGCAGCATACCGGATCGCCGGGCGGGGCGCGCAAGGTAACCGAGCCGCCGCAGAAGGTCGCGCGTCAGCGGCGAGCCGGATCTCGACGCGGCACGATGCCGGCGTCGGCGAGCGGAACGCGCACGCAGGCGGTGGTGCCGCCGCCGTTGCGCGGTGACAGGTCGACGCTCCAGCCATTGGCGTCGGCCAGCTGGCGAACGATGGCCAGGCCCAGGCCGCTACCGCCGGTGGCACTGCTGCGCGAGGGCTCGAGCCGGTGAAACGGCCGGAATACGGCCTCGCGCTCCGACTCCGGAATGCCAGGCCCACGGTCGAGCACGCAGATGTCGACCCGACCGTCGAGGAGATGATATTCAATGTCGATCGGCTGGCCGCCGCCCCCGTAGCGGAGCGCGTTGTCGACCAGGTTCGCGAGGATGCGCTTGAGCGCCAGCGGCTTCGCGCGCACGCGGCAATCGGGTCCTTTGTGCCCGCGAATCTCGGTGCCCTCGTGCGCACGCTCGCCGGCGACCTCAACGAGCAGATCACACAGATCGAACTCGGTCGTCTCCTGCTCGGTGAAATCGCGGCTCACTTCGAGGCAGCGTGCGATCAGCTCGTTCATGCCCTCGACGTCGCGCATCACGCGCTCGAGCAGGTCGCGATCGGGCTTCTCCGACATCATTCCCAGCGCGAGCGAAATGCGCGCCAGCGGCGTGCGCAGGTCGTGCGAGATGCCAGCCAGCAGCGTGGTCCGGTTGGCAAGCAGCTCCTCCACCTGCTCTCCCATCCGGTTGAACTCGCGGGCCAGCGTGGCCAGTTCGGTCGGTCCGGACTCCGGCAACGGATCGGGGCGCCGGCCCTGGCCAACGCGTTGCGCTGCGAGCACCAGCCCGGACAGCGGCGCGATCAGCCATCGCGCGAGCCACGCCGAGGTGATCAGCGCGACCACCGTTCCTACGGTGAGGATCAGCATCATCGCCAGCCACGGTCGCACGTCGACCCGGCTCGCCGGAAAACCGACACGCACGCTGGCGCCGTCGATCGGCAGGTCGGCCCAGTACCACTTTTCGCCGTCGCTCGCGTGGCTTGCGAGCAGCTCGATGCGCTGCCCGAGCCGACCGCCCAACGCGGTCTCGAGCAGCTGGAAGTAAGGCAGCTGCCGCGCGAAGGCGCTCGCCGGCCCGGGAGGATCCTGCACCTGCAGGCGATGCACCCGGAAGATCCGCTCCTGCAGCCAGGCGCGCTCGTCCGCAGACTCGGTTGCCCACGAGCGGGCGGTGTCGATCATCAGCGCCGCCAGGTCACTGGTAGCGTGGCGGCCAAGCGGCATCAGCGCGAACCAGGTGATCACCGCGATGGTGAACGCCTGGAACGCGAAGGACACCAGTGCGATCACCAGCGTGGCGCGGCCGAACAGCGTGCGCGGGCGCATCAGGGCCTGGCGCCCGGCGAGAACAGGTAGCCCTCGCCCCAGATGGTGCGCAGGTAGATGGGGCGTGCCGGATCGGGTTCGATCCGCCGACGCAGCCGAGTGACGCGCACGTCGACCATACGGTCGAACGGCGCGCGCTCGTAGCCCTTGAGCAGTTCGACCAGCGCGTCGCGGCTGAGCACGCGATCGGGGTGCTCGAGCAGCACTTCGAGCAGCTTGAACTCCGCGCCCGAGATCTCGACCTGCTGGCCGTTACGGGCGAGCCGGCGGGCTTCCAGGTCGACCTCGAATGGACCGAAGCGGCGCAGCCGGCCTGTGGGTGTCGGCGTGCTCCGGCGCCGCAGCACCGCTGCGATCCGCGCCAGCAATTCCCGGTGGCTGAACGGCTTCGGCAGGTAGTCGTCGGCACCAACCTCCAGACCGACGACACGATCGATCTCCTCGCCGCGCGCCGACAGCATGATGATCGGCGGGGAGTCCTCGGCCGCCAATGTGCGCGCCAGCGACAGGCCGCTTTCCCCGGGCAGCATCACGTCGAGCAGGATCAGGTCCACTGGGTGCGCCGCGAGATGGCGCTTCATTGCCGCGCCGTCGGCCACGCCGTCGGCTTCGTAGCCATTGGCTGCGAGGTAGCGCGTGAGCAAGTCGCGCAAACCCTCGTCGTCGTCCACCACCAGAATGCGTCTGCGGCTGCCGGTCATGACGCTGTCCCTGAAACAAATCGTAACAAACGCGAGCTGGCGGCAATACTCCGGAAACCGCTGCCGCCTAGCCTGTGCCAGGAGTAGCCGAAAAACCGAGGGGTCGATGAAGGCGCGCGTGATTCTCCTGATTCCGATCATCTTAGCCGGAACGTCGACGTCGGCCGGTCCGAAGAGCGTCACCGTCGCGATCGAGGACGGATTCCATTGCTGCGAGGAGGCACCGCGATGAAGATTCGCTCCTTGATCCGCGGCACGTCCATGCTGGGTGTCGCGGTCGCCCTCGCAGGCCTGTCATCAGGGCTCTTGTCGCTGGCGCGCGCCCAGGCGCCGGCGCCGGAGATGGCCGAGATGCGGCGCGGCATGGAGCTGATGCAGAAGCAGATGGCGGTGATGACGCCCGAGCTGGTCGAGAAGGCCAACGCGTTGTCGCCGCAGATCAAGCAGTTCCTGATGAAGGTGGCACTGAAGCACCCGCGCCAGAGCGACCACCTCACGCTGCGTCAGGTGATGCAGGAGATCCTCGCCGACTACCAGGCGGTCGCCGGTGCACTCGCGGTGGAGAACGGCGACCTTGCGGCGGATGCAGCACGTCGCATCGCCGATCACCGACTGCCGCGCGGAGGCATGTTGCCTTACCTGCCCATCGAAAAAGTGTCCGATCAGGCGCTGTCGGTCCTGCCAGCGATGGAAGAGGCGGTCGAAGCCGGTGCTCGGCGACTTGCCGAGGCGGCCGAGAAGGGCGACATGGTCACGGCGGCGCAGCACTTCGGGACCATGACTTCGGGTTGCGTTGCGTGCCACGCGCATTTCAGGGGGCAGCCGGGCACCTCGCCCCGGGTGCGCGCGCGTTAGCTTCGATTCGGTACGGTTCGATGCAGCGCGGCGACGACCGCGCACGAGGGGGAGACCGATGAAGATCGATCTGAAGAAGGCGGCCGGTCGGGTCGCAGCGGCTACGGTGCTATCGACAATCGCCACAGCGGCAGCCGCAGCCGACTGGGTGATGCTGCAGGCGATGGAGCCGCCCACCGCCACGCACCGGTTGTTCGGTGTGGTCCAGGCCTCGTACACGAACTTCTTCGGCTGCGACAAGCTCGAGGGCCTGCGCGACGTCGGGCCAAACCAGTTCTCGCTGCTCAACGGAAGCTACAACGGTAACTGCCGCGTCGGCCCGGAACTGCACGACAGGCAGTCCGACTTCAACCTGGACAATCTCGGCCTGGGGGTGCGTGGCAATCTGATTCCATCCCGGATCAACTATTTCCTGATGGCCAACGCCGGCATGAACGGCGCTACCTACGATCCGCTCGACACCAAACGGGCGCGCCTGATCGGGGTCACCGACGCCACGATGACCTTCAGCTACGTGCCGGGGGTGCGGGTGCGCGTCGGCCTGATGAAGAAGCCGGGCCCCGAGGAGATCTACCAGGGCATCGACGCGATCAACTACATCTGGCCCACTGACTTCATCACCCGAGTGCAGCTCGAGCGCTTCGTGCGGACCAACACCAAGGGCACGAAACCCATACCTGGACAGAGCGACGGCACGTCGTCGTTCTCGGGCTACGACAGTGATCTCGGGCGTGACTGGGGCGTGCAGTTTTTCGATGCGTTCAAGGCCGGCAAGTGGACCAACACCTACGCCGTGATGATCGGCCAGGGCAGCGGCGTGCACGATCTTCGGGACTACAACAGTTCGAAAGACCTGAACCTCTATTTCTCCTCCGAGTACGACCTGCCCGGTGGCATGGGGCCGAACAAGCACGGCGTGAAGTTGTACGCCTACCGCCAGAGCGGCACGCGGAACTTCGAGATCACGCCCGACGGCAAGCTCAGTGACGACTTCGACTTCACTCGTCATGGTTTCGGGGTCAAGGCGCTGGGCGAGATCTTCGGTGCGGGCCGCGGCCGGCACCGGCTCGGCGCCGAACTGATGTACGCCAACGGCATGATCTTCTATACGCCCACCGGCAACGTCATCGACGAGGCCTTCGGCGGGCAGCTGCAGATCGCCGCGGAGAAGGGCAACAAGGCGCGCGGTTTCACGCTCGACTACGGTTACTACCTGAATGCCACCTGGGATTTCTCGGTGCGCTACTGGCGCAACGACGAGCTGTACCGCACGCTGGGAACTCCGACCTGGAACGACGCCGACTATCGCAAGATCCAGGGCGTGACTTTCGGCGTGAACTACCGGCACAACCCGAAGACGCGGCTGACGGTAAACCTGGAGCTTCGCGACGTGAAGGCGCCGAACGAGGTCTACCTGGGCGGCACGCCGGCGCTGCGCGAGATCCAGACCAGCAACGCGCGCATCGTGTCCGACTCGGTGGGGGCGCGCTTCGGCGTGCAGCTGACGTACACCTTCTGACGGAAGGCTTGCGATGAAGCAGTCTGCTGCAGCGTGCGTGATCGCCCTCGCTGTCGCCGCGCTGACCGGTTGCGCGCAGAGTCCGGCCACGACAACGCCAGCGGCCGCCGCGTCGCCAGCCGGTGCCGCGTCGCCAGCCGGTGCGCAATTGCCGGCCGCAGGGACCGGGGCGACCCCGGCCGCGAAGTTCGCAGCGTTCCCCTGCCTGAGCTATACGTTGCCGTGCGGCAAGGTGGCCACGCGCAAGCCGGTGGCGAAGCAGCTGGAGGGCCCGCTCGCGGGTGACGCGACGCGCGGCATGCGGATCGCTCACGCGCGCGACAAGGGCAACTGCCTCGCCTGTCATGTGATGAAGGGCGGCACGCAGCCGGGCAGTCGCGGGCCCGATCTGTCGCACTACGGCAGCACGGGGCGCGGCGACGCGGAGACTTACGCCATGGTCTACGACATGCGCGCGCGCATCCCGGACACGCTGATGCCGCCGTTCGGCACCAACGCCATTCTCGATGATCAGGAGCTGCGCGACGTGGTCGCGTACCTGCAGGCTTCACGATGAATCGAATCCACTTCGCTTGCGTTGCGAGTCCCATCGTGCTGGCGATCGGCGTCGCAGCCGGCACGGCCTCGGCCGATGGTGAGCCGTACCGCGAAACGTATCCGCATGCGCAGATCGATCCGGCGCGCGGCTTCGAGGGCGACGTCGGCTTCAGCGACACGATCCAGTACTGGAGAAGCGAACAGGCGCTGCAGCGCCACGCCGGCTGGGTGGGCGATCCGGAGCAGCAGTGGAGGCTCAACTGGAAGTTCATGGACCTCGATCGGGTCGATCTGCATCCGGGACACTTCGCGGTCGACACCGGCGCGGCGCGCGCGACTGCGCTGGCGCGGCGCGACCCGCGCTTTCTGAGCTGCCTCGGAGAAGGCGGCGAGAAACTCGCCGGTCTCGCGGCGAGCTATCCGAAATACGATGCAGCGCTGGGCCGCGTCGTGACGGTCGAGGATCGTATCGAGAGCTGTGCTGCCGCCGCACCGGGCGAGAAGGTGCCCCAGGGATCGGTGGCCAACAACGAGATCTCGGTCTGGTTCAAGTCTCTGTCGGCGGGCACGCCGATCCGGGTGGACATCGGCGACGCCCGTGTGATGGCGGCGTACCGGCGCGGCGAGACCCTCTTCTACGCGAAGACCGGTCAGCTCAATTTCGCCTGCGCTTCGTGCCATGTCCCTGGCAGCATCATGGGGCACAGGCTGCGCGGCGAGACGCCTACCACACCCTTTGCGGACGCGGCGCACTACCCGACCTATCGCACGCCGGTGAGCATGCTCGAATCGATCCAGCAGCGTTTCGCGCGCTGCCACGGGCAGATGCGCACGCAGGCGCTCGCCCCAGGCGATCCCGCCTACGTCGACCTGGAGGTCTTCATGACCGTGCTTTCCAACGGGTACCCGATGTCGGTGCCCTCCGCCCGCTGACTCGGGCGGGTTTGCAGAAGGAGTCGAATCGAGTGGATGAGCTTCGCAGGAGAATACTGAAGGAGTGCGGGGCCGGCGGTGCGCTGGTGCTCGTCGCGGCTGCCGGCCTGCTGCCCTCGCAGGAGGCGTCGGCCGCACCGCGCCATACGGAAGGCTTTGCCGCGAAGTCGCCCGGCGCGGTGCTCGCCGCCATCGGTGCGTCCGACGCGGCTTCGAGTCCGGACATCGTGATCACGGCGCCCGAGACTGCCGAGAACGGCGTGTTGATCCCGATCGAGGTCACCACCACGATCCCAGGGGCCGAGTCGATTTCGCTGCTGGTCGAGAAGAACCCGTTCCCGCTGCTCGCACACTTCGATCTTTCCAACGGCGCCGAGCCATATATCAACACGCGTTTCAAGGCCGGCCAGACCTCGATGGTGAAGGCCGTAGTCAGGGCCGGCGGCAAGACCTGGTTCGCAACCCGCGAGGTGAAGGTCACGATCGGTGGTTGCGGCGGCTGATCGATCGAAGGCAGCGAGGAGCATCGAATGGCATCGAGCATGAAGATCCGCGCCCGGATCGTCGACGGAACGGCCCACATCGCGGTCCTGATCATGCACCCGATGGAAACGGGGCAACGCAAGGATCCGACCACCGGCAAGGTCTCACCGGCCCACTTCATCCAGACGGTCACGGCGACGATCAACGGTCGTCAGGTCGTGGATGCGCAGTGGGGGCCGGCCATCTCCCGCAACCCGCTGCTGGGGTTCCGGGTGCGCGGTGTGAAGGCCGGCGACCGACTGGTCGTCGAATGGGAAGACAACAAGGGTGAGCGCGATCGCGCCGAAGCAACGATCGGGTGACCAGGGGAAGCAAGCTCGTGAGACACTCGATCCGATCTGTCGCCCTCATTGCCTTCGGTGCGCTGCTCGCTGTAATCCTTGCGCCGTTCCTCGATCCGGCGCGATCGGCGGCGCCGGCGGCGGCGGCCGATGACCGCATGGCACTGGTGCTCACCGATGCCGAGCGGCACCTGGTCCTGGATGAAATGCGCAACTTTCTCGCCGTGCTGCAGACGATCAGCGAGGCGCTGCCCGACGAGGACATGAAGTCCGTGGCCGCTGCGGCGCGAACCATGGGCAGCGGCGCAGCCAACGAGATTCCATCCGAGACGGTGGCCAAACTACCCGACACGTTCAAGCAACTGGCGGGCGCAGTGCACACGAGCTTCGACACCATCGCGCTCGACGCCGAATCGCTGGGCGACCCGAAGCACACGATGGGACAGGTCGGCGAGATGCTGGGCAAGTGCAACGCGTGCCACGGCATCTATCAGATCGCGGTACCGAAGCGAGCTGGCGGCGGCTAGAGCCCGCTCAAGGCTGGGCCGCCGCAGCCTGCCGCTTCATCGCGGCATCGCGGCGAGCGAGGCACCACTTCGCGAAGTCGTCGGCCGCCAGCGCGGCCGAGACATGCCAGCCTTGCGCCAGGTCGCAACCGAGCGCGCGCAGGGCCAGCAGCGACTCCTGGTCCTCGACGCCTTCGGCGACCGCGTGCATGCCGAACGCGTGCGCGAGCTCGACCAGCGACTGCACGATCCGCCGATCGCCGTCGTCGCAGTGGATGTGCCGGACGAACGAGCGGTCGATCTTCAGCTCCTGAAACGAGAACTGGCGCAGGTAGGTGTAGGGCGAGTATCCGGTGCCGAAATCGTCGATCGACAACCGGCAACCGAGATCGTGGATCTGCTTCATCGCCTCGGCTGCGACCCGCAGATTCCGGATCAGCGCGTTTTCGGTCAGTTCGAGCGTGAGCCGGTTTGCCGGCACGCCCCAGGTCTCGAGCGCCTGCGACACCATCAGCGACAGGGTCGGATCCGACAGCGTCGCGGCCGACAGGTTGACCGCCACCGACATGTCCAGGCCGAGCTCGGACCATTCGGACATGCGGCGCAACGAGGTGTTCAACGTGAATCGGGTCAGCGGCACGATCAGTTCGCGGCGTTCGCAGATGGCCACGATCGCTTCCGGATTTGCGGCGCTGCCGTCGCGGCGCCGCCATCGGATCAGTGCCTCGGCCGAGCTGCACCGGCCATTGCGCAGGTCGAGTTGCGGCTGGAAGTGAACCTCCAGCTCGTTGCCGTCGAGCGCCTCGAGCAGCTCCTGCTCGAGTTGCGCCTGGTTCGGCGCGTGGTCGCGCGCGCCGCGCAGCCGGCGCAGGCGGATTCCCTGGCCGGAGGCCGCGGCGCCGGTCACGGCAGCGAGCATCGACGACGCGTCGAGCCCTGCCGGCCCCGACGTCCACGCGACGCCGATCGACGGCTGAAGATGGATTGCTCCGGCGCTGCCGGAAGTCGATGGCACCGCAATCGGCCGCCGCAGACGATCGAGAAGCGTACGGGCGGCGAGTTCGGCCAGCGGTTCGCTCGGCAGGCCGACGAGCAGCACCCAGAGCTCCTCGCGCGATGCGAAGGCGTAACGGTCGTCGCTGCGCAGCAGGCTCTCGACGCGGCGGGCGACTTCGCCGAGCACGGTGCGCACGGCCACACCGCGGCCAATCGCCAGCTGCCGGTCCGAAGGGCTCAGCGCGATGACGAGCAGCGCGACGCGCGCACCGCCGGCGTGCGCCAGCTGCTGTTCGAGCAGGCGCAGCAGTCCGGCGGGCGCGAGCCGCCCCCGGGCGCGTTCATGCGGCTGCAAGCGCGTGTCCTTCGGGCGATGCGCTTGCGTCGGCATAGTAGTCGCGAAGCTGCAACCCGTAGGCGCCGGCCGGCAGTCCGCCGGCGATGCGAATCGGCTTGCCCGCGCCGTCGACCGGCCCTGTCAGCAGGTCGCGCTCGAAGGGCGCCGCGAGCGGCACGTGATCGGGACCCGCCAGCACGAGCACACGCGGCTCCAGGCGGCGCACCCGGTTGTGGGCCATCACGATCGCCGCCTCGCCGTTCGACAGTTCGACCAGGCTGCCGACCGGGAAGACGCCGATCGCCTGGACGAACTGCTCGAACAGCGGCGCGTGAAACGAGGTGCCGCACCAGCGGAACATCTGCATCAGCGCCTCCTGGGGCGCTGCGGCCTTCGCATACGGCCGGTCGGAGATCAGCGCAGCGAAGCAATCCGCGATTCCGGCCATGCGCCCGAAGATCCCGATGTCCATGCCCTGCAGCCCGAGCGGATAACCCGAGCCGTCGAGCCGCTCGTGGTGCTGCGCGATGCCCTCCTCGACCTTGCGGTCGAGAGTCATGCTCTTGCGCAGTGTCTCGATGCCGATGCGCACGTGACGCCTGACCACGAGCTGCTCGGGCGGAGTCAGCATGCCGGGCTTTTCGAGCAGCGCCCGCGGCAGGCGGATCTTGCCGACGTCGGCGAGCATGCCGATCTGCGCGAGCCGCACGAGGTCGTCGCGCGGGAAGCCGATCTGGCGGCCGAGCGCGATCAGGTGGATCGCAACCTTCAGGCAATGATGATAGGTGCTCCGGTCCTGGTCGCGCAGCCTGGCCACCCACATCATCGCGTCGGGGGTCTCGACCATGCTCTCGACCAGGTCGTCGGCCACCTTCGTGACGTCGCGCAGGCTGCCGGGAGCGTCGTTGCGCAGGTCTTCGAGCAGCGCTCGCAGCGTCTCCGCTCCGCGCGTCCATGATTCGCGCGCGCGCGGGAGTGCCTGTTCGAGCGGCACGGGCTCGGGATACGCGCGCAGCGTCGTCCCGCGCGGCAGATGAAGCGTGGCCGCAAGGGTGCTCGGCAGCCCGCTGGCGCTTTCGGCCACGCCTTCTTCGGGGGCTGCCCGCGGCGGTTGCGCCTCTGCTTCGGCGCGAGGCAGGCGCGGGCGCGCCGCGCGCTCGTCGTGCGCGCCACGGCGGAAGAAGGTCCTGAATGTCCGCGTCATCAGGGCGCGCAATCCCCCGCTATCACCCATGGCGCGGGCGAGCGCCTCGCGCAGCCTCGCGGCCACGTCTTCGCGCGAGCGCTCGATGTCGACGACCACGTATCGGCACATCCGGCGCAACGTCTGCAGTTCGGCATCGTTGCGTACGTACAGGGCTTCGAGCGGGAACGGCGTGTCGAGCCACGGCCGGTCGAGCTCGGCAACGAACATTCCGTGTTCGAGCTTCTCGACGGGCAGGCGCACGCGGTTGGGCAGGCGCGAAGAGGCCTTGATTCGCATGGAGTCGGATCGGGTCGGACTCCCTGCATGGTAGGCAGGCCTCGCAGGGGCGCCAACGGCGGGCGCGCGTTTCCGACGGGCGCACGCAACGGGCGCCGACGGGCGGCGGCGCGAGCGGCGCCGGCGGTCTGCGCAGCGCCTCGCGCGCCCTCCCGTCGAAGGCGGGGGATGCGCGGTTCAGGATCCCCGGTGCCCGGGCCCCTGGCTCAGGCTGCGCCTGAGGAACGGCTCGAGCAGCAGCGGGGCGAAGTACATCGGGATCTGCGCAATCCCCACGTACAGCGAGAATGCGTCGCCCGCGGTGCCGGCGGTGACGACCAGCATCAGGCCCATGTTGCGGTTGCCGCTCATCAGTGCCGCACTGTAGGCGGTGGTGATGCCGGCGCGGCGGAACACCGCGTAGCCGGCCAGGTGCAGCGCGGCGGTGGCCAGGCAGGCGAGCCAGAGCAGCTTCGCGATGTATGCGGGCTCGCTCGACAGGCGTGCAGTCACGCCGTCCATCACCGCGATCGCGAACACGAGCAGCAGCGCCACGTTCACCCCGCCGAGCAGCTCGTCGTGCCGGGCCAGGCGCACGGCGCCGAGGCCGCGGCGCAGCGCCCACGCGAGCGCGAACGGCGCTGCGACCAGCAGCGCGACGCGCACGAAGAACGCGGCGAGGTCGACCTGCACGCCGGCCTGCGGCAGCAGCAGCGCAACCAGCACGGTCAGGCTGAGCGGCAGCAGCAAGGTGGTGACGACGGTGCCGATGACCGCGAGGATGCCGTCCAGCCCGACGATCATCGCGAACACCGCGGCCGAGCCGATCGGCGGGGCGGCGGCCTGAAGCACCAGCAGCAGCCGGGTCTCGGGAGCGAAGCCGGCCAGCGCCGCTGCCGCCCAGGCGAGCAGCGGCGAAGCGACGAGCTGCCACATGCCGATCGCCGCCGGCAGCGCCGGCCGGCGCATCGCTTCGGCGAGCCGGCCCCAGTCGAGGCGCAGCAGCACCGCGGTCAGCGTGCCGATCACTGCAGCGGTGAGCAGCGGGCGAAGCGCGGTCGCGAGCGGCGGCACAGCCACGCCGGCGAACACGCCGGCGGGCAGCGCCCAGCGGGCCTGGCGGCCGAGCAGGCGAAGCGCATGCGCGGGGCTCATCCGGCGCCCGCTCGCATGGCCGTATCGTCGTCTTCGCTGCGCATCGTGGCGAACGATAACCGATGAACCGCCGGCGGCCGCGCGGCGCTTCCAAACCACACTTGCGCACGCGTGTTCTTCCACGCTGGCGGTCGCGACACCTTAGACTCGCGTCTGACAACCGGGAGACGACATGTCCGACAAGTGGCTGACCAGCCTGATCACCAGCGGCCCCCAGGAGGGCTTCGAACTGGCCATCAAGCTCTCGCGGATGGGCGTGAAGTACACGCAACCGTCCGGCGAGGTGCGCGAGAAGCTGCGCCCCGAATACGCCGAGAACGCCGACAGCCTCACCGCGGCGTCGCAGGTGATCGCGATCAATTTCCAGACCGTCGCGGCGGCGAACAACTACTGGCGCAGCTGAATGGCGCGCGCGCGAGCCGCCGGCAGGGGGTTCGCGCGCGGTCCGCGCAACTCCGGCGGACTCCTGGGGTAGAGTCCCCGTCTGCATCGCAGACTGGGCCGGCATGACAGCGCAACCCGAGAAGTGGTCCGGGCGGATCGGTTTCATTCTCGCCACGATCGGATCGGCTGTCGGCATCGGCAGCATCTGGAAGTTCCCGTACGAAGTCGGCGCCAACGGCGGCGGCACCTTCGTGCTGTTCTACGTGCTGGGCCTGGTGCTGGTCGTGGTGCCGCTGATGCTGGCCGAGTTCGCGATCGGGCGACGCGGCGGGGCCGATGCGTCGGGCAGCATCGCGGCGTTGGCGCGAGCGGCCGGTTCCAGCCGACGGTGGGCCGCGGCCGGCGTTCTGGGCGTGCTCACCGGTTACCTGATCCTGAGCTTCTACGCGGTGATCGGCGGCTGGACGCTCGGCTACGCGGTCGAGACCGCGCTGTACGGCCTGCCCGGCGCCGACCCCGAGGCGGTCGGCGCGCGCTTCGACGCGTTCCTCGCTTCGCCGTGGCGGATGCTCGGCTGGCATGCGCTGTTCATGACGGCCGGTGCAGTGGTGGTGGTGCGCGGCGTCGAGAAGGGCATCGAGACCGCGGCGAAGGTGCTGATGCCGTTGCTGGTCGCGCTGATGTTCCTGCTGGCAGCCTGGTCGATCGTCGAGGGCGATCTCGCCGCGACGCTGCGCTTCCTGTTCGAGTTCGACCTGCGACACCTGAGCGCACGCACCGCGCTCGAGGCGCTCGGGCTGGGCTTCTTCTCGATCGGCGTGGGGCTGGGCATGATGATCACCTACGGGGCCTACAGTGGCGCCGGGATCAGCCTCCCGCAGGTGGCAATCGTCTCGGTGGCGGCCGACACCGTGATTTCGTTGCTCGCGGGGCTGGCGGTGTTTCCGATCGTCTTCGCGCACGGCCTGGATCCGGCGAGCGGACCCCGGCTGGTGTTCGTGACCCTGCCGCTGGCGTTCGCCGGCATGCCGTTCGGCACGGCCGCGGCAATCGCGTTCTTCGTGCTGCTGTGCGTTGCCGCGCTCACCTCGGCGATCTCGCTGCTCGAACTGGTCGTCTCGCTGCTGATGCGGCGGCTGAAATGGCGCCGCACGGTGGCGGTGGCGGCGACCGCTTCCAGCTGCTTCGCGGCGGGCATCGCCACGGTGCTGTCGTTCAACGCCTGGGCCGACTGGCGTCCGCTGGCGAGCCTGGGGATGGCCTCGAGCGCCACTTTCTTCGACCTGCTCGACCAGTTGACGTCGAACCTGATGCTGCCGCTCGGCGGACTGGCGATCGCGCTGTTCGCAGGCTGGGCTGCGCCGCGGCGAATGCTCGCCGAGGAACTCGACCTCGGCCCGGCCGGCACGCGCGTGATGCACTTCGCGCTGCGCTACGTCGCGCCACTCGGAATCGTCGCGGCGGCACTGTCCCCGATCGTGCTGGGCGGCTGAGCGCGTGTGAAGCAGGCGGCGGCGCGCCGGGCCTGTTGCCTGGCGGCGGCAGCCGGGTTAAAAGAGCGCGATGAGCGACGAGAGCCAGGAACTGGCGAAGGCGAGCCAGCCCGCCGACGAGGCGATGCGGCTGCACCCGTTCTATCGCGGCAAGATGCAGACGCTGCCCAAGTGTGCGATCCGCTCGGCTGCCGATTTCGCGCTCTGGTACACCCCGGGCGTCGCCGCGCCGTGCAAGGCGATCGAGGGCGACCCGGAGCTGTCCTGGGAGTACACCAACCGCGCCAACCTTGTCGCGGTCGTCTCGGACGGCAGCCGCGTGCTGGGGCTCGGCGACATCGGTCCCGAGGCTGGGCTGCCGGTGATGGAGGGCAAGGCGCTGCTCTTCAAGTACCTCGGCGGAGTCGACGCGGTGGCCCTGTGCCTGCGCAGCGGCAGCGAAGACGAGTTCGTCCGCGCGGTGGAGATGCTCGAACCCTCGTTCGGCGCGATCAATCTCGAGGACATCGCGCAGCCGAAGTGCTTTCGCATTCTCGACGCGCTGCGTGCGCGAATGAAGATCCCGGTCTGGCACGACGACCAGCAGGGCACCGCGGTGGTTGCGCTCGCCGGGCTCGTCAATGCGCTCGAGGTCGTCGGCAAGCGACTCGATCGGGTGCGCATCGCGATGGTCGGCATCGGTGCGGCCAACACCGCCACCTACCGGTTGCTCGGGGCGGCAGGCGTCGCGCCCGGCCAGATCGTCGCCTGCGATTCGCGCGGCACCCTGCATCGCGGGCGCACCGACATCGAGGCGCAGCAGGCAGCGTTCGCACAGAAGTGGGCGATCTGCACCGAGTCGAATGCCGACGCGATCAATGGCGGGGTGGCCGATGCGCTGCGCGGCGCCGATGTCTGCCTCGCATTTTCCGCGCCGGGGCCGGGCACCATCGAGCCGGCGTGGGTGAGGGCGATGGCGCGCGACGCGGTCGTGTTCGCCTGCGCGAACCCGACCCCCGAGATCTGGCCGTGGGAGGCCCGCGAGGCCGGCGCGCGCATCGTCGCCACCGGGCGCAGTGACTTCCCGAACCAGGTCAACAACTCGCTGTGCTTTCCGGCGATCTTTCGCGGCGTCCTCGACGTGCGCGCGCGCACGATCACCGACTCGATGGCGATCGCCGCGGCGCGCGAGCTGGCTGCGG
>WBZO01002795.1_pt1 | contig 21797 bp, 13 predicted proteins | sample 5204261 | NCBI WGS metagenome assembly WBZO01 (sample SAMN12412400, study PRJNA552823) | activated sludge metagenome | isolation source: activated sludge from anammox sidestream of wastewater treatment plant... | place: USA: North Carolina | collected 2017-09 | reverse complement strand
GCAAGCGGGAATCTATGGTCGGATAATCAATGGCCCCTTCACGCATTGGTGTGACCAATGCCACCATTGACCCCGTTATCGAATGTTTCACTTTCTTCCTCCACTCTTCTCAGGACAGATGAGTTGAACCCTATAGACTATGATCTTTTCACCGTTAAACAAGAGGGGAATCCCTTACTGGTATTGCATTGTGACATTTCCACCCGTACGCCAGGAAGATTCTCAAATATCCCTCTGGTTCATATTATCCTGTGGCCGCTAAAAGTGGAACCATCCCGGAGATTCTATTATTAATTGGCCTGGATTTTTACCCAACCTGTGTATTACCACCGCGCTAATCAATCTCCAGAAAGGAGATCAAAGTTGAATGAATTCAAGCGACAACCGTCAAGCAACCGTCATTCCCGCGCAAGCGGGAATCTATGTTAGCGAGAGCCGCTTCACCGCTCATGGAAGGGCCATCTCGAAATTCTGAGGACTTACCGCCCCTCCTGTGGATCCCCGCTTTCGCGAGAATGACCCGGACTTGGAAAGCATTATCACTGTAGTACTATGAAAAGGAATCTATGTTGCTTATGAATCACATCTGGCTTTATATCCGTCAGGAAGACCTTGCGGTAGAGTGGGAGCAACTCTCCGATGAGGGGCGTGATGTGTCTTCTCTCCAGAAGGAATATGACCTGCTCCGGAGCAGTGATCTCGAAAATTCCCCGGAGATGCAGGCCCGTGCCCGGCAGCTTCTGGATCAGGCTCAATCTCTGCCGCTTCGGGAGGATTACCCGTTTGCAGAGCCATCCGGCCTGGAGGAGATCCGTGCTCTTCGTCCCTCCGGCCCGAGACGGATGACTTCGTATCTTCCCAATGAGGAACTTTTGGATCGTGTTCATGCAGCCTGGCTGGGGCGTTGCTCCGGAAATCTTTTAGGGAAGCCGGTCGAGGGGTGGCTGGCCGGACGAATCCAGGGACTTCTCCAGGACAGCCAGGCTTATCCCCTGTCCGGGTATTTCCGTTCGGATATTTCCGGGGACCTGCTTCAAAAGTATTCGATCGGACAAGCCGACACATTTATCAACAATGTTTCTCATGCAGTCGAGGATGATGATCTCAACTATACAGTCACCGGTCTGGCCATCCTGGATCAGCATGGCCCTGATTTCACCCCTGAGGATGTGGCGAATTTCTGGCTGTGGAACATACCGGTTCTGCGAACCTGCACAGCCGAACGTATTGCTTATCGGAACTTTTCGCTGCTGATCCCCCCGCCGCGATCCGCTGTGTATCGCAACCCTTACCGCGAGTGGATCGGCGCCCAGATACGTGCTGATTTCTGGGGATACGCCGCCCTGGGCGATCCTGAAAGAGCCGCGGAATATGCCTGGCGGGATGCCTCCATCAGCCACATCAAGAATGGCATTTATGGAGCCATGTGGGTGGCCGCAATGCTCGCAGCCGCTCCCTTTGTGGATGGGGAGAGGGAGGTGATCCGGGTGGGGCTTTCTGAAATTCCGGCTGACTGCCGTTTGGCTGCCGATGTCCAGGAGGTTATTTCCTGGAAAGATGCGGGTTGCTCTTTCGATGAGGCGGTTTCACTTGTACACAAGCGTTGGAATGAGCAGAACAGCCATCACTGGTGCCATACCCTGAGCAATGCCCAGTTAGTCGCTGTGGGGCTTTTGTGGGGCGAAACAGATTTTGGACGATCCATTTGCCGTGCGGTTCAGCCTGGATTCGATACCGATTGCAATGGCGCGACTGTCGGTTCCATTTTCGGCATGATGCACGGAACCAAAGCCATCCCGGAAGAATGGACTTCGCCCTTGAATGATACTCTGGAAACCGGGATTACCGGCTATCGGATGGTTAGAATTTCGGAACTGGCCCGCAAGGGTTTTGATCTCTTCCTGAAACACAGAACCTCCTGAGGATGGATGGCGGGCCTGCCGGATCGATCAGGTCACCCCTTCTCAGTGCGGAAACCATTTGCAGCCAGCAGGTATAGCTCAATCTACTCCTTCTGCAATCTTTTCCCGCAGCACCAGGGTCAGGCGCGCTGCTTCCTTGCGGATCGACTGCAATTCCTGAAGGTCGATTTCATAATCCACAATGTTCCGTGCAATATCATCCTGCCGCCACTGCATCCAGATCAATTTTTTCAGCCTGGGCCCCAGAAGGTTTTCGACTTCGGTGAGCTCCGGCAGATCGAGATTCCGGCGCCGGGCCTCTTCAGCAGTGGCACGCAGCAGGAGGAAGAATCGGGCATCTTCTGCGCCATCCAGGAAGGCAAACCAACGGCGGCTTGGAACCAGCGCTGAACCATCATGGTACATATCCCCATAACCCGCATTCTGGAAAGCGGTCCAAAGGTCATTGTTGCTGGAGTAGGCAAACACCCAGTGCCCGGTCCCGGCCAGCCCCATCGAAAAGGCCGTCAGGCTCTGTGCCCGGTAATATCCAAGGGGGAGCAGGGTCTTTACATCACCCGGGGCTTCATAGGACCACACCCAGTCTTTTGTTTCCAGAAAAAAATCAACCAGTTCAGGCTGGCGGCGCAATAGCGCCAACTCGGGGGCCCAGATATCCACCTCATCAACCAGGTCTCCGAAATTATCACGGCTCACCCCGCCGGCCGGGTTGGCGTATATCTGGATTTCCGGACAGACTTCCTTTGCGATTCTGGCAATCCGTGCGAATTCCTCCACCCCCGCGAATAATCCCGGCTCATCATAGGGATAATACGCCCATCGCGATAATGGCCAGCCTTTGCTGGCGAGAAAAGCTGCCAGCTCATTCATGGCGTTCTGCAGTCCTTTTCTCCAGGCTGCTCCATGAACCTCCACCTCAGGGGGAGCCGAAATCCCCGGGCCGCTCATCAGCAGGATCGCCTTTTGGGGATCCAGAAGTTTCAGCTGGGCTTCCAGGCTGCTCCAGTCCGCCTCTCCAACCAGGTTGCCCTGGCTGTCGCAACTTCGCCCCGGGCCATTGCAGGTCCAGACAGTCATTCCCTGGTCCAGTGCACGCTGTACAGCATTCGGATCATCAGTCATGGATTGAATCGTTTTGGGATTGGCCCAGTTGCAGAGAGGAAACTCAGGTGTATCCACAAGGTTAACCGGGACTGTTTCGATATGGACTGGAACCTTCACTCGATCCCCATCCGCACCGATCGGAATCAGCTCCAGAGTAACTGTCTGGTTTCCAGGTGCCAGGCTCCTTGCCGAGATTTCAATCCAGATCTGGCGGGTTTCCCCAGGGGCACAATGAAGCGTGTGGGACTGGCTCAAAAAGGGAAGGGCATCGGGAACCGGCTCGCCGACTTTCTGCGGAACAAACACCACCTCATGCAATGCCAGCGGGCCGCCGAGTGGGGCACGGAACTGGATATCAGCCGGTATCGGGCGCAGGTTGGTGACATACAGAGCGGCATGTTCGGTTTCGCCCTGGCAGGTCCAGATAAAAACTTCGGGTCTGGAATCACCCGCTTCTCCCTCGCCTGCCTCAGGTTTATTCCAGGGATTCGGATCCACCCGGACTGCCAGGCTCTTCGAAATCGACTTCACAGCATGGCCTTTCAATACGGCCAGATCTCTGATCTTCCTGCGGAACTGGTTCACCTGATTCAGCAGATTCTCTCTTTGAGGATAATTCGTGAATGCCATCCTGCCGGCCAGGTTGGAAATCTGCCTGAAATTTCCTTCTGCAACAGACACCTGCTGATGCAGCATGAGCGCGATCTCATTCTTTTCGAATGGAAGATGTTCTGCCTCATTCAGCACCTCTTCCAAATGTTTGTCTTTCCAGCCGGCCAGGGAATTGATTCCTTCGAGGTGGATCTTCAGACTTCCTGTTTTTATAGATTGTGCCGGTTGAACCGATTCATCCCAGAGAACAGCTCGAACCTGGTGTTCTCCCGGCATGCTCAGGTTGACTGTAAACTCATTCGGGAGAAGGTTCGGCGACCGGCTGATGAGCTGGTGCACACTCATTCCCAGCGGATCACTGAGAATGACTTCCAGCAGGCCTTTCTCCGGAATGTCTTCAGAAAGAGCCAGCCGGTTTTCACCCCAGAGGATTTCACCACCCGGTACAGTCACGCTCAGGTTCCCGGCCTCAGCGGATCCGGGCGGTGCAGGGATGGATTGTGGCTTCCGGGCAGGTGGAACCGAACCACATCGTGCAGAATCGAAACGCTTGGTCCTCCAGGGAGTGCTTGAACTGGAACTCCCTCCCAGCTGGTACAAATCTATCGATCGGTTTCCCGGCACTCCGGCAATCAGCTCCAGCCTGCCATCCTGATCGATATCACAGACAACAGGCGATAAGCCAACACTCCCCGGGAGGGGGTATTCTCCAAGGACCTTCCCCTCAGGGCCTGACAGAATGAAAAAGGACTTCCCCTGTGGATCGCTCCCACGGCACACCGCCAGCACCTCCACTGTGCCATCTCCATCCACATCCGCAAGGTTCTGAGGGAACATGTATCCGCGTCCGCCTGTTGTCGTCCGCCATATCTCCTGGCCATCACCATGGATGGCATACAGGGTGTTGGCACGGTCCCCGAAAAGGACATCCAGCCTGCCATCCCCATTCAGGTCACCGATCGAACAGGATCCATATCCATGCAGGATGGTTCTCACATCCCAAAAGGGTTTCCCATCGCTTGCATGAATGGCATAAACCCGTGAATCCGCCGCATTGAAGCTGCTCGAAAAGAGGGCTTCAGGAAGCCCATCTCCATCGAGATCTGCAAGAGCTGTATAGCTCCTTCCAAATTTATCGGTTTCTTTTCCTTTGTGGATCCAGCGAATCCTGCCATCGCCTGCAAGGCAGAGGACTCTTCCCGATTCGGTTCCATACACGATCTCCGGTGTGCCATCTCCATTCACATCGCCGATTGAACACTGGCCGCCGCGATAAGGGTCGGAATGGATCCTCCAGAGCAGTTCTCCATTTCCTTTCAGGCAGGTCATCCATCCGGCATCATCGCTGACCAGCACTTCACAGGTTTTGTCTCCATCGAGATCGGCACAGGCAGGCCCTTTCCAGGCTCCGACTTCGCCTGTCAAGGCATGCCTCCATAAAATCTCCCCGCTGAATTTGAGTGCGCAGATCTCGGTTGCACCCGCGACCGCAAGGATCTCTGATTTCCCATCCCCATCGATGTCACCAGCAGCGAGCGGGCAGCTGACCCTGGGGCCGATCTTTGTTGTCCAGGCGATTTCTCCTGCGGGAGCGGCCAGAACCACCTCTCCATTTTCGAGGCCAATCGCCAGACCCTCAGGCGCATCCAGGTTTGGGAATACCACCAGCGGCCCGCCAATGGGTGCAGGCAGCTGAATACTCATGATTGGTTTTATCTCGGAAGGAAATTCGCCTCGGACAGCGGGAATCGGGATCATCCACAAAAACAGGATTACGGAGAGAAGAGATCTCATGGCTGTTTTCCTCCAGGTTACGTTCTCCAGGATATTTTGTGGGATATCACCAGGCGCAAGGCGGCGTTATCTGGCCAAGTTTGTCCAATCCTCCCGGGGTTGTGAAGCCGCACAATGGGTAAAACACGCCTCCGCCTCCCACCAGAAAAACAGAGGATATCCGGTCAGATTTTACATCTTGACATTCTTTAAGAGGCTTCATACTATAAACACTGGGGAAACAAATAGTTCCGAGCTTCTATTTGGGGGGAGAAAACGGATGAACCAACCACGCATTGGTGCGGCCGCGCCAACAGCGGCCAGTACCGCTCCATCGAACACACCAGATCTTGAAATCGAGGATCTCACTCGCGATCAAAGGACAGTGCTTGGGAAAATCACCTCCTGCTTCCGTGAAGCGGGGGTGGTCCAGGTGCTCACCGGGCCGCGTGAATCCGGAAAAACCACAGTTGCGGAAATGGTGGCACGCTGCCTTGATAACGAGACAGTCGCTGTCGTTATCAACAAAAGCCTTGACCAGCCACCCGCCCAGAAACGGTTGATGCAGGAGGCCTATGGCTCTTACACCCAGATGCTGGGCGCCATTCTGCGCCAGACTGGTTTCTATGCACGCGGAGAAGAGGCCGACCTTGTTGAACAGATGGTCGAAAGGCTTCGCATGCTCCGGCAGGAAAACAAAAGGCTGCTTCTGATCCTGGATGATGCCCATGACATCACCCCGGGAGTCTGGAAACGGATGCAATCCTGGCTGGATTACCAGGATCGCGGGCTTCGCATGTTCCAGGTCCTGCTGGTCGGGTCACCCATGCTTCGCAAGATGATGGGAGAGCCGATCCTGCGTGGCTGGAGGCGCTGGACCCATGGGGCGCATGACCTGAAGCTTCTGCGTTGGGGGCACGCCGCCGAAGAAACACGCCGTGTATTAAAAAGGTCCTGTGACCTTCTCAATACACGCTCCGGGACAGAATCTCCTTTGACACCTCCGAGGATCAGCTGGTTTGCCATCCGCAAGGTTGTGAAAGAAGCCAGCGGACGGCCCGGCCGCCTGCAGGAGCTGGTCCGCCGGGCGCTTTCCGCCTCGATTCGCCAGGGCGGAGTCAGCATCACACGCAAATTTTTGCATCAGGCCGATGCGCTGCGCTCACCCGCCATGCAAGCCAGCCAGGTTAAAAAAGTCCTCAAATCCAGGGATGCTGAAAAAGCCAGCGAACCTGCACCAAAAGAACGCTCCAGGCCTTCTGTTTCACCCGCCACTCAATCACTCAACTGGATGAAATATTCACTTGGAGTGCTGCTTGTCCTGTTTATTATCGGAGCGGGATGGGGTGTTCATGCCTGGCTGAAAACACCCTCTTCTGATTCCACCGCAGTCGTGTCTGTGGAATCTCCGGGAACCGATGCAGCCATCGATGAAGTTCCCATTTCAGAGGAACCTGCTGCACCTTCCGAAACTGTTCAGCAGGTGGCCAGTGTGCAGCCGGCTGTTTCAGTGCCTGACCAGGTGGATTCATTCCTGTCTTCAGACCTGATCCCGGCCTCCACCGCCTCGGAAGCAGGGGATATCTGGAACCCTATCGATGAAGTCGCTCACACACGAACAGATTCTGACTCGATGGAGAACAGCCTGAATCAGCTTCAATCGAGCCTTCCTCAGACCCAGCAGGCCTCCACAACAATTCCTTCTTCCGCCGGCCAAACAGCACCACCCACTGGTTCCACATTGCCTGCACCGGCATTGCAGATGGAACCTGAAATCCCAGTTCCGCCGGTGGCTTCGGCGCCTCCTGCGGCTCCATCGGGTGATTCCCTGGTGCCCGTAATGCCAGCAGCGCCACAACAACAGTCCGTTCCGCAGGGCGGCAGCCTCCAGGAAAGCCTTCCGGATTCCAGCACAATTGCCCTTGGAGGCAAACCCAAAGAACCGGAAATCCTCAGGCTGAATGGCCCTGAGCAGCCATCCGCGCCAGCGAAGTCGGTCGAATCGGAAAAATCCACTCATTCGGCCCCTGTTCAGAAAAGCAAGCCACGCCTGAGCCGCAAAGCCCTCGAGGCCCTCTCACGCCTCGAAAAGAAACTCAAGTAACCTGCCCGGCAGGATCCGCGGGAGGAGAGACCCTCTTCTCCCGCGATTGTCTCCGGATCCTCCCCCATGCCAGGCAGCAGCAGCCACACCAGAACAATACCAGCGATACATACCGGTAATGCAGCAGGTGATAGGAATATGTCAGTTCCACAAGCCGGGAGGGGCGCACCGGCAGATTCCCGATCAGAGCAGCCACTCCAAACAGCATAAGGGTGGCAGGCATGCGCTTCTCCCAGGCTTCCCACCCTCCGAAAAACAGCGGCACCAGCAGCCATACCAGTGTGTAATCGGCAACTCGTGGAATCGTGAGCAGGACGGTCGGAAGGAGCAGGAAAAATCCCAGACGGTTCCGGTCGAATGACCCGATCCCGGCCTCTTCCATCTTCCTCCAGGTGGAAAACACCAGGAGCCACAGGCCGATCGGCGCCCCGAAGGTGAACAGGTAGGCCAGTAAGGGAATATTCACCAGGGGTTTGAACAGAGTCTGATCTGTAAACAGCCGAAAACCCACCGAGACTGTCGCACTGTTGTAGATACCCACAGTATGCTCATCCATGATCCTCTGAAAGGTTCGTGATTTCAAAAAGGTCCGGTAATCTGAAAACAGGTTTCCATCGAGCTGCATGAACCCGTACAGGAGGAGGATCGCCAGGGTTGAGGCCAGCAGTGGGCGGAAATTCCTGCACACCAGGTCACGGATCAACACAAACACGACCAGGGGTTTGACCGCTGCCAGCCATCCCAGCAGCATACCGGAAAGAACCGGCCTGCTGAGATGCAAGGCCGCCCAGGCTGTGAGAATCGAAGCCTCGATCAGAGCGGTATTCCCGGCGCGCATGTCTGTGTTGACGCCATCATAAAGCAAAGCCAGGGCATGAAAAAAAAGCCAGGTGATTCTCGCAGGAGATCTCCCCAGCAGCCTCAACCCCAGCCAGTAAAGGCTTTCAAAGGCGATGCATTGCAGCAGCAGCCAGACAATTTTCAGGATAGTGGCGTCAAAACCGGCAATGGGCGAAAGCAGTCTGGCGAACAGCGGGGGATACACATAGATGGTGAGATTTGTAAGAAAAACTTCCTTGTTCTCATCCGGCAGGGGGTAAGGATTCTCACCGGCACGGATGGCACGCGCCGCCTCGAGGTAAGCCTCCAGATCCCACTGGGCTTGAAGGCAGTCGTGATGAACATAAAAAACCAGCGCCACCCCCCCGATGAACGAGAGGGTGGCTTGAAGTTTTCTCTGATTCACATTGCTTAACGCGCGTATTCGGTGGCACGCATCTCCCGTAGAACGGTCACTTTGATCTGGCCCGGATACTGCAATTCCTCCTCGATCCGCTTGCTGATATCCCGTGCCATCTTGGCGGCGCCGATATCATCCACCTTGGAAGGCTCAACTACAATGCGAACTTCCCGTCCAGCGGAAATTGCGAATGATTTTTCCACTCCCTTGAAGGAAGTGGCGATCGCCTCGAGCTGCTCGAGGCGCTTGATATAGGTTTCGAGGGTTTCACGCCGGGCACCCGGACGCGAAGCTGAAACCGCATCGGCAATCTGGACCAGCACCGCTTCGACCGACTTGGGTTCGACATCCCCATGATGTGCTTCAACGGCATGGATCACTTCCTCTTTTTCCTTGCAGCGCCGCAACTGCTGGACACCGATGGTGACATGCGAACCCTCCATCTCCCAGTCAATGGATTTTCCGATGTCATGCAGAAGGCCGGCACGTTTGGCGACATTCGGGTCGGCTCCAAGCTCATTCGCCAGCATGGTCGAGATATGCGCCACCTCCACCGAATGGGCCAGGACATTCTGCCCATAAGAGGTCCGGTACTTCATTCGGCCCAGCAGGCGGATGAGATCGGGGTTCAAGTTCGGAACCCCGGCATCCAGCGCTGAGGTTTCGCCTGCTTCTTTGATGGTCTCATCCATTTCCTTGAGGACCTTGTGGTGGATTTCCTCGATCCGTCCGGGATGAATGCGCCCATCCGCCAGCAGCCGCTCAAGGGTCTGGCGGGCCGCCTCACGGCGGATTGGGTCGAATCCTGACAGAACCACCGCTTCCGGGGTGTCATCGATGATCAGGTTGATGCCTGTTACCGACTCGAAGGCCCGGATGTTTCTTCCTTCACGCCCGATGATCCTGCCTTTCATGTCATCACTCGGCAATGGAACAGTGCTGACTGTCGATTCCTGGACTTCTTCAGAGGCGATTCTCTGAATGGTGCTGACCAGGATTTCGCGCGCCTTCCGCTTGGCGATCTCCTTGGTCTCTTCGGCGTAGCGGCTGATGATCAGGGCCTGCTCCCGCTGCATTTCGTGTTCGAGGTTTTCAAGCAGCAGCTGGCGGGCCTGCTGCTCGGTTATTCCGGCGATGGTCTCCAGAATCTGGCGCTGTTTTTCCAGGCTGACACGCAGCTCCTCCTCTTTTTCATCAAGCCCTTTCAGCTTGCCTTCAAGTGTCTTGTTTTTCTTTTCGATTTCGCGTTCTTTTTCATCAAAACTTTCCGCGCGCTTGTCCAGGCTTTCCTCGCGGTTGGCAAGCTGTTTCTCGAGTTGAATCAGTTCCTGGCGAACCTCCCGGGATTCCTTTTCAAAGGCTTTCTTTTCCTCGCTGAGCTCCTCCCTTGCTTCAACAACAGCCTCGCGGCGGCGTGCCTGGGCCTCTTTCTGGGCCTCGGCGATAATTCTCTGAGCCTGGCGATGCGCACTCTCGATATCCCTTTCAAAAATCATCTGGCGAATCCAGTAACCCGCCCCAAGGCCGAGAATCAAACAGATTATTGCCAGTAAAATGCCGGTAAAAATTTCCATTCAGGCATCATCCTTTCTTTCAGTCTTTTCGGTCTCTGGAATCACACCGCTGGTGATCCTCAGTTTCCCCCCATGACACTACGAACTGCTGTTCCTATTTTGTCGGCCAATGCCCCGGCGCTGATCGACAGCCCGCATCCATCTCTGACCGCCTGTTCTCCTGCCCGGCCATGGAGAAATGCGGCGAGGCAGGCGGATACATGGGCATCTTTCAGCTGCCCCAGCAATGACAGGATCATCCCTGTCAGTACATCACCCATCCCACCTTGCGCCATCGCCGGATGGCCGGTTCGGTTGACCTTCAACAGGCTGCCCCGTGTGGCGATCACACTCGCTGCACCCTTCAACAGAACGGTGCATTTCAAGTCTTCCGCCGCCTGCCGTGCGACCTTCCAACGGTCGCGTTCAACTTCCTCTGGGGTGATCCCCACCAGCCGCCCCATTTCACCCGGATGAGGTGTCAGCACTGTGCTCCCGGATCTTTTCCCCAGAATCTTTCCTGCCCCAGACAATTGCAGCGAGTTCAAACCATCCGCATCGATGACCAGCGGAACAGGGCAGGCTTCGATGAAATGACAGGCCAATTCGGCTGTTTCAGGGTGGCCCCCCAGGCCAGGTCCGATCCCGGCTGCATCCATTCGCGATGCAGCATCCATCAGAATTCCCAGCGATTCCTTGGATATCGAGCCATCCAGGGTTTCAGGAAGCGGGAGGGTCATTACCTCCGGGACAGCAGCTTTGGCAGCCAGATTCAGCGACCTGGGAAGGGCAAGGGTGGCCAACCCGCTCCCCGAAGCCAGACAGGCTCTGGCAGCCAAAAGGGCCGCCCCCAGCATGCCCGGCGACCCCGCGACCAGCAGAGTGCGTCCTTTCACCCCTTTATGGGCTGAAATTGCATAACTGGGAAGATGCGAACGGACCCATTTCCCGGTGATCAACTCGGCTTCAGCTTCTGCACTCTCCAACAGATCCCGGGGAAAGCCGATATCCGCCACGGAGAGCGATCCGGTAAGATCCAGCCCATCGCGGAGAAAGTGCCCCTGTTTCGGCAACCCAAAGGTCAAGGTGGAACGGCACCAGGGGGCTTCTCCTTCTGCACTCCCATCCACCGAATCCACCCCGGAGGGCATATCCACTCCCAGGATCCAGCGGGCTTCCTGGTTGGCCAGTCGAATCATGTCCTTTAAGGGGGCCTCCGGCGCACCTTTCGAACCGGTCCCGAGGAGCGCATCGACCACCACCGGCTGGTTTGAAAAGATGTAATGATCCGATACATCCCCCCAGGCATTCCAATCAGCGAATGGGCACTGTGAATATCTCTCAAAGTTCACACGTCCATCACCGGAGAGTTTTTCCACAGGGTGGCTCAAGAGGACTTTCGGGCGGTAGCCCCATCCGAGCAGGTGACGGGCAGCGACGAATCCATCACCGCCATTGTTCCCCCGGCCACACAAAAACAGGATGGGGGTTGTGGGATCCTGGCACAGGCGGTGAAGCTCACAGGCAACACTCCAGCCTGCATGTTCCATCAGGGAAAGAGAGGGTATCCCCCTGTCCCGGATCGCACCACGATCGATGGCAGCCATTACCTGGCCAGTCACAATTTTCATTTTTCCCTGCAGAAACAGATTCAGGGGAAAGCCTTGTGCTCTTCGGGAAGGAAAAAGAGGGTTGCAGCCGTGCGGTTCAGGCTGGATTCTCAGGGTGATTCCGACTCGGGCAGGTCATCCTCATAAAAACGGTCATGGAGATAGGAAAGGAGACAAGCAAAAGTGAAGCCGAGTGCCATGACTCCAAAAAAGAAGTACAGGCCTGTTGCCTCTCCCATGAACCATCTTGCCACAAGCAGGTTAATCACGCAAAACAACCAGAAAACCGCATTAACTACAAGGTACTCCAGGGCGGAAAAGCGCTCCGGATCCGGCTCGACAGGTAATGGAGCCTTCTCTATTTCCGGTGCACGAACCGGTGTTTCAGGTTTTATTCCCGATTTGTTTTTTCCTCTTGCCATTCGAGAGCTGAAAAGCTTTCTCCTTGGAGGTTGGCCCGGTCGAATGGGCATCCCTCCAAAAATTATAGTGCGATCCATACAAGGATCACCACTTTTATCTAACATGTCTGCCCTCAGGTGTAAAGAGCCTGTTTCAATTTTTCCCCCAAACCGGCAATCGCTGTATTTCGATAGATAGAAAATTGCTCAGGCAATCGGGCGGCTTCAATAACATTTTGTTACATGGGTTATTCACGGGACTCACTAAAGAATCTGATATGGTCCTCGGCCTCGGAAGACGATAAAGTAATGATAGGTGGGTTGATGACCATTTCAGCCTGAGGAGTCCATGCCGAAACTCTTTTATACTGAGACCCGACCACTCACAGGATGGAGAAAATTGCATGATATGGCCAGGTTTTACTGGTGGTGGTGGGTTAACCGGTTCTACATGCGGCTCTTTTTTCGCCTGGAAATATCCGGGGAGGAGTGGATTCCTTCCTCCGGATCGGCGATTCTGGTGAGCAACCATATCAGTTATCTGGATGCCAATATCATATCGGCAGCCTCACCTCGAAAGGTCTCTTTCATGATTGCCCGTGAGTGGTATGAAGCCCGGCTGATCAACTGGATGTGCCGTTTTCTTGGCTGTATTCCGGTGAACCGTTCCGGCCAGGATCTCGGTGCCGTGAAATCGGCCCTGAAAGGCCTTTCCCAGGGGGTTCTCCTGGGATGCTTTCCGGAAGGGGGGATCAGTGTCGATGGAAACCTGCAGGAGGGCAAACAGGGGGTTGCCCTGATTGCTCTGCGATCCGGCTGCCCCATGATCCCGGTGCACCTCTCCGGACACTGTTTTCAATCCCTGCCTGCAACTTTCTTCCTTCCTAAGAAAATACACATCCGCATCGGAAAACCGATCCTGCTCGATGGGGAAGATCCAAAAGATCGGGAATCTCTGGCACGTGTTACCCGCAGAATTACAGATGCCATTCAATCCCTGGCGGATCAGGTGGAGCCGCATTGAGATGAGCCATCCTCTGGTCAAGGGCTTTTTGATTGGTTTCGCGGTGGCGGTCCTCATCGCCGGGGGACTCGCATATCTCGCCTATTCGACTCTTGAAAAGCACCTTTCACCAGAAGCGACACAAAAGGTCGTCGAGCAGCAGCTCAAGACTCTTGTCGGAACCCCAGTCGCGATCGGGCAGGCCCAGGTCACCCTCCCGAACCTGTTAACTCTCAACCGGGTTCGCATCGATTCCGGATCCCAAACGGTCCTGTCAGTCGAAAAGATCGAAGCGGCCGCCGAAGGCGGCCTGAGTGGCCTTCAGCAGGGCCGGTTTGTCGAGGTTGTGCTGACACAACCCACCCTCAGGCTCGAAAAGAGAAATGGGGAGTGGAACATCACTGATATCCTGAAACCTGTTCTCACGCTTTCTGCTGAAGCATCGCCAGCGCAGGCATCTCCGCCTGCTTCGGCTGGAGGCGCTTCACAGGCCCATCTCGCTCTCAGATCTGTGGTCCTGAAGGATCTCCATGTATCGATCTCGGAAATGGATGGAACGGCCACCAATGATCTTCAAATGGCCGAGCTCACACTCGTGAGAGCCAAACCGGAAGACCCCTGGTCGCTCCATTGCAAAGGCAGCACTCTGAGGCTGAATCCATCTCCAGGCGAGCGCCCGCTCATCGATGTCCTGGCTTCAATCCAGGAGGGTTTAAAAGGGATCCAGCCCTCCGGCGCCTCACAAACGAAAAGCCCATCCTCTCCCTGGCTGGCAGGTGTTGAACTGGAAGAAACCAGCATCGAACTCTCGTATCCCGACCAGATATGGTCGATAGAGGGTTTGTCAATCCAGGCTGACCAGCTCTTTGAGATGATCCGCTTCCAGACCGGCAGCCTCGAAAAAAAAAACTCGCTACACACAGCCTGACCTGGCAGCCGCTTGATCCCGGGACCGGCCGCTCAGCGGCTCCTCCACTCTATATTGAAGGCCGATTCCTCCTCATCTGGAAAAGGCTTGCCGACCGTTGGGAATTTCAGGGTGAGATTGGAACCCGGCAGATTGTCAACCCGGAGAGAATCGCTGAGCTGCCCTTTCTCTCTCAGGTATCCGAAGCGGCCTGGGTGGTTCCCTTTCTGGATGATTATCCAAGGATCGGGTTTGCAGGATTTGTGAAACCAGACCTCACAGGGCCAACAGTCTGGCGAATGAACCTGCTTTCCAGGCAAGGGGAAAAGGTTGCTGTGGAACTCTCGCTCAATGCATCCACTCAGCCCTGGCCGGCAAGTTTCAGTTTGAAATCCTTTACAGTTCCACTTGAGGGGTTGATCGATCTGGCCCCTACAGATTGGGATGTCCCTGCCACCAGCGGCCTGTGCCGGGTTGAGGAATTGCGTGGCTCAGGCAGCTGGGGGGATTGGGCCAACTGGAATTATGCACTCAAAGGGAACCTCAACATAAAGGAGTGGGCTTCCACGGGAGGGGCCTATCAGGCCCAGGGACTCGATCTGAAGGTGGATGTCTCAGGGCAGGGAAGCGACTGGAAAGGCACTCTCGGGGGAACTGTTTCTCAGCTGGACACTTCATTTCTCCAATCTTCAGTCAGGGGATTGAGGTTGGATCGAGTCTCGTTTTCCCGTCAGACCGGCAAGTATTCCTTTGCCGGATCCTGGTCGGCAGCTCAAGCCTTTGGCGCCGATTGGAAAGGATCCATAAACCTCGATCCGGAGGGGAATTACCGCTTTCAAGGCAACGCAGGGAAGGTGGACCTGCAGCCGTTTTTCAAAGATCTGCGCGGAACCTGGAATGGCCGGCTCGATCTTTCCGGCAATCTCTTCGATGATTCACGCCCGGCTTTCATAGTCCAGGCCACCTCATCCAATGCCCGCTGGAAAGACAAAGACTTTTCGAAACGGCCCCTTCAGGTGGATCTCAAGGGGTCTCTGGTGGGCAGTTCTCAAATGGCGCCTGCGGATATCCAGGCGGGTTGGGGAGATGCTTTTCAGGTCCGTCTGTCGAATTGTGAAATGGGAGAGCATTCGATGGTGGTTCGCACAGCCTCCCTGTCCGGCGACCTGCGTGTTCTCAATGAGTTTTTTCCATCCCTCGCCATCGACCAGCATCTATCCAGATGGATTCCTCCCCAGGGCTGGAAAATCGAAGGTGGGATTCAGATGAACTTCAGCCCGGCTTTCTCCTGCCGAATCGATTCAGCAGAGTTCGATTCCGGGAATGGAATCAAAGGTCCTGTTTCATTCTCATATTCCACTCAAAACCAGCAGTGGACTTTCCGCTCACCCACACTTCGATTTGATCTGAAGAGCCTTCTTGAAGAATATGGGGTGAAAATCCCCTATTTGAATGGCACTGTTTTGATGAATATGGATTTAACCGGCCGGGTTCCTTCTGGAGATTCCCAGCCCTGGCTCCAGAACGGCCTGATCAATGGGAGAGTGGTAGATGCGGGTGGCCAGATGGGAAGTCCAGAGGCTCCACCGGGGTCTTCTCCCTGGTTTTCCTGCAGGAATGTCGGCGGGACCTTTGAAATTCGTTTCAGCAGCCAGTCGAAACGTTTTACCACAGCGCTCTTCGCACAGCAGCTGATTTTTTACACACCTCAGCCGCAGTATAATCCGAATTACATACGGACCCTGGAAACTCCTCTGCGCCTCTCTCTGACAGTCAATCAGAACCCAGGTGAACCTTATCGGGTCAGTGAGTGCAGCCTGTTCTTCGGGAATACCGCACCGATCCGCCTGGATATCCAGGGAACTCTGGCCCGGCATGGAACTGTCTGGATGCCGGATTTCCAGGTCAAAGCGGAGGGTGACAATGCCTCGGTCACTCCGATTTTCCGTGGAGTTCAGATCGGTGGAACCGGTGTCATGACAGGCACGATTTCAGGCAATGCCAAAGGGAACTGGATTTTTGAATCCGATCTGAACTGCCAGGGGGTTCGCCTGGAACTGGTGGGAGTTCCGATCATCCTCAACAATATCCGTGGCGTTTTCTATTTTAGAAAAGTCTATCTCGACGAGCTGGTGTCCGCAAAGAATTGGAACCGGCGCCACCATGAATTTCCTCCCAATCCGGATCAGCCCGACAGCCTTGTCAATGCTTTCCAGCAATCCAGAAACACCGAGCCGAACCTCCAGATCGATCTGGCACGGGTGGGACAATCCCAGTATGTCAATCTGTCGGTAAGGACCATTCTGATTGGCGAAACTTTGTATCTCAATACATTGGAAGGATTGTTTTCACAGGGTAAATACCCCCTCAGCCTGACCGGCTTTACTTTTCTGATACCCGGCCAGGGAGCTGCCTGGCGCCTGCGCGGCAGAACCCAGAGGGTTCCTCTGTCCATCGGTGTTCCAGGGATGTTCGAAGCCATCCGTTTCCAGGATGAAATGGTTGATGTGGATTTTTACATCACCCGCACCCCTCCCCAGGATGTGGTCCAGACACGCTTCATCTCCCTCGATTTCCCGATCGGGCGCCTGAAAGACATCCCCGCTGTCGGAAAATTCATTTTCGGATGGACTCCCGATTCTCTCAACAGCCAGCTGATGGTTGTCCAGAAGGTTGGCAATAATGACTGGACATTTGTGAATCCGATCCAGCTGCCCGATGCAGCAGACATTCCGAAGCTCATCTTTCTGGACATTCCAAAAGGGGTCGTCGGCCAGATTCAGGAAGGTGGAAAAGGTTTCATTCGAAACTTCGGCGAAGGGCTGCGGAACCTGATCCCTGGAAAGAGCCGATGAAGCTTCCGGTGATCCCATTGTTTTATTGAGGTGAGCTGCGTAAAGTCACTTTTCTGCCGTGGGGCAGCCGATAAATCCATGAGCACAGTTGAAAAGGCAAGATATCGCTGGTACCGCAGTGACCAGCAGAACAATGACATCGCTTTTCGCGATCTGGTTGCCTCATCCATCACCCCCGAGAGCTGGGTTCTGGATGCCGGCGCCGGTGCGGGGGAGATGTTCCACTATGATTTCAAATACCGGGCTGCCAGGATGGCCGGTGTCGATCTCGATCCGCGGGTGGAAAGAAACCCGCAGCTGCATGAGGGAATTTGTGCCAGCCTGACCGAAATTCCTTTTGGCGATGAAACCTTCGATGTCGTTTTTTCACGCTATGTTCTCGAGCACATCGACCCACCTCAGGCACTGCTGAAAGAGATAAACCGTGTTCTGAAGCCGGGCGGTGAGTTCATTTTCCTGACTCCCAATAAATGGCATTATGTCGGGATTGGCTCCCGTTTCAGCCCGCATCCCATTCATGTCTGGTACAACAAAAAACGTGGAAGGGATGAAGAGGATACATTTCCCACCTGTTACAAGCTGAATTCCGGCCAGGATATCCGTAGAGAAATGGCTCAGGCTGGCTTTCGTGAAGTCGACCTGATCTTCAGGGAGGCCTGCCCCAATTATCTCACCTTCTCCATGCCGAGTTTTCTTTTGGGCGTCGCCTATGAGCGGCTGGTCAATCGATTTGATTTCCTCAAAGGGATTCGCTGCAACATCATCGGAAGGTTTGTGAAGGCGGGTTGATATCAGCCTGTTTTTCCAGTTTTGCCGGCCAGCCGGTAAAGATGGTCGAGGTAACGGCCAGCGAGTTCCCGGCGGTCATAATATTTCAGGACATACTCTCTTCCATTCTGAGCCATCTCGACTCTGCCCGGTTCATTGTCAGCCAGCTCCCGGATCGCCTCCGCCAGTCTGGCTGGATCCCCGGGAGGAACCACAACACCTGAACGGGAATCCCGGATCAGCTCAGCGCATTCCCCTCGCGCAACCATGAGGGTCGGGCGCTGGCAGGCCATGATTTCAAACATCTTCGAAGGCAGCACAGTCTCGAAAACCGGCAAGTCTTTGAGCACCACCATGCAGACATCCGAAGCCACATACCACTCCGGTATTTCTGATTTTGGCTGCGAGGGAAGGAAGGTCACATTTTCTAATTTCAATTTCTGGCTGTACGCAATGACTTTTTTCTTCTCAGCACCTTCACCAATAAACAGGAAGTGAAAACGGGGTTCCTCTTTCAGGATCCTGGCTGCATCCACAACCACCTCGAGTCCATGGGCCATCCCATGTGTTCCGATATAAGAGATGATGAATTGATCCTTCATCTGGATCTGTGCACGCTTCCTGTTGATGCGTTCCCCGGGTTTGAACAGCTCCGGATTGATCCCGTTCGGCAAAAGAATCACACGATTCGCCGGAATTCCAGATTGGACAATGGCGTCACGGATGGACTTCGATACCGCCACCAGCAGATCGGCATGTTTGTAAAGGAAGCGTTCGAGGCTTCGAGAGAGAGCGATCAGGTAACGGTTCTTCAGCACACCCAGTTCGATGGCTGATTCAGGCCAGAGATCACGTATCTCCAACACATAAGGGGCTTTCTTGAAAACGCTCACAATCCACCCCGACAGGCCGACGAATATCTGAGGCGATGTCGCGATGACCACATCACATTTACCCGCCTTGAATATCGCTGTGTATATGGAAGACAGAAGGAATGAAAAGAAGCAGACCAGGCGCTTGAAGAACTCACGGTTCGGGGCCGGGTAAATCCAGCTCCTCAGCAAATCGAATCGATCCACTTTTTCACGCATGAATTTCTTCCCACGATACTCGTCTGGAATGACTCCTGTGGGATGGTTGGGAAATGCGGTTATGACAGTGATTTCCTCTCCCTTTTCCGCCCAGTAACGGCATAACTCAGAAACACGCGCTGCCGGCGCGCAGATCTCTGGTGGAAAATATTGGCTGAGGAAAAGGATCTTCATGAGACGGTTACCTTACCCAGAACAAGGCCGATTTTCTATCTGTCCTGAAGCCTTGGAAGCAGGCCGATAACCTGCCTGGAAAGCACAATCCCCTCGAAGAAGACCAGCGGTATATCAGGGGGGGGAGACCGCGGGATTCCTCTCCGAGGGGATCAGAGTTGTTTACGACATGGGTGAGGCTTTTAACGGTAGCTCGGATCGCAGGGTGCTGGACAGCACGAATTACAGGAGCTGCCGCACATGGATCCTCCACCATATCCGCAGCTCGAGTAGCCACAGCAATTTTCGAATACGATTGGAGACTGCAGGCGTGCACAACACCCGCTCATGAGCACCATTGACACCAACAGAATCAGGATGCCAACCCCATAGAACCTGTTCATCTTCCTCATTTCACTATCCCTCCTTGATGATTCGATACTTTATCGGATTGCCTTCCCTTGGAAAGACCTTCCAGCGCGTACCCATCTCTTTTTCCGCTTGAATTGTTCAGCGTCAATCCGACATTCTTTATCGACCCTTCACATAGAACATTAACAAATATTTTCAAATCAAGACATTTCAATGAGATATGTTGATGATATTTTATCATCAAGTGCGCTGCTTGGTGTGTGTGGTAATCCGATCAGCCATCGGTTATATTCCGCCCGCTCCCTGGGATTCCTTCGCCTGCAGGCTCTGAAACAATGTATTTCCAGCTCGAATCACGGCTGAATTGCCGGACAGAACTGGCAATCCAAAACCGGTTTTGGTAAGTTACCTCCTCATGCGAGACTCACAGACCTTTGTTCAACATCTATCCGAAGCGCTCCCTTATCTCCAGAAGTTTTATGGAAAAATTCTTGTGATCAAGTATGGCGGAGCAGCCATGCATCAAGCCTCGGCGCGGGATGCGTTTATCCGCGACCTGGTCCTTTTACGCACAGTCGGAATCAAACCGGTTGTGGTTCACGGTGGCGGCCCGATGATTACCGAGATGCTCACCAAAGTCGGCAAAACCACCGAGTTCATTCATGGTTTGAGAGTGACCGACCGTGAAACTGTCAACATCACCGAAATGGTTCTGGCGGGAGTCATCAACAAAGGGATTGTGGCCTCGATCAATCGTGCCGGAGGCAGGGCAGTCGGCATATCCGGGAAAGATGGAAACCTGATCGAAGCGGTCAAGCACATGCCACGGATGAATGGAGATGATCCCGACCGGCCGCCGGAAGGAATCGATATCGGCTATGTGGGAGAGGTTCACAAAGTCAATCCGGAAGTCCTCCTCTCACTCGATGAGGCCGGCTTCATTCCAGTGGTCGCTCCATTGGGCGCCGGCGGGGAAGGGGAGACCTACAACATCAATGCAGACACAGTCGCCGGGGCGATTGCAGCCGCTCTGAGCGCCGAGAAACTGATCCTGATGACCGATACCCCCGGCCTGCTGCGTAATCCGAAAGATCACACCACTCTGATCTCCTGGATCACGACCTGCGAGGTGGATTCCCTTCGTTCGCGCGGAATTCTTTCAGGTGGCATGATCCCCAAAGTCCAGGCCTGCCAGACAGCACTCGCCCACGGATGCAAGAGCTGCCATATCGTCGATGGCAGAACCCCTCATGCCGTTCTGCTCGAAATATTCACCGATGCGGGTGTTGGAACCCTGATTACCAGCCATGACACCCTGGAAGATTTGATCAGCCAGTCTTGATCAAGGGTGTTCTGCTGCTACGATGCCATTATCTGAAGACTTAATGGAAAGGTGCCTGATTTCATGAATCCGACCCATGACCAGCGCCTCCGGTTTGCGGAGGCCTTTGCATATCTCGGGAACCAGAAGAATGCCCATGCACTCGAAGCCTGGCTCTCCCCTCAAGCTGAACTGTCCCTTCCTGCCGCTTTTTCAATGGGCAACATTACCGGTAGCGGGACAATCGCCGCTTTCATCCAGGCCGCTATCGATTCCAGTGACATCCGCAGCCTGGCTGAACCAGCCCTGCTGGATGGCGAACCGGTCTGCCTGATCTGGAAAATGGGAGCCATTCCGACACGCCTTTTTATTGACCGCTTTCTTGAAGTGGATTCAGATGGCCGAATTCTCAAATTCGAAATGGTGGATGACCGTGATCAAGTCGATCGGGCGCAGCCGGTTCGTGAGGACAACCTGAATCCTCTCACCTTCGATTCCCTGTACTGCATCCGTGAGGTCTCCAGCGCCTATTCAAAAGAGGGCGGCCTGACCATTCTGTATGGGAACCTGTCACCCGAGGGGGCTGTCGTCAAAACGGCGGGTGTTGACCCCGAGATGCTTGTTCATGAAGGGCCGGCCGTGATTTTTGAGAGCCAGGAGGAGGCCTGCGATGGCATTCTTGGCAAGATCGAAGACAAGAAAGTCAAACCCGGCGATGTTGTCGTTATCCGTTATGAGGGGCCACGAGGTGGGCCGGGCATGCAGGAGATGCTCGCCCCCACCAGCTACATCAAAGGCATGGGGCTTGGCAAATCAGTGGCGCTGATCACAGATGGCCGTTTCTCCGGCGGAACCGCGGGGGCCTGCATCGGCCATGTTTCTCCTGAAGCAGCCGAAGGCGGGCCAATCGGCCTGATCCGCAATGGGGACATGATTTCGATCGATATCCCCAACAAAAAGCTTGAAGTCAAAGTGAGTGATGCAGAGCTGGCTTCACGGCGCGCAGAG
>WBZO01002791.1_pt1 | contig 21819 bp, 20 predicted proteins | sample 5204261 | NCBI WGS metagenome assembly WBZO01 (sample SAMN12412400, study PRJNA552823) | activated sludge metagenome | isolation source: activated sludge from anammox sidestream of wastewater treatment plant... | place: USA: North Carolina | collected 2017-09 | reverse complement strand
TCCAGCCAATGGCGCTGCTCGTCAGTAAACTTCTTCGCTTTCTCCTGCTGAGCCAGCCACGTATTGAAGTTCACATTCACCCGCTCAGGGAACGGCACCAGTTCATTGTCCTGGTGGATGGCGAAGCGGACGAGGGACACCAGATCCGTCAGGATGCGCTTCCCGCTCGTGCCCTTCACTTTCGACTTCTCCAACGCCGCGTAGGCCTGCCAGAGCTGGGATTCATTCCAGAGATAGGGCGGCTTTTCGATGGCATCGGCCAGCTCCTTGATGTTCTCGAAGGTGAGCCGTTGTCTATACGGCTTGCTGTAGAGCACTTGCAGGGCGGTGATCTCGTCCTTGTGCTGCGTGATGAATTGCTCGAACGACTGCACGATGCTCTTGGCGCGAGCCAGGGCCTCGGCGCTGAAGCCTGCCTCGATGACTTGATCCTGGCTCACATGGTCGATGACCAGTTCGTTCTTCTTTTTGATCTCGATGAGCAGTTCTCGCAGCTTTGGATCTTGGAACGGCTTGGCGGCCTCTTGCATGAGAGCCACTGCCGCCTGCTGAATCTGCTGCTCGGTGGGCTTCTCCGTCCCAAACTGTCTTATTGCTCGTTCTTCCTGCCGATCCGGATTGACCGCTTCGACCAGCCGACGGCTCAGGTCTTTGAGCGAGTGGCCGCCGCTGGCTTTCACGATGGCCTGATCGTCTTGCTTCGTGATGCGGTGCTCCATACGGGCGAGCCGTCCGGCAATGGTCGTCAGCACCTCTTCGTCGGTGCTGCCCAACGCCACGGCTTGCAAGAGCTTATCGAAGGCCACGCTCGGCTTCTTTTCCATCGGACGCGCGTCGGTCTTGTCCATCTCGCAGACACCGACCGCATCCACAATGACGAAGTGATCTTTGCTCACGGCGTCGGGTGTGACGCTCTTGAGGTCGTCGGCCTTGATGACGCGGACGCCCCGGCCCTTCATCTGCTCGAAGAAGGTGCGGGATTTGACGGCGCGCATGAAGAGGACGATTTCAACCGGCTTGATGTCGGTGCCGGTGGCGATCATGTCGACGGTCACGGCGATGCGGGGCAAGGGCGAGACGCGGAAGGCCTTGATGAGGTCCTTCGGGTCCGCGCCGGTGGTGCGATAGGTGATCTTCTGCGCGAAGTCGTTCCCCTTGCCGAATTCCTCACGGACGATCTGGACGATGTCGTCCGCATGGGGATCACTCTTGGCAAAGATGAGCGTCTTAGGCACCCAGGTGCGGCCGGGAAAGATCTCCGGCAGCTTGTCTCGGAATGTCTTGATGACGGTGCGGATCTGGCTCGGGGCCACCACGTCGCGGTCGAGCTGGTCGGGATCGTAGAAGAAGTCATCGTCGAGCTGTTCCCAGCGCGTGGCGCGGCTCTCCCGGTCGCGCTTTTCCACGAAGAAGCCCGAGTCCACTTTCGAGCCCGCTTGGGTAATGGCGGTGCGGATGCGGTACACGTCGTAATTCACGTTCACGCCGTCGGCCACGGCCTGCTCGTGGTTGTACTCCATGACGAGGTTTTGATTGAAGAAGCCGAAGGTCTGCTTGTTGGGCGTGGCGGTGAGCCCGATGAGGGAGGCGTCGAAGTATTCGAGCACCTGCGCCCAGAGGTTGTAGATGGACCGGTGGCATTCGTCGGTGACGATGACATCGAAGGTTTCGATGGGGATGGCCGGGTTGTACTCAATCGGCTCGATTGGGCTTCTCAGAAGGCCGTGATTCTGCGTTGCTCGGGTCGCTCCGCTGCTCATTGACGCCCCTGTCAACTCCGCTGCTCGCTCGCCTCGCGCCTTGTCTGACGACCTTCTGCTTTGCCCAATCCCTTCGGTTAGCCGTTCGAGCCCGGCCACGGATGTTTCTTCGTCTTCGTCCGCCAGCTCCCGTCCTTTGAGCATGGAGTACATCCGCTGGATCGTCCCGATGCAGACGCGGGCGGTGGTATCGAGCTGATTGCTCGTGAGGCGCTGAACGATGAATTCTTCGGTGAACTTAAAGTTATTGTAGGGCGAGACATATTGCTGAAACTCTTTCAACGTCTGATCGCCCAGGTTCCCGCGATCAACGAGGAACAGCACGCGCTTGGCCCCGGCAAACTTGATCAAGCGATAGATGAAGTTGATGGCGGTGAAGGTCTTGCCGCTGCCGGTGGCCATTTGAATCAATGCGCGGGGACGGTCTTGCGCGAGCGATTGTTCGAGATTCGTGATGGCGGTGATTTGTGCGGGCCAGAGGCCTTCGGCCTTGAGCGGCGGCATTTGCCGGAGGCGGCTGCGGAGCGTGGATAATATCCGATACGGCGGTTCACCGAGCGCCGCGACCTCTTCTCTTGGAGAAGTTTGCTTTATTCCGGCCTGATCCAGCCAATTAGCCAATGTTTCAGGCCTGTGAAAGGCGAAGACTCGTCGGCTCCGTGGCTCGGGGTCGAGGCCGTTCGTAAATCTGGTTTCAGAGCCGGTGCTTTGATAGAGGAACGGCAGCGGACGAAGGTACGCCGGTAAGGTGGGCGGCAATCCCGCGCTGTATTTGGCGGCCTGCACCTCCACGCCGGTCAGCGTGACGCCTTCTTTCTTCGCCTCAATCACGCCTGCAGCTTTCCCGTCTATGTATAGGAGGTAGTCCGCGAAGCCGTGGCCTGGGGCGAGGGGAAAGTTGCGGAGGGCGATGCCGCGCGCGGCAGTGAGGTTGGCAGACTTGGTGTCTTGGACGTTCCAGCCGGATTTCTCCAACGCCTGATCGATGTGTTCCCGAGCTTTGGCTTCCGGCGTCGGCATGGTTCAGAGACTCAACATTCCCTGACGAGATCCGTTAGCTGCTTCACGAGAAACCATACTGATTTCTAGTACCTTCGCCGTAGCCTTTTTCACGACGTGTTTGCGGATTTTACGGAAGTCGGAGGGCCTAATCTAGAGGAAAGCGACGTGAAGCGTCGACCGTGAAGCGTATCTCGTGCAAGAATGGGGAGCCGTCGCGCGTCGATTATGAAGCGTCGTTCGCGGGATTCTCCCCGCGAGACACGAACGATGAGATACGAGAGAGGCGGGTTGGCTTGTGGCGTATAGCTTATAGCCGGAAGAGGGTTATCGTGAAGCGTCATGCGTGGCAGTCTTCTGACGAAATACGAACGACGAGATACGCTTCACGAGCTACGTGATACGTGCCGGACGAAAGACGGAAGACACTGGCCGGGAATCTACCCCTCCTGGCCTCCCCTTACAAAAGGGAGGAAGGGGTGTGGTTCGCCGGCCGAGCTGATGGCATTGGCCATGAGCCATAGGCTATGTGCTCTTATCCCCTTCCCGTGCCCTGCTGAGTCTCGTTCGGTGTTATGCGGCATGGCGTCTTTTCCGCTTCTCGCCGCCTCGGATTGCTTTGGCGAGGTCTTCGGAGCTTGCCCCCAGTAGCAGCAGCGAACTGACCAGAAGATCCATGGATACCGACGGATCCCCTGCCTCCATCTTCGCCACGCGCGACTGGCTGGACTCCAATCGTTTCGCGAGCTGAACCTGCGAGAGTCCTTGCTTGGTGCGCCATGCCCGAAGGCTGCGACTCAGCGCGAGCTTCACTTCGATCAACGCCGCCTCAGCCTCACTTAAGCCGAGAAAATTCTTGACGGTTCCCACGGTCCACCCGGCGGACTCCAGCTTGGCTCGTTTGGATTTCTTCATACGCTGTCTTCCTCCACTGTCAGTCGATCATAGGTCGCCAAGCGGCGTCGGCAATTGTCACGAATCGCCTCAGGCGTCTGCGCCGTCTTCTTCATGAACACGTCGACAATCACGATGGCATCGCTATCCACCCTGTAGATGATGCGGAATGTCCCGGTCTCATCATTGATTCGCAATTCGTGGCATCGTGCGCCGATACTCGGCATGGGACGAGAATGCGGCAGTGCAAGCACCTGACCTTGCTGCACCAATCGGAGGAGGTATCCGGCTTCAAGTCGGGCTGTGACCGAAAAGGGCGGTGTTTTGACTTCCCCGCGAAGCCAGACCAGCGGCCGATCATTTCATCGCATCCTCAATGCTGTGGCTTCCTCCTTGGGCTAGGATATGTCAAATCGGACATAGATGCAACTGCCGGACGACGGCCGGTTCTGCGCGAAATACGAACGACGAGCGACGAAATACGCAGCTTGGCCGATGGCTTATGGCACGAAAGGCCGTCGTTCGTGAAGCGTCCTTCGCGGATTCCTCCCTCGAGATACCCTTCACGAGATACGTGCTCCTCCCCTTTTCTCGACACGCTTCACGGAATACGAGCTACGCTGCACGAGATACGAGCGACGCATTTTTATCTTTTGCTCTAGCTTTTCGCCCTCTGTAAGATGATCTCAAGACCACGAGAGGCGAGGATTCGATGTGCAACGACCATTTTGTGCCGCCGGAACAGGCCGACGACGATCCGCAGGAAACGCAGGAGTGGCTGGATTCGCTCGACTACGTGCTCCAGGCCAAGGGCACCGATCGGGCTCGCTACCTGTTCGAGCGGCTGCGCGACCGGCTCGGCTCTCACGGCGCGAAGGTGTCGGCCCCGCTCAACAGCCCTTACGTCAATACGATCCCCGCCTCGCAGGAACCGTCCTATCCCGGCAATCTCGAGATCGAGCGCCGCATCCGCAGCTTCATCCGCTGGAACGCGATGGCGATGGTGGTGAAGGCCAACAAGGAACGCCCCGGCATCGGCGGCCACATCTCGACCTATGCCTCGGCCGCCACATTATATGAGGTGGCCTTCCACCATTTTCTCCACGGTAAGAACGCGCCGCAGGGCGGCGACCTGGTCTACTTCCAAGGCCATGCGGCGCCGGGCATCTATGCGCGCAGCTATGTCGAAGGGCGACTATCCGAGGATGCATTGCACCATTTTCGCGGCGAGCTGAGCGGCAGCGGGCGCGGCCTCTCGTCCTATCCCCACCCCTGGCTGCTCCCCGACTATTGGGAGTTCCCCACGGTCTCGATGGGGCTCGGGCCGATCATGTCGATCTACCAGGCGCGCTTCAACCGCTACCTCCAGGACCGAGGTCTCAAAGATACGAGCCGGCAAAAGGTCTGGGCCTTCGTGGGAGACGGAGAGACCGACGAGCCGGAAAGTCTCGGGGCGCTCACGCTCGCTTCGCGCGAACGGCTGGACAATCTCATCTGGGTGGTGAACTGCAATCTCCAGCGGCTCGACGGACCTGTGCGAGGCAACGGCAAGATCATTCAGGAACTCGAAGCCATCTTCCGCGGCGCCGGCTGGCACGTGATCAAGGTGATTTGGGGCAGCGATTGGGACCCTCTGCTGGCCAAGGATCACGAAGGCCTGCTGGTGAAGCGGATGGGCGAGGTCGTGGACGGCTGGTATCAAAAGTACACGGTCGAAGGCGGCGCCTATGCGAGGGAACATTTTTTCGGCGCCGACCCCGGCCTGCTCAAGCTGGTCGAGAGGTATTCGGACGAACAACTCCATAAGATGCTGCGCGGCGGGCACGATCCACGGAAGGTCTACGCGGCCTACAAGGCGGCGGTCGAACATGAAGGACAGCCGACCGTCATCCTGGCTAAGACGATCAAGGGGTATGGCCTGGGCGAAGCGGGCGAAGGCCGCAATGTGACGCATCAACAGAAGAAGATGAACGAGCATGAGCTGCGCGAGTTCCGCACGAGGTTCGGCGTGCCGGTGCCGGACGAGCAGCTCGCCTCAACCCCCTTCTTCCGTCCGCCGGCCGACAGCCCCGAGGCTGCCTACCTCATCGAACGGACCAAGGCGATGGGCGGGCCGCTCCCCGAACGGCGCGTGAAGGTCGAATCCCTCGAGACGCCGCCGCTCGAGACCTTCAAGGAGTTTCTCGACGGAGCCGGCGATCGCGCCGTCTCGACGACGATGGGATTCGCGCGCATGTTGGGGCGGCTGCTCGCGCTGAAAGACTTCGGCGCACATCTGGTCCCGATCATTCCCGACGAGGCGCGCACCTTCGGGCTCGAAGCGCTCTTCCGGCAATATGGGATCTACTCGCACGTGGGCCAGCAGTACGAGCCGGTGGACAAGAGTTCCCTCCTCTATTACTTCGAAGCGACCAACGGCCAGATCCTCGAAGAGGGCATCACCGAGGCGGGCGCCATGTCGTCGTTCATCGCCGCCGGGACTGCCTACGCGACCCATGCGCTGAGCCTGATCCCCTTCTACATTTTCTATTCCATGTTCGGTTTCCAGCGGGTCGGTGACTTGGTCTGGGCCTCCTCGGACATGAGGGCCAAGGGGTTTCTCTTGGGTGCGACGGCCGGCCGGACGACCTTGGAGGGAGAAGGGCTGCAACACCAGGACGGGCACAGCCACCTGCTCGCGAGTGCCGTGCCGACGATGGCGGCCTACGATCCCGCCTTTATGTTCGAGCTGGCGGTGATCCTCCAAGACGGCATGAGGCGCATGTATCGGGAGCAGGAAGACCTCTGTTACTACATCACGCTCTACAATGAGTCCTATCGGATGCCGCCCATGCCCGCCGGTGCCGAAGACGGCATCCGTGAAGGTCTGTACCGGTTCAAGGCTGCCACCGAGCCAGGCAAGCATCGCGCGCATCTGCTCGCAAGCGGCCCGCTCGTGAACGAGGCGCTGCGGGCGCAAACGCTCCTCATGGAACGGTACGGAGTGGCGGCAGACCTCTGGAGCGCCACCAGCTACAAAACGTTGCGGATGAGAACGCTCGAAGCGGAACGATGGAACCAACTCCATCCCGACGAGCCGCCCAAGGAAAGTTACCTCCAACGCACGGCCCGGCAATTCGACGGCCCCTGCGTCGCCGTCAGCGATTACGTGCGATTGGTCGCCCAGCAGATCGCGCCCTGGATTCCCGGCGGCCTGCTGGCCCTCGGCACCGATGGATTCGGCCGGAGCGACCGGAGAAAGAACCTGCGGCGCTTCTTCGAGATCGACGCGGAGCACATGGTGGTCGCCACGCTCTATGCCCTGCATCGCCGCGACGGCCACGTGTCGGCGCAAACGGTGAAGCAGGCGGCGCAAGACTTGGGAGTAAACACTGACGAACAGGCGCCGTGGCTGCGGTAAGGCGGGCTGTTGATAAAGGATATGCCATGAAGGTCGAGCTTCCATTTCTGGCGGAAGGCGTCGAGGGCGGCGACGTGGTGCAGGTCTTGGTCAAGGAAGGAGATCAGGTCGCGGCAGGCCAGGCGCTGATCGAGATCGAAACCGACAAGGCGACGGTGCCGGTCCCTGCTCCCTCGGCCGGCAAGGTAGCCAAGGTCTTGGTAAAGCAGGGCGATCACCTCAAGGTGGGGCAAGCCGTGGTCGACCTGGACGGCGGCGGTCAAGAACCCCAGACGCAGCCGCCTTCGAACAAGGACGTCCCGAAACAGCACGCGAGGCAAGAGCGGAGGCCGGCCGAACCGGAACCTCAACCATCGCCTGAAGTCGAGGCGGCCCATGCGGAGGAGGTCGAGCGGAAGGAGCAATCTCCGGCCCAGGCGAAGCGGCCGCACACTCCGGAGGCAGGTCACCGCGCAGAGCCAGCGGATCAGGCAGCGTTGCCGCACAAGAACGAGGAACAGGAGGAGCCCGTTTCGGCCGGAGCAGGGATCGCCGCCCCTCCCTCCGTGCGCCGATTGGCGCGCGAGTTGGGAGTCGACCTGCGGCAGGTGAAGGGTTCGGAAGCCGGTGGCAGAATCACGGCGGAAGACGTGAAGACCTTCGTCCGCGAGCGGACGAGGCGCAGCGGCCATTCCGGCACGGACGGCGCCAAGCAGGGAGCCAACGTCTTCACGACGATGTACGGCCACGAGCGGCGCGAACCGATTCCGTCGTTACGTCGCAAGATCGCCGCGACGGTCACGCAGGCCTGGACCACGATCCCGCACGTGCATCAGTTCCAGGACGCGGACATCACCGACCTGCAGGCCTTGCACAAGCGCTATGCGCCTCAATTCAAGGAAAAGGGCGCAACGCTCACGCTCACGAGCCTCTTTCTCAAGGCCGTGACCCATGCGCTCAAACTCTATCCGCAGTTCAATGCCTCGATCGATCTGGCAAGCGGCGAGATCATCTACAAGGACTACTACAACATCGGCGTGGCGGTGGATACGCCGGCCGGGTTGATCGTGCCGGTCGTCCATGAGGTAGACCGGAAGGACTTGGTGCAGATCTCGCTGGAGCTGGCCGACCTGGCGGAACGGACCCGCAAGCGCGAGATCAAGATCGAAGAGCTGCGTGGGGCGACCTTCACCGTCAGCAACATGGGCGGCCTGGGCGCCGGCCCCTTCACGCCGATCATCCTGCCGCCTCAGGTGGGGATCTTGGGCGTCGGTAAAGGCCGCCGGATGCCGGTCTATCGAGACGGCCAGTTCGTTCCGCGCCTGGTGTTGCCGCTCTGCGTGGCCTACGACCACCGGCTGATCGACGGAGCCGACGGGGCCCGTTTCACCAACGAAATCGTAAGGGTATTGGAAGACTTTCAGGCGATGTTTCTGGGGTTGTAGCAGAACGTTGAAAATGCCCGTCAGCTTTGTTCTCGGCTTGAAGCCATCACCATGTCCAATTCACATTACGATGTCGCGGTGATCGGTGCCGGGCCCGGCGGCTATGCCGCTGCATTTGAAGCGGCGGATCTCGGCCTCCGCACCTGCTTGATCGACCAGGAACCGCAGCTCGGCGGCGTCTGCCTGCTGCGCGGCTGCATCCCGTCCAAGGCCCTGCTGCATGCGGCCCGCGTGATCGCCGAGGCGGAGGAAGCGGAAAGCTGGGGCATCCGCTTCGACAAGCCGCATTTGGATCTCGATGCACTCCGGCGCCGCAAGCAATCCATCATCGACAAACTGACCAAGGGCGTGCGCACGCTGGCCGGCGCCCGCAAGGTGGATGTGATCCAGGCCAGGGCCCGATTCAAGAACGCCACGACGCTGCTCCTGTCGGCGCCACCCGGTTCTTCCGAGCCGGCGCGGGAACTGGCCTTCGCGCACGCGATCCTGGCCACCGGCTCGCGGCCCGCCGTCCCTGCTTCGTTGAAGCTCGACGATCCTCGCGTCATGGATTCGAGCGGCGCGCTCGATCTCCCGGAAGTTCCCGGACGATTGTTGGTGGTCGGCGGCGGCTACATCGGGTTGGAGCTCGGCACGGTCTATCAAGCCTTGGGATCGGACGTGACGCTCGTCGAAATGCTGCCTCGCCTTCTCAATGGCGCGGATCAGGACCTTGTGCGGCCGTTGCAGTTGAGGCTGCAGAAACGGTTCACGGCCGTCAGGCTCGAGACGAGCGTGGAGAAACTCGACGCGCGCGAGGACGGGATTGCGGCGACCATCAGGGGACCGGAGGGCAGCAAGACCGAACGCTTCGACCGGGTGCTCATCTCCGTGGGGCGCAGGCCCAATACCGAGGAGTTGGGGTTGGAGCAGACGAAGGTCGCGCTGACGGGCAAGGGCTTCATCCGGGTGGATCGGCAGCTCCGCACCGCCGACCCGACGATCTTCGCCGTCGGCGACGTGGTCGGCGAACCGATGCTCGCGCACAAGGCCTCGCATGAGGGGTTGGTCGCGGCGCGGGTGATCGCTGGGCGGCAGGCGGAATTCGACGCGACGATCCCGGCCGTGATCTTTACCGATCCCGAGATCGCGTGGTGCGGCCTGACAGAAGAAGCGGCGAAGGCGTCCGGTCGTGCCGTCACGGTCACGCGCTTTCCTTGGGCCGCTTCCGGGCGGGCGACCACCGTCGGACGAAACGACGGGCTCACGAAGCTGATCCTCGACAAGGAGTCGGGCCGCGTGCTCGGGATGGGAGTCTGCGGGGTCGGTGCCGGCGAGTTGATCGCGGAAGGCGTGCTCGCGATCGAGATGGGCGCGGTCGCCGAAGATGTCGCCGCCTCGATCCATCCCCACCCCACCCTGAGCGAGACGGTGATGGAAGCGGCCGAACAGTTCGAGGGGCAGGCGACTCACATCTATCTGCCGAAACGATCTTCTTCATCCTCCTCATAGGTGCCGGCCTTGCGCCTGCTCGACCTGACCCTCCCGACCCCGGTGGAAAATCTCGCGCTGGACGAGGCCCTGCTCGACGAATCGGATGAAAACGGCGGCGAGCCGCTTCTCCGGGTCTGGGAAGGCCATCGCCATTTCGTGGTGCTGGGCGCGAGTTGCCGCATCCAGGAGGACGTCCACCTGGCAACCTGCGAGCGGGACGGTGTGCCGCTCCTGCGGCGCGCGAGCGGCGGTGGAACGGTGTTGCAGGGCCCCGGCTGCCTTTCCTACGCGCTTGTGCTGCCCTTCACCTGGCACCAGGACTTGGCCGACATTCGCAAGACCAACCGGTTTGTGCTCGAGCGGATGGCGCAAGCGCTTCGCCGCTGGGAACCGGCCGTCGCCTTCCAGGGCATCAGCGACCTCGCCGTTCAAGGCAGAAAGATTTCCGGCAACGCGCAACACAGGAAACGCCGCACGGTGCTCTTCCATGGCACGATCCTCCATGCCATGGGACCGGACCTCATCGCGCGCTATCTGAAGCAGCCCGCCCGCCAACCGGACTATCGGGCGCATCGTCCGCATGAGACGTTTGTGCGTACGATCGACGTCCCGCCTGAGGAGCTGAAGCAGGCCCTTGCCAAGGAATGGGGGGCGGAACGCAGGTTGGAACGGTGGCCTGAGTCCCGGATGCCGGCCTGCATCCGGGCGCTGCAAGAGCGAACCGACCGGATGTTGAGCAGCTGAGCAGCTGTTGGGGAAGTCTGCTGTACGTCCACGGACGACCGGCGAAGAATGTTGAAAGTACCGCAGGGTGTTCAAAACGGCCGTCCAGCGAGGCCGCAGGCGCAGAAATCACCGCAGGCGTACCCTCGGGGGTACGTTGAGGACGTTTGCAAGCCGAGAACAAAGCGGGCGACCGTTTTCAACACCCTGTCACAGCTTCGGAATGCGAAGGGTCTTGCTGATCATCAGACTCCCAGAGAGGACGAACAGCAGCGACAGCGGATGGAACGTGCCTGGTCCGAGCTGCCACGTGCCCCACCAGAGTTGCTGATCCAATCTGCCTTGCCACGCGGCGAACGCTAAGAGCCCGGTGAGCAGAAACGTCGTCGGGATCGGTGTGCCTTCGAAATAGGCGACCTTGTCGCCGCCGGCCGACAAGGAGTCCGCCGTGACGTTATAGCGGGCGAGCCGGCTGACCCCGCAGCAGACGAAATAGATCAGCGCGAGCCAGTCCCATCCGCCGCGCAGTCCTGCGGCAAATCCCAGCACCGCCGGAGCGACGCCGAACGAGATGATGTCGGCCAACGAGTCCAATTCTCGCCCCAGCGGCGAATGTTCATGCCGCCAGCGTGCGACTCGCCCGTCGAACCAATCGAAGAAGAGGGCTGCCGGCGTGAGCGCCGCAGCCGCGAGAAAATGTGAGGTGGCGCCGCTCTCCATATACAGCATCGCGCAGAGGATCGCCCCGACGCCGCAGGCGGCATTGCCCAACGTCAGCGCGTCGGCCAGGTGGAACTCGCGGATCATCGAAAAATGTTTTGCCGCCATAGTCTCCGCCCAATCTACCGAGGGACCATGGTGATGTCCAGGACGCCGGCTGTTGCCGGAGCCCCTGGCAGTCCCTCATCGGCCGTGCCACCCGACTGCGCCGCCCCTTGCAGGGATGCCTGCATCCGTCGACCGCGCAGCGGCGGCAAGAATACCAGCATTTGCTGGCCGTGACTCTTGCGTAGGTGCCATTAGAGGAGTACCCTTTCCCCTGCTCATTCGTTCATTCTCCCAAAGGAGGCCGCCATGAGACCTACCCGCTTGTGTGCCTTGGCTCTGCTGATGGCGCTGTCGTGGCTCGCGCCTGCGTCGGCCGAGTTGCTGGCCCTGCTCAACTATGAAAGCAAGCCGAACCAATCGGTGCGTCGGGAAGGGATCGCGATCATGGAGATCGATCCCGCCTCGCAGGATTTCGGCAAAATTTTGATGGAGATACCCCTCCCCTCCGACCTGGTCGCGCACCACATCTTCTTCAATCGCGACCGGTCGAAGGCTTACATCACGGCCTTGGGGAAGAGCCTGCTGCACGTGGTGGACCTGACCAAGTTTCCCTATCGCCTGCGCACGATCGACGTACCGGATTGTGTGGTGGGTGAAGACCTCGTCGTGTCGGAAGACAACCGAACCTGGTTTCTGACCTGTATGGGGTCGAGTTCGGTGATCATGGGCGATGCGGTAGCGGATCAACCGCTGAAGACCATCCGCACGCCGGAAGGCGGGGCTGCCTCGGTGCTGTATCCGCACGGCATCGCGATTCACAACGGAATCGACCGGGTCTTGATCACGAGCACGGTCAAGCCGGATATGTCCGACGCCGGAGACTCGATCACGGTGCTGGAAGCCAGCAGCGGACGTGTGCTTTCGACGCATCAAGTCAATGCCAAGCCCGGCTCGGCCAAATCGGCCCCGGTGGAGGTGATGTTCGCGCCCAATTCCACCCCGCCGGTGGTGCACGTGACCAACATGATGGAAGCCAGTCTCTGGGCCGGCGTCTGGAATCCCTCGACCAAGTCCTTCTCGTTCCGGCAGGTGGATGACTATGCCGCCCGCCAACAGGGCATGCCGCTCGAGATGCTGTATAACGCGAAGGCCGACCGGCTGTACGTGACGACGGCCAAGCCGGGGTTCGTGAACATTTACGACAACAGCGACCCTACGCAGCCGAAGTTCCTCCAGGCGATCCCGGCCGCTCCCGGCGCGCACCATACGGTCCTGTCGCCGGACGAGCGCTACCTCTTCGTGCAGAACAGTCTCTTGAACTTGGAGGGGATGAGCGACGGTTCCGTGACCGTGATCGACCTGCAGCAGGGCGGCAAGGTCGTGGGCAGCATCGACACGTTGAAGACGGCGGGCTTCAACCCGAACTGCATCATGCTGCTGCCGAACCATTTTCAAGCGGGAGGGCTGCGCGCGAGCCGCTAGTCTTCTCAAGTACAAAGACCCCTCCACCCAGCTTTCTTTCCTCAGGAGAGAAGGCGGGATGAGGGGGAGCCGGGGTTCGCCGCTACTGCACCTGTTGCGCTTTGAGAAACAGCGCCTGTTCGAGAGAGCGGAAGAACTTTTGGTAAGGAGCGGGATCTTCGACTGCTTGGAGGTAGTACTGTGCGCTGGCGCGGACGACGAGTTGGCCTTCGTTGCGCTGCCTCACGGTGGCGGTGAAGCGGACGAGGTCGCTTCGGTGCCAGAACGGTCCCCAGGAATGGTAGGACTTGGTGAAGAGCAGCAGGCTCTTGTCGTCGTAGAGATGATAGTAGGGATCGGAGAACAGGTCCGATCGTTCGATGGCTTCGAACCGTTTGCCGGAGACCAGCCCCAATTCTTCATCCACCACCTCGACCATGAAGCCGACATCCTGCATCGTCGCGATGATGGCCTCGAAGAGCCGCCGCCGGTCGGTCGTGTCGAAGATACGGCTTTGTGCGGCCCGCAGCTTCACCTGACTTTCCTCGGAGCGCCAGATCTGATCGCGGGAGTCCCACTGGTTCTGATGGCGCAGCTCATAGAGGCCGGGGCATCCTTGGAGGAGCAAGGCGAGACAGGCTGCAAGGGCTCCTATGAAGGTAGTCCTGAGCATGCGCACTAGGGCTTTGTGATGAACAAGGACCGCTCCAGCGTCGCGAAAAAGTTCTGATAGACCTTCGGATCTTCGATGGGCTTATTGTTGTAGATCGCGTTGGCCCTCACCATCATGCGGCCCTCCGGTTCCGGCCGCACTGTGACCGTCACCCCGAGCACGTCATAGTAATGCGGCTCGGCGAAGCGCGCGGCCGTGACAAGTCCCAATCCCTCGTTCGCCCGCTCGATGATGAAGCCCAAGTCTTGGAGCGCCGCGATCACGCCCCGCATGGTTGCCTGTCGATCGGAGATCTCGAACGTGCGGGTCTGGACGCTGCGGATCTTCATTTGCGCCTCGGTCGGCGCGAGCAAGTCTTGTGTTGGTTGGGGGCCGGCACACCCATACGACAACAGGAGACTGAAAAAAGCCGCCAGCGCTGTTCTCGCTGCGCTCAGACCCTCAACGTACTCCCAGGGGAAAAGAACCTGTCTCGGCAGGTTCTGGGTGGAGTGGGTAAGAAAGAGCACGCCTCGCCATCCGGACACTGCCGGTTCACCGTCTCGCCGGCGTCCACGAACGTGGCGCTCATTGTGCTTCGCGCCGTAGACCTCGCTGCGGCCTTGCTGGACAGCCTTTTTGAGTCTCCTGGAAAGATTGATACCTCGCAACATTGCATTCAGCATGAATCTCACCGCAATCTCTTAAATCGTGAATCCTTCCAAGAACACGGCCTTGGACAATTTGGCGAAGAACTGCTGGTACAGCATCGGATCCCGGATCATCTCCATCTTCTGCTCGCCCGGCGGAATGTAGTTGCGGTCGGCGTGGCCGTCGCCCTTCCACAGCACCCGGTAGAAAAGAATGCGAACCTCGTGCTTCGTGCCGTCCGAATTGACGGGTCTGGCCACCAGCGTCGCGGCGATCTGCTGGTGCAGATCCACCGGCATGATCAGGTGACCCAGCGTGGCGAGCCAGACGAAGAATCGAGTCAGGTCTTGTCCGTATTCCCTGGCGCTCCGTTCCTTGGTCGCCCGGAGGAATCCGACCTCCTTCACGCTCTCTTCCACCTGGAAGCCGAGATCCTGCAGGACGGCGGCTGAGGCCGACAGCAGCTCCAGCTCGTGTTTGGTCTCAAAGAGCCGAATCTGCATCGCGCGGTTTTGCTGGCTCTCCGGGGTGAGCTGAAAGAACTCGGCAGGCTGGTTGGTCTGCGTCGCGCAGCCCGTCGGTGCCGAGAGGCAAAAGAGGGAAACGCAGAGGAATCCCGCGGCCTGCCTTCCTGCGCGCGCCCGTTTAAAATTGGGTGGCGTTGTAGGCAAAGTCGCGAACCTTCTTCTCCTCGTCGTACTTGATGATGATCGTGAGCGTGCGCTGCCTGCTTGAACTGGAACGATCGCTCGAACTTGCGCCGAGGATGATGATGCCGCCGAAGGCGGAGCTGGAAGTGTCCACCCGATCCGTCGAGACCTTGTCGTAGATCCACACTTCGCGGCGCTTTTCGTCGGTCGTCACGATGTTGGGGCTGCCGAGCAGTTCGGCGACTTGTGAGGCCGGCATCCCGAGCTTGATTTCGCCCTGGACCCTGCCGACGGTCAGCCGGTCTTCCTTGATCTCCGCCTGCTTGCCCCCGCATCCGGCCAGGGCGAGACTGAGGCACAATCCTACCGCGACCCATCCCGTCTTCATGCGCATGTCCCCTTTCCCATCAAGAATGTGCTGCACGGCCCGCCGGGGAAGCTTACCGAAACGAGACGGCGAAAGGAAAGGCTTCCCAAGCGTCAGCGGTGAGAGGGATAACGCGATCAGCGAAAGGCAAGTTGTCTGCTCGTTCCTCGTCTCCCTTCTTCCGCCCGCATCTAACGAGCCATGCTTTCGTTCCCCGCTGCCGTCTTCCAGGTACCATTGTCCGTCTCACGTCTCCCGTCTCACGTCGCTCTCGGTCTTCTCCTGGAACGTCAGAAAAAACTCCGTCCCTCCTCCCTCACGCGGTTTGGCCCAGGCTCTCCCCCCATGGCGTTGCGCGACCTGCTGCACGATGGCGAGGCCCGCGCCGGTTCCGGGAATCTCCCGCCCGACTGCCCGTTGAAAGAGTTCGAAGATCCGCCGGGCATGTTCCGGCTTCACGCCGATCCCGCGGTCCCGCACGACGAACCCCGCCTCGCTTTCGGTCCTGTCCTGCCTCTCGATCGCCGCGATCTCGATGGCCGGCGCCTCGCCCGGCCGATGGAACTTGAGGGCGTTGGCGATCAGGTTATAGAGCGCCTGCCGGGCCCAGGTCTTGTTGACGACCAGCTCGGGTAACGGGTCCATCACGCGCACCTGGGCCTTGGTGTCCCTGATGGTCTCCTCGAGTTGGCGCAGCGCTCCCTGGACCAGTTCGCGACCTGATACCGTTTCACAGGGCGGTTCCATGCGCCGCGCCCGGGAGAGGGCCAGAACATCGTTCATCAGCGATTCCATCCGGTGTGCCGCCCGGATGACCCGACCCAGAAAGTCGAGGCCGGTGTCGTCCAGTTGGCCGGCGTGGCGTTTTTCCAAGAGAGACGAGAAACTGGCGATGGTCCGCAAGGGTTCGCGCAGGTCGTGCGAGGTCACGTACAGCAGGGTCTGCAGGTCGTGGTTGCGCGCCTCCAACTCAGCCGTTCGCTCCCGCACCCGCTGCTCCAGTTCATCGTGCGAGCGGCGCAAGGCCTTCTCGGCTTCGTCCCGTTCGGTCACGTCGCGCGCGATCGCATACATGAATCCGTCCGGCTGCGGCGCAGACTTCCAGGATAGGAGCCGCCAGGATCCGTCCTTGTGGCGATAGCGGTTCTCGAATTGCAGCACGAGCTGCCCATCGGCGATTTGCCGCTCCACTTCGCGGATGGTGCGCGGGACATCGTCCGGGTGAATGAGCGCGAGGTACGGCGTCGCGAGCAGCTCTTCGGTCGTCCAGCCCAATGTGCGCGTGAAGGCCGGGCTCACACGCTTGAAGTAGCCGTCGGAGTGAGAGATGCAGAGCAAGTCCAGGGAGAGCTCGAAGAACCGCTCCATATCGCGCTCGGCCGCCAGTCTGGCACCCGATTCGATGCGGAGGCGACGGTTGATCTCCTGCAGTTGCCGTTCGCCGTCGGACGACTGGGAGGATGCGGCAGTCTCGCTCATAGGGACAGGCGGTGACCTGTGTCTTGCAGGTGCGGCCGTTCGGTTACGGCCCAGTGACGAGCCGAATCCTAAGCCACTCCGCGCCCCGGAGCAATGCCGATTGACCGAAAACCCATCTGCCGAATGGCCCTATCGGCTCCAGCCGCGCCCTCCCCAGCCTCCCGACCGGCGTTACGCGGCCGTCAGTGCGTGGGTTCCGTGCGTCACCGCGCCCCCTGCCCTCAGGGCCGCCGCGACCAGCACGGTCTCGGCGATTTCCGCATCCGAGACGCCGAGTTCGCGCGCCTTCCCAGCGTGGAGTTCGATGCAGTAGGGACATTGTGTCGTGAAGGCGACGGCGATCGCCATCAGTTCCTTGTATCGTCTGGGGATCACCCCCTCCGCGAGGGCGGCCCGGTCGAACGCGACGAAGGCATTCATCGCCTCCGGCGCCAAGGCGGCGATGACCTTCATCTTGCTGAGGTTGGTCATGTCGTACAACGCCGTGGTCTGTTCCTGTGCCGAGTTGGTCACTGTCTGTGGCATGATGCTCCTCCATGGTTGACTGCCGTGAGTGCCCTATATCCGCGTGCCGATGACTTCCAAGTATTCCGCCCCCACCACCGTGGCGCCGCCCTGTGCCCTGTTGTGTTGGGACCAGAGCAATTCCAACTCCGCACTCAGGCGCTCCTTGCCGGTTTCGTCCAGCGAGGCGAACGCGCGGTTGATTGGGCCGTAGTATCGGCGGAAGAATTCCACGACCTCGGCCGGCGGGAACGGGTAGTCGAGCCGGTAGATCCGCCTCGCCAGATGCAACGGCGAGAGGCCCGATCCGAGTCGTTCACGGACCGTCGCTTCATCTCCCCATAACACCGGCGACGGCATCCCGGACGGCGCAATGAACTTCGCGACGGTCTTGAACATCTGCCCGACGAATCCCTGAGGGGTCCAATTCGCCATCGCCACCGTGCCGCCCGGCACACACACGCGCAATAATTCCTGCGCGACCACGTCCGGTCGCGGGGCGAACATGGCCCCGAGAATGCTCACCACCAGATCGAACGACTTGTCGGCATAGGGCAGCGCCTCCGCATCACCCTGATCGAAGGTGGCCCGGAGCCCCTCGGCCTGGGCCCGCGATCGCGCCCGTTCCACCCAGTTTGGGGCGATATCCACGCCTGTGACGTCGAGCCCGTCCTTGGCCGCGATCAACGCGAGTTGGCCGGAGCCGCAACCCACATCGAGCAATCGTGCGCCGGGTGCGACCGGCAGCCGTTCGTAGAACTCACGCGCGCCCCCTTCCAGATACCGTGAGAACCGATCGTAATCTCCAGCCGTCCAGATGTGCTGGAGCTTCTGTTTCAGCCCGTCCAGGTCCGTAGTCAGAGTGCCGGTCGTCATGATGTCCTCCTCTGTGTATGGTGAAGTGGGGTGCTCGCATCGTGTCCTGGGACCACTCTAGCGCGATGCGCGGCGGGCGTCTTATCCGCCCGTCTGGTTCTCTTAGCAGGGGCATGCTACGCTATGCCCTCGCTTATCCCGGCGTCCGGCCCGGTTAGCCGGACCATCGCTCACGGTGAGCCTCTTCAACATGGATGTTCTTTCCGAAGTGCTGAAGATCGTGAAGCTCGACGGTGCCGTGTTCTTTCACGGAGAATTCTCCGCGCCCTGGTGTATGCGCGAACCGGATGCCGACACCATGGCGTCCTACCTGTCCGCCGCCTCCAAACACGTGATCATTTTTCATCTGTTGACCGAAGGGCGCGGCCATGCCCGCATCGAGGGCGAGACCCGTCCCCTGTCCCTCGTGGCGGGGGACCTCGTCATTTTTCCCCACGGCGATGCGCACCTGATGGGGAACGGCCCGCCGGTGAAACCGGTCGACAGCGCCAAGCAACTTCAACAGGTGTTGGCCGAGGGCCGCATGCTGTCCCAATACGGCGGCGGCGGCGAGATGACGAAACTGATCTGCGGCTACCTGACCTGCGAGCGGCACCTGAGCCAGGTGTTCCTCGCGGGACTCCCTCCGGTGGTGAAGCTCCATATTCGCGACGAACCGTCGGGGCGTTGGCTGGAAGAGTCGCTCCGCTATTCGGTGGGACAGGCCGAGGCGGCGGGCCCCGGCGGCAAAGCGGTGATCGCAAAATTGTCCGAGGTGTTGTTCGTCGAAGCGTTGCGCCGGTACGTGGCGCAATTGCCCGCTACACAGAGCGGCTGGCTGGCCGGGCTGCGAGACCCGGACGTGGGCAAAGCCTTGGCGTGCCTACATCGAGACCCGGCCAGGCCCTGGACGATTGCCACGTTGGCCGACGAGGTGGGGTTGTCCCGTTCCGTGCTCGCAGAACGGTTCCGGCATTATCTGGCGGAGACGCCGATCGGTTACCTTACGCGCTGGCGGCTCAACCTCGCCGCGCAACTCTTGAGTGCGACTTCCAAGAGCGTGGCCGAGGTGGCGGGCGACGTCGGATACGAATCGGAGCCCTCCTTCAACCGCGCGTTCAAGCGCGAGTTCGGCCTGCCGCCGGCCCGGTTCCGCAGCCAGGCCAAATCGGGACGAAGCCGAACCGCCCACCAGGCCTCAGAGCGGAACAGGGCCTGTTAGGGCTGCGGCAGACCCGCGAAAGTCGCCTCTGTCCCTTGTCGAAATGGTTTCGGCCGTCCCGCCTGGCTCACGCCGGCACCCGCTCGCTGATGACCTTCGCTCACTGCTCGTAATTCTCGACGATCTGCGGCGGGCGCACCTCGGCTTCGTCCGGATCGAGCCCGACATCCCGCAGAGCGCGCCGCTGGCGGAGGAGATCCCAGCATTGATCGAGTTCGACTTGGAGTCGTGCGAGGCGTTTCCGATCGGCCTTGGCCAGCGCCTTCTGCTCGTACAGCCGATGTTCCTCCTCGACGAGGCGCTGAATGTAGTTGAGAACCGGCTGATCCTGTGGGTGAGTGTCCACGGGCCTGTCTTCCCATGTGAGCGGACGTGAAACGGTCGGATCTGATGTTACGCCTGCGATGCGGCCGGATCAACGGGCTGCTCGCACTGCGCCGGACAGCATGAGGGACCTGCCCTGTCGGCTCGAGCCACCTCCGCAATCCGCGCAGCTCGACCGGAGGGCGCGATTCGTCCGTCTGTGAGCGCAAGCCATCTTTGCCTATCATCGTGGTAGGCCCGCCGGAGACAACCTCGGCACCGGGATCTTCAACTTTGCCGATGCGGTCATCACGGTGGGGGCCGCGGTGATGATCCGGCTCTCGCTCCGGCAGGAACAATAGCCGGGATCAGGGGAGAAAGCCCCCGATGGCCGGTCCGTCGCTTCTGTGAAGCGACGGACCGGCGAACCGGCGGTCAGAGTGCGTCGGGCGACTTGTCCTTGATCTCGATCCAGTTGGCATCCGCCTTCTTGATATAACCGGGGATGTCTTTCTCCCACTTGTCCCGGATGCCTTTGTCCAAATTCAAGTAGAGCTTGCCGTCTTGGACCTTCCAGACTTCCGGATCTGCGACAAACTTCTTGCCCACCGCGACACCGTAGGCGCAGTAGCCCCCGTAGGCCGGAACGTACCGCGTCGGATCGGCCAGAAACTGTTTCTTATGCTCGGCAGTGGCGAAGGCATAGGTCACGCCGTCGTACACCGCCACATGGTATCCCGATCCGCGCGTCGGTTTACCGTCGGTGAAGTAGGCGACGGGGTCGTACCCGCCGAGGCCCGGGGTGCTGTGGCTGACGTCTGCAGCGATGGCCCCGCCGGCGACAAGACACGCCGCCAAGACAATGCCCGCTAGGATGTACGGTCTGATCTTCGCCATATTGTCCTCCTCGAATGCTGTATGGTTGAACCGCATGGGATAGAACGCGCGCGTCTGCTCTCTTATCGTTCGACCCGGTGAATCATTACAGGCGGAATCGAATGTTGACGGAATTGGCGCGGCCGGCGGCGGAACGGCTAGGACTGCCGGTTGTCGATGGCCCGCTGAATGCGCGCTTTCGCTTCAGGCGGCAGGCCCGGCTGCTGCGCCTCGTCTGAACCGGTCAGCCGCCAGCCGTGGGTGCGCAGCAAGGTCCGGAGGAGGGACAATTGCCGGCGGTAGCGCCGACAAAGGAGGCAGGCGCGCAGGTGCCAGCGCATGCGGAGCCGCAGATGCCACGGGAGGGTGTGATCCATCGAGCGGGAAATCAAGCCCGACATCTCTTCGCAGGTCGGTAGGATGCGTGCAGGCCATGTCATGAACTTGTTCCTTCCTCGCTTCGTCCGAAGTATCGGCTGGACAGACAATCGCGCAGCTGCCTCCTCGCCCGATGCAGGATCACGCCGAGATTCGTCGGGGTCAGATGCATGAGTTCGCAAATCGTTTCGGTGCGGAGTTCATCCATCTCTCGAAGTAGGAAGACCTCGGCCGCCCTCGCCGGCAACCGCTCCAGACACCGAGCCAGGCTATCCCAAAACTGGCGCCGCTCGACGAATCCGTCAGGCCCGTCCGGCCAGGCGGCCGCCGCGCCTGCCCCGGATTTCCAGTGCCCATCGGCGTCAAAGGCATCGTCTGCAGGAGCGCCCTGCCCTCTCTCGTTGTCCATGATCGGCTCGCGGGCCGTACGCCGATAGTAATCGACGAGCTTGTGCTTCATGATTCCCATCATCCACCGCCGTTCTGCCGCCTCGCCGGATTCCCGGTAGGTGCCCTGCAGCGCCGCCAGAAACGTCTCTTGCACGAGATCTTCCGCCACGTGGGGATTCCGCACCCGCAGGAGCGCATAGCGGTAGAGCGCATCGCCGTGGGCATCGATCATGAGCTGCGACTCCGATAAGGTCTGATCCGCCATGCGAGAGTTCCTCCGAGATCGAATGGACCGGCAAGGCCCCAAAAGGCCCCGGCCGGTCCTTCCCTAGTCCGTCATATTCTGTCGCTCGACCGTCGGATTTCTTACAAGGCGTCACATCCCATTCCCCGCCTGGAATCAAGGATGGGACGTACTTGTGCATCGTCCCTCCGGCACTCCTTCATGGTTGGCTCCGGCATGGGGATTCCGCTACACTGCCGCACGTTCGAGAACCGTGGCGTTCTTCCGGAACAGCTGAGGTTGACCGAGATCGATGGCAATGCAACTGGAACAGGTGGTCCCCTTCGGCCGCTCGCTGGACGAGTAT
>WBZO01002679.1_pt2 | contig 21819 bp, 17 predicted proteins | sample 5204261 | NCBI WGS metagenome assembly WBZO01 (sample SAMN12412400, study PRJNA552823) | activated sludge metagenome | isolation source: activated sludge from anammox sidestream of wastewater treatment plant... | place: USA: North Carolina | collected 2017-09 | reverse complement strand
CATCATTTTTATCGGCGCCTTCGAGATCGCGGCTATAGTCACCTTCTGACAGGCGGGAAATTTCACCCATCAGGCGGCGCATAGGCTTAAATAACCAGATATGCAGAGTATAGGGCACAACAAGTACTGCAAATACTGCCGCAATAAAGAGCCCCAGTAATACTTGTTGTGCCTGGCCGACAAAACTATCAGCGCCAATCTGTGCCTTGCTCCAAGCTTCCATATCATCGCCAGTTTTGCCCATGGTCTCTTCCAAATCACGGAATTTTTCCAGGAAAGTGGGATATTTCTGCTGTACCTGATCGTATCCGAATTTTGCGGATGCAAAAATAGCAAAGGCACTGTTCTGGTAGTCTTTCAGGGCTGGAATTAATGCTTCCATATCTTTTTTAACTTCCTGAGGGAGTTCCTTTTTCTGATTCATTTCAATAGATTTATTGAAAGAGTCTACATGGTCTTTCAAATCCGCCTCGATACCATCGAGGTTTTCACCATTACGCAAGGCAAGGAGCAGACCCAGTACATCGCCACGAATTGCATCATGCATCATATCGCCCTGCATGTGATTTCGGATGGCCTCTGAGACTGATGCTTGTTCATCCATCACATCATTCAGCTTCTCGACGGTCCAGTAGCCGGTATAGCTGATGCCGACAGTGAGCAGCCCGATGGCGCTGCTGATGCCGATGAAGCGGTTGCGTAAACGATTGGTAGACATTTTTTTCTCCTTGAAATGGGTAATTGAGGTTAAGCGGCGTGCGTAGAATGGCTATCGAGTTCTGCGCCAAATAACTTATCGACGGAAAGCAGAACCACCAGGCGCTGCTCCAGCGAGATAAGACCGGATATAAAGTCGGTGCTTAACTGAGTTTCAATTTCCGGAGCTGGTTTTACTTCATTGGCATTAACGCTTAGGATGTCGGAAACGGCATCCACCAGAATGCCTATATTGCGCCCGGCTACTGCAAGGATGATAACTACATGACTTGCATTGGCGTCTGTCAGTTTGCCGGAAAAGCGAGCACGCAAATCGAAAATGGGAATAATCAGTCCGCGCAGGTTCATAACGCCGCGCATGTATTCGGGAGAATTGGGAAGCCGTGTGGTTTCAGTCCATCCTTTGATTTCACGGACAGTCATGATGTTGATGCCGTATTCTTCGTTCTGGACGGTGAAGGTAAGAAATTGAAGAGGGTCGCCTTTCTGAGCATCGGTGCCGCTAGCGCTCTCCCTGGTTTTATCAAAATTATCGGCCATGTATTCTCTCCTTGTAGAATTTCCTGATACACTTCTAAAATCGCAAGAGTCGTGCCAGTGGAAGCAGAACAAAATAAGTAGCAATAACAGTCAGTTGATTTGGTATTTCTAAGGGTTTTATCTTCTTGATTCTCAAAAAGAGAATCGTTTTGCTAAGTTGATGAAATAAAAAGAGACGGCATTTCGCCGTCTCTTTAGTAATTTGGTAATATTTATCTAAGCAGCAGAGGGAATATTTATATTATTCTTTGTCAGTGACTTAAGTTCATTTATCTCAAGTATGAGTGAAACTTTGCCATCGCCCAGAATAGTAGCGCCGGAGATGCCTTTGACGGGATCGGCATTGGCTTCCAGGCTTTTAATGACCACCTGCTGTTGCCCTACGAGCTCATCTACCACTAGCCCCATTTTGGTAGTTCCTGACTCTACCAGAACAATCAATCCCTTGCTCGGATCGGTTTCGGCATTCTTAATATTAAAAATACGATGCAGATAGACAACGGGCACAAATTCTCCCCGCACATTAATGACATCGCCTTTGCCTTGCACGTAATGGATTTCTTCAGCCTTAGGTCGCATCGTTTCTATGATGCTCGTAATAGGCACAATGTAATTTTCAGCGCCGACGCGTACGATCATGCCATCGAGAATAGCAAGGGTAAGCGGCAGCGAAACCGTAAAAACAGAACCTTTGCCAGGGTTATTCGTAACTCTTACCGTGCCTCCCAGTGATTCAATATTGCGTTTGACCACATCCATGCCAACACCGCGCCCTGAAACACTGGTGACTTTCTCAGCCGTTGAAAATCCGGCATGAAAAATCAGGTGATCGATTTCTTCATCTGACAGTTGTGTATCGTGCCCGACAAGCCCTTTTTCACGCGCTTTATCCAGCACGCGCTGGCGATTGATGCCCGCGCCATCATCTGCAATTTCAATGATAATTCGTCCGGAGCGGTGATAGGCGGAAAGATGAATGGTGCCCTGGATGGGCTTGTCATTCCATACCCGCTGGTCGGGGGTTTCAATGCCGTGGTCGCATGAATTACGAATCATGTGTGTGAGCGGGTCGCTCAGCTGCTCAATAACAGTTTTATCGACTTCGGTGTTTTCACCGGAAAGCACCAGCTGGATATCCTTGCCAAGTTGGGTGGCAGTATCACGTACTACCCTCGGCATGCGTGAAAAAATGGATTTAACCGGCTGCATGCGCACGGCCATGACAGCTTCCTGCAATTCACGGGTATGGTGTGAAAGCTCGTCTACCCCCCGCATCAGATCAGTAAACTGCTCTACCGGAAGGTATTTTGCCTGAGCGCGCAGCATGGCTTCTGTAATGACCAGCTCGCCTACCATATTTACCAGGCGATCCACTTTTTCGAGATCTACCCGGATTGAAGTGGCAGCTGCTGCTTTACTCGGAGCCTCTTCTGCGGCCTGTGTTTTTGCCGGAAGCGCTGCCGCAGATTGCAAAGCAGGCTCTATATCCAGCTGGGTGATGCTGATTGCAGCAACATCCTGCACGAATTCGAAGACCTCGAGAATTTGCGCCTCAGTAATCTCGCCGGTCAGATGGATCTGCCATTGCATCAGGCAATCTGTCGGGTTGAGCGCATCAATTGCAGGCACTGCGGAACTATCAGCGCTTATCTCAGCCTGTCCCAATTGAGCGAGTTCGCGCAGGATCAGCAAGGGCTCATTGCCGGTATTGAAAAGTCCGGCCTGGGGGATGAATTTTATATCATAGGATTTCCGCTGCGATGCAGTTGGAGATAATGGGGGGTGGGCGGAAGCAGTGAGGGGAGTTGCTATCCGCCCGCCTTGCGTAAAGCCCTGTAACTTGGCGGCGACATCAGCGCCAAAATCAGGGCTTAATTCGGTTCCTTCCTGTGCTGCAGCAAGCATTCTGGTGACAATATCAACGGATTTGAGCAGCGTATCTATGGCATCTCTTGTCGGCAGCAGACTGCCATCACGCATGGAATCCAGCAGTGCCTCCAGAATATGGGTAAAGCGCATAATGGCATCTAACCCAAACGCACCTGACCCCCCTTTGATAGAATGGGCACAGCGAAAAATGGCATTCAGTTGCTCCGTATCCTGCGTGCCTTCATCAAGTTTCAGCAGGCGTCCTTCCATCTCGGAAAGCAATTCAGCGCATTCAGTGAAGAATATCTCTCTGAATTCATGCATATCTTCTGCCATAATCCGTTCCCCTTAATTATTATGTTATGCGCAGACTTTATTAACGACCTGCACCAGCTTTTCAGGATTAAAGGGTTTGACGATCCAGCCAGTAGCGCCCGCAGCTTTGCCGCGCTCTTTTTTCTGCGTATCGGATTCTGTAGTGAGCATCAGGATCGGCGTGAATTTATAAGAAGGATTCGCACGCAACTGCTCGATCAGGCCAAAGCCATCAAGGTTGGGCATATTAAGATCGGTAATGACAAGATCAAAGCGCACATTATTCAGCGAAGCCAGCGCCTGAACGCCATCTTCAGCTTCCGTAACAGTAAATCCTGCGCCATTGAGGGTAAACGAAATCATATCCCGCATGGTTTTTGAATCATCAACGATCAATATCTTTTTAGCCATTTGCATTGCTCCATGTGTTGAATTGCGAATCCAGCCCCAGAATTTTCATTGTTGCTGCGAGATCACTCCCTGCATTGCGCAAGCAAAGGGTGCCGCCAATCTGAGAGAGTGTTTTATCCAGCGATAGTAAAAGCTGAGCTCCGGGGGTGGTGAGAATTTCAGTAGCGGATGCGTCAAGTATCAGCGTTGTGCCGGCATTTAGCGGCAGCGCTGCGATTTCCGATGCCACAGCCTCCACCGTTTCAATTGAAAAAACGGGCGGCAGATGCAGAGTCTGCTCAGCAGCTGCCGCTTCGGGAGGGAGGGGAGGGGTATTCATGATAACTTGCGTTCCTTTCGCCAGATAAATCGCAAGCTCTGTGCCAGATTAAAATGACGGCAAGAAAATATATAAATCAATTGCTTGAATGGTATTTTTAGAAAAGTTTTTCGTTTAAATTCTCAAAAGGAGAATATTTTGAGGAAGAAACAGAATCTATTCGCTTGAATGAGGACAGGTGGGTAAGTGGTGATCCGGGCGGGAATCGAACCCGCGACAACCTGATTAAAAGTCAGGTGCTCTACCGACTGAGCTACCGGATCATGCCTTCAGAACGTGTGAAGCGCGCACAACATAAGTAGGGGAGATAATTTGTCAATCTCAATCCTTGCGCCTGGAAAAGTTATTTGCTACACCACCGCTTCTTCGAAGCTGTGTGTGCGGTCGTGGCGGAACTGGTAGACGCACTACCTTGAGGTGGTAGCGGGGCAACCCGTGGAAGTTCGAGTCTTCTCGACCGCACCAGTTTCGCACAATAAGCCGAAAAGAGCATGGTTTCCCTTGCCTTTCATGTATGAATCCTTAATTTCATTTCCTACCACTTAAATCAGGGAATCCCATGGCTGCGTATCAGTATATTTATGTAATGAAAGACCTCCGCAAATCCTTCAGCGGCGGCAAAGACGTGTTGAAGGGAATATATCTCAGCTTTTTCCCGGGTGCCAAAATCGGCCTGCTGGGGCCTAACGGCGCGGGTAAATCAACCCTGCTTAAGATTATGGCGGGGCTGGATAAGGATTTCAGCGGCGAAGCCTGGGCAGCCGAAGGCGTCAAAATAGGCTATCTTGCGCAGGAGCCGAAGCTGGATGAAAGCAAAAATGTCATCGGCAATATTATGGATGGAATGGTCGAGAAAAAGGCACTGCTCGACCGCTTCAACGAAGTATCGACCAAAATGTGCGAAGATATCAGCGACGATGAAATGAACGCGCTGCTGGCAGAACAAGCTGAATTGCAAGAGAAAATCGACGCGGCGGAAGCCTGGGATCTGGAGCGTGATGCCCAGATCGCTATGGATGCGCTGCGCACCCCACCGGGAGATGCAGCGGTAGATAAGCTCTCCGGCGGTGAAAAGCGCCGGGTTGCCTTGTGTAAACTGCTGATGGAAAAGCCTGATTTGCTTCTGCTTGACGAACCGACCAACCATTTGGATGCGGAATCCGTGGCCTGGCTCGAGCATTTTCTCAAGGATTATAAAGGTACCGTGGTGATGATTACCCACGATCGCTACTTCCTGGATAATGTGACCGGCTGGATATTGGAGCTCGATCGGGGACAGGGTATTCCGTATGAAGGCAACTATTCCACATATCTGGAGCAGAAGCAGAAACGCGTAGCACAGGAAGAGCGTGAGGAAACCGGCCGCCAGAAGCAGATTCAGGAAGAGCTGGAATGGGTCCGCTCCAGCCCCAAAGCCCGTCAGGCAAAATCCAAGGCGCGTCTTAAAGCCTTCGACGAACTGGTTCGCAAATCCCAGGAAAAACGCAGCGCAGGCGCGCAGATTATCATTCCTGCAGCCGAAAGACTGGGCAATACAGTGATCGATGCCAAGGATATTTTTAAAGGTTATGGCGATCGGCTGTTGATTGAGGGATTGAATTTCAGCCTGCCACCTGGCGGTATTGTGGGGGTAATTGGTCCCAATGGCGCGGGTAAAACCACGTTATTCCGCATGATTACAGGGCAGGAAAAACCCGATACAGGCAGCATCACAATCGGTAATTCAGTGCAGCTGGGTTATATTGACCAGTCACGCGATTCACTGGATGGCAAGAAGAACGTCTGGGAGGAAATTTCCGGCGGTAACGATGTGCTGATGCTGGGCAAGACCGAGGTTAAAAGCCGTGCTTATGTCAGCGCTTTCAACTTCAAGGGACCGGATCAGCAGAAGCTGGTAGGGAATCTCTCCGGTGGTGAGCGCAACCGGGTGCATCTGGCAAAAATGCTGAAATCTGGTGCAAATGTGCTGCTGCTGGACGAACCCACCAACGATCTTGATGTGGAAACCCTGCGTGCGCTGGAAGAGGCGCTGCTGGAATTCGCCGGCTGCGCAGTGGTTATCAGCCACGATCGCTGGTTCCTTGACCGGATCGCCACCCACATCCTCGCTTTCGAGGGTGACAGCCATGTGGAATGGTTTGAGGGTAACTTTGCCGATTACGAGGCGGATTATGAACGCCGTTACGGCCACCCCTTTGAACCGCGCGCCATCAAGTTCAAGCCGTTGACGCGCAAAGCGGGCTAAAGGCCGTTCTAATTCTTAAGGTGCTAACACCCGCCATACGCGAAAGTAGCGGCGCATGCAGTATTGTCATTAAACTGTAACTATCTAAAGCCCTGATACATTGTTAGAATTGGCTGTTTTTTAGCTGTGGCTTAGAGATGAGAGATATCTGTGTTGTGTAGATAGCCACTCCTTGAGTGCATTTTTTCATTTTTAAATCCAATAGTATGGCGAAAGTGTTTTTTCCCTTCAGCCGGAAGGTTCTGGAGGAGAGGGCACGCAAGGGAGATTCTTGGGCGATCAGCGCACTTGAAAAACTCCCACCGGAAAAAGATGATCCGGTGTGTCCAGCCAGCGGCAAACAATGTGCCGCTGTACCGGTATGCCCAACCGCGAAACGGGCCAGAATAGGAAAAAAGATCATCAAGATCTGGAAAATCCTGCGCTGGTTTCTTTTAGTCGGTTTAATCGCATACCTGCTATTGAAATAGGAAGGTGGGGCCCTAAGGGCCCACCTCTTTTTGCTAACAATTTTCTTCACCATATAAATCTAAAAAAAATGGAGGAAAACAAGCCAGGGCAAAAGCCATTCTGCCATGCAAGCCAGCAGCATTGCAACAATGCCCCAAATTGTCCAATCTCGAAGGCTGCGAAACAAGCTGCAGACCAAGGAAAATTCTTCGATATAGAAGAAGCTGCAGCAGAACTTGCCAATCAGGTTCAAAACCTTATTGGCAGATTTAGAAAAAATAAGGGAGGGTAACCTCCTCTTTTTTTGTCTAAAAAAATCTCACAATTGAAAATAAGGTGACGAAAAGTGCCAGCGCGTATGCAAGCGCCAGTACCAGAATAAGCCCGTCGCGATAGAGCAGGCCCAGTGACAGCAATACCATGCCGAGGCTGAATAACATATTGGTAAACGGCAGGGGTAGGGCCATCATCCCAGCCAAAGCAAGAAAAAGAAGGCCGGACATATTGCGCAACGGCGACATGCTGAGCAAGACAAAGCGTGGTTTTAAAATGTTATCTACCCGGCGAAGTAACGGAAGAAGCCGCTTTAGCGCTGCAGCTATTTTATTGGCCGGAAAGGAACGGTTTTCCAGCCGTTGTGGCAACCAGAGTTTCTCCCTTCCAGTCAGCAGCTCCACCGCGAGAATAGCGATGGGGATGCCAATCAGCAGTGAAAATCCCGGAATGCTGGAGAAGGGCAAAATGCCGAGCAGCGAAAAAAACAGTAACGGCAAAAGAATTCCTGAACCGTGTAACGGCTGAACACATTCACCCAGTGTTAATTGAGATTTTTTTTCCGCGGCGGCTATGACAGCGCATATGCTGTCATAGAGACTCCCACCTGTGATTGCCTTTGTCACAACGTGATCTCCAGCAGTAATGCGGCGTGATCAGAGTAGGGCTGGGGAATAATCTCCAGCTGCGCCCCCGCGCTAATACCCTGCGAGCAGATGCAAAGATCCAGTACCATATGCCGTCGGTGAAAGCGGAAAGTTGGTCGATCTTGCATGTTTAAAAGCTTGAGGCCCGTATCCTGTAGCAGTGGAGCGAGTTCGGAAAAACCCGTGAGGATATTAAAGTCACCAAGCAAAATGATTTCACCTGGAAGCTGGTGAATAATATCGCGCAGTTGGTAAAGCTGCTGCTGGCGTGTTTTCCGGCTGAGGGAAAAATGGGTGAAGAAAAGAGTGATATTGGCCGCCAGCTGGATTTTGTAAATGAGGCGTTTGGTTCCGGTTGTGAGATAAATTTTTTCAAAGGGCAGTGGGCTTTTAGATAAAAAGGCATTGCTTTTGCTGTGTGTCAGCGGGAAGGATCGAAGCCAGCTGGACTTCGCATATTTATTTTCGATATCGAAAAAAGAGTAATGCTCGTTGATAAGAGCCTCAAGCTGATTGTAGTTAGCAGAATGAGTAGAACCTTTGTCAATTTCAACGAAGCAGCATAGATCGGGGTCCTGCTGCTCAATAATCTGCCCGAGTTGCCGCAATATGGCCTCCTGCACGGGCTGGCTGCAGTAAAAGTGGCGATGAGCGTATCGGATGTGATGATCAAGTGAACCACCAATGCCTCGGCCATAACCAAGATTGCTCATTAATATTTTATAACGCATGACGTTTGGGCTGGTTATGCAGAAATATTTTTAAGGAGCGGGCTGCGGTTCCAACGAATAGTTTCCATTTGGGGTAATGCTGCAGTCTTTTTTGAGTAAGCGGCATGCAGTAGCTGAGATCTTCCAGAAAATGCTCGGCCAGCTCTGCGATGGTCTGTGAGTCCTTCATGACGACATTGGCTTCACGGTTGTGAAAAAAACTGATGATATCCATGTTGGCGCTGCCTATCGTTGCCCAGCTGTCATCGATGATCATTGTTTTACAATGCAGCACAGTGGGCTGGTAATGAAAGATTTCAATGCCAGCCTTTAGCAGATCGCCCGCATAGGAAAGGCGAACCCAGTCTGCCAGGCGGCGGTCGGAATGCTCAGGGACGATAATCTGGACTTTTACACCCCGCATAGCCGCATGTTTGAGCATATTGCGGAAACGCAGGTTGGGTATGAAATAAGCCATGGTGATGCGTATGGATTTTTCGGCGCGGGAAAGCGCAGTCATCATGATTTCATATATGGGGTATTGCATCAGTTGCGGATGATGCGCGACATAATGCAAGCCGACCGGAGAGCTTCTAGGCAGGGAAGGGGCGGGTATGACAAGATTCTTCCAGAAGCGCTTTTCCAGCATATCAAAAGCTTTACGAACCTCCTGCACAGCGGGGCCAGTAAAGCGCATCTGCGTATCTCTCCAGCCGTGCATTTTTTCATCAATACAGGCCCCGCCCGTATAGGCGATGGTAGAATCTATAAGCAAAGTTTTTACATGGGTGCGGGGAAACCAGCGTTTGGGCAGGAAAAGTTTGCGCCATCCCAAAGGGCGATAAAAATGGAAATAGCCGCCCTGTTCTTTAAATTCCTGAAGTAAAGGTGACGTGGCGAGATTCTGACTGCCAAAACGATCAAGAATAAGCACAACTTTGACGCCTTCACGCGCTTTGCGGATAAACAGTTTCATAAAGCGCTGCCCTGCCGCATCGTTCTGCAGAATATATTGCTCCAGCTCGATAGAGACGCGGGCGTGCTCGCAATCGCGATACATCGCTTTCCATGTCTCACCGGGACTTAGATAAAAGTCCCAGCTAGAGGAAGAGGGAGGGAGAGCATTATTTCGCAATTGAAGCGGTTTAACCATAAAGACCATATGCTTCCCAAATGCGGAAAAGCTGTCTTTATCAAAGCGTAGCAGGCATAAAAAAGCGATTATTCATCGCGACAGTGGCGGGTTCAGTTTATTCATGGCGATACGTTCGCTATGCTTGCTTCTATTCCAGCCATTAAGCGGCTCCTCAGGCTGGGCAGAGCCACCGAATGTTTTTCGGATGAACCGCTGTTGCTTTAAATTCTGCCGATGTTCTTCTCCATCCCTGGATTGACTGGGGAATGTATTTATTAGTCCAATTTCATCAAGCATATGCTCTACGGAACCAAGACGCTGGGGGTAGGGCGTTTCCTCAGCGGTACTCATGCCAGTGGCTATAGCGACAATAGAACGCCATTCCTGTGAGGAAATTTCCAGAAAATCTGCGGGCATTTTATGGCAAAGCTCCTCAAATTTCCTTTCGTTCATCGCATAAACCTTAGACTTATCAAAAACTATGGAGTCGTTGTCTTTGTAGCGTTCAAAAAAGCCCCGCTGTTTTTCATAACTCTCGCTATCCAGATTCTGGCTGAGGTAGGAATCCAGCTTTTGCCGCATATAAAGCCCGGCAGCATAGGAAATGGCAATGTCACGAACCTGGAAGACAAGTTTGTGCCTGTTCTTTTCTATGTAGTCTTGCGGGTAATAGGTATAAAAATCCTGTGCGCTCTGCCGGATCTGCTTTTCGATAAGGTCTGCCTGATAATTGCTATGCAAATGCTTATCGCTAAAGCCACGCTCAAAACTCTTACTGAACCATTCCTGGAAAGGCGTATGCCCTGCCTTCATGATAAGATGCGAAATTTCATGAAGTGGATCCGCGGACTTACCGAAACGGAATCCATCTCCTTTATATTTTTGGAATAGCTGGGGATCGGCCTCGAACCAGCCATCGTTGCCTTCTGCGCGCATGGCAAGAATGGCATCATAGACTGTGGGATTCTCCTTTTTAAGCCAGGCGGCCCGGACACGTTTATAGTGTTCTGAAGTGCTGTAGAAACCGCGTGTGTTCTTTTGGGGCATAGAGAACCAGTGTAACACATATATGTTACACTGGTTTTACGATGCTATATTATTGTTTAAGCTGCTTTTCCACGCTTAGCGGTTGCGGCATTTCCAGACGCCAGTGCATCCTCAACCACCTGCTTCTGCTGGCGTTCATGGATCTTCAGGTATCCGGTGGCAGGTGAAGCTGCCTCAGGACGTCCTGCATATTTGATTTTTACATTTTCGCGACCCATTTCTTCGAGCACATCGCCGATGCGGGGGCCCACAAAGCGATAGGCACCCATATTCTCGGGCTCTTCCTGGCACCACATAATTTCAGCATTGGGATAACGCTTCAGCTCAGCTTTAAGCTCGCGTGCAGGGAAAGGATAGTATTGCTCGATGCGGATAATCGCAATGTCCTTGATGCCTTTTTCCTGGCGAGCTTCGTAAACGTCATAATAGACTTTGCCGCTGGTAAGGACAACGCGACGGACTTTTTTATCGTCGAGTTTTTCTACTTCCGGAATCAGGCGTTGGAAGCTGGTGCCGGGCGCCATGTCCTTCAGGCTGGATACGCAAAGCTTATGACGCAGCAGCGATTTTGGCGTGAACATCACCAGCGGTTTGCGGAAGTCACGATGCAGCTGGCGCCGCAAGACGTGGAAATAGTTTGCCGGGGTAGTGGCATTCACAACCTGCCAGTTATCTTCACCGCATTGCTGCAGGAAGCGTTCAAGACGGGCAGAGCTATGTTCCGGACCCTGGCCTTCAAACCCATGCGGCAGAAGCATCACGAGGCCTGACATACGCAGCCATTTGATTTCGCCGGATGAGATAAACTGATCGATAATTACCTGCGCACCGTTCACGAAGTCACCAAACTGCGCTTCCCATAAGATAAGTCCGTTGGGCTCAGCCAGGGAATAGCCATATTCGAAGCCTAAAATTCCCAGCTCAGAAAGCGAGGAGTTAAGCACTTCAAAGAATGCCTGCTTGGGACCGATGTTGTTAAGCGGCGTATAACGATCTTCATTTTCCTGGTCAGTCAGCACGGAGTGGCGCTGCGAGAAAGTACCGCGTTCGCAGTCCTGTCCGGAAAGACGAACATGGTGGTCTTCGAGCAGCAGCGAACCAAAAGCAAGCGCCTCAGCCGTAGCCCAATCAATGCCTTCGCCTTTTTCCATCATTTCCCGCTTAGCTTCAAGCTGGCGGGCGATTTTGGAGTTAAGGTTGAAGCCTTCGGGCACTTCGGTCAATTTCGCGCCAATGGCTTTTAGCTTCTTGGCATCGACACCGGTATCGCCGGCTGGGTGCTCCTGCTTAGGATCTGGTTTTTTAAGGCCAGACCAACGACCTTCAAACCAGTCCGCTTTATTCGGCGAGAAGGTTTTTGCAGTTTCATAGTCGCGCTCAAAGCGTTGTTTATATTCTTCGAACAGCGCATCGACTTCCGCCTGGGAAGCAAAGTTTTCAGCAAGCAGCTGCTCGGCGTAAATCGCATAAGGCGCTTTTTTCTGACGGATCGCTTTATACATCAGCGGCTGGGTGAACATAGGCTCATCGCCCTCATTATGCCCATATTTGCGATAGCAGAATACATCTACCACCACATCGCGGTTGAACTCCTGGCGGAATTCCGCAGCGAGTTTGCAAACATAAGCCACGGCTTCCGGATCATCACCATTAACGTGGAAGATGGGCGCCTGGACCATTTTCGCGACGTCCGAAGGATAGGGCGTGAAACGGGAGTTTTTGGGATTGGTGGTGAAGCCAATCTGGTTGTTGACGATGATATGCACGGTGCCGCCGGAGCGGTAACCTTTAAGTTCGGAGAAGGCCAGTGTTTCAGGCACGGAACCCTGACCGGCAAAAGCGGCGTCGCCGTGGAAAAGCACAGGCATGATGGTTTTCTTGGTATCAAGGTCGCCCTTCTGGCGCAATTTTGCGCGCACTTTGCCGCAGACAACCGGGTTCACCACTTCAAGGTGAGAAGGGTTGGCAGAGAGCGAGAGATGCACTGATTTGCCGGCAATTTCCCGATCGGTGGAAATACCAAGGTGGTATTTTACGTCCCCCGACGAATCAACCCATTCAGGGAAATCAAGGTTGCCATGGAAGATGGAAAGCAACTCAGTGTAGGGTTTGCCCAGCACGGTGGTAATCACATTCATGCGACCACGATGCGGCATGCCAATGGCAATTTCCTCCACTCCATTTCTTACCGCCGTTTCAAGCATAACACTTAATCCGGCAATGGCCGCATCACCGCCCTGGATAGAGAAGCGCTTGGTGCCTGGATATTTCACATGCAGGAAATTCTCGAAGGCTTCAATTTCTACCAGCGTGCGCAGGATATGTTTTTTCTCTTCGGGCGATACATCGGGACGGCCGCTGGCAGATTCAATGCGCTTCTGAATCCAGCTTTTCTGCTCTGGGAACTGGATATGCATGAACTCCACAGCCATATTGCCGCAATAGGTGTTCTGCAGAATATTGACGATTTCCTGCACGGTGGCTGTTCTTTTGCCCAATACGCCATCAAGGAATACTTCCTTGTTCATATCTTTAGGGCCGAATCCGTAAGTCGCCGGATCAAGTTCGGGATGATATTTATTGGGTTCCTGATGCAACGGGTCGAGATTGGCAATCAGATGGCCACGCACGCGGTAAGCGCGAATCATCATCATCGCACGGATGGAATCATGGCAAATAGCTTCCATCGCAGCTTTATCGAGCACCGGTGCAGGTGCGCCTTTGCCGCCGGATTTTGGTTTTTCATCGTCACCCTTACCGATCACGCCGCGGGGATTATCGTTCCAGCTCGCGGCCGGCACGCCGCCTGCCGTATCGCCCAGGCCCGAGAAAAAGCGCTGCCAGCTTTCGTCAACGCTGGTAGGGCTGGCGGCCCAGCGGGCATACATTTCTTCGAGGAAAACGCCGTTAAATCCGGCGAGGTAGGAAGTATCGGACAGGAAAGGATCAGAGGTCATGGTGTTTTTCTTTAGCTGCAGAGGTTTGGACGCAATAATCAATAATAGTTGATTCTTTATAAGTGGTAAATCACGCCGGATTGTATTGTGCAACAGCTTCCTAAGCAATAGGCAGTAGTTGACAATTCTGGGGGCTGACCTACATTCTTCTGCACTTTAAACCAGTAAGGAGACTTCCATGAGCGTACTCGTCGGCAAATCAGCCCCGGACTTCACCGCTACCGCCGTGATGCCCAACAACAGCTTTAACGATAAATTTAACCTGAAAAGCCACCTGAAAGGCAAATACGGCGTGCTGTTCTTCTACCCGCTGGATTTTACGTTTGTCTGCCCTTCCGAGATTATCGCTTTCAATAACCGCGTAAAAGAATTCCACGATCGCAAAACTGAAGTGATTGCCGTCTCTGTGGACTCGCATTTTACGCACCTGGCCTGGAAAAACACGCCTGTTGATAAAGGCGGTATCGGCAATGTGCAGTTCCCGATGGTTGCAGACCTTACCAAGCAGATTGCGCGCGATTATGATGTGCTGCTTAATGATGCCATCGCTTTCCGCGGTACCTTCCTCATCGACAAGGATTTCAAGGTGCGCCACCAGATCGTCAATGACCTGCCGCTGGGCCGCAATGTAGATGAGGCGCTGCGTATGGTTGACGCGCTGCAGTTCCACGAAGAGCATGGCGAAGTCTGCCCTGCCGGCTGGAACAAAGGCAATGACGGCATGAAAGCCAATGCCGAAGGCGTTGCCGGCTATCTTAAAAAGCACGCGGCAAAACTCTAATTTAAGGAATTGATGAGGGGAGGTGACGGGTGCATTCTTGTCATCCTCCGCTCATCGCTCATCGCTTATGAAGCAAAGTAAAGTTCTTATCATCGGTTCCGGCGCGGCCGGTTACACGGCTGCCATATATGCTGCGCGCGCAGCTTTGAAACCTGTATTGGTGCGAGGTATGCAGCCCGGAGGGCAACTGACCATCACAACGGATGTTGAAAATTACCCGGGCTTTGCCGATCCTATCCAGGGTCCGTGGCTGATGGAGCAGATGGAAGCGCAGGCGCGCCATGTAGGAACAGAAATTATCGATGATTTGATTATCTCCTGCGATCTTTCGAAGCGTCCATTCGTCTGCAAAGGCGACTCAGGAACTGAATATGTGGGAGAAACCCTGATTATTGCCACCGGCGCATCAGCGCGCTGGCTTGGTTTGCCTTCAGAACAGAAATTCCAGAATTTCGGCGTGTCCGCTTGTGCCACATGCGACGGATTCTTCTTCCGTAATAAGAAAGTCGCCGTGATTGGCGGAGGGAATTCAGCTGTTGAGGAAGCGCTGTATCTTTCCAATATTGCCAGTGAAGTGACCCTGATTCATCGCCGCGACAGTTTGCGCGCAGAAAAAATTGCGCAGGACCGGCTTTTCTCCAAGCCGAATGTCAAGGTTATCTGGGATTCCGTAGTTGAAGAATTTGTGGGAACTGAAAACCCAACCTCGCTTACCGGGTTGCGTTTAAAGAACCTTAAAACCGGTGAGGAAAAGGTTCATTCCTGCGATGGAGCCTTCGTGGCCATTGGCCATCAGCCCAACACTGAGCTTTTCAAAGGCCAGCTTGATATGCATGAAAATGAGTATTTGAAAGTGAAGCCTGGCACAACATCGACTAATGTTCCGGGTGTTTTTGCGGCGGGTGATGTGCAGGATTTTATTTATCGTCAGGCGGTTACAGCGGCAGGCACAGGCTGCATGGCAGCGCTGGAGGCGGATCGCTTCCTGGCGGAGCATGCCTGAAAAAAACTAGTGTGGTACTGCATTATCATTAAATCTTAACACTCTGCTGCTAGGCTTTTTTACTATTCATGGAGGGAAGTAGTGGTTGCAGCACCGGAAGTACTCAGGAAGATTAATGCAATAGTCCAGTCTGAGCTTGGTTATGACACTGAAGTTGTTAGTAAATACAGGGCCTTAAAAGAGGCGGCGCTCGAGCGGCCGGTTGGATACACCCTTACAGGTAAGGCAGGCGGCTTTGACAAGCTGAGTCAGGCGATTGCGGATCAGCAGTTGAGTGATAGCGAACTCGGTTCTATCAGCCAGTTGATGGCATTTGATTCTATTATTCTGAACGCTACGCGCTTTGCTATCAATGCAAAGAAACTGCAGCCATTGCACGAGCAGATGCAGTCAACCCTTAAGGATTTAAGGGCAGAAGGCTACAGTGATGATGATATTAATGCGGGCCTGAATGACATGGTCATCAGTCTGGTGCATACGATGCACCCAACCGTCTACCACACCCCAGCCGCCAAAACATTTGAGAAAGAATTGACGCAGTTGCTGGAAACACCAGGCAACCTGCAAGCGCCGGGCATGGTAAAAGATGCCAAAATGATTCTGACTGAGAAAGGCGAAAAGGCAATCCGCGACTTATGCTCAAGGAAAAACGGCTTCTTCCAGAACTTCAAGGAAGGGAAAGTCTCTATTACGCCCCAGCGCCCGATGACCTTGGCGGAAGAGACCTCCATGGAGGACGAAAACTGGGTGGAAATTCGTAAATGCATTGATGAGGTGGTCGAGGCCTGGAATAAAGTTGCCGGCCCCAATTTGCAGATAAGCGATGAGCGCAAAGAAGAAATTTTCCAGCTGCGCAGCTGGGGGAAATCTGCAGACGCCGATGGCAGGGAAAAATCGACAGCAGAATTTTTATATAGATCAATTCAAAGAGCGGTGGACAGGGAAACGAATAGTTATACCGGCCAACGGCTTGATTTACGCCAGAACTCCGAGATTCATAAGAACTATATCAGCTCCCTCATCCAGGTGAAATACCGTAACAGCAATACTCAACGTTATGGCGAAGATAAGAGTTTCGTGAAATTCTGCGAAGATTTCATGAAAGACCGTTCACAAAATTACAGTGACGACACCAAAGACGGAAAGCCTACCTGGTATGGTGAGGAGGACTCGATCTTCCAGCAACTGACATCAAAAGACCGCGCTGAGTTCATTGCAGAAATACTCGTGCGGGGCGACAGACTGGTTCCTAACCGCATTGAAGAAGACACATTGCTGACCTTCGCCGGCCAGCGGCCTGAGACACCGGCAGATTTAGTGATTGAGAGAGAAATTCAGAGTGATCACCAGCCAAAAATTCATGGTGCGCTTGAATTGCGCCATGAATTTTTAAGCCGCTATAAAAAATATATTGAGCCTAGATATAATATTGACACGATTAGCTACCAGGACATGATAAAAATAACGATCCCGTATGATCCTGCACAGCCCAAGGGCGTGCAGGTTTCGCTGCGCGGAGCCTATGACGCGATGCTCCGTCTGAACGGCTTTTTCCTCGATGAAGAGGGCGAGAGGTTTACTCCTATTCCGGGCGGCAATCCGAACGGATCTACCTTCGAATTCTGGAAATATGTCACTCCTCAGCAGATTCAATGCATCAACTTTCTGCAGGGGACTAAAAAATGGATCGATAGCAGCCAGGTTAAAATTCTGGAGAAAGAACGTAACCTGCTGACAGATACTTCACGGCGCCTTACGGTGCTTAAGGATGCTATCGATAAATATGGAAGCAAGGTCTCCGATCGCTATCAGATTGCGAATTTCGAAGAACCTGCTGATTTCCTGACAGTGATGAAGCTCTTTGAAGATGCAAAGCTGATCACTATCGATCGGACCAATAAAGAAAAACCAGTGGTGAGCAATGCGCAGCTCGACATCATGCCGCTGCTGGAGACGGAAAATGATTTGAAAAACTCCAATAAGATCTTCTCGGATCTTCTGGAAAATGAGGTGGTTAAAAGTTACTGGAAAGAGCGTGGAAAGGCATGCATCATGCTTGGGTTCAGTGACGGTGCGGCAAGCGCCGGCAATTTTGCTTCCCAATGGGCGATATATAATGCAACCCGCGAACTGACTGAGCTGTTTGCGAAGGAAGGAATCAAAGTTGAATTCCTGCAGGGGCGCGGTCGCGGCACAGATCGCGGCGGTACAATTGATCCATCACTGCAGTTTGATTTGCTGCCGCCCGAAGCGACCTGTTTCGGCCGCTATGACGTGACAATTCAGTCCGATTTGCCGATGGATATGGCAACGTCCCCTGCCTATGGCAAAGATTATCTGGGTAAAATATTACTTGGAAATCTGAAATCCTATGTGCGCGGGAAAGAAACAAGGGAACGGCTGAGCGACCCTGCGCGCGTAGATGCGCGTGCGGAAGATGGTCGGGAGTCTGTGATTACTGCCATTGCCAACAAAGCGAGCGCTATTTACAATCAAATTGTAAGGCGCCCTGACGAGAAAAATATTCCTAAAGATGAGGATGCGCTGACGTTCCTTAACGGCATGCCGGATAATCCATTTCGTTCATCGCGCGCCACTGCACGCGGCGGGGCGGTGTTATTCAAAGAATTCGACAAAGTTCGCGCGATTCCTAAAGAATATCTGGCTAATACCGCGGATCTGCCGTTCCACAATGTCGGGCTTGGAACGGCGCTTTCTGAAAACAGTGAAAATATCAGAATGCTGAAGAATCATCCTTTCTTCCGCAGTATTTTGAAGACGGTTGATACGGGGATGATGCATTTTGATCCTGAAATTGCCGAACGTTATGGGGAGCTGACCGGAGCGAAAGGCTTTGTAAAAAATGTGACGACTGACTTAGAGCAGTTGCGAACCTTTGCAAAAACGCCCTCCATGGAAAACCTCATGCCGGCGGTGCATCAATCGCAGCGCAAAATTGCGCTTAATGATCCGGCGCCGTCGTCCAGTGGGTTAGACGAGTTGTCTCATGCGCTTATCTTAAGCTCGGTCAAAGCAGGCAAAGCTGCTAAACCAGACATCCAGCAGCATGATCAAAAAGCCTGGGCCAAAACATTATATAACTTTATCTTCACCTCAGCGCAGGAAGTTGGGCATCGCTATTTATCGCGGGATGTTGGCCCTACATTTGTCGTTGCTGCATAAAGTCTGTATAAGCAGGCCATGTTGAAATTTGATGTTCATGCTAAAGATGGCGCAGCGCGGCGCGGCACGCTGCAAACGGCCCATGGCGCAGTACAAACCCCTGCTTTCATGCCGGTGGGTACGGCAGGTACCGTGAAAGCCATGACACCGGAGATGGTGAAAGATACAGGGGCGGAAATTATTCTTGGCAATACCTATCACCTGATGTTGCGGCCTGGTGCTGAACGCGTGGCGCGACTTGGCGGATTGCATAAATTCATGCACTGGGATCGGCCGATCCTCACCGATTCCGGCGGATTCCAGGTGATGTCACTTTCCGGTTTGCGCAAGATAACCGAGGAAGGAGTCACGTTTAAATCGCATCTCGATGGCAGTAGTCATGCGCTCACACCTGAGCGGGCAATGGAAATTCAGCATTTGCTGGACAGCAATATCACCATGGTGCTGGATGAATGCCCCCCGTTCCCTATAGAACGCAAGCCTGCGGAAATGTCGATGCAGCTTTCGATGCGCTGGGCAAAGCGCTGCAGGGAGGCGTTTGTAAAGCGGGATGGTTACGGGCTTTTCGGTATCGTGCAGGGAAGTGTATATCCTGAATTACGCAAGCAGTCGGCTGAAATGCTGCGGGAAATTGGCTTCGATGGCTATGCCATCGGCGGGCTGGCAGTAGGTGAGGGGCAGGCGCTGATGTTTGAAGTGCTGGATATGGTAATGCCCTCGATGCCGGCGGAGCGCCCAAGGTATCTGATGGGGGTGGGTACGCCGTCTGATCTGATTGGCGCAGTATTACGTGGAGTTGACATGTTTGACTGCGTGCTGCCGACGCGCTCCGGGCGCAATGCCAAGGCCTATACCCATCAAGGCGAGCTTAATCTTCGTAATGCCAGATTCGCGGAGGATACCAATCCGGTGGACCCGCAATGCCGTTGCTACACCTGCAAAAACTTCACTCGTGCCTATTTGCATCACCTGTTTAAAGCAGGTGAAATGTTGGCCGGAATGCTGCTGACTACTCATAATCTTGGCTTTTATCAGCAGCTGATGCAGGGATTGAGACAGGCAATAGATCAAGGAAAAACAATGGAATTCGCGAAAGATTTCCTCACCGGGCTCGAAAAGGATTGATTTCGCGCCGTATTTTCCTATGGTGCGCATCCTTAAGGACAGGTGGCCGAGTGGTTGAAGGCGCTAGTCTCGAAAACTAGTATAGGGGCAACTCTATCGAGGGTTCGAATCCCTCCCTGTCCGCCATTAGCCTGAAGGAGAAAGACATGACAGAGATACGCCGCATTGAAGCAGGTTCACGCATGAGTGACGCCGTGATTTATGGTGGGAGGCTCTATATGTCAGGTGTGGTTGCAGACAAAATGGCCGGGAAATCTGTTTATGAGCAGACCAAAGAAGTGTTGCAGCAAATAGACGATATTCTCGCTCAGGCTGGAACAGACAAGACCCGCATTCTCAAAGCCAATATCTGGCTGACCGACATCAAGACGTTTGACCAGATGAACAAAGCCTGGGATGCCTGGGCAGTAGCCGGTAAAACGCCGGCACGCGCCACGGTGGAATCCAAACTGGCGGGCGCTGGTTATGATGTCGAAATTATGGTGGAAGCTGCCGTTTAGGCGGAAGCCCTCGCTGTTATAATATCGCTGCACGACTGGGCGATGACTTTTTCCTCATCAGTTGGGATTACCTGAACCGTAAAGTCACCCAGGAAGTTTAAGCGCGCTATGATTTTCTCGCGCACCTGCACGCTGTGCTCTCCGATTCCGCCGGTGAAGATAAGCGCATTGAGGCCGCCGAGTGCCGGTAATAATCCTGCAATCTGTTTCGCAGCAAGATAGCAATATAGTTCAACCGCATTACTCGCTTCTTTGCTGTCGCTGGCAAGCAGTTCGCGCATATCGCCACTGATGCCCGAGACTCCCTTCAGGCCCGCATCATGATAAAGCAGGGCAGTGACAGCCTCGGCGTTCATTCCTTTTTCCTGTAGCAGGTATAGAATGGCGCCGGCATCCATCGCTCCGCAACGGGTGCTCATCATCAGCCCATCCAGCGTGGAGAACCCCATCGTACTGGCGATGCTTTTGCGGTTCACCAATGCACAGGCAGAAGACCCGCCGCCAAGATGGGCTACAATAGCATGGGTGTAATCTGGCATAATCCCGGCAATGTGCTGATAGGAAAGACCATGGAATCCATAACGTAACAGGCCTTCGTCATGGAAATGAGAAGGCAGCGGCAATCTGCGCTCAATCTCCGGCATACTGTGATGGAACGCCGTATCGAAGCAGCCTATGTGAAGCGCATGCGGGTAGAGCTTCCGCACTGCCTCAATTAAATGCAGGGCGGCGGGCTGGTGCAGGGGCGCCAGCGGAATCAAACGCTTTAAATTTTCTAATATTGTCTCATTCAGAATAACCGGGCGGCTATGTTCGCGCCCGCCATGCACTATGCGGTGGCCAATGGCTGCGATTTGGCCAAGACTACCCACCGAACAGAGCCATTCCATGCCTTCAGCCATGGAATGCGTAACCAGATGGCCCTTTCGCTCAAGGGTGCGGGCATCAAAAACCGCCAGCTTGGTATTGGTGGAGCCGGCATTGCAAGTGACAAGAATAGAGGTCATGCCACTTGCTTCCTGCGTGCAAACAGCAATGCTAAAGCGCAGGAGATAACACGGCTTTCGGCATCACCTGCGCGGCTGGTAAGAACGATAGGAACTTTCGCACCCAGCACCACACCCGCGCCTTGCGCGCCGGAAAAATATCGCAATTGTTTATAGAGCATGTTCCCGGATTCGATATCGGGCGTGACCAGTATATCTGCATTACCTGCTACTTCTGAATGAAGCCCCTTAATCTCTGCGGCTTCTCGCGACACCGCATTATCGAATGCAAGCGGGCCGTCGAGAATACCGCCGGTAATCTGACCGCGCTCGGCCATTTTGCATAAGGCGGTAGCATCAAGTGTCGAAGGCAGTTTCTCATTCACCGTTTCAACCGCAGAAAGAATCGCCACTTTCGGTATACCCAGATTCAGTGCCTGGAACAGGTCAATCGCATTCTGCACGATATCGCGTTTCTCCATCAGCGTCGGGTGGATATTTATTCCCGCATCGGTGATAAAAATTGGTTTTGGATAACGCGGAACATTCACCACAAATATATGGCTCATGCGCCTGCCGGTGCGCAGGCCAAGGGCTCTGTCGGTT
>WBZO01001728.1_pt2 | contig 21831 bp, 15 predicted proteins | sample 5204261 | NCBI WGS metagenome assembly WBZO01 (sample SAMN12412400, study PRJNA552823) | activated sludge metagenome | isolation source: activated sludge from anammox sidestream of wastewater treatment plant... | place: USA: North Carolina | collected 2017-09 | reverse complement strand
ATTGGTAATTGGAGATCTGTTTACTTGTCTCCGTGTTTATCTGTTTCCGCGCCTACGATGTGTTGATAATTGAAGCGGGATTGATCGAGCAGGAGTTTCAATTCGTCAAAGTTTTTGTTTCGCAAAGCCGATTCGATTTCATCCAACGAAGTTCGAAACGATTGAATTGACTTGAGAACATTGTCGCGGTTGGATTTCAGAATGCCCAGCATCATCGAAGAAGACGTCCCCGCAAGGCGGCTTGTAGAGCGAAAGCCGGGTCCGAGGAACAGGGCATATTCGCGAGGCGTGGATAGGGCGAGGGCGGAGGAAAGCAGAAAGGGGACATGGCTTGTGGCGGCGAAGACTTCATCATGCTCGTCGGCGCTCATTTCGATGGGACGGGCGCCGACGGCGGAGATTATCTCCCGCGCCGCGCGTTTTGCGTTTGGCGTCGTGCGTTCCAGCGCGGTTAAAACAAAAGGAGCGTCTTTATATAAATTCGAGTCGGCGTTTTCGATGCCGAGCGTTTCCTTTCCGCAGATGGGATGCCCGCCGATGGGGTCGAAGTTCTTCGGGAGGGCAGACATGGCTTTTACGATCTCGCGTTTGGTCGAGCCGAGGTCTAAAATGGTAATTGGTGATTGGTAATTGGTAATTGGAGACTCTGTGGCCGCGCTCAGGGCAGGTTGGTAATTGGTAACTTGTCCTAAGCGGAGCCGAAGGATTGATGGTTGTTGGAGGAAGTCGAGAATGGCTGGGACGGGAGCCGCCAGGATGAGCAGATCAAGTTCGGGGAGGAGGCTGGCAGGATCGCTTTCAGCGTAGTCCACGATCTGAAGGGACAGAGCCGCTTCGAGCGTGGGAGGATGCGAGTCGAATCCGATCAGGCGGGAACACTTTCCTTTGAGACTCAGCGCGAGCGAGGCGCCCATGAGTCCCAATCCAAAAATCCCGACGGTTGAATCTTGAAGCGAAAAGCCAGCCTCCATGATTCACCGCCCGGCTTCGAGCGGCGCGTGAACCGGCGCGATGCGTCTGCCCATCGTTTCGGCAATCGCTTTGACCTGCTTCACCATCGCGGCAAAGGCTTCGGGTTTAAGCGATTGCTTGCCGTCGGAAACGGCGCGGGCGGGGTCGGGGTGAACTTCGACGATCAGTCCGTCGGCTCCGGCGGCGATCCCGGCGCGCGCGATGGGGGGGACGTAATCCACATGTCCGGTGGCGTGCGAGGGGTCGAGGATGACGGGCAGGTGCGTCAGTTGTTTGAGAACGGGGATGGCGTTGATGTCGGTGGTGTTGCGCGTGGCGGTCTCGAAGGTGCGGATGCCGCGCTCGCACAGGATGACCTGTTTGTTGCCGCCCGCCAGAATGTATTCGGCGGACATCAGCAGTTCTTCGATGGTGGCGGAAAGCCCGCGTTTGAGCAGGACGGTTTTGCGCGTCTCGCCCAACATGCGCAGCAGGTTAAAGTTTTGCATGTTGCGCGCGCCGACCTGGAACACGTCCACGTATTTGAGCATGAGTTCCAGTTGAACCTGCGACATGATCTCGACCACGATGGGCATTCCGGTCAGTTCGCGCGCCTCGGCGAGATATTCGAGTCCCTCCTCGCCCAAGCCCTGGAAGGAGTATGGGGATGTGCGCGGTTTGAAGACTCCGCCGCGAAGCGCGTTCGCGCCCGCCTCTCTCGCCGCCTGGGCTGTTTCCAAAATCTGCGAGCGACTCTCCACCGAACACGGTCCCGCGATGATGACGATGTCGTCGCCGCCGACGTTGAATCCGTCTATGGGGAAGACAGAGTTTTCGGGATGCGCCTGGCGCGAGCCGAGTTTGAAGGGTTGGGAGATGCGTTTCACGGTTTCGACTCCATCGAGAATTTCAAACGGGTCCAAAGCGGGGACATGGAACTCGCCGACTGCGGCGACGATGGCGGTTTCCACGCCGTAGGTGAGGTGCGGAGTCAGTCCGTGCGCCTTGACGGCGGCGACCACTCCTTCGAGCTGTTCGGGGGTATAACCGGGTTTCATTACGACAATCATGGGGGTCTCCTGGGGGGGAAGGATGAAGGATGAAAAGAGAAAAGAGGAAGCGAGGTTATTGCGCGGTTGCCAGGTCGGGGCGCAGTTTCACCGCGTCGCGCAGATAGACGTGGACGATTTTGTCCTGCGGCAAATCCGTGTTCCAATGAATGAGGACGCGAATGGCGCGCGGAAGGCTGTTTGGCACGGGGATTTCCCTCGCGCACACCATCGGGACGAGACTCCAGCCCATTTGGCGCGCGGCTTCGGCGGGGAAGGCGGAAGCGAGATCGTCGCTCACGGTAAAGAGGGCGCTGGCGATGTCCTCCGTCCGCAGGGCTGGGTTGGCGGCGAGAATCGCACTCAGCAATTCACGCGCGGCTTCGAGGATCGAATCGCGCTCGTCGGCTGGGGCTGTGGTCGCGCCGCGGATTCCGCGTGTGGTCATGGTTTGTCTCCTTGTGTATAACGAGATGTTCGACGCGTATCTGAGCGCCGCTTTGTACACGGATTTCACGGACAACACGGATTTTTTCGTTATTTTTGAGAGATTCCGTGTAATACGCCGATGGCGGGAAAACAAAAAGAGCGAGACCGTGTGGTCTCGCTCTTCGCATACAGGGAAATGATCTGTACTTAAGCGCCGCCACCGGCAACCGGATTCCGGAAACCGTAATAAAAGTAAAACGCAAACCAGCGGGCGGTCTTAAGCATGTTGGGCGCTATTCTATGCCGGTCATGCGGATGCGTCAAGGGCGCCCAATCTTCATCCTTCTCAGCGTCCGTCGTTCATATCCAAACCTGATAAGATTGAAGCGCTGTGCCGCAAACCCATCTCCCTTCAAAATATATTACGGCGGTTTGCATCGTCTTGAGCGCCGTTCTCGCTCTCCTGCGTTTCGATTCGCTCCAGATCGGAACCTCCTACGACGACGCGCATTACATCATCCTCGCCGAAAGCCTCGCCGGCGGGCAGGGATACCAACTCATTAACTTCCCGCGCCCGCAGATCGAGCGGAACTTCCCGCCGGGCTGGCCCCTGCTCCTCGCGCCGTTCACGCTCGCCTTCCCAAAGAACTACGACGCGCTCAAGATCGTATCGCTCATCCTGTGGCTGGCTTCAATTCCCCTCGTCCATAAATTCTCCTCCAAACGGATCGCTTCTCCCCATCTCGAAATTCTGACCGCCCTGGTTGCGCTCAACCCCCTCATGATCGGCTCTTCGGTCACGGTCATGTCCGAGTCGGCATACCTGTTTTTCACGCTCCTCGCCCTGACGCTATTCGACAAATCGGAGGAGGGAAACGCCGGCTGGTTGATATGCGCCGCAGTTCTCGCCTTTTATTCCCAGCAAATCCGCGCGATTGGGATTGCGCTGACCCTCTCGCTGTCCGTCGTCCTGTTGCTCTCGCGCCGCTTTCGGGACTTTGGAGTTGTCGCCGTTATTCTGGTTATCGGATTCGCCTTCCAGGCCTGGTTCAACCTCGGCAACGGCGGGAGTCTCTTCTCGTCCGGATATGAAGCGCAGGCGCTAAGCGGATCGCTCGTCGAAAAAGCATACCGGTTCTGGTCGAACGCATCCGGCTATTTCAACGAAGTTCTCGCCGGGTCGTTGATCCCAGCCTTTAGCGCGCGGCTGGAAAATACAATCGGATTCGTTTTCCCCGCCTTCAACCTCGTCGTTCTCGCGCTCGTACTAACCGGCATGTTGACCTGGAAACCAAAACTCGAATGGGCGCAGCTCTACCTTGCCATTTATCTGGCTGGCGTCCTGACATTCTGGAATCCCCAGGTGGGAAGCGTCAAAGCCCGCTTCCTGATCCCGATCCTGCCCTTCCTCTACCTCCACTTCCTAAACGGGTTGAAATGGCTGACAAAGGGAAATTCGCGCATAGCGCTTGGGGTTTCCGCCGTCATTGCCATCATCCTCATCGCCCGCAACCTGCAAGACTGGCGCTCCCCCGTTCGCTTGCAGACGACCGACCTTTCGATTGGCGCGAGTTGGATCGCGGAAAACGCCCCGCCCGGCGCGATCGTCATGGTCAACGAACCCGTCCCGGCGTATGCGCACGTCAAACGCCTGACGATCAACTTTCCAAAGAACGACCGGGATTTGGAGAAATACATCGAAAACCAGGGGATTGACTACATCGTCATCGCGCCCCCGTTACAATCGCCGCGGAGTTCGAAACTGGACAAGAATGTCGCAGAGACTCTCGCGTTCCTCCGTTCATCGCCGAAAGAATACCGGATCGTGTTTGAGGACGAGAAAAACAACACGAGCGTATTCGAATATACGGGCGGCGCGAAATAAAACCGCCGCCTGTGCAAAGCCCCCTGTGAACGGCGGCGTGTCGCGCGGAAAGCCCAGAGCCGAAGATGGCGCTGGGAGCAACTTTGCGCTGTAATACCAATCTCTATCCCTTTCGCTGCTCCCGGGCTAACGCCTGCTTTTCACTTTCAGCGCTCCCATCTATAATTCCCTCCAATGGCATCCATCACCCTCTCCGCGCGGACGGAACGCCACCCCAACCTGCGCCCGCTCAGCATATTGCGCGACCTGCCGCCCGTCGCGGACCTGATCGAATCCTGCTTCTCATCCACCATGGACGGCGACGGCAAACGCTACGTCCAAGACATGCGCCGCGCCGGGAGCGATAACTCCTTCCTCAAATGGGCGAAGCACGCCGCAGATTCAACCTCCCTGCCGCTTACCGGTTATGTCTGGGAGGAGGATGGACGCATCGTCGGCAACGTCAGCCTCGTACCGTTCCGTCATAACAAACATCGCATTTATCTCATCGCCAATGTCGCCGTGCATTCCGATTACCGCCGGCGCGGCATCGCGCGCGCCCTTACCCTGCGCGCCGTCGAACATGCCCGCGAACGCAAGATCAACGACATCTGGCTCAACGTCCGCGCGGACAACGCCGTCGCCATTACCCTCTATCAAAACCTCGGATTTGTCGAACGCGCCCGGCGCACCAGCTGGCAAGCCGTCACCGATTCACGGCTGGAGCGGATAAAAACGGATATCGCCGTCACAAGCCGGGATGCGCGCTTTTGGCAGACCCAACTCGAGTGGCTCTCACGCCTCCACCCGGACGAGTTGAATTGGCACAGCAAGTGGAATTTTTCCACACTCAAACCGGGTTTCCTCAACTGGCTCTACCTGCTTCTCATTGACGCGAACGTCCGTCAGTGGGCGGCTGTGCGCGGAGAGTCCCTGCTCGCCACGCTCTCGTGGATTCCCACCGGGCGCGGCGAAAGCCTCTTCGCGGGAATCGGCCAGAGGTCCGACCCCGAGGCGTTGACCGTCCTGCTTCAACAAGCGCGGCGCGATCTCCATTCCCATCATTCCTCCATCAACATGGACTTCCCGGTCAGCCCCTTCGACGACGCCATTCGAGCCGCGGGCTTCAAAACCATCCGCACCTTGATCTGGATGCAGGCGGGCATGGCTCATGTGTAGAAAATAGACTTTATCAGAAATTATTTTGGACGCGGACAAGCGCGGAAAACGCGGATTTTTTACTCTTTTACCAGCGTAAATCCGCGTTCATCTGCGTCCGATAAGAGAACATTGACTTATTTCCGATAACGTCTAATGTGCAAAATCATCTTTGCGCAGCGGACGTTCTCTAACGCCGCATACAGCGTACACATGAGCCGCGGACATTTCGTAAGGGGGAGAAATCCCGGGGGGCGTTTGTAGACGGGGAAAGTCAGAAAAATGTAAGAATTTTTATATCCCTCTTGACTTTGGTTTTCTAAGTGGGTAAGATAGTTTTTAGCGCTCGAAAGCATTGAGCGCTAATTGTGTGAATATCCATAAAAAATCCTTACAGGAGGCATCAAATGGCAAAAAGCAACATCTCGTTCAAACCCCTCGGCAGCCGCGTGCTGGTCGAGCCGGTTGAACAGGAGGAAACCACCGCAAGCGGTATCATCCTCCCCGAAACGGCGAAGGAAAAACCCCAGCAGGGCAAGGTGCTGGCGGCCGGCCCTGGCGACCGCAACGAAGACGGCGACCGCGTCGCCATGGACGTGAAAGTCGGCGACACGATCCTGTTCGCCAAATATTCCGGCACCGAAGTGAAGATGGACGGCAAGAAATTGCTGATCATGCGCGAGAGCGACATCCTCGGAATTGTTGGATAATTTATGTCGCTGCGAGACGCGAAGCGGCGAAGCAGCCTCCCGGTAACAGGGGATTGCTTCGGGCTGGCGCCCTCGCAATGACAGATACTTATAAAAAGGAAGTGAAACTATGGCAGCAAAACAACTGGTATTTTCCGAAGAAGCCCGTCGCAAACTTCGTAACGGCATGAATGTCGTCGCCAACGCGGTCTCCGCCACCCTCGGCCCCAAGGGGCGCAACGTGGCTGTGGATCGCAAATTCGGCTCGCCCACCATCACCCACGACGGCGTATCCGTGGCCAAGGAGATCGAACTCGAAGACCCGTTCGAGAACATGGGCGCGCAACTCCTCAAGGAAGCCGCCTCCAAGACCAACGACATTGCGGGCGACGGCACCACCACCTCCACCGTGCTGGCTCACGCCATCGTCAACGAAGGTTTAAAGGCCCTCGAAGCCGGTTACAACCCGATGCTCCTCAAGCGCGGCATCGAACTCGCAACCGAGACCATCGTGGCTGAGTTGAAGAAGAACTCCACCAAGATTGACACAAAAGAAGAAATCGCCTCCGTTGCCACCAACTCCGCGGCGGACGAGGAAGTCGGTCAACTGATCGCCGACGTGATGGACAAAGTCGGCAAGGACGGCGTGATCACCGTCGAAGAATCCAAGACCATGCAGTTCGAGACCGAATTCGTCGAAGGCATGCAGTTCGACCGCGGCTACCTCTCGCCCTACTTCATCACCAGCGCCGAGAACATGGAAGCCCAGATCAGCGACGCCTACGTTCTGGTCTACGACAAGAAAATCTCCGCCGCGCAGGACATCGTGCCGTTGCTCGAGAAGCTCGTCCAACTTGGCAAGCGCGAACTGGTCATCATCGCCGAAGATGTGGACGGCGAAGCCCTCGCCACGCTCATCCTCAACAAAATTCGCGGCATGTTAAACGTGCTGGCCATCAAAGCCCCCGGCTTTGGCGACCGCCGCAAAGCCATGTTGCAGGACATCGCCATTCTGACCGGCGGCGAAGTGATCTCCGAAGAAATGGGACGCAAACTCGAATCGGTCACCGTTCAGGAATTGGGACGCGCCGAGAAGGTTGTCTCGGACAAGGAAAACACCACCATCATCGGCGGCAAGGGCAAGAAGTCCGGCATCGAAGCCCGCATCAAGGAAATCCGCATCGAAATTGACAAGTCCACCAGCGACTACGACAAGGAAAAACTTCAGGAGCGCCTCGCCAAACTGAGCGGCGGCGTGGCCATCATCCGCGTGGGCGCGGCGACCGAGACCGAAATGAAGGAAAAGAAACACCGCGTCGAAGACGCCCTCTCCGCCGCGCGCGCCGCAGTCGAGGAAGGCATCGTCCCCGGCGGCGAAATTTCGCTCATCAACGCCTCCGCCAAACTGGACAAACTTGCCAAAGCCCAGGAAGATGAAACCGAAGAGGTGAAAGTCGGCGTAAACATCATCAAGAAGGCGCTCGAAGCCCCCATCCGCAAACTGGCCGCCAACGCCGGACAGGACGGCTCCGTCATCATTGACACCGTGCGCCGCACCGCCGCCGAGAAGAAGAACAACAACATCGGCTACAACGTCCTCACCGACGAATATGTGGATATGATCAAAGCCGGCGTGATTGACCCGGTCAAGGTTGTGCGCGGCGCGCTCGAAAACGCCGCCTCCATCGCCGCGATGATCCTGACCACCGACGTGCTCATCACCGACATGCCGGAGAAGGAAAAGGCTCCCGCCATGCCTCCTGGCGGCATGGGCGGCATGGACTACTAAACCTTCGGCTTCGCTCAGGATTGCCGCACAATTTTGTAGAGACACGGCCTCTGCCGTGTCTCTACGTTTTTAATATATAATTTCAGGGATGATTTTCAAGCGAATAGTTTTTACTCTGCTCCTGACGACGGGGATTACCGCCTGCGCTTCCTTCGGGGCCCGAAACACGCCCACTCCCACCGAACCGACTCCAACGCCCGCGCCGCCGACTCCCACTCCCCCGCCTTCGGCGGCTGTCGTCAACGGCGAATACATCACAATCGCCGCGTTTGAAGCGGAACTGGCGCGCTACAAAGCCGCCCAAGCCGCGCTGGGACTCTCCTTCAGCGACGAGGACGCAAGCAGAATCGTTTTGGAAGACCTGATCGCGCAGACGTTGCTGAGTCAAGCCGCGAGGGAGAAAAACTTCGCGGCGACCGAATCAGACCTCCAGTCCCGGATGGATGCGCTGACGAATCAACTCGGAGGGGCTGAGGCGCTGAATCAATGGATGTCCGCTCACGGCTACGACGAAGCCTCCTTCCGAATCGCGTTGAAGCGCTCGGTCGAGGCGGCATGGATGCGTGACAATATCGTCGCAGAAGTCCCGGTTACGATGGAGCAAATTCACCTGCGCCAGATTTTGACCTATAATGAGGCTGACGCGCAGGCGGCATTGCAGGAACTGAACGCGGGCGCCGATTTCGACGAGCTGGCGTCGCAGTATGACCCGGTCACGAACGGAGAACTCGGCTGGACGCCCAAAGGCTATCTCCTGGACGCGAAAGCGGACGAGGCGATCTTCGCTTTGGAGGCGGGCGAGGTGAGCGGAATCGTCGCCACCGAAGCCGGATTCCATATTTTCAAAGCGTTCGAACGCGCCGAACACGCGCTCTCGCCCGACGCCCTGCTTGCCATGCAGGAACTTGCCCTGGAGAATTGGATCGCAAAACAACGCGAAAAAAGCGAGATTGTCATCGCGCCGTAATATCGCAGGGACGGCCCGCCTAAATCATAAACGGCATTAATGCGCATGAAAGGGCCGCCCTGCGACGAACATGATAATTTTCCGGTAAAGGGCCGCCCTTTGTTGCAATATAAGATTGGACAGGAACCCGGACGGGCCCCCTACGGTATGATATGAAATGACGAGCAAGTCAATAATAAAGGCGATTCTGGAGCGACCTCATGAAAAGAAGCAAATACGATTACGACGATACTCCGTCCGAGCCCGTGCGCGCGCCGGCGCAGGTTGACTTGTGGGATATGCTGAGCATCCTGACGCTGTTGTTGACGTTGTGCATCGGCGGATATTTTCTGGCGGTTTTTTCCAACCCGAACGCCAAATATAATCTGTTGAATCCCGCGCTGAACGACCCGCCCACGGCGACCATCACGCAAATTCAGCCGCCCGCCACATGGACGCCCACGCTGCCCGGTCCGACCGAAACCGCCACCGTGACCCTGTTTCCGACGTTCACGCTCCCCGCTTCGCCCACGCAGGTTTCGTTGATTACGCCATCTGTAACGCCCACGCCGACCCGCACGCCCAAGGCGCCGTTCTCCACCACCGTCACTTACATTGACAGCGCCATCATCCACCCCGAGGCGGGATGCAACTGGCAGGGCATCGCCGGGACGATCCTCGACGCCAGCAACGCCGATATGCTTGGCATTGCCGTGCGCGTGACGGGTTTCTACAACGGCAGGACGAAGAACGAGCTGACTGTGAGCGGCACCGCGCCCGCTTATGGAAAGTCGGGATTCGAGTTTTTCCTCGGCGCAACGCCGATCGCCTCGAACGGTTTGCTCTCCATTCAAATTCTCGACCAGGCCGGGCTTCCGCTTTCGGACAACATCCCGATCAACACCTACGGCGACTGCGCCAAGACCCTCGCGTTGGTGAAGTTCAAGAAGAATCAATAACTCATGTTACGCACTTTTGCCATCCTCACGAACCGTCCGCGAATAAAGTCACGAATTCGCGAATGTTGGCGCGCCTATTCGTTTATTCGTGAACATTCGTGGACGGTCGCCGACTCATCGGCAGGCGCATTTCCTAACCCGATGCCATCTTGCGTAAGGTGAGTCAATAAAATTTTGGCTCATATGTATAGTCTGCGCGCCAAAGCGACAGTCGCCTCGCAGGCGTCACTTGCGCAACTTTTACACAAGCGCTAAAAAAATCCGCCGAAGAAAACGGCGGATTTTTTTATTCTTTACCGTGTAAACAAGAGACTATCCGGCCGCCCCTGCTTCCGGCGGCGGAACGTCTCCGTAATCCAGCACTTGTCTCATCTGGGTCGCGCCCTCGGGCGGGCCGACGATCTTTTTGTCTTCCATCGTATCCATCAGGCGCGAGGCGCGGGTGTAGCCGATTCGCAGGCGGCGCTGGAGCATGGAGACCGAGCCTTTGCCTTCCTTGCGTACGATGGCGACGGCTTCCTCGAACAACGGGTCGCCGGTGATTTTGGGGGTCTCCTCCTCCCACAGTGGAGCCTGTTTGAGCGGCGCATTTTCGGGGATGGTTTCGTGCGGCATCCCGGCGGCCGCGGCATATGGGCTGGTGTTCCCAGCCTGGTCGCGCCAGAAATCCACCAGTTTGTGAATCTCGCTGTCTGAAACAAACACGCCCTGCAAACGGACCGGCGCGGGCGCGTCGGGCGCCTGATAGAGCATGTCGCCGCGCCCGAGCAATCTCTCCGCGCCGGGTTGATCCAGGATGACGCGGCTGTCGGTGTTGGAGGCCACGGCAAAGGCGATGCGCGCCGGGAAGTTGGCTTTGATCAGACCCGTGACCACATCCACCGAAGGGCGCTGGGTGGCGAGGATCATGTGAATGCCGGTGGCGCGCGCCAGTTGAGCCAGGCGGGTGATCGTGCGTTCGGTTTCGTCAGGGGCAATCATCATCAGGTCGGCGAGTTCGTCAATCACAATCACCAGGAACGGAAGTTTTTTCTGTCCCTGCAATTTCATCTTGGCGTTATAGTCGGCGATGTTGCGCGAACCGACCTGCGCGAACATGTGATAGCGCTTATCCATCTCGCGCGTGATCCATTGCAGCGCGCCGATGACCCGTTCCATTTCGACGACGACGGGACCGAGCAGGTGCGGCACGCCGTTGTAGCCGGTCAGTTCGACGCGCTTGGGGTCAACCAGAACCAGCCGCAGGTCGTCGGGCGTGTTGTAGAGCAACATGCAGGTCAGGATGGCGTTGACGCACACCGATTTGCCGGAGCCGGTCGTGCCGGCGATGAGCATGTGCGGCATACTCTCGATGCTGGCAATCGCAGGCAGTCCCGCCACGTCGCGCCCGAGCGCAAAGCCCAGCGGTTTTTTATAATTCTTGAAAATCTCGCCTTCCAAAATGTCGCGCAACGCCACGCGCGTCATCTCTTCGTTCGGCACTTCGATGCCGACGTAACTATGCCCGGGAACCGGCGCCTGGATGCGGATGCGTTGGGCGGCCAATGCCAATGCGAGATCGTCCGCCAGGGATGCAATTTTACTGACGCGGACTCTCGTCCGCACGCCGCCTCGGGACTCAAGAAAAAGCGGTTCGACCCCAAATTGCGTGATCGTCGGCCCGCGGCTGATTTCCACCACCTGCGCTGGCGCGCCAAACGAGGCGAGCGTGTCTTCGATGAGACGCGCGCGTTGTTGGATAAATTCGTCGTTGGCGGAGGTTTCGATGCCTGCGTCGAGGATGTCCGTCAGGTCGGGCAGTTTCCATTCGATGACGCGCTGTCCGCTGCGGGTTTGAACCGGCTGGGCGGGGACGGGCACCGTCGTCACAGCCGGCATGGCGGAGGAATCTATCGGCGTGAGTCCGTTTTGGGATGTTGAATCAGGCGCGGGCGGAGTCGGAGGCGCGAGCGGTCGGTTGAGAATCTCCCGAATCTTGGTCGTCAATGGTTTGAGCCAGAAGAATAATTCGACGACGGGCTTGTCCAATGTGACGGCGATGCCGACGATGAGCCAGGCGATCAGGGCGATGACCAAGCCGCCGTTTCCAAAGCCCGTATGAAGCAGGCGTTGAAAGAGGCCGCCCAATGCGCCGCCGCCCTGCCCGTTGAGCGCGACCGCTTCGGCGTTTTCCGCGTCGGCGACGAGGGAATGAAGAGTCGTTAGAAGCCAGAGGAAGAGGATGACGCTGCCGACGGCGCGTTCGATTGTGAGCGGCGGGACGCGCTCGATCTTGCGCAGCACGAGCCACAAGCCAAAGATAAGCAAGCCGATTGGAAGGACGTACACGCCCCAGCCGAAAAGTTGCGCGAGGCGCAGAATTACGCCGCCGACGATGAGGGAGCGATTGGCGGAGATCAAACCCAACAGGATGATGAAACCGGTGAAGGCGAGGACGATTCCGACCACGTCCAGTTTGCGTTCGGGGGAAAGGCTTTGCCACCATGATGGTTCGCGCTGGGGCGGCGGCGGGACTTTATGCCTGTCTCCCTTTGCAGGCGCGGACATGCCGCCCTTTTTGCCTGACAGGGTTTTGCCCGCGGGCTTGCCGCTTTTCTTTTGCGCGCCGAAGGGTTTGAGGAGGGGCATGGGGGGATTGGAGAATAGAGAATAGAGAGTAGAGAGTAGAGAATAGAGAATAGAGAATAGAGAATAGAGAGTAGAGAGTAGAGAGTAGGGGACTAATCTCCAGTCATCTAATCTCTAATTATCTTGTCTTGTTATCTTGCCTTGAGTCATTATAGCACAAATGGTCTGTTTATCTTTTGATGGGAGCGGCTAACAGGATGCGCTAATGTTTTTCGCCGCGGAGAACGCAGAGTCCACAGAGTATTCACGAGGGTTTTACCCTGAAGCGCCTGAAAAAGACCTGACACCTAATTTGGACAAAAATTAGATGTCAGGTCTGCGACAAGCCTTTTTTCATATCAGCGCGCGGAGATTTTTTCTTCCGTTTTCTCTGCGGGCTCCGTGATCTCTGTGGTCATAAACGGGCAACCCGTGTGCATGCAAAACATGTCAGGTCACCTGCTCCCAGCGCCGTCCTCGGCGCGGGATTTCCCTCGTAAACCGCCGCCGCCCACAGGGGGCTTCGCACAGGACGGCGGCTTGAGCGGAAGCGCTGACAACCTTTGCTTGCACACGGCAACCCCGCCAAATATCAGAGAGCCGGAAAGATAAGGTAAAATTGCACGGCTTGACTTCAAACGAACGGTTCGCGGGGTTTGCAATCTCCGCATGACGACAGGATTCCATTTTGTTCGAAATTCTATTTCTCGGCACATCGGCATCGGCGCCGTCGGCGCATCGCGGGCTTTCCTCCCAGATCGTCTCTCATAACGAATACCGCTTTTTGGTGGACTGCGGCGAAGGCACGCAGAGACAGATCCTGCAATCGGGCAAGGGCTTCAAACGCCTGACGCGCGCGCTCATTACGCACGGACATCTCGATCACATCCTCGGTTTGGGCGGATTATTGTCCACGTTCATGCGCTGGGAGGCAATTGAAGAATTCGAGATCTACGCCAGCCGCGGCACGCTCGAACGGATTCGCGCGCTTCTGTTCGATGTCGTTTTGCGCGGAAAGAAAACGCCGATGCCGCTTCGTCTGGTGGAGATAAAACCCGGCGTCGTCTTCGAGGCGCAGGATTTCACGGTGACGGCTTTTCCGGTCGCGCATCGCGGCGCGGATAGTCTGGGGTTCGTCTTCGAGGAGAAGTCGCGGCGCCCCTTCCTTGCCGAAAAAGCGGACGCGCTGGGCGTGCCGTTCGGTCCCGAGCGCAAGGCTTTGGTCAACGGTGAATCCATTACCCTGTCGGACGGAAAACGGATCGCGCCGGAGGATGTGCTGGGCGATTGGGAAAAGGGGAGCAAGCTCGTCGTGGTGGGCGATACAGGGCGGATTGATAACCTGGTCGAAGTCTGCAAGGATGCGGACCTGCTCGTGATCGAATCCACATATTTGGATGAAGAGGCGGAGATGGCGGGGCAGTTCTCGCATCTGACCGCGAAGATGGGCGCGGAACTCGCCCAAAAAGCCGGGGTTAAGAAACTGGTTTTGACCCATCTCTCGCGCCGCTATCGCGGGAAGGACGTCCTCGCCGAGGCGCAAACGGTTTTTCAGAACACGGTCGTGGCGCGCGATTTCGATACTTTTACGATAAAGAAGGAGTAACGCAAATTTTAATTTGCGATGCGATAAGGCATGACGGATAAATTTACTGTTGGAGTATTAACCTCGGGCGGCGACGCGCCGGGCATGAACGCGGCCATCCGCGCGGTGGCGCGCGCGGCGCAGGCGAACAATATGAACGTGCTGGGCGTCGCGCACGGGTTCGAGGGGTTGATCAACGGCGAGTTCAAACAAATGGGCGCGCGCGACGTGGGCGGCATTTTACAACGCGGCGGAACCGTGCTGTGGACCAGCCGCAGCAAACGCTTTCAGGAACCGGGCGGACAGCGCGAGGCGATCCGCAAAATGAACGAAGCCGGCATGGACGCTTTGATCGTCATCGGCGGCGAAGGCTCGATGAACGGGGCGCTCGCGCTCTCGAAACAAGGCATAAAGACGATCGGCATCCCCGCCAGCATAGACAACGACATCTACGGCACGAACATCGCCATCGGCACGGACACCGCCATGAACACCATCATGGACGCGGTGGACAAACTGCGCGACACGGCCTCGTCGCATCAACGCGCCTTTCTGATCGAAACGATGGGGCGCAACAGCGGCTATCTGGCCGTCATGGCGGGCGTCATCTGCGGCGCGGAGATCGTCCTGATCCCCGAAACGCCGGTCGTCCGCGAAGAGGTCGCCGCCACCGTGGAAGACGCCTACAAACGCGGCAAGACGCACGCCATCATCATCAACGCCGAAGGGTCGGACATCAGCACGCCGGACCTGGCGCAGATGATTGACGAGATGGATCTGGGATTCAAAACGCGCATGACCATCCTCGGTCACATTCAGCGCGGCGGTTCGCCGACGGCGTATGACCGCCTGCTCGCCTCGCGCATGGGAGTCAGGGCGGTGGAGGCGTTGGCGGAGGGAACCCACAGCGTGATGACCGGACTCAAAGGCAAGGGCGTGGATTTTGTGTCCTTGGAGGAAGTGGTCGGCAACAAACGCCAGGTGAGCATGGAGTACTATCACATGGTGAAAACGCTGGCGAGATAGGGTGAGACTTGCCCTGAGCCGATGCGCCGGGTTTATCGAAGCGAAGGGCGGTGGGCGGTGGGTGGTAATTGGAGATTAGTAATTGGAGATTGAAACGGCGGATGATGAAATTATCATCCGCCGTTTATGTTTTGTGGGGCGGTTAGTTGTCTGATATGAGCGGAAGGAAGTTTTCGACCACACCCGGGTCGAAGTGCCTGCCCGACTCGGCGCGGATGTATGCGAGAGCGTCCTCTTTCGACCAGGCGGCGCGATAGGAACGGTCGCTGGTCAGGGCGTCCCACACATCCACCACGGCGAAGATGCGCGCCGCAAGCGGAATCTGCTCCCCTTTCAATCCTTCGGGGTAGCCGGAGCCGTCCCACTTCTCGTGATGATGGAGCGGGATATCCAAAGCCTGCCTCAGATAGGCGATGGGGGTCAGCATCTGGCGGGCATGGTTTGTGTGCTGGCGCATGACGTCCCATTCAGCCGGCGTGAGCGCGTCGGGTTTGTGAAGGATGCTGTCGGGGATGCCCATCTTGCCGATGTCGTGCAGGAGCGCGCCGCGGCGAATGTGCAGAATGTCCGCGTCGGGAACGCCCATTTGGCGCGCCAGTCTCACGGTCAGGTCGGTGACGCGCCGGGTATGCCCTTCCGTTTCGCGGTCGCGCAAATCCAACGCGCGCGACCAGCCTTCGATGGTGGCGTCGTAGGCGAGGGTCAGTTCGAAATTGGAGCGTTGCAAATTCTCGAAGAGCTGCGCGTTTTCGATGGCAAGCGCAGCCTGGTCGGCGATCAAAGCCAGGAAGTCGAACCAGTCCGGGTCGGGGGTGAGAGGCGAGCGCTGGAAAATCTCGAGGATGCCCACCACCTGTCCCTTTGCGATCAACGGCGAACCGACATAAGCGGCGAAGTTTTCCCCGATGCGAATCAAGCTATCCAACAACTGCGTGTTGTCCGTTTTGGAAAGGTCCGGGATGTGAACCGTCCTGCGCTCAAGGATGGCGCGCCCGGCGTAGCCCTGACCCGCGCCCAGTTTGGTGTGCTGGGCGGCTTTGGAATTGAATCCGCGCCCGGCGGTGAAATCGAGGGTATGGCTGATCTTGTTGAAGAGTAGGACGCAGGCGGCGTCGGCTTGGAGCTGGGCGGAGACCTCGCGCAGGATCACGTCGAGGGTTGCGCGCAGGTCGGCGTTGGAAGTGACGGCGCTCTCGACGATGTGCAGGGCGTTCAATTGATTCAACTGGGTCTGGATGCGCTCTTCGCTCCGCTTGCGCGATGTAATATCTTCGACAATGCCTTCATAGTAAAGGACGTTCCCATCGGCGTCCCGCGCTAATCGCGTGTTTTCCGAAACCCAGATGAACGCGCCGTCCCTGCGCCGCATTTGATATTCGAATCCCGACAGGCTTCCCTGTTCCTCCAATTGGCGTATAAAGTCGGCCCGCTGGGAGGGATCGCGATAGACCTGGGAGGCAATATCTGTTATGGAGGCGATCATATCCTGCGGCGAGTCATAACCGAGCATGTGGGCGAATGCCGGGTTGACGGTCTGGAAGCGCCCGCCGGGAGCGCTTTGGTAGATGCCTTCGATAGCGTTCTCGAATATGCTCCGGTATTTTTCCTCGCTGGCGCGCGCGGCGTCTTCGGCTTGTTTGCGTTCGGTCACGTCGCGGGTCAAACTCAGCAGGGCGGATACGTTCCCCAGGTCGTCGTACAAGGGAACCGCGCGCGTATCCATCCAGCGCCGCGCGCCCTTCAAACCCGTGATCTGGAATTGCAGGTTGCCCTGTTCGCCGCGCAAAACCCTCTCGGTCAATTCGATGAACGCCTGCCTGTCCTCAGCGGCGACGATGGGATAGATTGATTTACCAATAACTGAATCAAGGTCGTCCGCTTCGATCATGGCGAGCCCGGCGGGATTCATGTATTGTAATATCCCACCCGGACCCACGATCTTGACACATTCCGGTTCGTTCTCGACGATGGATTTTGTGAACGCCTCGCTCTGCCTCAGCGCCTCCTCTGTCCGTTTGCGTTCGGTGACGTCAATCAATGTCCCCTGCACAATGGGCGCCCCGTCGTTTTGTGGGGGAATGATGAGAGCAGTATCGCGAATCCAGATGGTGGAGCCGTCTTTGGTAAAGATGCGGTATTCGGCGTCGAACGGTTCGCCGCGCGCCCAGGCTTGTTCCTCCAACGCCTGCTGACGGTCGCGGTCTTCAGGGTGAATCTGCCTGAACCACAATCCTGGGTCTGCCAGCCACTCTTCGGGCGTGAAACCGAGCAGGGATTCGATCTGCGGGCTGACGTAGAACCATCTTCCGTTCGCGCCCAATTCCGAAGTGTACACCGTCACAGGCAGGCGTTCCACCAGGTTGCGGTATTTGGCTTCCGCTTCGCGCAGCGCCTCCTCCGCCTGTTTGCGTTCGGTGATGTCGAGCATGAATCCCTGCCACAATTGCGGCTCGTTCTTCGAATCGCGCAACAAAACAGCCTGGTCGCGGACCCAGATCACGGAACCGTCGCGCGCGATCATGCGGTAATCCGCCGAATAGTCCTCGCCGTTCCGCGTCATGCGCCTCACCTTCGCCATCACCCGGGAGCGGTCGTCGGGATGCAAGGCTTTGCTCCAAAACTGCGGGTCTGCCAGCCATTCTTCGCGGGTGTAGCCGAGGAAAGATTCGATCTGCGGGCTGACATATACTGTGTAGGTCGCGTCGTTCGCGGGGTTGATATACACCACCAGCGGAAGCTGTTCGACCAGAGTGCGGTAACGTGTTTCCGCGACGCGAAGGTTCTCCTCCGCCTGCTTGCGTTCGGTGGCGTCGTCCAAAACAACCTGCACCAGCGACGTGGAGTCGTCCTCGCCCATGATCGGCATAAAACGCGCCAGCGCATGAATGGATTTGCCCCACTTGGTGGTGTACTGGTATTCGCCGTCCACGAGCGCGCCCTGGCGGGCGCATTTTTCGAAATCGGCGGCGATGCCGGCTTCGATCAGCGGCGGGAAGGAAAGCATGTTGATCGCGCGCGTCGCTTCGGCGGAGGAAGAGCCGAGGATGCTCAACGCGGTCGGGTTGACCTCGAGAATCGTTCCGTCCGATTCCACCAGAAGGATTCCGAGAGGCGCGTTATCGAACAACAGGCGGTAACGCGATTCGCTGTCCCTCAATGCTTTTTCCGCCTGTTTGCGCTCGGTGATGTCGCGCAGGATGCCCTCGTGATAGAGGACGTTTCCCTGTCCGTCGTGGATGTAACGTCCATGATCCTCGACCCAGATTTCAGAGCCGTCCCTGCGCTTCATGCGGAACTCGTCCACCTTTTCCTGCCCGGTATCGAGAAACAGGCTTACGCGTTCCTCCGGCGCGAAATACATATCCTTTTTGATATCCAGCGCCAGCATTTCCTCCGGCGAATCGTAGCCGAACATCCTGACCATGGCGGGGTTCACGTCCACGAATTTGCCGTCGTGCGTGCTGCGGTACACGCCGTCCAACATGCCCGTGAAGAGCGTGCGGTAGCGTTCTTCGCTTGCGCGAATCCCCTGGATCAGATGATTTTGCGTGAGGGCAATCGCCACCTGGTTGGCGACTTCGCGGCCCAGGTTCACCTTTTCCTCGTCAAAGAAGCCGGGAATTTCGGAGGACATGTTGAACGTCCCGATCAAACCGCCCTGTGAAATAAGAGGCAGGACGCAGACCGAGCGCGCGCCTTCCTTGACGGCGGCTTGGAACAGGGGCTGCGGGTTGGGAAGCGCGGTCAAGTCGTCAATCAGAACCGGCTGCTCCCTGGAAAGGGTTTCGTTTATATCCTGGAACAACGCCATCGGCACGCGCGATCCCTTGGGCAACGCTATTTTTCCGGTTTGTCGCACGTCGAAGATCAACCCCTCTTTTGTTTCCCAATCAATCAGCGCCAGCGAGGCGCGCTGACATTCGATCAATTCGCGGATGTGACCCAACGCCGCGCCGACGATGCTCTCCACCGAATCCGCCGCGAGGATGGCGGAATCGATTTCGCGCAGGGTCTTCAGGCGCAGGTTCTGGCGCCGCAGGTTTTCCTCCGCCTGTTTGCGCCCGGTGATGTCGCGCAGAATGACGGTTAAATACTTTTGCCCCTCAACCTCCACCTGCGAGATGGACGCGTCCAACGGAAATTCCTCGCCGTTCTTCCTTAAGCCTGTGATCTCGGCGGACCCGGTCATGGCGCGGCTGGTGATTCCAGTCCTGGCAAAACGATCCACGTGCAAGGCGTGCGCGGAACGATACCGCTCCGGCAGGAGGATGGCGTGCGGCTGCCCCAGCATCTCTTCCGCTTTATAGCCGAACATTTTTTCAGCGGCGGGGTTGAAGAGTGTGATCGTTTGCTCGCTGTTTATGCTGATCACGGCATCCATGACCGAATTGATAAGATCAATCAGGCGGCGGCGACTCAAACGCGCCTCCTCCTCCGCCTGTTTGCGTTCGGTGATGTCGCGCGAAACGATTAACGCCCTGTCCGCCGCGCCGCCTTCCCCCATAATCGGCGAGATCCAGGCGCCGAGCCATACCGAATTTTCTCCAAACCGAACAGGCGCCTCCACGTAGAGCGGTTCGGCGGCATTCAGCGCCTTGCGTATATTCTCCAACTCGCGGGCGGCAATTTGGGGCGGAAAGTATTCTGAGATGGTTTTGCCGATCAGGTCGGGAGGAGTCAGGCCGAATTGCCGCGCGGCAAATATGTTGACGTAAAGGATTTTTCCTTCGGCGGATACCAGCGAGATCATGTCGCGGGAAACTTCGGTGAGTATGCGATAGAGCGCTTCGCTCTCGCGCAACGCCTCCTCCGCCTGACGGGCGACATTCCCCTCCGAGCCGGGAGGCGTCTGCCCGGATGCGCGGGCAGACGCTTGCATAAGCCTAAGTTCCCGTTCCTTCAACTTCAGGGCTTCGCGCAAGCGAACATTTTCCGCCTCGAGCAATTCATGGGCGGATTGCTCTTCGGCGCGACGTCCGGCTTTGGGCTTCGCGCTTTTCCCCGATTCATCGGCGCGCTTTTTTTTCTTCCTCCGCTTATTTTCAACGACCTCAGCCTGTGATTTTGTTTTCATGACGGCTGCTCCTGTAAAATCCTCGTCTCATACCGGGGATAAAAGCAGTATAGCATGACGGCTGTTTCAAACAGGGTTACAATCTGATTAAATTATTTCAAGGAGCATTCCCCAATGACCATTACCCTGAACGGATCGTCCCTTACGATTGAAAAAATCGTCGCAATCGCGCGCGATAACGAAAAAGTGACGCTCGCCCCCGAAGCGTTGGAGCGCGTTAAAACCTGCCGCGTCATGCTGGAGGAGAAACTCGCCGCAAAGGAGATCATGTACGGCACAAACACCGGCATTGGCGAGTTTTCGGAAAAAATTCTCAACGACGACCAGGTGAAGGAATTTCAGAAGTATCTAATCTACAACCACGCGGCGGGAATCGGCGACCCCGCGCCCGTCGAACACGTCCGCGCGGCGCTGGCCGGACGCATCAACGTCCACGCGCATGGCAATTCCGGTTGCAGGCCCGAGATCACATTGACACTGGTGGAGATGCTGAATAAGGGCGTCACACCAGTTGTTTGTCAGAAGGGGTCGGTCGGCGCGAGCGGCGACCTCGCCCCCATGGCGCAAGCGGCGTTGCTGCTCATGGGCGAGGGAGAAGCCTTCTTCAACGGCGAGCGGCTCCCCGGCGCGGAGGCGATGAAACGGGCGGGGATTCCAATTCCGGGTCTTCAAGCAAGAGATGGACTCGCGGCGATCAATGGATCAAATTTATTGACCGCCATGTCCGCGCTGCATATTTACGACATGGAGCGCTGGCTCAGGCAGGCGGAGATCGCGGCCGCGATGACGATCGAAGCCCTGCTCGGCAATATGAAACCGTACAATACAAAACTGCATGAACTGCGCGGCTTCAAGGGCGCAGTCGTCTCGGCGCAGAATATCATGAAGGTCATCGCAGGTTCGGACCTGACGACCGGCAAAATGAAAACGAAAGTGCAGGACGCCTACTCAATGCGTTCGACTCCGCAAGTCATCGGCGCGGCGCGCGACGCGGTCGCGTATGCGCGGTCGCAGGTCGAGATCGAACTGAACGGCGTGTGCGACAACCCCATCTTCATCCCCGAAGATAAACTGACCCTGACCGGCGCAAACTTCCAGGGGTCGCCGGTGGCGCTGCCAATGGATATGGCGGGGGCGGCGATCACAATGGTCAGCGTCCTCTCCGAGCGCAGGTTGAACCGCCTGACGAACCCGGCTCTTTCTCAGGGACTGCCGGACTTCCTCGCCCATGAACCGGGGTTTTACTCCGGGCTGATGCTTTCCCAATACACCGCCGATCATTTGATCGTGGAGCAGAGGATTCTCTCCGCCCCGGCTTCGATCCAATCCATCCCCGCCGCCGCAGACCAGGAGGACTTCGTCTCGATGGGCATGAACACCGCCTTGAAGAACGGGCAGATTCTCGATAACGCCTACGGCGTGCTGGGAATCGAATTCATGGCGGCGGCGCAGGCGCTGGACTTCCGCGAGTTCACGCCCGGCAGGGGGACGAACAAGGCGCGCGAAGTGATTCGCAAATACGTGGAGCATCTGCATGTGGATCGTCCGCTGTATAACGATCACAATGCGATGAAGGCATTGGTAAAACGAGGGGAGATATTGATGGAAGTCGAGAAGGTTGCGGGGAAGTTGGGATAGATATCATAGCGCGGCGCGTACCGCAAACTTCAGTTTGTATTTTTGCGCGGCACAAACTGAAGTTTGT
>WBZO01002789.1_pt1 | contig 21839 bp, 18 predicted proteins | sample 5204261 | NCBI WGS metagenome assembly WBZO01 (sample SAMN12412400, study PRJNA552823) | activated sludge metagenome | isolation source: activated sludge from anammox sidestream of wastewater treatment plant... | place: USA: North Carolina | collected 2017-09 | reverse complement strand
ATAGCAACCTGAATCACCTTAAATTTAGAAAAAATCTGATTCCTGGATAGAAAAATTTCGAAAATCAAGTGAAATTGTCCTCCTGGTTGAATTGATTTGCTTTTTTTAGGTATTTTTAGAGGTGCCCTATTGTATAAGTCAATGAAAATTCTCGTTACCGGGGGAGCCGGTTTTATTGGATCAGCAGTCATTCGTCATATCATTCGTAATACAGAAGATAGCGTAATCAACCTAGATAAACTGACGTATGCCGGTAATCTGGAATCGCTGGCGGAAACTAGTCAAAGTTCACGTTATGTTTTTGAGCAGGTGGATATAGGTGATCGTGCGCAAGTGGAACGTGTATTTTCTCAGCATCAGCCGGACGCTGTCATGCATCTGGCAGCAGAAAGCCATGTCGATCGTTCTATTGATGGTCCAGCTGCGTTCATCCAAACCAATATAGTGGGGACTTATACTTTATTAGAAGCGGCACGCGCCTACTGGCAAAACCTAGATCTCGAACGTAAATCAGCATTCCGCTTTCATCATATCAGTACGGATGAGGTGTATGGCGATTTGCATGGCGACGACAATCTGTTTACTGAAACAACAGCCTATGCACCCAGCAGCCCCTACAGTGCCAGTAAAGCTGGCTCCGATCACCTGGTGCGTGCTTGGCAACGCACTTATGGCTTGCCTACGCTGGTTACCAATTGTTCCAACAACTATGGACCCTATCATTTTCCTGAAAAACTTATCCCGCTGATGATTCTGAATGCACTAGAAGGCAAGCCGCTACCAGTCTATGGCAAAGGTAATCAGATTCGAGATTGGTTGTATGTGGAAGATCATGCCCGCGCACTTTATCGTGTGGTGACAGCGGGACAAGTAGGGCAAACCTATAACATTGGTGGGCATAACGAAAAGCAGAATATTGAAGTTGTTCACACGCTGTGTGAATTACTGGATGAGCTACACCCGCGACAAGATGGTAAACGTTACGAAGTACAAATTACGCATGTACAAGATCGCCCTGGTCACGACCTGCGCTATGCCATAGATGCCAGCAAAATTCAGCGTGAATTAGGTTGGGTACCGCAAGAAACCTTTGAGACGGGCATCCGAAAAACAGTGGAATGGTATTTGAATAATTTGGATTGGTGTCAGCGTGTGCAAGACGGTAGTTATCAGCGAGAGCGTTTGGGAGTGAGCTGCAGTCAGTGAATATCCTCCTGCTTGGTAAAAATGGTCAACTTGGTTGGGAATTGCAGCGCAGCTTGTCTGTTATTGGATGTGTTACAGCGCTAGATCGTCACGATCAGCATTATTGTGGTGATTTGAGTAATCCAGAAGGATTGATAAAAACTGTACGACTATTAAAACCAGATGTCATTGTCAATGCTGCCGCTTATACTGCTGTAGACAAAGCTGAAAGCGAGCCGGAATTAGCACATCTAATCAATGCCACAATACCAGGTGTGCTTGCTGAAGAAGCTGCAAAATTGGGTACTTGGCTAGTGCATTACAGTTCTGACTATGTATTTGATGGTAGTGGTAATCGCCCATGGGTAGAAACCGATCACCCTGCACCACTTTCTGTCTATGGCACTAGCAAACTGGAGGGAGAGCGATCAATACAACGAGCAGGTTGTAAATATTTAATTTTGCGTACCAGCTGGGTATACGCCGCACGAGGAAACAATTTTGCTAAAACCATGTTGCGTCTGGCACAGGAACGAGAGCGACTGACAGTAATCAATGACCAAGTTGGTGCTCCTACTGGCGCTGACCTATTAGCGGACATCACCGCTCACGTTATCCGTTATTTACAGCATTATCCGCAATATACAGGGTTGTATCACTGTGTCGCGTCAGGTGAAACAAGCTGGTACGAATATGCACGGTTTGTTATTGAACAAACTCGGAAAATCAGACCAAATTTGTCAATAAAGACCAGAGAAATTATTCCGATATTAACTTCGATCTATCCTACACCCGCGAATCGCCCCCTTAATTCTCGGTTGGATACACACAAGCTGCAAGATACCTTTAGTTTTATCTTGCCACCTTGGCAACAGGGGGTAACCCGCATGTTGACAGAAATTCTGGGTGGAGGAATTTAGAAGTGTCATTGATTATGTATTAAGTAAATTAAGTTCTGTTTTGTTTATAAACGGGCATACATTTCAACTCTGAAATATTGAAGAGTTCAAAATGCTGTCTTATGCTGAATTAATATTATTTTAATCTTTGTTACTAAAAAACAGTGATTTCAGAAGAGTGCTGGGTAATCTGGTATCTCTTGCAGCAGTACGAGGCTTGGATTATCTGGTGCCATTAGTAACGCTACCGTATCTGGTACGCGTGCTGGGGATAGAAGGCTTTGGTCTGGTTAATTACGCATTATCTTTTGCTTTGTATTTTTCGGCTGTAATGAAATATGGTTTCTCAATAACAGCTGTTAGAAAAATTGCACAAAATCGTGACAATCTTAAAGAAATTGCTGTTATCTATAGCGAGACTATTACAGCTACGATACTGCTTGCTGTGGTATGTGCACTGGTTTATTTTCCGATAGTATTGCTTGTGGATGATTTTTATCAACATTTCTGGCTGTATGTTTTTTCATTTGTCTTTATCTTTGCAGAAACTCTGTTTCCCCTATGGTTTTTTCGGGGGATGGAGCAAATGCGGCAAAGTGCTGTTATCAGTATCGTGTCGAGACTGATGATGTTAGCTGGTATGTTTATCCTCATCAAAGATGAATCGGATTACTATCTGGTTCCTGCGCTTAATGCAATAGCAATGACTGGATGTGCAGTTTTTTCTGTTTTCTGGATATCCAGTCAATACAAAGTTTCATACGGATTTCCTTCTCTGGAAAGAATAAAAGATGTATACAGGGAGGGGCGAGATATTTTTATCTCTCAGCTGACCCCGAATTTGTATAACAATTCTGCTTTCTTTCTATTAGGAATCTTTTCCGGGCCGACAGCAGTTGGTTTCTTCAGTGCAGCGTCAAAAGTAACGGATGTATTCAATTCTGCTGGCTTGATTATTTCTAATGCTTTTTTCCCTTACCTCGCCAGAAACCAGAGTTTTATCCCGAAATTCCACAAGTTAATGCTGTTTGCTGGTTTATTACTAATGATCCTCTGTTTTATTTTTTCTGATTTTATTGCAGCAATTTTGTTTGCTGACAGGGAGGCGGGCATTGCTTATTACGTTAAGTTAATGAGTTGTGGAATTTGGGCTTATTTCATGATCTTGACTTTTCATCATAATGGATTGGTTTTGGCTGGAAAGGATAAATATGTCCGGCTGATTTCGGTGTGGTCATCTATTCTTTTCTTCCTTTTGGGATTAATGCTTGTGCCAACTCTTGGTATTTACGGGGCATTAATGATGCTGATAGGGGCGAGGATTCTGATGGCGGTGGGAGGTGTATTTTTTTACAAAAAGTACGCTGCGGATACTTTTTAGCTCTTGGGGTTTGGTATGAAAGGAAAATTAGCTATACATGCACGCCCGGGAAGTTTCAGTGACCGTTGGATTGAGTATTGCCAACAAAAAAATATTCCCTACAAAATAGTTGATTGTCATTCGTCTGAAATTATTGAGGAGTTGGCTGATTGTTCCTTTCTGATGTGGAACTGGAGCCAGACCTATGCTGAAGACATGCTGATTGCACGTGGCTTGATAAAGGCTGTGGAAGCGATGGGAATCCGGGTTTTCCCGAATTCTGAGACTTGCTGGCATTTTGACGACAAAATCACACAAAAATACCTGATGGAATCTTTAGGAATTCCGATGGTTAAAAGTTATGTTTTTCTCGATCGGAATACGGCGCTGGAGTGGGCCAGGAAAACGGAATATCCGAAGGTTTTTAAGCTGAGGGGAGGTGCGGGAAGTACCAATGTCTTCCTGGTTAGAGATATAAGCAGAGCGAAAAAGCTGATCAACAAGGCATTTTCAACCGGCTTTCCTCCTGTTTCACGTTGGAGTGCCTTGAGTGAGCGCTGGTGGCATTTCAGGCGAGACAGATCATTAGTTTCCTTCTTCAATATTTCCAGAGGTATTTTTCGTACACTGATCAGGAATCCTGTTTTGAAGCGTTTGCCTGTTCAGAAAAACTATGCTTATTTCCAGGATTTTATTCCTGGTAATGATTCTGATATTCGCGTGATAGTTGTGGGAAACAAAGCTTTTGGGATTAAAAGAATGGTGCGTGACGGAGATTTCAGAGCTTCTGGAAGCGGAAAACTTCTATATAATCCGGAGCAGATCCCTCACAAATGTATTCAAATGACATTTGATCTGGCGAAAAAAGTCAAAGCACAGTCACTTGCTCTGGATTTTGTTTTTCTGGATGGTAGTCCGTTGATTGTGGAGATGAGTTATGCATTTCCATCAAATTTTTGTTTGCCATGCCCGGGCTACTGGAACAATGGTATGACCTGGGTAGAAGGGAGTTTCCATCCGCAGCATTTCATGGTAGATGATTTGATCGCTTCTTCAGCAGAGAAAGATTGATGATGCATATCGCCATATATCTGCCTTCTTTGCGCGGTGGTGGTGCCGAGCGAGTGATGGTTACGCTGGCCAATGGTTTTGCTGATCTGGGATTGAAAGTAGATCTGGTGTTAGCTCGCGCTGAAGGACCTTATCTTTCTGAAGTTTCCCCAGCTGTGCGTGTGGTGGATCTACAGGCTAGTCGGGTGTTGATCAGCTTGCCTGGACTGGTGCGTTATCTGCGTCGGGAGCGTCCTCAGACAATGCTGTCTGCACTCAATCATGCCAATGTGATTGCTGTCGTGGCACGGATGCTGGCCGGAGTACCTGTCCGCCTGGTAGTGAGTGAACGTAACAATGTTTCATTATCCGGCAGCTCTTCAAAAAATCTACGCTCGCGTGTGGTGCTATATATGATGCGGTGGGCCTATCGTAAAGTAGATGGGGTGACGGCAGTATCCAGAGGCGTAGCGGATGATCTGGCAAATACCATCAACCTGCAACGTGACAGGATATCTGTGATTTTTAACCCAGTGGTAACTCCAGAGTTGATTGAGAAATCCAGAATGCCACTGGAACATCCGTGGCTGGGAGAGGGTAAGCCGCCTGTTATTCTGGGGGTAGGAAGGCTTACACCACAAAAAGATTTTTCTATCTTGATACGCGCTTTTGCCCGAGTGCGCGCTGAGTACGATTGTCGCCTCGTAATTCTAGGCGAAGGCGAATTACGTGGAGAGTTGGAACAGCTGGTAGCATCTTTGGGGATAGCGGACAGCGTGCAACTTCCGGGATTTGCTGAGAATCCTTTTGCGTGGATGAGTCGTGTTCGGTTATTTGTGCTGTCTTCCAGGTGGGAGGGATTACCCAATGTGCTGATTCAGGCAATGGCTTGTGGCACTGCTGTGGTGAGTACAGATTGTCCCAGTGGACCGGATGAAATTCTGGAAGGTGGAAGATGGGGGAAACTCGTGCCGGTGGGAGATGTGGAGGCATTGGCGAAAGCTATAGCAGCAAGCCTAAAAAATACCGATACAACTGCTAGCGTAAAACGCGCAATGTCTTTTAATGTTGAGAATGCCGTTAACGCGTATTTGAAGATACTTAAGAAATAATCTGACTAAATTTTATTTTATAAATCTGTGTTATTTTTTTCTTCTGAATGACTGAGATTACAAGTATTGCTGGTGTTGTAATTTTTCTTATATCGTTAGTTCTCTCTGTAATATGCTCAAAGAATAAGGAATATCCCCCGCTGGTTTCTTGGACGCTATTAGCGATAGGTTTGGTCTATGGTTTGGGGTGGGTTGCTGTTGTTGATGCAGTTTCGTCTGGCTCATTTTTTCTCGGCGTGGAGAAGATTGCTTTTAATAGAGATTACTGGCTACTCTATAACCTTTCAGTTTTCTTTATTATTTTAGGTGTTTACTGGGGGTGGATGCTTTTAAAAGCAGATACTTTTTTTTTCAAAAAGTTATTCGGAGTTTTTTTTGTCAGTTCTGCGGAGCTGACATTTGTAGCATGGCTGATGCTCATTGTCGCCTTCGTTTTAAGATATCTATACGTTAGTGCTTATGGCGGTTTTCTTGCCTACCTTGAATATTCCAGAGCGATACGATCAGGGATCTTTGAGATTAATAATCCCTGGAGTTTTTTACAGCCTTTTGGGCATTTGGCCCTTTTCGCATCTTATATTTTTTGGGCCATTAGAAGAGAGGGTAGAAAAACTTTTCCTAGTTTTGTTGGATTTTGGCTGTCATTCTCGTTTTCTATTTATGTATTGTATTCGTGGGTAGGCAGGGTTGGTTTTCTCGTTTATTTATGTATTTTTCTTCTGGCCTTTATTTATCTCAAAAAAATTTCAGCTAGAAAAGTTTTAATTGCTAGCTTTGTTGGAAGTCTAGCTGGGCTCTATTTCTTGTACATCATCAGTAATATTCTTGAAATAAAAGGGGCTGACAATTTTTCGTATTATGTGGTGAGAGAAATTTCTTTTCCTTTTGTGAGCTTTTTTGCACAGTTGGAACGTGGTGATTATTTGTTCCGAGGGTTTTCAGATTTACTGTTAGCACCGCTATATTTACTCCCTTCTTCCTGGTCTGTGGGATGGTTGGAAGGAGCTGAGCAAGTAAATACATTGGTGATTTCTGGTGCAAAGAAAGGAGATTATGGTGTGACTGGAGGAATTCCTGTTGATCTGATAACGCTGGGTCTCATGCAGATTCATATTCCCGGAATATTTGTGATCGGATTTATATTTGGAATATTGTTGAAATCAATACAAATTATTTTTGACTCAATTCCATTGGATTCCTTACGATATATCCTTATGGCATATATGGCGATTAAAATCAGTTTTATTTCTGTTTTTTATGCTAATCCATCTAATTTCATCGCTGCTGTTTTTCCAATTGTCTTGCTGTTGTTGTCAATAATGTTTTGTAAAGGACTGATGGTGGTAGTGAAATCAGGTATTGGTAGATGAGTATTTTACATATCATCACCGGCCTCAATGATGGCGGTGCTGAAGCTGTTTTGTATCGTCTGTGCAGCAATGATTCGGCAGCACAGCATTATGTTGTTTCGTTGATGGGTACTGGGAAGTATGGTCCGTTACTACAGGCGGCAGGGGTAAAAGTGTTCTGTCTAAACATGCCACGAGGTCAGGTAACGGTGAATGGATTACGGAAATTATGGCGACTTTTGCGTCAGATTCGCCCAGAAGTAGTGCAAACCTGGATGTATCACGCTGATCTGATTGGGGGTGTAATTGCCAAATTGGCTGGCGTGAGACAAGTATTTTGGGGGATACGTCATTCCACGTTGGATACAAAACAATCCAAGCGCTCGACTATTTTAGTAGCGAAATTGTGCGCTCGCATCAGTTCACGAGTGCCCTCAACTATCATCTGTTGCGCACAGAAAGCGTTGGAAGTGCATCGTGAGCTGGGGTATGCACCAGAAAAATTAAAGGTGATTCCCAATGGCTATGATCTGGCTCGTTTTCGTACCAATGAAAATGCACGCATACGATTGCGTACAGAATGGAATATAGGCAGCCGCTGGTTGATCGGGATGGTAGGGCGGTTTGATCCACTCAAGGATCACGAAAATTTGCTAAATGCGCTTGCAATCATTAAATCGCGTGGTGTGGATTTCTGCTGTATGTTGGTTGGCCGAGGCTTGGATCAAGACAATACCCAGTTGATTGCGTGGTTAACAGAACGTAATTTGATCAGTGAAGTGAAATTGCTGGGGCAGCGTACCGATGTTCCTGATGTAATGAACGCACTGGATGTACATATGCTGTCCAGTTCCAGCGAGGCGTTTCCCAACGTGGTGGCAGAGGCGATGGCTTGCGGTACACCAGCGGTGGTGACGGATGTCGGGGATGCTGCGGTAATCGTTGGTGAAACTGGTTGGGTGGTACCACCTAAGAATCCAGAAGCGTTAGCTGATGCCTTGCTGCAGGTGCGTGCAGCAATGAATGATGAAGCTGGCTGGCAGGTACGCTGTATTGCTGCTCGGCAGCGAGTGGAGGATCTTTTCAGTCTGGATCGTATGATCAAGAATTACCATGTGGCGTGGAATGTAATCGTGAAATAAGAATTTAATGAGTTTAAGAAAAATTGCAAAGAAATATGAGTCACGTAGATAGAAAAATATTAATTGCAGCTAATGCTACATGGAATCTAGTGAATTTTCGTGCTGGTCTAATTCGAGGTTTGGTTGCAGCAGGGTATGAGGTGGTGGCAGTTGCACCATCAGATGAGTATGTTCCACAGCTAATAGAACTGGGTTGTCGCTATATACCGCTATCAATGGACAACAAAGGTAAGCATCCAGGGCGTGATTTGCTATTTTTCTTGCGTTTTCTGCGGTTGCTACGTCAGGAAAATCCAGCTATTTATCTGGGCTATACGATCAAGCTAAATATTTATGGATCTTTGGCAGCCCATGCGCTTGGTATTCCGGTAATTAATACTATTGAGGGTTTGGGTGCGGTATTTATACAAAAAACCTGGCTAACTTATTTTGTTAGCGGATTGTACCGCATGTCTTTACTACGATCATCAAAAGTATATTTTCTGAATAATGAAGATATGACTTTGTTTATTGATAATGGTCTTGTTCCTAAGTCTGTTGTTGATCGCTTACCTGGTATTGGAGTTGATCTTGATCGTTTTGTACCTGTGCCGCTGCCCGATAAAACACCATTACGCTTTTTACTAATTGCCCGTATGTTGTGGGACAAGGGAGTGGGAGAATTTGTTGAGGCAGCTCGTATATTAAAAAGACGAGGGATAGATGCAGAATTTTGTTTATTAGGGTTTCTGGATGTACAAAATCCCACTGCTATTTCTCGTCAGCAGATGGATGAATGGGTAGCGGAAGGAGTGATTCGTTATTTAGGAGTGAGCGATAACGTAGTGGAGGAAATTGCGCTGGCGGATTGCGTTGTCTTACCCTCTTATTATCGAGAGGGGACTCCGCGTACCTTGCTGGAAGCGGCAGCGATGGCACGTCCCATTGTAACAACAGATTCAGTTGGCTGTCGTGATGTAGTGGATGATGGTATTAACGGCTATTTGTGCAAACCACAAGATGCGATAGATCTAGCGGATAAGATGGCTCAGATAGTTGCTTTGTCATATGCGGAGCGAGAAGCAATGGGGCAACGTGGCCGCGAGAAAATGGAACATGAATTCGATGAACAGATTGTGGTGGATAAATATTTACAGGCCATTCGAGCAATCTTGAATCGTGTAGTGTAATTGCCAATATTACAAATGTATCCGTCTGAGATTAATTTAATCTCAGAGGATTTAAACTTTTCTTTGTTATTAGAAATCTTGTAAGGCGCTATTTTCTACCGGAGTTACTTCTTTGCCGCATTTTTTTGTCTAGTTTTTGCATTTGTTCTGGGGTGAGTACTGCTTGCAGGCTGGCATGGGTTTCTTGCTGTATCGCTTGTAATTTCATTTTTTCTTCATTGAACACAGCTTCAACTTTCTTTTTCTCATCGTTAAGAATAGTTTCAACCTGGGAGCGTTGCGTGTCGTTGAGACCCAATTCTTTTGCCATGCGGTTAACTACTGTATGACTGTCAGCAGGCTGTACTGCTAATATAGGAGTGGACACTAACAGAGCAATTGAAGCCAGTGTGATGATTATGGTATTTGAGTTCATGTAAATCGCCTTGGTGAATTGCCATCTGGCATTACGTCCAGATGGCAAACAGGAATCAGAATAATCCAGAGATGGTACGTGCTAAACCATTGGTTAGTTCGGGTGCAGCTTCTTCATATTGAAGGTTAACTTTATTGGCGGTGCTGACAACACGAGTACGATATTTGTTCATTTCACTAACCTTAGAGGAGGTTTGTCTTCGGGATCCACCAATACCTTGTTTTAAATCCTGCTGACGATCTTCACGGATGATCACCCCTCCCTCAGCTCGCTCAGCGATTTCGACATCAGTAATGGCCATAAAGGTAACATCTTTTACAGCTGCGCCAGCGATGGTATCCACTAAACCAAATGCAGCTGCCCCAGCAAGTCCTCCAATACCAGCACCACTCCATCCACTAATAGCTGCACCGGTTGCTGTACCTACTGCAGCCCCCATTGCAGCACTACCCAATCCACCATAACCAGCTTTCAAAGCAGATTCAGCTGCAGTTGGACTGGCTTTTTCAACGCTTAGCACGTTTACTTGTAACCAATAGTGTGCTGCTTTAGGATTTTCTGTAACGCGATAGCCTTTACTTTGTAATGACTGGATGACCGCTGGAGCTATATCAAAATTGGTTTTATCTGAAGTGTTACGAATGTTAATGTAGACAACTTTCTGACTGGGCTCCACCGGATCCAGAAAAACCGTGTCACTCATCTTGGTTTGTACATCCAGATCTTTCTTTGCAATTGATGTATGAACGGCAGCACAACCTCCTAGTGTTAAGGAAAGTGCTGCAATTCCAGCTAAAATCCAAGCCGGTTTATTGATGGAATAGCCCATTTTATCTCCTAGTATTGATGTGAAAAATTAATAATCAAACAAATAAGTGGCTGATTACATTACCAGCCATAGTAAAAGGGGAGGTAGCGATTAAGCCCGTAGTAACCACCGTAATAGGGACGAGCATATCCGCCAAAATAGCTGCCATATCCGTAGTTGCTACCTGCTACACAGCCTAGTCCGACACAAGTTGGTGTATAGGCAGGAGTAATATTGGATTTACCTTTTTGGGTGGCTTCTTTCAGAGCTGAAGATAATTCCGCATCAGAGGGAACGCTAAATGGTTTGTTGAGGACCTCAGCGTTGAACTGTCGCTGAATTTCGCTAATATCTTGTGTCCATCCTGTTGCGTCATGCATTAAAAAAAATAATAACCCCGCATAAACAGCAAAATTCAATTGTTTTGTGCCCATTCTGCTATCTCCTTACGATTCAGTTGTCCTTAAAACGGAATGCGCTTCATATTCTTAAGGGATCTCTACAAAACACAGGCAAGATAGTTTATTCAGGGTGAAAATCGGATAAAAGAATAGCGTTACGCATGTTTTAAGCCAATTTTTAACACAGAAGTGGTATGCATGCCGATTGTTTTCCGAGGTTCCTTAAATTGATTCTAATTATTTAAGATACCAATTTTCTAGGTACGAATTATGCAGCGATTACCAGGTGATCAGTAATTTTTTTGCTGTCATAAATATATGGATTTATGAGACGTTCGATTAAAAATTACTGTTCTCTTGGGAAGGATGATTTTACGAATTTTCGTTTGGTTCTGGATCTTCTGTTCGGTGTATGTTGTGGTGAGTAACCACTTGATTAGTTTGATGGATAATCTTTCCGGGGATTTTAGGGGTGGTGCAAACCACATCCATATTTTGTCCACGATGACGTAAGGCGTGATCCATTAACACGATTGCCAACATTGCTTCTACGATAGGTGTTGCTCGAATCCCAACACAAGGGTCATGTCTGCCATGTGTTTCAACAATTGCTGGATTGCCGGTTTTATCGATGGATTGTCGTCCGAGTCGGATGCTCGAAGTGGGCTTGATTGCTACGCTGACGGTGATAGGTTGACCACTGGAAATACCTCCCAAAATTCCACCAGCATTGTTGCTTAAGAAACCTTCGGGTGTGATTTCATCCGAATGTTCCGTACCTTTTTGCGTTACGCTATTAAACCCAGCGCCAATTTCTACACCCTTGACAGCATTGATGCTCATCATGGCATAGGCAATATCAGCATCGAGTCGGTCGTAAACTGGTTCTCCCCAACCAACAGGTACCCCTTCAGCTACTACATTAATTCTGGCGCCAGCTGAATCTCCTGATTTACGCAAACTGTCCATAAATGTTTCTAGCTTCTGGACATAATCATCATTTGCAACAAAAAATGGATTTTGATTAATGACCTCCCAACTGCTGAAGGGAATGACGATTGGACCAAGTTGCGCCATATAGCCGCGAATAATAATACCGTAACGCTCATGTAACCATTTTTTGGCGATAGCCCCTGCTGCTACGCGCACAGCTGTTTCCCGCGCGGATGCACGACCGCCACCGCGATAGTCGCGAATACCGTATTTTTGCCAGTAAGTGTAATCTGCGTGACCTGGCCGAAATACATCCATGATTTTGCTGTAATCTTTGCTACGTTGATCTTCATTGCGGATGAGCAGAGCTATTGGTGTGCCTGTTGTCTTGTTTTCAAATACTCCTGAGAGTATTTCAACTCGGTCACCTTCACGACGCTGGGTAACATGCCGGGAGGTACCTGGTTTACGTCGATCCAATTCTTGTTGAATATCTTCGGTGGACAATGCTAGTCCGGGTGGACATCCATCTACAACACAACCAATTGCTGGGCCGTGGGATTCGCCAAATGAAGTGACACAAAATAACTTTCCGATGGTATTGCCAGACATTACAGATCCTTGGTTAAACAGGAGAAATCATGAAGTCTAACACAAGCTTAAAAAGAGAGATGAAACCCCGATTAGGTGGAGTGATATGGTATCTACGTGCTAATTTGGATGTGCACGGGTAAAATTGTCTGAAAAAACCGATTGACGAATAACAGCATCACATTGGGAGGGGGTATGGATTTTGCGCAGATTAAGGATTATCTAGTTAATTTACAGAATAGTATCGTGGCTGGATTGGAGCAAGCAGATGGTCGTTCATTCCGCCGTGATTCCTGGGATCGTCCGGAAGGGGGTGGAGGGACCAGTTGCGTGATTGAAGAAGGTAATGTGTTGGAGCGTGGCGGGGTTAATTTTTCTCATGTATTTGGTAAAGGATTACCGGCTTCAGCTACTGCTGCACGTCCAGAGCTTGCCGGTAGAGCATTTGAAGCAGCGGGTGTTTCGCTGGTGTTACATCCCCGTAATCCTTATGCGCCAACTGTTCACATGAATGTTCGTTTTTTCGCTGCCACCAAGGAAGGTGCTGATCCGGTTTGGTGGTTTGGTGGAGGAATGGATCTCACCCCTTATTATGGTTTTGAAGAAGATGCGATTCACTTTCATCAAGTTTGCAAAGACGCACTTCAACCACTGGGGAGTGAGTATTATCCGCGGTTCAAGAAGTGGTGTGATGAATATTTCTATCTGAAACATCGTAAGGAACCACGTGGAATTGGCGGCGTATTTTTTGATGATTTTAATCAACCTGATTTTGTTACCTGTTTTAACCTAACAAGAAGTGTAGGGGATCATTTTTTAGCAGCGTACGTGCCGATTTTACAAAAACGTTGCAATCATGCTTATGGCGAACGTGAGCGGGATTTTCAAGCCTATCGGCGTGGTCGCTATGTAGAGTTTAACCTGGTATGGGATCGTGGAACGTTGTTTGGTTTACAAACTGGAGGACGCACAGAGTCCATTCTGATGTCGCTACCTCCCATTGTGAAGTGGCGCTACGACTGGTCCCCGGCAGCAGGTAGCCCAGAAGCAAAGCTGTATACTGATTTTTTAATTGGTAAGGACTGGTTGCCGCTTGATTGAAATTGCCGTTTTATAAAAGAGCAGCTTTTTGATTGATTAGCCTTGTAGTGACAAAGGCGGAATCATGCTTGCGAACGCTCTGATGCGTTGCAGTCAGATGCCTTTGTTACCCAAAAAATACGCTGAGAACTGATTTTTAAGCGCAATGCTGCAGAATGATATTTCTCAGAACGTTCAGTTTGCCGTGAAAAAAATGTTCAGCTCCCGGAATAACGGTAACGGGCAGGGTTTGCGGTGTAGCCCAATTCAATGTGCTTTGTAAGGGGATAACAGTATCCTGATCCCCCTGGATAACTAAAATATATTCAGCGCAATCAATAACAGGTGGCGCTTGCATGCGTTCAACAGCAGGAGCTACCAGTATCAGCTTGTGAGGGTGAAGTCGTTGTGCGACATGCGCCTGTACCCCCCCTCCAAATGAGAATCCAGCCAGTATAAGCGGTAGCGATTTTGTTCCAGTGTCGTAGCGTTCCTGGACGAACTGGGTAACTGCGATTACATCCTCAATTTCTCCTTTCCCTTCTGCGTAACTGCCTTCGCTTGCGCCGACCCCACGAAAATTAAACTTTGCTGTGATGTATTGTTGTTCAACAAGCGCTCTGACGAGGATATAAACAATCTTGTTATCCATACTGCCTTGGTAAAGCGGATGAGGGTGAGCCACAATTGCAATACCGCGTGGCTGGCCATCTGGTAACGTGACAACTGTTTCTAGCTTACCAGCGGGACCGGTAACAAAAAACTTCTGTTCATTTGACATAAGGATAAGGTCCTGTAGTGTGATGAATCGATGTGATGGGTAATTATCCTAAATTTAACAGTTGGATGTGTTTGTCCATACGCGCTGCACGGTACCAGACAAGATACAGCGAAAAGTAGCGCTAAAATTCCATACAGCATCATAAGCGTAGCGTCGTAAGCGGATGCATAGTATGTTTACTCAAATTAGCTGCTGGATAGTACGTTAGTACCTGAAATTAGATGCGGCAATTTGTCACATTCCTTTCTCTTGCTGAAATCGGCAAAATTCGCGTTCGATTTTACGTTAGGACAGGAGATCGGGATAGTTATGAAATGTCGCATTAATCCATTGATACAGGCTATAGCCGCTACGTTATCTTCCGTTGTCGTGCAGCCAGCACTCGCTCAAACTACTTTAAACGAAGTCGTCGTTAAAACTAGCAAAATTCGTGATGCCGCTACTCCAACCGAGGTAGGCGCAGCCGAAATTGCAGCGCAACATGCTGTTACCCGTGATACAGCTTCCCTATTGCGAGATATTCCAGGCGTACATCTTTATGGGGCAGGAGGAGTTTCCAGTTTGCCGGTGATTCATGGACTGGCGGATGATCGCTTGCGAATCACAATAGACGGCATGGATTTTATTTCTTCTTGTGCCAATCACATGAATCCACCATTGTCCTATCTCGATCCGGGTAATGTTGCGAAGATAAAGGTATATGCTGGAATCACGCCAGTTAGCGTGGGAGGCGACAGTATTGGTGGTACGATTATTGCAGAGACAGCTACCCCACAATTTGCCGCTCCTGGTCAACGTTCGCTAATCAAGGGCGAAATTGGCTCCTTTTATCGCAGTAATAACAATGCCACCGGTGGAAATTTATCTGCCACCCTTGCTAACGAATTCTTCAGTATCAATTATTCAGGCGCGATCACCACGGCGGATAATTACAAAGCAGGTGGCAACTTCAAGACAACGACTGCAACAGGGCGACCAGGCCATACCCTATCGCTGAAGGAAGTGGGTTCCACTGCTTATAAAAGCCTGACACACACACTAGGGCTTGCACTGCGCATGGATAATCATCTACTGGAAACTAAACTGGGGTATCAGAATGTACCGTACCAGTTTTATCCTAATCAGCGGATGGATATGCTGGACAATGAACAAAAGCGGATAAATGCACGTTACCTGGGCGAATATGACTGGGGAACGCTTGATGGCCGTATTTATTACGAAGCTGTGGATCATTACATGAATTTCGGTGATGACAAGCAACTGGTTTATGGCACTGCCTTGAACGGTATGCCGATGTCTAGTCGTGGTCGTACACTTGGCTTCAACCTGAAGGGGGACGTTTATTTAACAGATGCTGATTTACTACGTGTTGGTACACTGTATCAACATTACACCTTGCGAGACTGGTGGCCGCCATCTGGAACTGGAGCTATGTCACCTCTGGATTTTCAAAATATCAATCATGGCAAGCGTGATCGGTTGGGATTTTTTGCCGAATGGGAGCGTCATTTCAGTTCACAGTGGACTACCTTGCTGGGTGCTCGGTATGAACACCTGGAAACGGATGCGGACAATGTGCATGGTTATGGCAATATGATGGGGAACCAAATTCCTGATTCTGCTGCTTTTAATGCGCGTGGCCATAAACGTAATGACAATAACGTTGACCTGACGGCGTTGGCACGCTACACACCCAGCAATATGCTGGATCTTGAATTAGGTTTGGCGCGCAAAGTGCGTACACCTAACCTGTATGAGCGCTATACCTGGTCTACTTGGAGCATGGCCGCTGTCATGAACAACTTTGTTGGGGATGGTAACGGGTATGTTGGTAACATGGATCTAAAACCGGAGAAAGCCTATACCGCCTCCTTAACGATGGATCTGCATGCTGCTGATCGGAACTGGGAAGTCAAGGCTACGCCTTATTTTACTTACGTAGATGACTATATTGATGCAATCCGGATTTCAGGAGCGACCACAGACAATCAGTTTGTGGTTTTGCAATATGCAAATCATTCTGCGTATCTTTATGGAGTTGATCTTTCCGGTCATGCTGTGTTGGCAAAAACCAACCTGGGTGAATTTGGCTTGCGTGGGTTGATGACCTATACCCGGGGAGAAAACAAGAAAACAGGAGATGATCTGTACAACATTATGCCGCTTAACGGCAAATTGACGTTTACCCATCAATATAGTAACTGGAGTAACGCTATTGAACTGATTGGTGTTACCCGCAAAAGCGATGTCTCTTCTGTGCGTAATGAAATCCATACCAAGGGCTATTTCCTGGCAAATTTGCGTACCAGCTACACATGGAAAAATGTTCGCGTTGACCTGGGCGTAGAAAATTTGTTTGATCGTCTCTATTATCTGCCACTCGGCGGAGCATACACCGGACAAGGGACGACTATGGGAATTAACAGTATTCCTTATGGCATTGCTGTGCCTGGGATGGGGCGCTCAGTGTATGCTGGGCTGAACATCAAGTTCTGAGCGTGTAAGTTACTTGATCGGGTTTTAAGATAAGCCTCCAACCCTGCTATCTATCCACATCCAGTAATAAATCACCGTGCTACCAGTTTGCTATTCAATGTGAATTAGCTGGATTTCTGATAATGACATTACTTTTCTAGCTAAAAAGTTCAAGGGTAGCAATCCTGTATCTGGGTATTCGTGTGGAAGGGTTGGAGGCATGTACACAGCGTGGTAAAACATTAATGAAGGTGGATAGTAGCAACTGAGCTGAGTGATAGCTAACCTGCCTATTTCTGGGAGTCGTTTGTTTACGGGATAATTTAATCTGATCCTCACAGAACTACTGTGAGGAGATTTGATTCGTGCTTTGGACTTCCAGCGTTTTACCGTTACCAGAAATATTATATAAACCACCGCCCATTGCTTGGTAAAAAGCAACTGTATTGGTCAAGCGTTGAGCTTGACCCTTTATTAGGTCAAGACCTGTCAGTAATCGTTGTTGCTGCGCAATAAGCAAATCGTAATAACTGGCTGCTCCAAGCTTATATCGACGCTGTGTTGATTCTAAAGATTTTTCTGAAGCGGAATCAGCAGCTAAAAGCGCTTCCAATTTCTTTGAATCATTTTCCAATGCCCGCAATACATCAGCCACGTTGCGAAGAGCCTCCAAAACAACCTCCTGGTAGTTTGCTGCTGCCGCATCGAAAGCGGCGAGAGCTGCCCTTTTTTCGGCAGGCAGACCTGGGTTGAACAGCGGTTGTGTCAGTTGCCCCACCAAATTCCAAACGGCAGAACCGCCACCGAACAATGTACCAGCCGTCAGCGCTAGCGACCCTAGGTCTGCGCTAAGGTTGAGTTGAGGATATAGTTTTGATATTGCTACCCCATATTCCGCATTAGCCGCTTGCAACAACGCTTCAGCGCCGAGGATATCCGGTCTTACACGAACTAATTCAGAAGGGATTAGCAGTGGTAATGCTGGTGGCAAGCCAAAATCCTCCAAGGTAAATGATGGCAGCAATCTTTCACCAGGTGCTTTGCCCACGAGAATGACCAAAAGATGTTCATTTTGTTGAAGTTGATAATGTAGGGGTAATAGTTTGGCTCGCGTTTGCTCCAGTTGTGTTTGCAAGGCTAACGCATCGTCTGGTTCTCCATGACCTAATCGAATGCGTTCCCGAGTTAGCTTCAGCTGCTCTTCCTGTGACTGTAAGATGTTTTCTGTAATTTCAGATTGACTTTTCAGGCTGGCCTGTGTGATAGCTGTTGTTACGATATTGGCCACTAAGGTCAAACGAGCGCCTTCTAATTGATGCTGTTGATAACTGCTCCTGGCTGCCAAGGCTTCCAGCGCCCTACGATTGCCGCCTGCCAGGTCAAATGTATATCGAACACCTACGCCTGCATTAAAAAGGCTGAATTCCCGTGCTTTTTCGGTCTGCCCTAATATTTCGGGACTGAAGCGCTGGCGTTGAACGCTTAGATTCCCTTCTAATTGTGGGTAAAGTGTCGAGCCAGCTCTTGCTGTGTAAAGTTCCTGTGCCTGACGTAAAGTTGCCTCTGCCGCCAGCAGGGTTGGATTGTGTACCAGGGCTTCGCTGATGAGTATGTCCAGCTTGTCAGCGTTCATTGCTTGCCACCAGTATTTCGTAAGCTGTTCTCCTTTAATAATCTTTTGTGGATTACCCAACGTGGAGGTGGAGGAATCTGATTCTGTGATCAATGGCATGGAAGTGTAGTTAGTTGCGTTAGGAGGAGCTGGACGTCGAAAATCCGGGCCGACTGCACATCCTGTGAGTAGAATGGCGTAAATGCCAATCCACAGATACCGAGCCATTTTATTTTTGTTCATAGCAATTTCCTTGAAGATTCTTTTAGATGATTTCATTTGAGTGAATTTCATTCAAATCCACGTCCTTGACCTTTTTCTTCATAGGTTATTCCGTCCCGGATGTGATAAATACGTTTAAAGGTAGGAATGATTTTTTCGTCGTGAGTGACAACAATAATGGCGGTTTCAAATTTTTTTGCCATGTCGTTCAGGATTCGGATTACGGCCAGAGTTCGCTCACTATCAAGCGGAGCGGTTGGTTCATCGGCCAGTATGACCGGGGGGCGATTGACCAGGCCTCGTGCAATGGCCACTCGTTGCTGCTCTCCTCCAGAAAGTTGAGATGGCATGGCTTTGGCGCGATGTTCCATATCAAGTGCTTTAAATAATTCGATTGCCCGTTTACGTGCCTCGATATTGGGGATTCCCGCCAACATGGGTAGAAGGGCAACGTTATCGGTGACGTCGAGAAAAGGAATGAGATAAGGTGCCTGAAATACAAAACCAATCCGATCCCGTCGTAAAGCTCGAAGATCTTTGACCTTCCAGCCATCGTCATAAATGATGTCATCTCCGAGCATCATTTTTCCGGCGGTCGGCTCGATTACAGCTCCCAAACATTTAAGGAGTGTGCTCTTGCCAGATCCAGACGGACCTATGAGTCCAACGACTTCATCGGGTGCAACATGCATATCAACCTTCTTCAAGGCATCAACGGCGGTATCGCCACTTCCATATCGTTTTTTTAGCCCCTGGATACGAATACCTTTAGCCATCGTGTCAGCCTCCTATTGCCTCAGCCGGATCGACCCTAAGTGCAGCACGAATGGAAATAATGCTTGATAGTCCGCAGATCATGACCACTGCGATAAAACCCATAACGGAGTCGAGTGGTTGCAGTAGTACATATTTGGGGAAGATTGGTGCCATCAATAAAGTTGCTGAAATTTTGCCAACCACAAAGCCGATTAAACCCAAAGCGATAGACTGTTGCATGATCAGACCTACGATAGTGCGATTTTTGGTGCCGAGTAGTTTTAAAACAGCTATTTCACGGATTTTCCCAAGCGTCAGGGTGTAGATGATGAAGGCTACAATGGCAGAGCTGACGATCGAAAGGATCACCAGGAACATGAAGATTTGGCTGGCGGAAGTGGCGATCAGTTTGCCAACCAGAATTTCCTCCATCTGTTTATGGGTATAAACAGTTAAGCGCTTCCAGCGACGAATCGATTCTGCGACTTTTTCTAAATCGTAGCCTGATTCAACTCGTACTAAAACAGCATTGATGAAGGGATTAGCGCTTTGTGAGGCAATAATGGCGTCAAGTAGGCCAGGTACATTGGGTCGATTAAAGGCGGGATTTTCGATTGTACGTCTGCGCTGTTCTCGGATAGCGTCGTTATCTTTGAGAAACTGCGCTTCCTGGGCGTCTCTAAGTGGAATGAATACCATTGGATCGCCATTTGAAGAAACCATCCGCCTGGTTAGTCCAACTACGGTGTAATGATTGCGGCGAATCTGAATACGTTCACCCAGTTTGAATCCAGAAGCGATATCAGCGACGGCTTCGTAATGGCTCCGGGTAATCTGGCGTCCTGCAACGAGATAGGGTGACCAACCGGGTGTCCCAGGTTCCCCAGAAGTAATGCCAGTAACCATAGCCCGCACGTCACCTTCTTCCTGACGCGCCTGCATGGTGAGATAAGTGATATTCGCTGTACGTTCTACACCAGGCATATCACGAATTCCGCGCCAGATATCATCGTAGAGGCTTGATGATTCAGCGTAAGGGCCAAGGGTATCTTTCTGTACTACCCAGAGGTCAGCACCACTATTGTCGAGCAATACCTTGGCATCATCTACCATGCCGCGATAAATTCCCGCCATAGACAGCGTGATGCCGATCAGTAGTCCAAGACCTATGCCGGTAAAAACAAATTTTCCCCAAGAATGCATGATGTCGCGCCCTGCTAAACTAATCATTGCGTTACTCCTGAAATATAGTCAACAGCGTGAATCCGGCTATATTTACTCAAGGCATTCTCGCTGTACGCTACTATTTGATCGCCTGTTTTAAGGCCTGCTCGCACCTGCACCCAGCCCTCCAGATCAGCCTTTCCTAGCGAAACCGGCGTAAAGCGAAGTTCGTTATTGATGACTTGCCACACGCCCAATCTGCCATCGATATGATGAATCGCGGCGTTAGGGATAACAGGTGCCACTGCAAGGGGGGGTAAGGTGATAGTAATTTCGGCCAGTTCGCCGATGGGCGGCATCGGGTTAGGTATTTGATCAAAAACAACCTTTGCCAGTGTTTCCTCTGTTATCGCGTCTGCCAGAGGCTCCACTCGCAAAACGCGTCCGGTCCGCAGCTCTCCTGCCTGAGAACGTAGTGTGATCTGAGCTGATAAATTGGCAGCAAGATCTCGCGCATGAATTTGATCAAAACGAACATTGATCCAGAGCGTATTGGGGTCAACCAGTTCCACGACAGCCTGACCCGCTATCACAGTAGTTGCTGGATCGGCATCACGCGAAACAATCAAACCATCGACAGGCGCAATCAAAGATAAATTATTGCGTTGCGCTTCTAATGCCTTTTGTTCAGCACGTATGCGCGATAGCTCTTCCCGTGCTGCAATTAATCCTGCATTTGCTACCAGTAGTTCCTGTTGTTTAGTGGCTACTATCTCTTCACTGGTAGAACTCACTTTAAGTAATTGTTTGTAACGCAAAGCCTGTGTCTGCGCATAATCCTTGCGTGCCTGTGCCTCACTTAATTGAGCATTTGCTCGTTTCAAAGAGGCTTCTTGAGCTCTAATGCGTTCATCCAGATCCACTGGATCCATTTCACCAAATACTTGCCCAGCTTTGACGCGCTCACCTACATGCACATCTAAGCGTTTAACTCGTCCTGCAAACGTTGGACCAATTTTGTAGGTGTAACGGGTTTCAATGGTTCCAATGCCAAATAGCGCCGGAGAGATGCGTTTGTTTTCAACTGTGGTTAATACGACAGATACAGGTGCCAGTGGCCCGGAACGCAAGACCACATAGATAAAAAGTGCAAGTAGAGGAATAAGTACAGCCATTATCGCCAATGTACGTTTTTGGAAAGGCAGTTTTTTGTAAGCCTCCAACGCTACCACATTAACGCCCTGATACAAGATTGCTATCTTTGAGTTTTTTATAAGGAGGAGCGATGTCATCATCAGAAGCGCGTCGGATTCATATTGAAGCATGGCAAGCTGG
>WBZO01002786.1_pt1 | contig 21856 bp, 19 predicted proteins | sample 5204261 | NCBI WGS metagenome assembly WBZO01 (sample SAMN12412400, study PRJNA552823) | activated sludge metagenome | isolation source: activated sludge from anammox sidestream of wastewater treatment plant... | place: USA: North Carolina | collected 2017-09 | reverse complement strand
GCAAAATACCGTACCTTGAGATCCATAATCGATGCCCCTAATTCATCAAAACGATTCGAATAAACCGGACCCGTCAGGCGTTGGCCGAACGGCGCCAATGCCCCGACTTACCGCCGGATTTCTCCAGCAGACCGACTTCCGAGATGACCATTCCGCGATCCACCGCCTTGCACATATCGTAGATCGTCAGAAGAGCGACCTGCACCGCAGTCAAGGTCTCCATTTCGACGCCCGTCTGCCCGCCGCAACGCACAACGGCCTTGCAATACACCGCGCTCTTCTCCGGTTCGGGCACGAGTTCGACATCCACCGCCGTGATCAGGATGGGATGGCAAAGCGGGACGAGATCGGGGGTCTTCTTGGCGCCCATGATCCCGGCGACGCGTGCGATGCCCAGCACGTCTCCCTTCTTATGAGAGCCCTCCATGATCTTTTTCAGGGTCTCCGGCTGCATATAGATCCGGCCTTCGGCAATGCCTTCCCTGACCGTCACGTTCTTGTTCCCCACATCGACCATGTGGGCCTCGCCGCTGGCGTTGAAATGTGTCAGATCGTTATAGCTCATGGCTGTCCTTCTTCCCTCGCTTTCTAATGTCTACGCTACCAAAGACGTGCCGGCCAGAAGACTAGCCGCCAATCTGAGTCATGCTCGCCCGCGAACGTGAAATATCCGAGACATTGATCTTCGCGGCCACGCTCGCGGCCTTCTTGGCCTCGAACCCGTCTTTATGTTTCTCGTCAAACGCCTTGCGGAACAGGGCCACCACATCGTCATCCGAGGCGCCATTCCGGATCAGGTCTTTCAGAAGATAGGGCTCTTCCGAATACAGGCAGTTCATGATGCTCCCATCCGCAGTGACGCGGATGCGCGAGCAGTTGCCGCAGAGGCTGCGGGTGAAGGCGGGAATGACCGCGACCTTACCCGCATATCCGGGGACCTGATATATGTGATGTTCCGTGCGGGTACCGCTCGAAGGCTGGAGCCCGTGTCCCTTGTAGTAGGTCTCGATCTGGCCGCACAAATCGGCGGCGCTGGCAAAATGCTCGCCCGTTTCCCAGATCTGATGGGCGTCGAAGGGCATGAATTCGATGAAACGCACCGTGATCGGGCGATCTTTGGTCAACTCGCAGAAGGGGATCAGTTCGTCTTCGTTGAAGCCGCGCATCAAAACCACATTGACCTTGACCCGCGGAAAACCGAGTTCGACGGCAAGGTCGATGCTCTCCAGAACCTTCTCGAGACCGGAGCGCCGTGTAATTGATTCGAACTTGTCGGCCTGCAGGGAGTCCAGGCTGATGTTGACCCCCAACAGACCGGCGTTGCGCAGATCTTTTGCATATTTGGGGAAGAGCAGCCCGTTCGTCGTCAGGTGGACGCCCTTGACGCCCGGGGTTTTGACTGTTCGCGCCACGATATCCACGATGTCCGGGCGCACCGTGGGCTCACCCCCGGTGTAACGGATTTTTCTCACCCCCATGCGGGCCAGGATCTCGACGATGCGCAGTATTTCGTCGGTACGCAACACCATGTCTTTTTCTTTGAACTTCACGCCCTCTTCAGGCATGCAGTAGGTGCAACGCAGATTACACTGCTCGATTACGGCGATTCGCACATAATCAAACGTGCGACCATGACGGTCTTGCAGGGGAGGAAGTGGATTCAGAGGAGGATTTTCTTGCGGTACAGATGCTGGCTCACCGGCGAACGCCCCATACGACGTTTTATGATTCAGAGGGTTGTTGAGCATAACTATATCTCCTCGACGGCTTTTGCTTATTTGGAGTATTCAAACAATCTTATCGTCTGTCATTCACCTTACAGTACTGACATTCAGGAGCATCGACCGCATACTCCAAGCATCCGCAAGCATTGCTCCAAAATCCGTCCCTGAGTATTTCGAAAAGCGTTGAATATGTGTCCGTTGCCAGACACCAGAGCCATCCTTGACGAGGTGAGTGGGGCAGATCAAAGCACCGACGGCCAATGTGCGCCCCATGTTGCATGCCCTTGCATAGCGAGATCTTCGAATCAGGCACTGCCGAGCAGTCGCTCCTCGCACCCTCTCCAGAAAGACCGGTAAGACTTGTCGAAGGATAACATAAATTTACATAATACGAAATTATGACTCGAAGCCTTGTCCAAGATCTTGCCCTATATGACGCTCCGAGATTAAACATCGATATCACCCTGAATTCATACAAGTCTCACGATAAATAAGAAAGGCTGCGGCTTTGGTTTTTCCGGCCTGAAGTTAGTATTATCGGACTCAAGCGCGAGATCTTTCGGATCCATCTCTATAATCCTTTGGAGCCACCCCATTCAATCCGAGGCAATCTGCAAACTGCCTCCCTGACGAGAACCCATATGAAAAAATCGACTGCATATCATCAAGGTGCCTGGGAAACCAAACCCCATCTCCCCACTGCCCGCTCGCACTGTCCCACGGCCAGCTACCAAGGCAAGATCTATGGTTTCGGAGGAGGAGGCCCCAATTTCAAGAGCCTGAATTCGGTCATCATCTACGACCCGGAGACGAATACCTGGGGAAAGGGTGCCGACATGCCGAGCCTGCGCTCGGGCGCGATAGCCACTACGGTGGGCGACGCTATCTATATCATCGGCGGCGGTTTTAAACAGGAAAACGGGACCTTCCGGTTTCTGAGGACTACCGAGATCTATCATCCCGATACCGACACCTGGGAGCTGGGTCCGGACATGATCATGCCCCACGACTATCCCGCGGGCGCCCTGCTCGATCACTATATCTATATACTCGGAGGCCATCACCCGGACGCCACCCTCTCGGGTCCCAAGACGGATCCGGGTTTCGATTTCTGCGAGCGACTGGATCTGCGCACCGGCAAATGGGAACAGATCGCCTCGCTGCCAACCCCCAGATTCGCCCTTGATGCCGTGGTCGTGAACAACCGCATCATGACCATGGGCGGGGTCGCGTTTACGCCGGAGGGGTTCAACAATTTCGACCATATCGAGACCTTCGATCCCGCCACTGGGAAATGGTCGCGCGAGGAAATGACCTTGCCCTGGACCGCCGCCGGAGCTTCTGCCTGTCAGATTTCCGATCACCTCTTCATCTTTGGGGGATATAGCGGCGACGGAATCAGCGACCACTGCGCCTGTTTCGACTTCACGCGGAACGAATGGCACATCATGCCCCCGATTCCACAACCTCTCGCCGCCACCGGGGTAGGCATTATCAATAACTCCATCTATCTGCTGGGAGGATGGGCAGACGATGGGCGCACCCCTCAGTCTTGCTGCTACGCCTATACATTTGCCTGATCCGACCCGCTCACCGCGGCGACCCCATGCGTGGATGACAAGCAATTAGAGCGCTACAGCCGGCATATCCTGCTACCGGAGATCGATCTCGCCGGGCAGGAGAAGCTGCTCGACTCTCAGGTTCTGCTCATCGGGCTGGGGGGGCTCGGCTCTCCGGCGGCCCTGTACCTTGCCTCCAGCGGAATCGGTCGCATCATCGTCAATGACCATGATTCGGTGGATCTCGGCAACCTGCAGCGGCAGGTCATCCATACCACCCTTGATCTGAGCCGGCCCAAAACGGAATCCGCCCGGGATCATCTGCACGCGATCAATCCCGGCCTCGATATCGACGTGATTGGTCATCGCCTGACCGCAACCGAACTCGCGCACTACGCCAGCCAAGTCGACGTGGTCATCGATGCCAGCGACAATTTCATCACCCGGTATGCGATCAACCACGCCTGCGTTGCAACTCGAACCCCCCTGGTCTGGGGGGCCGCGACTCGCTTCGATGGACAAGCGACGACCTTCAGGAACGATTATGAAGAGGCCCCCTGCCTGAATTGCCTCTATCCGAACCAGCACGCGCAGGATGCCATGGGCTCCTGCGGCGATAATGGGGTGTTCGCGCCCGTAACCGGGATTATCGGCGGCATCATGGCCGCCGAGACCTTAAAACTTCTACTCGGGGTAGGGATAACACTCCACGGGAGGCTGTTACGGATCGATGCAACCGCCCTCGAATGGCGCCAGTCCCTGTTCACCAGGGATCCCCTGTGCGAAAGCTGTTCCCCTCCCCGACAGGCCCCGCCCTCCCGGGCCGATGCGAAGTAATCCGGTATTAACGGTCATACCGGAACGGTCGATACGCTGCCTATGAAAACCCGTCGCCAGGATGCGGATCCAATCCGTTTACGCTATAATTTTGACGCAGTATCAGGCGTAAATCCCGCTGACAGCCGTCTCACACGGGTCCATTCGTATTGCATCGCATTCCTGATTCGATTCCAATCATTCATGGGCTGGAGGTTCAGATGAAGGCCAAAGATCGACGACTCGCAGAACTTCGCGACGCTATCCCGGAGGTATCCCCCGAAGAAGCGCTTGCCCTCAGCCACAACGGCGCCGCGCTGCTAGATGTGCGCGACACGGACGAAGTCGCCCAGGGAAGTCCGGTCGGCGCCTATCGTCTCGGGCGAGGCTTTCTGGAATTGAGGATCGAGGATATGGTCCCGGATCTCGACCGCACTCTGCTCGTCATGTGTGCGGGCGGGGTTCGCTCGTTGTTCGCCGCCGAATCGCTGAAACGGCTCGGCTATAAAGACGTCCGCTCCGTGGGCGGTGGATTCAGCCGATGGAAGAACCAGGGGAAACCGTTTGAAATCCCGCGCATCCTGGACGCCGAGGCGCGCGAACGCTATTCGCGCCACTTGCTGATGCCCGATGTCGGTGAGGCGGGCCAGCTCAAACTGCTCGACAGCAAAGTGCTGCTGATCGGCGCGGGCGGACTCGGCTCACCCGCGGCCTACTATCTGGCCGCCGCCGGCGTGGGCACCATCGGCCTGGTGGACCACGATGTCGTCGACCGCAGCAACCTGCAGCGGCAGATCCTTCATACCGATGCCCGCGTGGGCATGCCCAAGGTCGAGTCGGCCCGGGTCGCGCTCGAGGCGTTGAACCCCGGGATCGAGGTCATCGGTCACCGCACTCACCTCGACAGCACCAATGTGGAAGAGATCCTGTCCGGATACGACGTGATCGTGGACGGAACGGACAATCTGGCCACCCGCTTCCTGATCAACGACGCATGCGTCAAGCTGGGCAAACCGAACGTCCACGCGGCGGTCTATCGGTTCGAGGGGCAAATCACCGTCTTCTGGCCCACGTACGACAAACAGCATGGGAACTGCTACCGCTGCATGTTCCCGGAACCTCCGCCGCCGGAATTCGCCCCGTCGTGCGCCGAGGCCGGGGTCCTTGGAGTCATGCCGGGAATATTCGGCCTGCTCCAGGCGATAGAGGCCATCAAGATACTGCTCGACCTCGGCGATCCGCTGGTCGGACGGATGCTGCATTACGATGCCCTGTCGGGCCGGTTCACCGAGCTCAAGGTCAAAAAGAATCCGCACTGCCGGTACTGCAGTGAAGGCGCGGTATTTCCCGGCTATCAGGACTACGCGCAGGTATGCGCATCTAACGCCTGAAAAACGAAGGCCGGGCCATGAGAGTGCTCATGGCCCGGCCCGATCCCCACATCAGCGACGACCTCGGTCTACGAGGCGAACCCCGACGCCATGTGATCCAACCCCTCGCCGCCTTCCATGATCTTCGCCGTGATGGTCATGGCCTGATACTCCCCTATTCCCAGCGCATCGAGCAATGCCGGAGGCACCTGGGTATCCACGGCCTCGCCGATACCGTAGCCCTTGAGCAGCCTGTCCGCAAGAAACACCAACTGCGGATAAACGGCATGGATCTCCAGGTAATTCTCATTGTGGTGCTCACGGACCGCGATCACTATCTCTTCAGGCAATTGCCACGCCTCCATCAGCCACGCCCCGATCATACCGTGATCCGTACCCAGTACCCGCCGCTCGATGAGATCGACGGGTTTGTCGGGATACTTACTGATGAACTTGTTGAGAATCAGAAATTCCTGCTTGAACAGATGACCCAGCAGCAAGTGCCCGAAATTGTGCAGAAGACCCGCGAGATAGGCCATGCCGGCCGGGGGACGCGTCTCCTTTGGCACCGCGCTGCTCAAGGCCTGCACCAGCGCCGCGCTGTACACGGCATGGCGCCAGAAGGCATCGAGTCCGAGCGGCACGTTTCGTGCGACCTTGAATGGCCGGGCTGCCGTCGCCCCCAGCGCCAGATTCATGACCGTGTTGAAACCGAGCACCCGGGTAATCGCCGTATGCACGGAATCGACCTTTCCCTGATAGCTGAAAAAGGGGGAACTGGCATAACGCATCACCTGGGACGCGAGGCTCGGATCCAGCTCCACGACCTCCACCAGCTCCTTGACGTCGGCGTCGGGCTTCGCACTCAGACGCAGAATCTTCTGCGTCATCTCCGGCATGGGCGGAAGCTTTTCCAGCCGCCGGATACGGGCCCGCAGATCCAGCAATGGTTGCTCGTTATCCTTCGCCACGTCGGCGTCGGAAGGCGCCGACTGTGCGTTGTCCGCTGGCATCACTCGTGCGGTAGGCATGCTCATATCAATCCCGTCCTTCGGCTTTCCTGATTCGCAAACCCTTCCGGTATCGAGACCGTCGACCTCCGTCGCATCGACATCGGCATACAGGATTCTATTGGAAAGTATCGGCAAAACATGGCGCGGAATCCAAAACCATTGCGCGATTCTTGACCTGGATCGCCGTCCGAATGAGAACCGGATCACAACGCCGGGCCGGACGCGGCACGCCACACCCATGGGCGCCGCGCCAAACAGTTTGACACCCCTCGCCAAATCATAAAAAATAACGGCCGAATCAATAATAAAATTCACTCAGACAATAACTTAACAAGCAATTGTCTATCGACCCACCCCCTCCCCCGCACGGCGCGAGGCCACGACCACATCCTAATCATGCAGCGAGTCTGGTTAATCCACGATCCCATGCGCCAGACATCCCGCGTTTGCGGGCCCTCGCTGACCGGCGGGATTTTCATGCTGTCTCTCCTGATAGCGACGCCGGCAATGGGTAATCCCGCCGCGGACGACGATCAATGGACCCTCTGCAGGACGCACGCGGAAACCGGGATGCCACCCGATGCGCCCGACGCGCGGAACGATGCCGCCACGGTCATCACCGCCGACGAGGCCGAGACCCTGGATCGAGATACCGTGGCCCTACATGGGGATATTCGCGCCAGGCAGACCGACCAGTATCTGCGCGCCGACTCGGCGATCTATGACCGGACTTTAGACCGGCTGAATGCGGAGGGAAACATCCGTTACTTCAAACAGGACCTCGCGATCAGCGGCGACAACGCCGAGGTTTCGCTCGGCAGGGATACCGGCGTCATCAATGAAACCAGCTATGACCTCTTTTCAAGACATGCTCGCGGTACCGCGGAATCCGCGACGGTCGAGAGTAAAGACGTCACCCTGTTGCGCGGGGTGACGTATACGACATGTGACATCGGCGACGACTCTTGGCTGCTCAGGTCCAGCACGTTGCGCCTGAACCAAAAGAGCGGGATCGGCACGGCCAGGAATATCAGGCTTTCATTCAAGCACGTTCCGTTCTTCTATTTTCCTTATCTCAGCTTTCCGATCGACGATCAGAGAAAAACCGGATTCCTGGCGCCGAGTTACGGCCATTCGGACGACAACGGGACGGAGCTCAGCCTGCCCTTCTACATAAATATCGCGCCGCAATTCGACGCCACGCTGGAGCCGCGCCTCATATCCAAACGCGGCACCATGATCAAAGGTGAAACCCGCTATCTGAACCCCATCGGCCGGGGCCAGCTCAATCTGGAATACCTACCCGGCGACGATCTCGCCGACAGGGATCGCGGACTCATCAACTTCCGGGACAGATCGCGCTTCACCAGCCGGCTGAGCTCCGGCATCGACATCGCCCGCGTATCGGATACCGAATATTTCCGCGATCTCGGCAACAGCCTGAGCGTATCCAGCATCACTCATTTACGGCAGCTCGCCAGCCTCGATTACCAGAGCGACCTGTGGACATCGAGCGTCCGCCTGGAAAACTATCAAACGGTCGACGACACCATCCCGAAAAACAGCCGGCCTTACCAGCGCCTGCCGCAGGTCTTGTTCAAAACCACCCGACCGGACGAGGACGGCACGCTCAACTACAACCTCACGGGCGAATACGTCGACTTCAGGCACGACACCCGTATCTCCGGCAGCAGAATCGACCTGAAGCCGAGCGTCGAATACCCGCTGCGCTCTCCGGCCGCCTTCCTCGCGCCCATGATCAGCGTAAGGCATACTCAGTACGACCTCGATGACGGCGGCGCCGCAGGAGTCGCCCACATCAGCCGGACCCTCCCTTCATTCTCGCTGGACAGCGGCATCTTCCTCGAGAGAGACAGCCACTGGGGAGCGAACCCGATGATCCACACCCTCGAACCCAGGCTGTACTATCTGTACAGCCCATTCCGTGAACAGACGGAGATTCCGCTGTTCGATACCGCCTTGCCCGATTTCAGTTACAGCCAGCTGTTCCGCGATAACAGATTCAGCGGCAGCGACCGGATCGGAGACGCCAACCAGATGACACTGGCCCTGACCACGCGCTTCTTCGAAAAGGAAACCGGCAAGGAGCGGCTACGCGCCAGTATCGGGCGTATCTTCTATTTCCAGGACCGCGAGGTCGGCCTGAGCAACCAGATCGCGGACAGCAGGGCGTCGGACATCGTGGCCGAGTCGGCCGCATCCCTTGTCCCGCAGCTCACCACCAGGCTCGATGTGCGCTGGGACCAGGAAACCGATGAAATAGACAAAGGGAGTGTACAGCTGCAATACATGCCGAACTCTCGCAGCATCGTCAACATCGCCTATCGCTACCTCGACCCCACCCTGAAGCAGTCCGATATATCTTTTCTCTGGCCTCTGGGAAGGCGCTGGCATATCATAGGTCGTCGCAATTATTCCCTGCTGGACCACCGCGCCCTGGAAACTTTGGCGGGCCTGGAATATCAAAGCTGTTGCTGGCGCGCCCGGATCGTCAATCGCCGCTATGTCAACGACGACCTGGGGGAAACCAGGGAAAATCTCTATATTCAATTCGAGCTGAAAGGGCTGGCCGGGATCGGCGACAGCCTCGAAAGCGTATTGGAACAGGGTATCCTAGGATATGAAAACTAGATCTTCGCCTGACGCCGGATCCTCTTGCGCCACATCGATACCGGGTCCGGCGCCGTTTCTCGCCATGTTGATCCTGACGCTGATACCCGCCTTGTGCCCGGGCGCGGGCGTGGCGGGAGATCCTCAGATCATCGATCGGATCGTCGCCGTCGTCGACAACGACGTCATCACGGAAAGCGAGCTGAGCGACAGGATCGCGACCGTAAAACTCCAGTTACGCCGGCAAGGTATGCAGCCTCCCTCCGGGCCGACGCTGCAGAAACAGATCCTGGAGCGCGCAGTACTGGAGCGGATCCAGCTTCAGCTTGCCGAAAGCAACGGTATCCGCGTCGACGATGAGACCCTGAATCAGGCCATCAGCGGAATAGCCTCTCAAAACAATATGTCATTGGAAGAGTTCCGCGACGCATTGCAGAATGATGGCTTCGATTTCGTGAAATTCCGGGAAGACATCCGCAAGGAGATCACCCTGCGCCGGCTGAGACAGCAATACGTCGACAGCCGCATCACCATCACCGACCAGGAGGTCGACAGCTTCCTCGCCACGCAGCGTCGCCAGGGGAACGGATCCGACGAATACCATATCGGCCACATCCTTATCGCCCTGCCGGAGGCGGCCACCCCGGAACGAATCCAGCAGGTCCAGACGCGGGCGGACGATATCCTGAGCCAGCTGCGATCCGGGGCGGACTTTCACCAGATCGCCATCTCCTCATCCGATGGACAACAGGCGCTCAACGGCGGCGACCTGGGGTGGCGCAAGGCCGGCGAGCTCCCGACGCTGTTCGCCGAACTGGTGCCCAACATGAAGCCCGGCGAAATCAGCAATCTGATACGCAGCCCAAGCGGCTTCCATATCATCGAGCTGTTCGATCATCGTACCGGTCAGCAGCATATCGTCACCCAGACCCTGGCGCGCCATATCCTGGTACGCCTGAGCGCGCTGACGACCGATGGGAAGGCCAAGGAAATCCTCGCGGATGCGAAGCGGCGCATCGCCGCGGGCGAGGACTTCGCCACACTGGCCCGGAACATCTCCGAAGACAAGGCCTCCGCCTCCAACGGCGGAGATCTCGGCTGGGTGGAACCGGGTCAGATGATCCCCGATTTCGAGGCGGCGATGGACAGGCTGTCCCCGGGCGAAATCAGCGATCCGGTCAAGACCCGTTTCGGCTGGCACCTGATACAGGTAGAGGATCGGCGCGAATACGACGATACGGAAGAGTTCACGCGCGACAAGGCCCGGGATGCGATCTACCAACGCAGAATCGAAGAAGGCACCGAGGAATGGCTGAGACGCTTGCGCGATGAGGCGTACGTCGAATACCGTCTGTAGACCCTGCACGACCCGCGACCGGCACAGTGGACAGTAAACCCTCTCTTATCGCCCTGACGCCGGGAGAACCGGCGGGTATCGGCCCCGACATCTGCCTACAGCTCGCCCAGCAAGACCTGCCCGCGCCGATCGTCGTCCTCGCCGACCCGGATCTGCTGCACGCGCGGGCGCGCCGGCTCGGACTGCCGCTCACCCTGAAAGAATACCAGCCGGGCCGGGAGGCCCGCATCGCGCCGGCGGGTACGCTCGAGATACTCCCCGTGCGCTGCGCGCGCAACGACGTCTGCGGCACCCCCGATCCGGCCAATGCCGCCTATATCCTGGAAACGCTGCGGCAGGCAGTCCAGGGTTGCGCGCGGGGCGAATTTGCAGCCATGGTCACCGGGCCGGTCAACAAGGCCGTCATCAACAGCGCCGGGATACCCTTCACCGGGCACACGGAATTCCTCGCCGAAATCACCGGGACCGACGCTGTCGTCATGATGCTGGCGACCCCCGGGCTGCGCGTCGCTCTGGTCACGACACACCTCGCGCTCAAGGAAATATTCGGCGCGATCACCCGTGAGAAGGTCACGAGCACCTTGCGTATAACGCACGACGGCCTGCGCAGGTTTTTCGGCATCGACAACCCGCGCCTCCTCGTCTGCGGACTGAATCCGCACGCGGGGGAAGACGGAAACCTGGGCCGCGAGGAAATCGAGATCATAAATCCCGCCATCGCCGCGCTGAGGGACGCAGGGCTCCAGATCATCGGCCCGAAACCGGCCGATACCTCCTTTCTCCCCGCCGATCTCACCGACCTCGACGCGGTCGTCGCGATGTATCACGACCAGGGACTCCCGGTGCTCAAGCACATGGGTTTCGGCAAGGCGATCAATGTCACCCTCGGGTTGCCGATCATCCGCACCTCGGTGGACCATGGCACGGCGCTGGAACTGGCCGGGACCGGCCGCGCCGACGCCGGCAGTCTGGATGCCGCGATCCTGGCCGCGGTTGAAATGGCGCGGAATGCCCGATCGACACCCCCGGACTGACGTGATGCACCGTCCGCGCAAGCGCTTCGGGCAGAATTTTCTACGCGACCAGGACGTGATCGCCCGGATCGTCAAGGTGATCGGCCCACGCCCCGGCGACCACCTGATCGAAATAGGGCCCGGCCTGGGCGCCATTACGGTTCCGCTCCTCGCGCACAGGATCGAGCTCGATGTGATCGAACTCGATCGCGATCTGATCCGGAGCCTGGAGCAGATCGAGGTCCCGGGTGATGCCACCTTCCGGATCCACAATGCCGACGCGCTGGAGACGGATATCCGCGCCCTGGGCCCCGACGGCCGCGCACTGCGCGTGGTCGGCAATCTCCCCTACAATATATCCACACCGCTATTGTTTCACTTCATCGAGCAGCTCGACTGCATCGAAGACATGCATTTCATGCTCCAGAAAGAGGTCGTCGATCGCATGGCGGCCGGCCCGGGCAGCCGGGAGTACGGACGACTCAGCGTCATGCTGCAGTATCACTGCCAGGTCCAGCCGCTCTTTACCATCGGCCCCGCGGCGTTCTCCCCCCAGCCCAAGATCGATTCCAGTATCGTCAGGCTGACGCCTCATCGAAAACCGGACATCGAAGCCCGGAATTACGATGCCTTCTCGCTCCTGGTCGGAACCGCCTTCGCCTATCGGCGCAAGACCCTGCGCAACGCACTCAAGGGATTGGCGACGGACGCGGCCTTTGCGGCCGCTGAGATCGACCCGAATCTGCGGGCCGAACAACTGCAACTGGTGGAATTCATCCGATTGAGCGAGGCGATCTCATCCGACCGGGGCGTCTGAATCGGCGCGCGGCCCCAGCCCCCGGGTGTTCCGCTCGATCCATTCCCGCGCCTCCTCCTTGATCATCTCCGCGGTCTTGCCCTGCGACTCGATCGCGGGCCCCACGACCACGGTGATCGTGCCGGGCCGCTTGATGAACCCTCGACGCGGCCAGAACTCGCCGGCGTTGTGCGCGACCGGAACGACGGGATATCCGCTCTTCGCCGCGAGTACGGCGCCGCCGATACCATAGCGCCCGGTCTGTCCGGGCGGGACGCGGGTCCCTTCGGGAAAGATCACGACCCAGCGGCCGTTGGCCAGGCGTTCCCCGCCCTGCGTGACCAGTTGCTCCACGGCCTTGCGCCCGGCGCGCCGATCGATCGCGATCGGTTCGAGCATCGCGAGCCCCCAGCCGAAGAACGGAACCCACAGCAGCTCGCGCTTCAGCAACCAGACCTGTGGAGGAAAGATCTTCTGCAACGCCAGAGTCTCCCACGCCGACTGATGCTTGCAAAAGACGATGGCGTTGCCCACAGGAATGTTTTCACGGCCGCGCACCTGATAATCCAACCGGCAGGTCAGTCGCAGCCACCACAAATTGAAGCGGGCCCACCGGGTAATGAAGGCGTATCGTACGGTGAACGGAAACGGAAAAGTAAGGACGGCGAGCGGCGCGAAGACCAGCGTCGACAACCACATGCCGAGCGCGAAGAGCAGAGAACGCAGAAACAGCACGGGATCAATCCGCGCCGAGCCGTGCGATCAGGGCAGACGCCGCCGCCGCGAGATCATCGTATACCTCGACATTCGCGGCCCCGGGCAGCTCTCCTTCCGCTTTTCCACCGCGGCCGCTGCGCAGCAACACCGGCCGGGCGCCAGCGGCGCACGCCGCCGCGATGTCGTCGAGGCTGTCGCCGATAAAGGGCACATCGGCCAGATCGACCTCCAGGCGCTGCGCAGCCTCCAGCAACAGACCAGGCCGTGGCTTTCTGCACCGGCATCCATCATCGATGCTATGCGGACAGTAGAAAATCGCCTCGATGCGACCGCCCTCGCGCGCGATCTCGCCGTTCATTTTCGCATGAATGCGCGCGAACGCCCCGCCATCCGGCGCTCCGCTCGCGATGCCGGGCTGGTTCGTCGCGACCACGAGATGAAACTGTGCAGCGGTCAAACGGCCGATGGCGCGCAGGCTGCCGGGTATCGGCCGCCATTCGTCGACCGTACGCACGCCGGCCGGCCGCCTCTCGTTGATCACCCCATCACGGCCGAGAATCACCAGGCGCATCGCCGGCCTCCCGCGACATCAGGCCTGGTTGAACAGGCACGACAGGTCGGCGACCTGCATGAACAACCCGCGCAGCCGGTTGAGCTGGGCGAGCCGGTTGCTCCGCACGGCGGCGTCCTCGCTCATCACGAGCACCTGCTCGAAATAGGCGTCCACCGCCCCGCGCAGCCCGGCCAGATGCGTCAGGACACCGCTGTAATCCGCCCGCACGGCCAAAGGGCCGATCGCCTGCTCGCAAGACTCCATGGCGGCGGCGAGCTCCCGTTCGGCGGGTTCAGCGAGCAGTGCGGGCGTGACTTCCCCGGGGATATCCTGCTCGGCCTTGCGCAGGATATTGCCGATGCGCTTGTTCGCGGCCGCGAGACTCGCGGCCGCCGGCAACGCCTGGAAACGCACCACCGCCCGGACCCGCGCGTCGAAATCCAAGGGCTGCGCCGGACGGCGCGCCAGCACCGCCTCGAACGCCTCGATATTTATCCCCGCCTCCAGGTAGTAGGCGCGCAGGCGGTCCATCATGAAGCCGTATACCTGCGACGCGACGGCCTCCCCCGCCTCCAGCGCCCGCCCTTGTGAGCGGTAGATGTCCGCCGCCGCGTCCAGCAGGCGGACGAGATCGAGCGGCAGCCCACCCTCGATCACGATACGCAGGACGCCCAGCGCGGCGCGCCGCAGGGCGAACGGATCCTTGTCACCCGTCGGCACCTGGCCGATGCCGAAGATCCCGACGAGGGTATCGAGTTTGTCCGCCACGGCCAGCGCCCGTCCCGTCGCGGTGGCGGGCAGACGGTCGCCGGCGAAACGCGGCAGATACTGTTCCTGCAGCGCCTGCGCCACCTCATCGGCCTCGCCGTCATGGCGCGCATAATACCCGCCCATGACGCCTTGCAGCTCGGGAAATTCGCCGACCATCTGGGTCATCAGATCGCATTTCGACAGATGCCCGGCACGTTCGGCGCGACGCGCATCGCCATCCAGCTCCCGCGCTACCGTGGCGGCCAGGGTAGCGACCCGGTCCGACTTGTCCCGCAGGGACCCCAGACGACGCTGGAAGACCACCTGCTCCAGAGCGGGGAGACGCGAGGCGAGCGTGTGCCTGCGATCCTGTTCCCAGAAGAACATGGCATCGCTGAGCCGCGGGCGGATCACCCGTTCGTTACCGGCCCGCACGACGTCCCGATCCGTGCTGTCGATGTTGCTCACCGTGATGAAGGCGGGCATCAGGCGGCCGCCTCCGTCGACAAGGTGAAAATATTTCTGATGCCCCTTCATGGCGGAGATCAGCGCCTCGGCGGGAACCTCGAGAAAGCGGCGCTCGAATCCACCGCGGATCGCGACGGGCCATTCGACCATCGCCGTGACCTCATCGAGCAGCGCCTCGTCGATCACCGCCTCGGCGCCGGCCATGGCCGCGGACTCCAGAATCTGCGCGCGCACGGCCGCGCGGCGCGCGGAAAAGTCGGCGATGACGCGCCCTTCGGTCTCCAGCAGCGGCGCATACGCGGCCGGCGTGGGCAGATAGAGCCTGCCGGGATGATGGAAGCGATGCCCGCGGGTCTCGCGCCCCGCCTCCAGACCGAACAGGCGCAGGGGCAGGATCTCGTCCCCGTAGAGCAGGACGAGCCAGTGCACGGGCCGTACGAAAGTCTCTTCGAGTTCGCCCCAGCGCATACGCCGCGGTACGGGCAGGGCGGCGATCTGCTGGCGGACCAGCTCCGGCAACAGATCGCGTACATGACGCCCCTGCTGCTCCCTGCGAAACACCAGCCACGCGCCCTTGCCGCTTTCCTGCGTCTCCAGCGCGTCGATCTCGACGCCGCAGGAGCGGGCGAAACCGAGGGCGGCCGGCGTGGGAATGCCCTGGTCGTCGAAGGCGGCCGTCAGGGCCGGCCCACGCCGTTCCTCCAGGCTATGCGGCTGCACGCCGGCCAGCCGGGACACCAGCACCGCAAGGCGCCTCGGGGTGGCATATACCTTGATATCCTCGAACCCCAGATTCAGCTTGCGCAGCCCGGCGCGCATACCCTCGCCGAGGGCCTCGCTCAGCGAGCGCAAGGCCTTGGGCGGCAGTTCCTCGGTGCCGATCTCGAGCAGCAGGTCGTGATATTCGCTCATCCGCCGTCCTCCGGGGCATCGCCAGCGGACATGGCAAGGGGAAAACCCAGGAGCGAGCGCCGCTCGTAATAGGCCCCCGCCACCGCCTCCGCGAGGCCGCGCACACGACCGATATAGCGCGCCCGCTCGGTCACGCTGATCGCGTGGCGGGCATCGAGCAGATTGAAGACATGGGACGATTTAAGCATCAGCTCATAGGCCGCGAGCGGCAGGCCCGCCTCGATCATCCGCTTACTCTGGGATTCACAGCCATCGAACCAGGAAAACAGCAGGTCGATATCCGCGTGCTCGAAATTGTAGGCCGACATCTCGACTTCGTTCTGGTGGTATACGTCGCCATAGGTGACCCTTCCGGCCGGACCGTTTTTCGACCACACCAGATCATAGACGCTCTCGACGCCCTGCAGATACATCGCGATCCGCTCGAGTCCATAGGTGATCTCGCCGGTCACCGGACGGCAATCCAGTCCGCCGACCTGCTGGAAATAGGTGAACTGCGTGACCTCCATGCCGTTCAGCCAGACTTCCCAGCCGAGCCCCCAGGCCCCCAGCGTGGGCGACTCCCAGTTGTCTTCCACGAAACGGATGTCGTGCACCAGGGGATCGATCCCCAGCACGCGCAGCGATCCCAGATAGAGCTCCTGGATATCCGGCGGGGAAGGCTTGAGCATGACCTGGAGCTGGTAATAATGCTGCAGACGATTCGGATTCTCTCCGTAACGCCCGTCCGTGGGGCGGCGCGAGGGCTGGACATAGACCGCGCTCCACGGTTCGGGGCCGATCGCGCGCAGGAACGTGGCCGGATGAAAGGTGCCGGCGCCGACTTCCATGTCATAGGGTTGCAGCAACACGCAACCCCTGGCGATCCAGTAGTGCTGCAAGGCGAGGATCAGGCCCTGGAAGGTCGATATATCGGGGGTTTGCGTCATAAGAATCGGCCAGTAAATTTCGATGAGCGGTGCGGCCCGGCACGCCGGCGCCTCCCGCAGTATAGCGTTCGTCCACGCGGATTTACATCGCGGCCGGCGGGCGCCGCGCCGGGCACCCGCCTCCCGGGGATCCGCTGGACCGCAATGGACGCCGCATGGTATCAACGGCGAGCTTTTTCCCGCAAGCGCGCCGGGGCGGGCGGGGTGGGAAAAATGAGACCTGGTCGCTAAGGCCGAGGAACCGCATGCCGATGTAATGGCATCAGGCAACATCACTCCGGCGACCAGCGACAATGAACCCGACATCCGCCCCGCAATGGCACACCCTGGTCAACCAGGCCCAGCATCTCACCGGCAGCACGATCACGGATCAGGCGGAGAACTACCTGGTCGGACTGCTGGCGCAATTTTCGGCCAAACCGCTGATGATGGCCCGGGTTCTGGCCTTCGATTACCTGAATGATCCGCTTCTGCAGGCGAAGTCCCGCAGCGAGCGATTGAAGGATATCGGCGACCACTGCCTGCTGTTCGCCGGCCTGTTTCCCCAGCACGCGGAACGGCGCCAGGTCCGGCTCGGCCATATGGTCGAACTGGGACAGAACGCCTACCACCAGTTACATGAGTCCGCGCCGTTCGAAGCCGGCGGTCTGTACTCCGATCTCGCCCGCGGATTCGTCACCCTGATGGACCTGCTGCACGCCATACGCGAGCTGAGAGACGAGCGCGCGCGCCTGTCCCCGCTGCATGCCTTCGATCTGTGGAGCGACACCGGCAGCCGGCACGCCCTGCGCGTCATCCGCACCTTCACCGACGCCACCCCGGTCAGATCCCCGCAGTACAGCGACAGCTTTCTGATGTAACAACATATTTCCCCCGCGGCGCGGTCTCCGGGACATCGCGGCCCGGCCGCGCCCGCGCGCCTTTTCTCAAACTTTCCCGGATTTGCTATCATCAGCCCCTCCTCAGCGGGAACGGGCGATACCTCGAAACGACATGGCGACACAGCGCAAGGCCGTGGCACTCATCTCCGGCGGGCTGGATTCCATGCTCGCCGCGCGCGTCGTCCAGGACCACGGCGTACATGTGGAAGGCATCAACTTCTTCACCGGCTTTTGCGTAGAGGGCCATACGCACGCGATCCGCCGCAAGGACTCCGCCCGCCCCAAGCGCAACAATGCCCTGTGGGTCGCCGAACAGCTCGGCATCAAGCTGCACATCGTCGATGTGATCGAGGAATACAAGGACGTCGTCCTGAATCCCAAGCATGGCTACGGCGCGCACATCAACCCCTGCCTGGACTGCAAAGGATTCATGGTCGGCAAGGCGCGCGAATGGATGGAGCAAAACGGCTTCGACTTCATCATCACCGGCGAGGTCCTGGGACAGCGCCCCATGTCGCAGCGCCGGGACACCTTTCCCGTCGTCGCCCGCGAGTCGGGGGCGAACGACCGCCTGCTCCGCCCCCTGTGCGCCCGGCTGCTGTCCCCGACCCTGCCGGAACGCGAAGGCTGGGTCGATCGGGCCCGTCTGCACGATTTCAATGGCCGCTCCCGCAAACCCCAGATCGCGCTGGCGCGCTCCTATGGGCTGCACGACTATGCCCAGCCCGCGGGCGGCTGCTGTTTCCTGACCAACGAACAATACGCGGTCAAGATAACGGATCTATGGAAATCGCGCGGACGCCGCGATTACGAGCTCGACGATATCATGCTCCTCAAAGTCGGCCGCCATCTCCGGCCACGGCCGCACTTCAAGCTCATCGTGGGTCGCGAAGAGGGCGAAAACAAGTTTCTGGAAGGTTATAAAAATCGCTATACTGCGTTCCGTTCGACCAGTCACACCGGCCCCCTGGCCTTGCTCGACGGCACGGCCGACGAGGCGGATCTGCAGTTGTCGGCGCGCCTGGTGGCGCGTTTCGGCAAGGGAAAGGACGCGGCGTCGGTCAGCGTGGAGGTCACCGGCCCGGGCCATCCGCCGCGCAGCCTCGAGGTGCGCCCCCTCGGCCAGGACGAAATCCCCAGCGAGTGGTATATCGCATGAATCGCCATACCCTCGACGTGCGCTACCAGCTGTGCCCCATTCCGGTGATCCGCACCCAGAACATGGTGAACAAGCTGCCGGCCGGAGACATCGTCGAAGTGCTGTGCACCGATCCGGGAACGCTCCACGACATCCCCGCCTGGTGCCGCATCAACGGCCACCGGCTGCTCGATTCAGAACAAGGCAAGGATGAGATACGGATTGTCCTGGAAGTGTGCAGGTCCGCTTGAAATATGCCCCAAAATGGAGCCACATGGCACCGAAGTGGTGCGATTACCCAGGGACATGCGGCGAAAAATATCGTTATCCTTCTGTATTACAAGTAAATTCCGGCATGGCATGCTTTCTGCTATCCGGTAAGAAGTCCGGCCCTGCAACCATCTAGTCTTACAGCGTCTTCGGAGGATTCAAATGTCACAAAAAGTGTTGAAAATGATCAAGGACAATGAGGTCAAATTCGTCGACCTCCGCTTCACCGACACCCGTGGCAAGGAACAGCACGTCTCGTATCCCGCCCACCGGATCGACGCCGGCACCTTCAAGGACGGCGTGATGTTCGACGGCTCCAGCATCGCGGGCTGGAAGGGTATCGAGGAATCGGACATGATCCTGATGCCCGACGCGGAGACCGGCGTCCTCGATCCCTTCATGGACGAAACGACGCTGATCATCCGCTGCGACATCATTGAACCGCGCACCATGCAGGGTTACGAGCGCGATCCGCGCACCATCGCCAAGCGCGCCGAGGCCTACCTCAAGTCCACCAAGATCGCCGACACCGCCTACTTCGGTCCCGAGCCCGAGTTCTTCATCTTCGACGACGTGCGCTGGGGCGCCAACATGGGCGGCGCCTTCTACAAGGTCGATTCCGACGAGGCCTCCTGGAACTCCGAGCGCGTGTTCGAAGAGGGCAACATCGGCCATCGCCCGAGCATCAAGGGCGGCTATTTCCCGGTACCGCCGGTCGACTCGCTGCAGGATATCCGGTCCGCGATGTGCCTGGCCCTGCAAGAGATGGGCGTGGAGGTGGAGATCCATCACCACGAGGTGGCCACGGCGGGCCAGTGCGAGATCGGCACCAAATTCGACACCCTGACCAAGCGCGCCGACATCAACCAGATCCTCAAATACGTGGTCTGGAACGTGGCGCACGCCTACGGCAAGACCGTGACCTTCATGCCCAAGCCCCTGGTCGGCGACAACGGCAGCGGCATGCACGTGCACCAGTCGCTCGCCAAGGGCGGCAAGAACCTGTTCACCGGCAACAAGTACGGCGGCCTGTCCGAGCTGGCGCTGTACTACATCGGCGGCATCCTGAAGCACGCCCGCGCCCTCAATGCCATCACCAACGCCAGCACCAACAGCTACAAGCGTCTGGTGCCCGGCTTCGAGGCGCCGGTACTGCTGGCCTACTCGGCCCGCAACCGCTCGGCCTCGATCCGCATCCCCTGGGTCTCCAACCCGATGGCCCGCCGCATCGAGGTCCGCTTCCCCGACGCCTCCGGCAACCCGTACCTGACCTTCGCCGCCATGATGATGGCCGGACTGGACGGCATCAAGAACAAGATCCATCCGGGCGACGCGATGGACAAGAACCTCTACGATCTACCGCCGGAAGAACTCAAGAATATCCCGACGGTCTGCCACGCGCTCGACATGGCGCTGGATTATCTGGACAAGGACCGCGACTTCCTCAAGGCGGGCGGCGTATTCACCGACGACGTGATCGACAGCTACATCGAACTGAAGATGTCCGAGGTCACGCGCCTGCGCATGACCACCCACCCGGTCGAGTACGACTTGTATTACAGCATGTAATCGCCCCGGACGTTTCCCCCACCACACTGAACCCCCGGTCACAAACCGGGGGTTTTTCTTTGACATCCGGCCCGATCCCGGCTACATAAAGGGGATGCTCGGGACAACATCGATCAGGCTGCGAGGCGCCCTCCCGCCGGTGCTTGCCTGCCTGCTTGGGCTCGCGCCCTGCGATCTGCCGGCGGACATCTACAAGCAGGTGCAGCCGGACGGCACGGTCAGCTATTCCAGCGAGCCCCTCCCCGATGCCGAGAAGATCGACCCGCCCCTGCCCCAGGTCATACCTTCGCTGCAGCCGTCCACCCGCGACACGATGCCGTCACAGGCGCCGGCGGCCGCCCCGTCCCCCTATGCCGGACTCGACATCGTGGAACCCGCCGACGATCAGGTCATCTGGAACAACGCCCGGGAAATCGAGGTCGGCGTGTCCCTGACCCCCCCGCTGAAGGCGCGACAGGGCCACCGCCTGGTGATTCTTCTGGACGGACGCCCGGTGGAAGGGGCAGGTGACGGGACGCGCCTCACCCTGCCCGAGGTCGACCGCGGCGCGCATACCCTCTCCGCGGAGGTGCACGACGCCGCGGGGCGGATCCTTATCCAGTCCGCACCGGTCACCTTTCATCTCAAACAGCACTCCTCCCTGTTCCCGGGCCGCCGGTCGGCCCCATAATGATCGCACCCCTCGCCGGTTTGCCCTAAAATAGGGCGTCGCATGACCCACCCCTGGAGGGCTACGACCTGATGAACGGGCGTGCTCGCCCCCGGCGGCACCGGCACATTCTACAGGCAGGATCTTATCCATTTGTTTTGAATAGATTTTTACCGGCCTTCCCGGACCGTCACAAAAATTGCCCCGCGGCCAGGCCTGCCCACGCGTGATTGGTTTGCTTCTTGCAAAAATGGGGCTGTGCTAGCGAATACGATGACATCCACGCGTACTGACCAGCGTATCCTGGAAAACCTCAACACCGCGGTGTTGCTGTTCAGCGATGCGCTCGAGCTCAAATACATCAACCCGGCGGGCGAAATCCTGTTCGAGGTCAGCGCGCGCCGGATCGCCGGACAACCCGTCATACGGCTGTTTCCGGAATCCCCGGACTTCATCGAGGCGCTGCGACGCTCACGGCTCAGCGGGCACCCCTATACGGAACGCGGCGCCTGTCTGCGCATGCCCGACCAGCGCATGGTGACCGTGGACGCCACGGTCACCCCGCTGCAGGAACGCAACGGCCATGAACTGCTGCTCGAGCTGCTGCAGGTGGATCGCCACATGCGGATCGCGCGCGAAGAAAACCTCATCACGCAGTACAACAACACCCGGATGCTGATGCGCGGCATGGCCCACGAGATCAACAATCCGCTGGGCGGCCTGCGCGGGGCGGCGCAACTG
>WBZO01002784.1_pt1 | contig 21867 bp, 22 predicted proteins | sample 5204261 | NCBI WGS metagenome assembly WBZO01 (sample SAMN12412400, study PRJNA552823) | activated sludge metagenome | isolation source: activated sludge from anammox sidestream of wastewater treatment plant... | place: USA: North Carolina | collected 2017-09 | reverse complement strand
GGTGGCCATCCGGGCCAGCGCGCGCTGGTCGCCTTCCATGACTCGGTTCGCCAGTTCACGAATCGGCATCGAGTCCTCGCTGGGCGAGCTGTTCTCTGACATAAGAGATTGCTGACTTCATCGACGTACCAGGGCCAAACACCCGGGCTATGCCCATCTCGTGGATAGCAGCCTGGTCCTGCTCGGGAATCGTGCCGCCGGCGACGACGAGCACATCGCCGAGACCCCGGTTGCGCAGTTCCTGCATGATCCGGGGAAAGAGCGCCATGTGGGCGCCTGAGAGGATGCTCAGACCCACGACGTCGACATCTTCCTGCAGCGCGGCAGACGCGATCATTTCCGGCGTCTGAAAGAGTCCGGTATAGATGACTTCGAATCCGGCGTCCCGAAATGCCCGTGCCATGACCTTGGCGCCACGATCATGGCCATCGAGACCCGGTTTGGCAATCAGCATGCGAATTGGCTGCTTCTCGTGCGCGAGGGTTCTCTCACTCGCGTCAGTCTGCGTAGTCATAGAAGCCTCGTCCTCGTTTGCGACCCAGATACCCGGCGTCGACCATACGGCGCAGGAGTGGCGCCGGCCGGTAGCGATCCTCTCCCAGATCTCGATGCAGAACCTCGAGGATAGCCAGGCAGATATCGAGTCCGATCAGATCGGCGAGCGCGAGTGGTCCCATTGGATGACTCGCTCCCAGCTTCATGATTTCGTCGATGGCTTCCCTATCCGCCACACCTGCTTCCAGCACGTTGATCGCTTCATTGATCATGGGCACCAGCAGCCGGTTCGCCACAAAGCCGGGCGCGTCGTTGACCACGACCGGAGACTTACCCATGTTGGCAGCCAGAGTCACAGCATTCGCCACAGCTTCGTCCGAGCTTTGCAATGCTCTGACCACTTCGACCAGCGCCAGAACGGGCACCGGGTTGAAAAAGTGCATGCCAACGACTCGTTCAGGGTGTCGCGATGCAGCGGCAATCGCGGTAATCGAAATCGACGAGGTATTGGACGCGACGAAGCAAGCCGCTCGTGCATGTTCATCAACCAGGGCGATAACGTCGCGCTTGACAGTCGGTTCCTCGAATACCGCTTCGATCACGACATCGACGGTCGACAGCGCATTCCAGGCGGTGGTCGGCGCCAGACGATCGATCACCGCTGTCGCGTCTAGTTCGGTCAGCTTTTCCTTTCTGACCAGTCGCTCCAGACTGGTGCTGATCGACTGCAACCCCCGTTGAAGATCGGCATCGGATCGATCGAGAAGGACGACCTCGTGACCGGACGTGGCCAAGACCTGCGCGATGCCGCTGCCCATGGTGCCGCTGCCGATCACGGCAACTGATTGGAACTGGCGTTCGTTCATCCGGTCTGATCTGCTCCTTCGTCTCTGGCAGCCGCCAGCGCTACGCCCGGCTCACGGACATTGATGGCGTTCATCGCCGCAATCGAACCCTGTTCGATCCACAGGAGAACCCCTGACGCGGCACGCTCGATGACTGATGGGAGCGTGTCTCGCTCAGTCGGCGAAAAGGTAGACAACACGTGCGCTTTCGCCTCCGATCGCCCCCTGCCAATACCAATCCGCAGGCGTGGGATTTCGGTGGTGCCCAGCGACTGGATGACCGACGTCAGCCCGTTGTGCCCACCGGCCGACCCGCGTTCACGCATCCGCATAGCGCCAAACTCCAGATCGAGATCATCGTAAATGATGAGCATATCCGTGAGATCCGCTTTGTACCACTGACGAATTTGCTGCACTGCCGTGCCGCTGAGGTTCATATAGGTCTGCGGCTTGGCCAGGACTATCCGCGCGTCGCCTGCACGTGCTTCCCAAATCTGCGACTTGAACCGTTCGCGCTGCACCTCTGGTTTCAGTTGGCAGCGGAGCTCGTCGACCACCATGAATCCCAGGTTATGGCGCGTGGCTTCGTATTTTTGACCGGGATTGCCGAGTCCGACGATGATTTTCAATCCCTGCACTCCGGATTTCGTTTCGCTGACAGCGTCCGATTTCGTCATTCTCGCCCTGAGGAGCGAGAGTATGCCGGTGCTATACTCCACCGGAACCAGCCCGGACAACCCTCCAGGGGATTCAACTGCGTTTGGCTGGTAGCATCGAGGTAGTGCATCCATGAGTTTCGTTGGGATGGGATGGCAGGAGATCCTGGTGATCGCTGTCGTCGCTGTCATGATATTCGGTCCTGACAAGTTACCGGAAATGGCGGGTCAGGCGGGGAAACTGCTTCGCGACTTCCGTCGTATGACTACCGACATGACTGGTGAGTTCGAAAAGCAGACCGGCGTCAGCGTCAGAGATCTGAAATCGAACGTGGACAAGGAGATCGCCGGTCTCAAATCTGAAATGGCTGGCACAACGTCCGGTATCCAGAAGGAACTGAGTTCGGTCGGTTCAAGCGTGAGCAAGACCGCCAAGTCGGTTGGCAAGTCGGCAACATCGAGTAGCACCACCAAGGCAGGCACGGCTGCCAAGTCGACAACAACGGCCGCCAAGTCAGCGACCACAGCAAAGAGCGCGATCACGGCCAAGCCAGCAACCACCGCCAGCGCGTCGAAACAAACATCGACCGCAAAAAAGGCAGTCGCCGAACCGGTTGTCGTTCACGCCAGCAAACATGATCCGCTGGCAGGCGTTTCCTTCATGGATGAGGAGCCTGTCGCGGCGACGGCGAAAACGGATGGCCGCCCGAGTACAAATGGATCATCGTCGACCGCCCCGACCGGGACACAGGCAGACGCTCTGATGCGGTCGAGAGCGAGACGACAGACAGCCGGCTACAACCAGGGTCCGCCGAGTCTGAATTGAAGACATCAGTCGATTTCCCTGTGACCGGCCGCCAAACCGGAAAGGTCGGGCGTTCACCTGTGCTGGTTCCATGAGTGCATATACGTTCGAGCTTCTGAAGACCGCCATCAATTCGGCCGCTCGTCGCGGTCGTCTGACTACAAAATCAGGAACTGTTGAAACGCCGGTGTTCATGCCGGTCGGCACTCAGGCGACGGTGAAAACGCTCGACCCTCGCGAGGTTGCCGAGACCGGAGCGCGAATCCTTTTGGGAAACACCTATCATCTGATGCTTCGCCCCGGGTTGGAGGTCATTCGAGAAGCTGGTGGGCTGCACAACTTCATGCGCTGGGACCAGTCGATTCTCACGGACAGTGGTGGATTTCAGGTATTCAGCCTCGCGCAACAGGCTCGGGTCAAAGAAGAGGGCGTGACCTTTCGATCGCACATCGACGGATCAGCTTGGACAATGACCCCGGAATCGGTGATTGACTTGCAGGTCGGATTCGGCTCCGACATCATGATGCCGCTCGACCATCTGATTGGATTGCCCGCACAACCGCGCAGAATCTTGGAGGCCACGGCTCGGACTCGTCGCTGGCTGGAGCGGAGTATCACCGCCTGGCGAGATCATCCCACGGCTGAGCGCGGGGTCCTCTTTGGCATTTGCCAGGGCGGCATGGATCTCGATCTCAGAGCAGAAGAAGCGCAGTTCCTGGCTCAGCAGGATGTGGCGGGCTCAGCGATCGGCGGCCTGAGCGTGGGAGAGCCCAAAGATGTTATGGCCGCTGTGCTGGACACCGTCTGTCCGCACCTGCCCGAGAATCGACCTCGGTACCTGATGGGTGTCGGATCACCCGAGGATTTGTGGAATGCGGTCGGTCAGGGGATCGACATGTTTGACTGCGTGCTTCCCACGCGATTGGCCCGCAACGGTGCTCTGTTCACACCTGATGGTCGAATCGACATCCTGAAAGCGGAGTTCAGGCACCAGCACGAGCCGGTCGATGTGGAGTGCGACTGTTCGACCTGCGCCCGCTTCACCCGCGCATATCTTCATCATTTGTTCCGGGCTCGGGAAGTGCTCGGGTTGCGTTTGGCGTCGATTCACAACATTCGGTTTCTGATCCGTCAGACCGAGCACATGCGATTCGCTATTGAAAACGAGACGTTCGCCACTGCACATCGACGCTTCACGTCGCGCTATCGACCAGCGGGGCCCTCGGACAGATTACGGGCAGGAGTCGCGTAGAATGCGCGAGCCGAGGTGTGGTTCATGATGAGGGGCTCCTGATGTACATTCCGGAATTCGATCCTGAGCGAACGGGTGCCATCGCCGTGGGGATCGACGTCATCGAGATCGAACGCATCCGGCGCGTGCTGGATGAGTTCGGGCAACGATTTCTCGATCGGGTCTTCACTCAGGCCGAGCAGGAGCGCTACCGCCGCTTTCCGAATGAACTCGCCGGACGTTTCGCGGTCAAGGAAGCGACGTCGAAGGTTCTTGGCACTGGCATCCGCGGCATCAAATGGAAAGAGATGGAAACGCTCTCCAACCGTCGCGGCAAACCAGTCCTCGTACTTCACGGGACGGCAGCCGCGCGAGCCGAGATGCTGGGACTGGATGATTTCAGCGTTTCAATCACACATTCTCGCAGTGACGCAATGGCCATCGTCGTAGGGTTGAAGAGGGGATGCGGCGCCGGTTCTGCGTAACCTGGCGCTGAACTCGATGGAGCAAACCAGAACCATGTCCGGAAAAAGCACGAAACCAGAACGCTGGATGGATGCCACGGAAGCGGCATTGTTGGTGCCGCGCCGTCAGGCTGGAGCCCACAAATGGAGTGTTGGCGGTCTGGTGATCGTCGGCGGCGCACCGGGATATATCGGTGCCCCGGCCCTTTGCGCCCGAGCAGCTATGCGAGCCGGTGCCGGAATCGTCAGTGTGGCGGTGTCTCGCTCCTCAGTCGGACCGATCGCAGGTATCGTGCCTGAAGCCACGTTTCTGCCACTGCCGGACGGCGATCCTGTGCAGGCGGCCCGTAAAGCCGTTTCGTCTATCGGCGAGCGTGCGACCAAATCCGCCGCATTTGTGATTGGGCCAGGTCTGTCGGACGACGACCACGCCCAGGCTCTGCTGGCCGAACTATTCGGCATGTCCGAGCACAAAATGGGAGGCGGGCTTGGTTTCGGTTCTGGCAGCGCTGTCAACCATCGGGAGAACGACGAACCACTCGTTGGGGGATCGTTGCCGGCGGTTGTCGATGCCGATGCTCTGAACTGGCTCTCCGGCCAACCCGAGTGGTGGACTCGCCCTCGACCGCAATCGCTCCTGCTGACGCCGCACGGTGGCGAGATGGCCCGGCTCACCGGTGAGACCGCGGCGACCATCGCTGACGATCCGGTTTCCGCTGCCGTGCAGGCCGCGAAAGTGTGGAACCAGTGTGTGTTGTTGAAGGGCGCAACCGCGGTACTGACCGACGGTTCACGCACAGTCTCCGTCGATGGTATTCCGACCTCCCTGGCTTCTGCAGGTACAGGCGATGTCCTGGCCGGCACCGTTGGTGCATTCCTGGCCCAGGGATTGTCGCTATTCGACGCGGCTCGCCTGGCGATTTTTGTCGGGACGCAGGCAGCCAGGGATGTAGAGTCGCGCTACGGGACGCTTGGCCTGATGGCAGGGGATCTGCCCGACGCAATCGGCACGTCACTTGCCGTTCTCGAGCGCGCTCGCCAGTCGTGAGCTTCTGATGCCATTCACTGCCGACATTTCAGCACGGGTCTGGGCGATGCCGGGACGCGGCGCCCGGCTGATCGTCGATCTCGATGCCATCGCGGGGAATGTGGCCGCAATTCGTTCGGCCGTGGGACCTCGCGTGCAGGTTTTGGCCGTCGTCAAAGCCGGCGGGTACGGCGAAGGAGCTCGCCACGCTGCAATGGCGGCACTCGACGGAGGCGCCACCTGGCTGGGCACGGCCACCGTGCGGGAAGCGGTCGAGTTGCGGCGAAGCGGCATCTCTTCTCCGATCCTCGTCCTGGGTCCCACGATGGCCACCGAAGTCGCGGCAAGCATTGCGGATGGGATTGCATTGACAATCGGCTCCGGTGACCAGTTGGCAGCGTTCTGCCGACTGGCGAACGCTGCCGGAACCGGGCCGCTGGTCGTCTTTCTGAAGATCGACACGGGGATGCACCGATTTGGAATCCCCCCGGAAGACGCTGTCGCCGCCGCCGCCGCCATCGCCAATCAATCGAGTCTGCGGCTCGCCGGAGTGTTCACGCACTTCGCGTCGGCCGACGCCCCTGATATGTCCCACACAGTGCGCCAAGTGTCCATTTTCCGGGAAACCCTTGCTGCAATTCGCCAGGCAGGCATCGACACGGGCATTGTCCATGCCTCGAACAGTGCCGCCACGCTCAGGAGACGGGATCTCGATTTCGACATGGTCCGGCCGGGAATCTGCATCTACGGCGTGCGACCGAGGTTCGACATTTCGCTCCTGGATGGCATGACTCTCGCCGTGCGGCTGGAAGCTGCGGTGCAGCGTGTACAGACGATTCCCAAAGGTGACACGGTCGGCTATGGCGGAACCTATGCGGCGCCGCATCCAGTCCGCCTCGGGCTCCTGTCGCTCGGCTATGCAGACGGCTACCGCCGAATGCTATCCGGCCGAAGCTGGGTTGGATTCAGTGGTGCCAGATTCCCTGAAGTGGGAACCATTTCCATGGACCAGACCGTTATCGAACTCCCTGAGGGAAGTGGGGCGGGCTACGGCACGATCGTTGTCGTCGCAGGAGACGGCACCAGCGGCGAACCTACATTCGAAGAACTCGCCGCGATGTCCGGCACGATTCCGTACGAAATTCTGACCGGTCTCGGCCAGCGATTGCCCGTCTACTATGTGCGCGATGAGTATGTCGTTGCATGCAACAACATACTTGAAACCACCGAGTAGCCAAGGACCGGTGATGTGACATCACCGGTCCTGAAGTGCGATGGCCTGCCTGGCACAGATCAGAGTGCGTCGGCGGCACCCAGCTCCGCGGCCACCCGCTTGAGGTTCTCGATGTCCTTACGCACGACAAATGTGCGGCCGCTCATGTCGTCTCGCACATAGTTCAGGGTGCGGTCATCCATCCAGCGATAAATCGTGGGCCGGGTGACGTTTAACTGCTGCGCCGCGTTTCCGATACTGACCAACTCGTTCGAGGAGTAGGCCTTGAACTTGGCCAGTGCCAGCATGCGACCGAGTTCTGTATCCCAGAACGAACGCGGCACCGTGTAGTCGTCTGAGGCGGCCGGCCAGAACAAAAGCTGAACGATCGAGTCGATCGCCATCAGCACCTGTTCCTTGGATTCGCGGACCTCGCCGCGAGCCAGCATTGCCAACTTCGAGAAATCCCGACCCAGCGGCCCCTCGCGCAACTGAGCGAGCGTAAGTGGCTCGAATGCTTCGGGATGCAACTGACTGATCAGCCTGTGATGGTGACTGTAAACCAACTGCAGCGCCTGATCGATCACCTGCTGGTAATCGCGGGAACCGCCTTCCACGCTGACTCCTTTCGCGGTGAACGCGTGCCATTGCGAGCGTACACTGCGGACTGTACGGTCGGATTGTACGCGCAGGCATTTTGGATGTCAACGGAAAATCGAGGTGTGACCTGACCGTCAAATAGCTGTGACGTTGCGTGCTACATCGTCGATCGGCGAGGTCGCATCACTAGAGTAAACGCTTTCTGGACACGCCTGGATGCATTGAGCTCGCTATCCGCCGGTCGTCATGCCGCGAATGGCCAGTCCACCGATGAACAGGGCGATCAGACTGAAAATGACCAGGGACTGACGGGGATTGCGGTCTTTGGCGTAGGTATAGACAAATGGCATGACGATCGCCGCGGTGATGCCATAAAGGATGTGCACTGGATCTGACGGTCGCGGACCATTGATATAGAGCACCAGCCCGAAAAGACCCTGAACGATGATCAGCACCTGACCGATCATCAACGCACCGCTGAGGCTTCCTTCCAGCATGCCTCCCTTCAGATAGGTCGCCAGTCCCCACAAACCCACGGCAAACATGAATAGCATCACCGACGTCGCCAGGCGATCGTGAAACAGCAGCACGGTAGACAGTGGAGAACTCCTCTCGATTGAATGGCGTCCCGGCCACAACCGGGGACCGACGGGGACATCACCCGCAATCCTGCGCCCCGATCAGCCTTTCAGGAACAACGGTATCTGTCGATGCGATTCGCATCCGTTTTCAGGATTTGCCGGAGCCTGCAGATCGACGGTGTCGTGACGCGGCAACACGCGCACATTGGCACCTGGAATGTGCTGGCGCACCGTCGTTGAAGCGGTCGCTGGCCGATTATTCGTTTCGGAGAGATGTGCCAGCCAGATCAGGGGATCGAGCGAGGATCGCGCCATTGCGCTGCGCAATGCCTTTCCGGCGTCGACGTTCGAGAGATGACCATCCTGCGAAAGCACTCGCCGCTTCAGGTGGGGTGGATATGGTCCTGTCCGCAGCATGTCCACATCATGATTGGCTTCGAGCACGATCAGGCTGGATGCTGCCAGAGCGTCGATCTGCGCCTCGCTGACCTGTCCCATATCGGTCATCACGGAGATGACCATGCCATCGACCTCGATCGACAGACTCAGTGGTTCAGCGGAGTCATGCGACGCTGTGCAAGGCCGCAGGACAAACCCGGCGATGTCATACGTGAGCCCTGCCGCCACAGCCGTGTATTCTGTTGGACCAAGTTTGAGCGATCCAGCTGTGCCACGCGATGTCATCACCGTGGAGCCAGCACGACGAAGTTGTGGCAAAGCCCGGATGTGATCAGAATGCTCGTGCGTGACGAAGACGTAGTCGATGTCTCTGACCGTCAGACCGAGAGCATGCAATGACGACTGAAATCTGCGAATGGGCAGTCCACAATCGATCAGCAGCGACACTCCGTTGTGTCGGAGGAGCAGTGCATTCGCGCTGCTGCCGCTGGCCAGACTATGGATCGTCAGGCTGGAATGCACACTCACCGGATGATTTCGATTCATTTCCACGGGTCAGAAGACTGCCAAGTGGTAGCATCATGGCGTGCACGCAACTGGCCGCCAAAGGGGAGCGTACCATGACTTTGCGTCACTTCGTGGCATCCACAGCAGAAAGACGGTAGTGTGAAGCAGTTCTCGATTCCCCCTTCGTTCAAACGACTGGGTCTCATCATCTTCGTCTTTGTGGTGGTCGTGATCGTCGCGACGCTGACCGCTTCCTTCTGGATCAACTGGTGGTGGTTCGGGAGCATGGGCTATCGCGACTCACTCGTGACTCGCTACCGCACCGAGGTCATCTATACGCTGGTTGGGGCGATCGCATTTGGAGGGTTTTTCGGTCTGAATCTGGCCGCGGCTTTGCGACGAACACGTGAGTCGGGTCCGCGCGGCACCATTACCCAGGTCGCGAACCGACTCCTCCTGGCGCTTCTGATCATCGGCACGCTCATCGTTGGGATCGTTTTTGGCCGGGCAATCGGTATCAACTGGGAAACGTGGCAACTGGCGCGGTTTGTTCGTGACTACGGTCGAACGGACCCTGTTTTCAATCGAGACATCAGTTTCTATCTTCTGCGCCTCCCGGCACTGACCGCATTGCTCGATTTGCTGATTTTGCTGGCTGTGGTCACTCTGGCGGGAACGGCGGTGGTCTACGCTCTTCGGCTCGGCATTCGGATCAGGCGGCTTGGTGAAGCACCCAATCAAATGCGTGTGCATGTGCTGGCCATGGCGGGTCTGATCGTGATACTGGTCGGTCTGCGCTATGTGCTGATGAATTACCAGCTCGTCTATTCGACCCGAGGCGCCGTCTTTGGCGCCAGTTACACCGATGTCAATGTGCAGCGCTGGATCAACTATTTTCTGGTGCTGATCTCCCTGATCGTGGGCGGATTGCTCCTGGTCAATGCATTCATGCAGCGAGTGAAACCGTTGCTCCTGGCCATTGCCGCGTGGGCTGTTGTCTCGCTGCTGATTGGGGTGTTTTTGCCGACGATCATTCAGCAGGTGTTCGTCGAACCGAGCGAACTGAACCGGGAGCGTCCTTTCATCGAAAACAACATCAGTATGACGCGGGAAGGTTTCGGGCTTTCAGAAGTCGATCAGCGAGAGTTGAGCGGAACGGCGCCGCTCGAACCCACCGCGCTGCAGCACTATCCAGAGACACTGGGCAACATTCGTCTCTGGGACTATCGGATCGCCCGTACCGCCTATCAGCAACTCGAGTCATTTGTGCCCTACTACGCCTTTCTGGACGTCGATGTCGATCGCTATATCCAGGCTGACTCGATACAGCAAGTGCTGATTTCCGCCAGAGAACTCATCATCGATGGGCTGCCCTCCGGATCCCAGACATGGACGAACAGTCATCTGGTGTATACCCATGGCTACGGGGCAGTGGCCGGGCCGGTCAGCGAAGCGACGGCACAGGGGCTGCCAGTTTTCGTAATACAGAGCATCCCGCCGGATGGGGAGGGTGTTTTCGAGATCACCCAACCCGAAATCTACTTCGGTGAGTCGGATCACGAGTGGGTCGCGGTCCACTCGAATCAGCCCGAGTTCTCAGGAGAGATCTCCTTCCTGCCGGGTGAGGACACCGGTTTCGCGTACTCCGGCGAGGGGCGAGGCTCGATCGGGGTCGGCGGCTTCATCAGCAAAACGCTCCTGGCAATCCACCTCCGCGACCAGAATGTGTTCTTCACCGATCAGTTCAATGACGAGACCAGGGTTCTGATCCATCAGCAGATCAGGAAGCGCATTCTGGAAATCGCGCCATTCGTGGAGCTTGACGGCGATGCCTATCTGGTCATCGATCAGGGGCGGCTCTTCTGGATCGTGGATGCCTACACAACGAGTGACCGATTTCCTCATGCCACCCGAGTGGATGGCCTCAATTACATCCGCAACAGCGTCAAGGTCGTCGTCGACGCGTACAACGGCACTGTTGACTTCTATCGGACGGCGACTGTCGATCCGCTGGCGGACGCCTATGACGAAGCGTATGGCAATATCTTCAAGCCAATCAGCGAGGCTCCGGAGGGGCTCGTCAATCACTTCCGATATCCCGAGCATCTGTACGAACTGCAGTCGGAGGCATACAGCCGTTACCACGTCAGCGATCCAAATGCCTTTTACAACGGCGAGGATCTCTGGGCGGTTCCCGATGAGTATCTGACCGGGGAACCAACCCGCATGGTGCCGTATTACGTGACACTGACCCTGCCCGGGGAGGATCAGCCTTCCTACGCGCTGATCCGGCCTTACGTACCCGGAGGCAACACGACGCGACAAAACATGACAGCCTGGCTGGCGGGTACTGCAACTGATGATGGCTCGAACTCCCTGGTGCTGTATCGATTCCCCCGTCAGGAAACGGTCTTCGGACCGAGCCAGATCTCGGCCCGCATCGATCAGGAACCTGAAATTTCGGCACAGATCAGTTTGTGGAATCAGTCCGGTTCACAGGTCATTCGCGGCAATCTGCTGGTGATACCGGTAGGGGAGAGTGTCCTGTACGTACAGCCGCTGTACTTACAGGCCCGCAACCAGTCCGGCGCATTGCCGGAAATGCGACGAGTCATTGTGGCGTCGAATGATCAGACGGTGATGCGACCGACCCTCGCAGAAGCCCTGATTGCCCTGACGGACGGCAGCACACCGATCGACGAACCCGGTGACAACGCCGACAGCGATCAGACCACCTCCACACAGGGATCAGATACGTCTCCGGCTGTCGGCGGCACGCTGGAGGCTTTGGCACTCGAAGCGTCAGCTGCGTTCGAGCGGGGTCAGGCTGCACTGGAGCGCGGCGACTGGCAGGGCTACGGTCAGGCGCAGGCGGATCTTCAGGCAATCCTCACTGCGATGAATGACCTGGCAGGCATCTCGGAGGCGACGCCGCCAGTCCCGGCGACTCCGGAGGCTCAGACCTGATTCGGCCCGAAGATCGCTCTCCCGATGCGAACCAGCGTGGCCCCTTCCTGGACGGCGACTTCGAAGTCGTTGGTCATGCCCATGGAGAGATGCAGAAGTTCGATACCGAGTGTCTGTTGGAGTTCGTCACGCTTCGTTCTGAGACCGGCAAATACCGACCGCACGCTCTCGGCGTCGTCTACGAGCGGGGCCATCGTCATCAGACCTCTCAACGCGAGCCCGGGCGAATCGACGATGCTGCGGGCTAGGGCCAGAGCCTCATTTGGATCGCATCCGTTCTTCTGCGACTCCCGGGCAATATTGATCTGGAGAAGCACCGGAACGTTGCGTCCGCTCCTGACCGCCTGTTTGCTGAGTTCCATTACCAGCGAGGGCCGATCGACCGAATGAAACAGATCGATCACCCGGAGCGCGGGAACAACCTTGTTCGTCTGCAGTGAACCGATCATGTGCCGGGTGGCATCGACGGGCCAATCATCCGTGAACTTGACTATGGCATCCTGCACCCGGTTCTCAGCGAAATCGCGCAGTCCCGCTGCATACGCGGCATCGATCTCACATCGCCCTACCGTTTTGGAAACTCCAACGATCGTCACACCGGCGGGATCACGATCAGCGACCGCGCAGGCGGTTGCGACTCGCGCGTGAATCTCCTGCAATCGAGTTGCGACAGGCATAGCGTGATTTCAGCGATACTCGCCGAGCGAAATGATCGCTCCAAACCGACCAGTGAGCGGCCCTTGACCACGATGAGAAAACCACTCGTCACCGTTACATCTGGTGCAGAGCCCTGACGTTTCGATGTTTTCCGGTCTCACGCCATCTTCAAGGAGCAGGTAGCGATTGGCGACAACCAGATCGAATGTGAGTCGACCATTCGAACGAACCACCGCTCCGGCATCATCACTCGTATCGATCAGGTTCCAGGCGCGCTCGACCTCTGACCCGACCTGATAGCAGCTTTTGCAGATGGCCGGTCCAACAAATGCCAGCACTTCGTCCGGATCGACATGAAAAACGGAATACATGGTGCGCAGCGTGTTGCGGGTGACCCCGGTGACTGTACTTCGCCAACCGGCGTGTACAGCGGCGATGACCCGGCTTTCCGGCGCATACAACAAAACAGGAAGGCAGTCGGCATGCGTCGTCATCAGCGCGACGCCTTCGTCGGAAGTGACGATCCCGTCCGCTTTGGCCACCAGGCGGGACCCGGGAGACGCGCCGGTGCCGGCTTGCCGTCGCCGCACGATCGCCACACCATTGCCATGCACCTGGTACGGAACGACAAGTTGCTGGGCGTCAACACCGATCGAAGCGCTCCAGAGCTGGCGCATCTTCCATGCTTCAGCCCTGTCCCGGGGGGCCGTATAGCTGATATTGGCTTCCGCCGGATGGACACTCTGTACGCGCTTGGTGATACCGTGACGGATTCCACCAGCACTCATGAAGAGCCGACTCTGCAGCGGCGTGAACGTATTCAGAACCATGGTGCCGATAAGGGCCGCATCCCTTTCGATCGTCGTGCTCACGTGTCCTCTTCCCGCGCTGCGTCAACAATCATCTGATCGATGAGCCATTCGACCGGCGCATGGTCATCAGTGTACGGCTCGATCGTGGGTTCGGCCACCCGAATGTTCCCATAAGTCATCGCCGCTTCGGCAATGATAGCCTGAGTTGATCCCGGACTGAGCGCCTGTGCATTTGCCAGAAATGCATCGATCGAGGATTCCGCAAAGGTCCCCACGATCAAGGTGTTGTCATAATTCATGGAGTCAATCAGAAACACATGCGGAAACACACTCAGCATGGTGGAGGACATCGCGTCGACGAGTCTGTAATCCGTGGCGGTCCGCCCTGCATTGACAACGACGAATCCGCTCTCGTTGAGATGGTCGGCTACCTCCTCGAAAAACTGGCGGGTTGTCAGGTGAAACGGGATATATGGTTGCCGATAGGCGTCGATGCCGATAAGGTCCCACGAGGCGGAGGAAGTCGCCAGATAGAACCGTCCATCTTCGATGGTCGTGTGAATGCGCGGATCATCGAGGGCGAAATATTGTCGTCCGAGTTCGACGACCTCAGCATCGATTTCCACGCCGTCGACTGTTGACTCTGGGTAGATATCGAGAATTGTCCGGGCCGCAGTACCGCCAGCCAGACCAATGATCAAACTCGATTGCAACGGAACCGATTGATCTGTAAACAGCGGAGCAACCGAGAAATAGTCCCAGGGTCCGCCGGTAATGGGTGTGGCAGGATCATAGATCGAATGGATGGCGTGGCCCTCGTTGAGGGCCAGCAGGATAACCCCGTCGTCATCGAGTACCTGGATATAGTGGTACGCGGACTCTTCCTCGGCCAGGAGTACCCCACGGTAGGGCGGTTTAATCGGATGCGCATCGACGGCGATATTCAGGGCGACCATGAGTACCGACAGGGCCGCGGCAATGGTTCCATATCTGGGCGCATGGGAACCGGCAAGCCCAATGCCGCAAACCACGATGACCGTCATGGCCATCAGCAGAAAGGTGTTCCGTGTACCCACCAGGGGTATCAGAAGGAGTACAGGGAGAAAACTTCCCAGGATCGATCCCAGTGTCGAAAGCGCCCAGACCCGACCTGCGGTAGTTCCCGCCGAGCCGACATCGGTGGCCACCAGGCGAATGGCAAATGGCGTGACAAACCCAAAGAGCGTGACCGGCACCGCCAGCAAAACAATCACACCGAGGAGCGAACCGTAGAAAGCGCCGGCATCGACATTGTCGATAGCGCCAAGTGACGCGCGCAAAACCGGTCGAGCCAGAAACGGGATCAGCGCAGAGGAAAAACCGGCTATTGCGGTGAGGGTAAACAGCACCACTGGTGATGGGTATCGATCCGCAAGACGCCCGCCCAGATAGTACCCGAGCGATAGATAGGCCAGCGTCAGTCCGATCAGATTGGCCCAGATGAAGGTCGAAGTCCCGAAGTACGGTGCGATGAGTCGAGATGTCGCCAGTTCGATGCCGATGCTGGACATGCCGCCGACGAACACGACCGGCATGATCATTCGCCGGGTCCATGGATTGAGATGCGTCGATGCCGGGGATTCGATCACGGGTTGCAGGAGTCTTCAACTAGCGATTGCCGGAATCACGCTGGGGCGGCAACCGGCTGAAGAATACGCCAAAGCGTGAATTCGACGTCATGGCCGGTCCGGGACGCCATCTAAGTCGATGCGGACAATTGATGTTATCCGCAAAACGAGGTGGAAGCCAATATTCCGGTCCTGAACAGGGTTTCTCCCCCGCCGTCGTTTAGAATGCGGCAGACCGCACACCCGCAATTGCTCATTTGGTGCGGTTCTGTCAGGGAGTCCCGCAGTGCCCGGCATTTCGAGTGACATCGTCGATGCCTACGTTTTTCGCCGCAATCGCGGTCACGCGGAATTTCTGCTGCTCAGGCGACGCATGGATGGCCAGCTGGGCGGCACATGGCACGCGGTGCACGGCAGCATCGAATCCGGCGAGTCGACTGTCGAGGCCGCGCGACGCGCGGTGCGAATGCAAACCGGCCTCGACCAGCTCGCAGCATATTCGGCGGATTACATCAATCAATTCTTCGATCATCTGACCGATACGATCGTGCTGGCGCCTGTGCTTGCGTTCGAGGTGCGGGTCGGTCTGCCAATCACTCTCGCGCCAGAGTTCGACGATTACGCCTGGTGTGATCGCGATGAAGCGACCGGGCGTCTCGCCTTCTCCAGTCAGCGCTGGGCGGTCCGGCACATCGAGGACATCATCGCCCAGCCCGCTGCGGAAGCCGAGATCTATCGGATTCCGTAAACGGACATATGTTCTAATCGTCGCGCGATTGGTATACTGACCACAGTGCCACCACGGCGAATGCACAGACCGGTGAGCGATTCTCCATGCCCGACTTCCGACTCGAATCTGATTTGCGGCCAACAGGTGACCAGCCAAAAGCCATTCTGGAACTGGTTGATGGGCTTCAGCACGACCTGAAGCGTCAAACGCTGCTCGGCGTAACCGGGTCGGGAAAGACGTTCACGATGGCCAATATCGTTGAACGTATCAATCGACCGACGCTGGTGCTGGCCCACAATAAAACACTGGCCGCCCAACTCTATGCTGAGTTCAAAGAGTTTTTCCCCTCGAATGCCGTCGAGTATTTCGTCTCCTACTACGACTACTATCAACCTGAAGCGTATGTGCCACGCACTGACACGTACATCGAAAAAGACACCGACGTCAATGAAGAGATCGACAAACTCCGACATGCGGCGACCAAGTCGCTGTTGACCCGCAAAGATGTCCTGATCGTCGCCTCGGTTTCCTGCATCTACGGTCTCGGTTCGCCGGAGGAATACCAGGCCACAGTCATCTCTCTCCGCCGTGGCGCGACCGCCCGCCGGGACAAGATCATCAGGCACCTGCTCGACATTCAGTACGACCGCAACGATATGACCCTGATCCGAGGTTCATTCCGGGCGCGGGGCGATACCATCGAAGTATTCCCTGCCTACGAGGAGATCGCGGTTCGCATCGAGTTCTTTGGGGATGAGGTCGAACGAATCGTGGAGATCGATCCTCTGACGGGTGAACTCCTCGTCGATCGGCTGGAACTCGATATCTACCCGGCCAAGCACTATGTGACGACAGCGGATCGATTGCAGATCGGCATTCAGGCCATTCAGCAGGAACTCGATGAACGAATCCAGGAACTCGATCGACAAGGCAAAATTGTCGAGGCTGCCCGTCTTCGTCAGCGGACGATGTACGACCTCGAGATGATGCAGGAAGCCGGGTACTGCTCCGGAATTGAGAATTACTCCATGCATCTTTCCGGGCGTGTACCGGGAGAACAACCGTCCACCCTTCTCGACTACTTCCCCGACAATTTCCTGATGTTCATCGACGAATCGCACATCTCTCTGCCCCAGGTGCGCGGCATGTACGCCGGCGACAGGGCCAGAAAAGACGTGCTGGTCGAGCATGGCTTCCGACTGCCCAGCGCCCGGGATAACAGACCGCTGACCTACGAAGAATTCGAGAGTATGCTCGACCAGGTCATCTACGTTTCGGCCACTCCCGGTCCGATCGAAAAAGAAAGCTCGCACAGAATCGTCGAGCAGGTGATTCGACCGACCGGTTTGATCGACCCGGCGATTTCCGTGCGTCCCACCAAGGGTCAGATCGACGACCTGCTCGATGAAATCCACGCCAGGGTGGCTCGCGGAGAGCGCGCGCTTGTCACCACCCTGACCAAGCGAATGGCTGAGGACCTTGCGGACTATCTGAAGGAAATGGGCGTCCGTACGCAGTATCTACACAGCGAAGTCGATACGCTGGAGCGAATCGAAATTTTGCGAGACCTGCGCCTCGGCGTTTACGATGTCGTGGTCGGTATCAATCTGCTGCGTGAGGGACTGGATTTGCCTGAAGTTTCGCTGGTGGCAATTCTGGATGCTGACAAAGAGGGCTATCTGCGATCCGAAGGCTCGCTCATTCAGACCATCGGTCGGGCAGCGCGACATGTCGAAGGCCTGGTGGTGATGTACGCCGACACGGTCTCGGCGAACATGGCCTCGGCGATCGACGAGACGAATCGCCGCCGAGCGCTGCAGGTCGCCTACAACGCCGAGCACGGGATCAACCCGGCCGGCATCGTCAAGGAGATCAAAGATCTCACCGACCGCATTCGCAGCGTGGCGGAAGAACAGGCGCAATACCGAACCGATGGCGATCACCCCGGCGCCATCGTCCAGATGCCGAGGGAAGAACTCTTCAAGCTCATCAAGGACCTGGAGTCGCAGATGAAAAAGGCTGCCAGAGATCTGGAGTTTGAAAAGGCCGCGATGTTGCGCGACCAGATTGTCGAGTTGCGACGTGTTTCGGAGCTCGAACTGGTCCAGATCGACGCACCGCGACGGGCGGTGGCAATAGAGGGAGCAGTACCACGATGAAAGAGGTAGGTTCGATCGTCCAGCGCATGTGCTGGGTAGTTCTGGCGGCACTGCTGTCTCTGGGAACTGGATTGCCGGTCGTTCTGGCGCAGGACAACGCCACGCCTGAGCCACCGGATGCTTCTCAAAGCGAACTCGCCACGGAACTCCCACCACCCGATCTGCCAACATCGAATGTGCAGGGATACTCGTTCGAACTGAACTCGACCACCACGGTCGATTTGGCGGCGGTGCCGCGCGAGGCGGTCGTCTATGCGCTGAATTGGCGAGAAGCATCCGCGAAGCGGGCCGAACGCATTGCCGGAAACCTCGGGATCGAGGGCGAAGTCAATGATCGCGGCAATGGCACATTCGATGTTGGTTCAGAGAGCGGCGAAATATTCGTTTCATCTGATCTGGTGCAGTTCTTCACGACCGTTCCGCCGGAGGACGGCGATTTACCCAGCGACGAAGATGCCATCACCTTTGCTCGCGACTGGCTGCGCACTGCGGGACTTCTCCCCAACAGCGCGGATGAGGGACGGGTCGTTGCTCGCTCCGAAGAGACACAGCGAGTCATCGTGCAGTTCCTGCCTCTGGAACCCCAGGGGCTGATTGCCGCCTATCCCAGCGCCCTCGTCACTGAAGGCCCCGGAGGCTTCGTCGTCGAATCATCAATTCGCTGGCCATCCATCGAACGCGCCGACCTTTATCAGCTGCGCGATGCCAACGAGGCATGGCAGGAGATCGTCAGCGGCCAGGCGTTTCTGGACATCCAACTTCCCGAAGGGGTCGCCGACGACCAGGGTGTGGTGAGAGGCGACGCGACCTATTCCCAGGTTGAGATTGGCTACACCACAGCTGGGTTGCCCGGTGGATCCCAATATCTGGTGCCGATTTACATCTTCTCTGGTCGGTTCACCCCGGAAGGAGGCGGAGAATCGTTTCGGATCAAGGCATATGTCTCTGGCGTGGCAAATGCCGGCGCCCCGGTTGGTTGATCGATGCCGAAGACCGCACGACGCATTCTGCTCATCAACGGGCCGAATCTGAATCTTCTGGGTTCCCGGGAGCCCTCGCACTACGGCACAGTTACCCTGGCCTCGATCGAGCAATCCGTTAGGGAACGCGCGGCCTCGCTCCCCTCGCCCGTGGAGATCCGATCATTTCAATCGAATCACGAAGGTGAAATCATCGACTTCATCCACAATGAAGCGCCGGGTGCCACGGGCATCATCATGAATCCGGGAGCGTTCACCCACTACAGCTATGCGATTCGGGATGCGCTCAGCGCGGTGGGCACCCCAATAGTCGAAGTCCACATATCGAATGTGCATGCGCGTGAAACGTTCCGTCATCATTCGGTGATTGCCCCGGTGGCCGCCGGTCAGATCGTCGGTCTCGGAGCGCATGGTTATATTCTGGCGCTTGACTACCTCACCAAGGAGTAACGATTAATGGCGTCTGGAGTGCAGTCCCGTCTGACGAAGATCAGGGAACTGTGTGCAGAACTGGGGCTCGATGCGCTGCTCGTCAGCGATCCTGACAATCGTTTTTATGTCACGGGATACACCGCGCACGATCACGGGATGACCGAGAGCGCTGGGGTCGCCCTGGTCTCCGCCGACGCAGCACTCCTGGCCACCAGTACAAACAATACGGCCTGGGCTGCGGACAATGCCCCCGATTTCGAAGTGCTGGGCTGGTCGCGCCCCTGGGAAAAATTTGTTGCGGACCTGATCGATGCGCGTGGTTGGGTCAGAGTCGGTTTTGAGCCGGACTCAATGACTGTGACCACGTGGAATGCGATCACCGGGCATGGCAAGGGATTCACGCTTGAACCGATGCACAATGAGATTGATCTCCTGCGCTGGGTGAAATCGGAGGACGAGCTGGCCCTCATTCAGCGAGCCATCGACATCACCGACACCGTGTTTGAATCCGTTGAACCTCGAATTCAGCCAGGCATGACCGAACGACAGGTGGCCCGCATGATCGAGGATGGGTTCCGCGATCAGGGAGCGGAGGGTCCCGGCTTTTCCACTGCGGTGGCTGTCGGTCCGAACGGCGCCAGACCGCATCACGCCACCGGCGAAACGCTGGTGGCCGAGGGCACGCCGATCGTCATCGATATGGGAGCCACCCTTGACGGATACTGCGCCGATCTGACCCGCACGACATGGATCGGACAGCTCGATGACAAGGTCCAGGAGATCTACGATCTCGTGGCAGCCTCGCAACAGGCAGCGCTGGCGAAGGTTGCTGCCGGTGTTCCCGCCTGCGATGTGGACATTGCCTCACGGAAGGTCTTCGAGGATGCCGGCTTCGGCCAGGCCATCATTCACGGTGTCGGGCACGGACTCGGCATACGTGTTCACGATGGTCCATCGGTCAGTAAAGTATCAAATCGCCCACTCGATGCTGGAAATGTCATTACAATCGAGCCTGGACTCTACTTTCCGGGTTCGTTCGGCGTGCGCATTGAGGATGTCGTCGTCGTTGAAGAAGGTGGTTACCGGGTGATGTCGAGAGCCCGGAAGAAGAAAACATCTCACTAAGGGAGTAAGTAACCAATGATCGATGCAGCAGGAGTACGCAAGGGCCTCACACTCGATTACGAGGGCCGATTGGTCAAAGTGATCGAGTATGCCCACAATAAACAGGGTCGCGGATCGGCTCAGGTTCGCCTGACGTTGCGCGACCTGCGAACCGGCGCCACTACCCAGCATTCAGTACAGGCCGGAGCCCGATTCACGCCCGCTCGCCTGGAACGCCAACACGTTCAATTTATGTATAGTGAAGGTGGTTTTCACCACTTCATGGACATGGATACCTTCGACCAGTTCGTTCTCGATGACAACGCCATGGGTGACGCAGGAAAATTCCTGAAGGAAAACGAACAGGTCGATCTGCTGACGTACGAGGGCGAGCCCATCGATCTGGAGTTGCCGACAGCAGTCGAACTGGAGGTTACGGTAACCGATCCCGGGCTCAAAGGTGACACTGCTTCGGGAGGGACCAAGCCGGCCACGATGGAAACCGGGCTGGTGGTCAATGTTCCTCTGTTCATCAATATTGGCGACCGGTTGCGGATCGACACCCGCACCGGCGAATACATCGAGCGAGCGTGATGGCTGACGACGCGACAACTCCCTCACCCCAGACCGATCTGGCCAGTATCTCGGACTTCGTGGCGCATCTGGCCACGCACATGCGAGTCAACGGACTCGCCTCCCTCGATGTCGAGATACCGGAGGCTCGCATTCGGTTGCGCAGCGAACGCAAGGCAGATCATGCCGCGGCTCGCAGACCTGAACCCGTTGTCTTTGTTCCGCAGATAGCGGAAACAGTTGATGAGACGACCCCGGATTCGACCGACGATGACCACTACATTGCCGCACCAATGATCGGCACGTTCTATGCGTCGCCCGGACCCGGAGAACCGCCATTCGTCGAAGTCGGCGATCATGTGGAGGTCGGCCAAACGATCGCCATCATCGAGGCAATGAAGATCATGAACGAGATCGCGTCCGACCAGACCGGCACGATCGCCGAGATTCTTGTGCAGAATGCCGACGCGGTGGAATATGGTCAGCCGCTCTTCCGACTCACTTCCGGCGAGGCATAGGTGCGCTCCAAACCTCTGACGGTCGGTGAGGTCACTGAACATCTCCGACAACTCATCGATGCGGACGAAACACTCTCCGACGTCTGGATCGAGGGCGAAGTTGTGCAGGCCACGGCGTCAGGGGCGGGTCACCACTATTTCACGATCGCTGACGATGAGGCCAAGCTCCAGTGCGTCCTCTTCCGAAGTGCTGCCGTAAGGCAACGGTATCTGCCGTCGATTGGGCAAGGGTGCGCCGTTCACGGCAGGGTGACGATCTACGCCCGAGAAGGCAAGTATCAGATGGTCGCCGACTTTCTGCGTCCGGCGGGAATCGGACTTGCCGCTCTGCAGTTCGAACTTCTCAGGCAGCAGTTGACGGCCGAGGGGTTGTTCGACGTGGCCCGCAAGCGCCCGTTACCGGACCGTGTTCGCGTCGTCGGGCTGGTGACCTCGGCCGAAGGAGCCGTACGTCATGATGTGGAGACAGTACTCCGCCGCCGCAACCCGTTTCTCCACTTGATCC
>WBZO01002629.1_pt2 | contig 21870 bp, 24 predicted proteins | sample 5204261 | NCBI WGS metagenome assembly WBZO01 (sample SAMN12412400, study PRJNA552823) | activated sludge metagenome | isolation source: activated sludge from anammox sidestream of wastewater treatment plant... | place: USA: North Carolina | collected 2017-09 | reverse complement strand
GTCGGCGCCGTTCGGCGGCGTGGCCTCGTCGAAGGAGCCGCACGCGGCCGCGGACGCCGCGGCGCACGCGGCGAGCGCGGCCCCAGCCGACGCCCATCGCCGCGTGCGACGTGACCGGTCCGTCATGCCTCCAGCGTAGCGCGTCAGTAGCGGTAGAGCACAGCGTACTCCGTCTGCCCGTCCTCCGAGAGCACCGATGCGCGCGCGCACTTGTCCGTCACCTTCATCGTCGCCGTCGTGTTCGGGCCGAGCGGGACCGAGGCCCACGTGTCCACGACCTGGAAGCCCGAGCTCATGTGCGTCAAGCGCGGGTAGTAGACGTAGAGCGTCGCGTAGGAGCCGCGGATCGAAGACGTCGACAGGCTGTACGTGATGCCGCTGGGCCCGCAGCCCGGGCAGTGCGCGTGGTTCGAGACGTCCTCCACCACCGCCTCGATATCATTGCCCTGCACCCTGAGCGCGAAGTGCACGTCGAACTGGCGCGGGACGTTGAAGTTGTCGCCGCCGCTCGACATGTAGAAGATGAGGCTCGCGGGCTCGGGCGCGCTCCAGGCCCCGCACCCGGTCACCGGGTTGCACGAGCGCTTGCGCTGCATGAGCTTCTTCGCCGGGGTGACGACGTTGAAGGCGCTGCCCGCGCCGATCTTCGCGATCGCCTGGGCCTGGGTCATCTGCGGTCCGTCGCAGGACGCCGGATCGAACGGGTCGTCGGTCGCCGGCGCCGGGGGAGGCGTGCCGCCGTCGTTCGCGCCCGGACAGGCGAGCGTCACGTCGAAGTCGACGTTCTCCTCGAAGTTCTTCTCGCGGAAGACGACGTGGTGGGTCGTCGTCGACTTCGCCGTGTAGACGATGCGCGCGTCCTTCGTGCCCGCGGCGGCATCGTCGTTCACGGCCTTGGTCGCGTTCGAGGCGGTCGTCAACCAGGCGCGTGCGTCGTGGCCGGGCGCCGCGACGCGCACGTCGAGCACTTGACCCTTCTTCGCCGCGATGGCGAGCGCACGGTACGTCGGGCTGCCCGAGTGATGGACGCGCTTGGTCTCGCCGCAAGCGATGGTGCCGGCCAGCTCGCCGGTCTTCAGGCCGCGGAGCTCCGCGTCGTCGACCATCACTTCATCGGACTCTTCGGACGCCGGCGCCGCGCAGGCGAGGGCGGACGAGGCGCCGAGCACCACCAGGACCAGGGAACGGAACTGAACCATCAGCATGGCCCTTCCTACGGGCGAGCCGCGGGGGTCTTCCTTTACGGTGTAAAATAAATCGGGCGTCGGGTCCGCCCGGGCGGCCGGGCTATGCTGTCCGCGCCGCATGTCCCAGACGATGAACCAGACCCAGCGCGACGACCTCTCGTCGCCGCGCGCGTCCGGCGCGGTCGAGCCCGCGCTCTACGTCGCCCTCGAAGGCGAGCGCCCGCGTATCGGCGGCCTCCGCGGACCCATGGGCAACGTCGACGAGGTGCGGATCGGCCGCGGCGCCGAGCGGGCTTGGCGGGTCGACGGACGCATCGCGACGCTCGAGATCCCCGATCCGCGCATGTCGAGCAGGCACGCCCGCCTCGTCCGCGAGGACGACGGCTGGCTCCTCGAGGACCTGGGCTCCACGAACGGCACGTTCGTCGAGGGCAAGCGCACGTCCGGGACCGCCATCCTCGAGCCCACGGTCGTCACGCTCGGAGCGACCGCCATCCTCGTCCTTCCCGGCGAGCTCGTCCCGCGCCGGACGACCAACCCGACCGACGCGACCAAGCTCGTGTCCCGGCCGCGGGGCCTGGTCAGCATCGTCCCCACCGTCGACGAGGCGCTGCCGCAGATCGCGCGCGTGTCGATCTCGAAGCTCTCGGTGCTCCTGCTCGGCGAGAGCGGCGCGGGCAAGGAGGTCGTCGCCCGCGCGATCCACGAGCTCTCGCGACGTACCGGGCCGTTCGTCGCGATCAACTGCGGTGCGCTCGCGCCGAACCTCGTCGAGAGCCAGCTGTTCGGCCACGTGAAGGGCGCCTTCTCGGGCGCGCTGCGCGACGAGCCGGGCCTCGTGCGCTCGGCGTCGGGGGGCACGCTCTTCCTCGACGAGATCGGCGAGCTCCCCGCGTCCGCGCAGGCAACGCTCCTCCGCGTCCTCCAGGAGCACGAGGTCCTCCCCGTCGGCGCGACGAAGCCGGTGCCCGTCGATCTCCGCGTGATCTCCGCGACGCTGAAGCCGATCGACGGCGACCCGTCCTTCCGCCAGGATCTCTACGCCCGCATCGCGGCGTTCGTCCTCCGCCTCGCGCCGCTGCGCGACCGCCGTGGAGATCTCGGCGTGCTCGTCGCCGATCTCCTCCCTCGCGTCGCGCCCGACCGGGCCGACCGCCTCAAGCTCGCCCCCGACCTCGTCACCGCGCTCGCGCAGCATCCGTTCCCCCTGAACGTCCGCGAGCTCGAGCACGTCCTCTCGGTCGCGACCGTCACCGCGACCGATGATCTCCTCCGCCTCGAGCACGTGGGGACGTCGCTCCGGCCGAAGCAGGTCACCGGCCCGATGCCCGCGGTGAGCAAGTCGCCTGCGTCCCGCCCGCTCGGCCCCGAGGACCAGAAGATCCGCGACGACCTCGCCCGGCGTCTCGAGGAGACGCGCGGCAACGTGAGCGAGGTCGCGCGCGCGATGGGCAAGACGCGGATGCAGATCCACCGCTGGATGAAGCGCTTCGGCCTCGACGTCGAGACGTACCGCCGCTGAGCCGACCGAAAAGACGCGAGCCCCCTCGCATCGCTGCGAGAGGGCCCGTCGTCGTCAGGTCGCCGGCGTTCGGGGGATCAGAGCGCGCCGCACACCTCGGAGGCGGCGCCGCTCAGGCCGGACACGCACACCCGCGGGGTCGTGCCGAGCTCGACGCGTGCGCCGCCGAGCGACATGCACCTGCCGTCCTTGCAGATGCGGCCGCTGACCGAGCCGGTCGCCTTGCCGCTCTGCACCGTGACGCGGAGCTGGCCCTCGAGCGTGCCGTAGTCGAAGTCCGGCACGGTGACCTTCGTCTCGCAGGTCTTCGCCTTCTCGCACGACTTCGGGACCGAGCACGTGTTCGCGATCGAGCAGCTGTTCGGCACGTAGCAGGAGCTCGCGACCGAGCAGCTCTTCGGCGACTTGCAGTTAGAGAAGCCGCTCGCCATGCACTCATACGCGCTCTTCAGGTAGTTCCACCCGCAGACGGCGCCGTCGGTGACCGTGTGCGTGCCGCAGTCCCAGGCGCTCGTCACGTAGCTCGAGCCGCAGATCGCTGCGTCCTTCACCACGGTCGAGCCGCAGAGCGCGCCGTCACGGACCGTCTCGTAGCCGCAGATCGAGCCGTCGCGCACGTAGTCGTAGCCGCACACCGCGCCGTCGGTGACCGTCTGCGTGACCTGCTGGAGGCCCTTCAGGTCGACCCTGATCGTGCCGCGGAGATCCGCGCCGCTGCCGGTGACCGCGCCGGACATCGCGATCTGCGAGATCGGCGTGATGAACGTCCCGTCGGCCTTCATGCCGTTCCGGTCGATGCGTGCGCTCGCCGCGCCGAGCGGGAAGTCGGCGATCGAGAGATCTCCGCTCATCGTCATGAAGAAGTTCTCCGGCTGCTCGGGGAACGACGCGTCGAACGCGAGCGTCGCCTTCGGCTTCAGGATCGGGATCGGCGGCGTCGACGCAGTGCCGGTGACGCGGAGGCCCTGCGCGTTCGCGGTCAGCGTGGCCTTGGCCACGGGGATGTCCTTCAGCATGATCTGCGGCATCTTCGGGACGAGCGAGTAGAGCTTGTTCGCCTTGAAGACGTACTCGGCCTCGGCCTTCAGGTGGGACTTCTGGATGTCGGAGCTCACGTAGGCCGCGACCTTCGCGTTCGCCGACGGGATGAACGGCAGCGGCGTCGGTAGCCACGACGTGTCGGGGCCGACGTCGCCGCTCAGGTACGCGTGCTGCTCGGCGTCGGTGATGCGCGCGCCGACCGTCGCGTGGGCGAGCGGGACCTCGAAGGTGAAGAACTTCAGGAAGTCGACGGTGAAGCTCAGCGTGCCGTTCGCTCCGAGCTGGACGCCTTGCGGGAGCGCGCTGCCGAGGCGGCGGCCCTGGCCCGTCGGATCGACGTTCACCACGAGCTCTCCGTCGATGCTGAGCGGGATCCGGGTGAGCGTGACCTTGCCCTTGCCGTAGACGTGGCCGGTGAAGCCCTTCGCCTCGTCCTCGACGCCCCAGGTGTTCTGCGGCTCGAACGGCAGCAGGCCGCGCGCCGAGAGACCCAGCGCCATGTCCGAGAGCGGACCGACCGAGTCGAGGCCGATCAGGCCGCCCGTCATGAAGAACGACGGGTCCTGCGGATCGAGCACCATCGTGCCGCCCTTGCCGCCGGGCGCCTGGAACGAGACGGGGCCCGCGCTCGCGGACGCGCCGACGGTGTAGTCGAATGCGAGGTACATGCGATCGTCGAGCATCGGCGCGTCGAGCTTCGCCTTCAGGTTCTTGCCGTAGTCCCAGCCGAGCGTCGCGCGGGCGGGCGTGCCCACGCTCGCGAAGTCCGACAGCGCGCCGAGGCCGGGCGCGGGGATCTCGACGGTGCCGCTGAAGCGCTCGATGCCGGTCCGATCGGCGTTCCACTCGAAGACGACCTCCGCCTTCGCGAGCGTGAGCGGACCGGCCGGCGTGTCGAGCGTGAGGTCGCCGTCGACCGAGAAGCCGGTCTTCAGCTTCTTCACCGCCTTCTTCGCCGCGTGGAAGACCAGGGGGAACGCCTCGCCCTTTCCGACGACGAAGGCCATCATCCCGTTCGGATCGACGGAGCCGGTCTCGGGGATGGCGATCGGGACGGCGGCGGGCGGCGGCGCGATCTGCGAGAGGCGCTGCTCGGCCTTGGCGGCGTTGTCATCGTCGCCCTCGGAGGCGGCGCAACCCACGGCGGGCAGCGCGAAGAGGGCGAGGAGAGCGGCGGGGACGATTCGACGAAGCGTGCAGAGCGCCATGGTGACCACGCGTCATTGCAGCGGTCGCGCCAGCGATCTCGGCGCGCGCCCCCTCACGATCTCTCGTGAAAATAGGGGTGAACGCGATCGTGTCTCCGGATACAGGCCCGAGACACCCCCTGATACACCCCGCGGGCTCGGACGCTCCGGCGCTGGATCGGGCGGACACCGCCGGCGCGATCCACGGGACGTTCGCCGCGGGAGTCTTTTACGTCGTAAAGCGCGGATCTCTGGCCTGCTTTACGCCGTAAAGGGCTTGGCATGTGAGGTGCACCTTTCCCTACACATGAAGCTCTCGATGATCTCCCTGACGCTCCTCGGCGCCCTCGTCTTCTCGCCCGTCCTGTCGGGATGCGCGGCCGCGGACCAGGAGGAGGACGTGGGCGCCCAGGGCGCCGCCGTCGGGAGCAATCCGGAGTACGACGCGGTCGTCCGCGGCGGCACGAAGGTCGAGACCGACGAGACGAAGACCGCGCGGCAGTCCGCGAGCACGCACCTCGTCGGGTACCTGCCGCGCGCGCGCAGAGAGGCGGTGCTCGATCGGCTCCTCGCCGTGCAGCGCTGGACCGAGATCAAGGACACCGAGGGAGCGAAGGCGTTCTCGAAGGCCCAGCTCCTCTCGGACGACGAGGCCGGCGGCGTGCGCACGATCACCGCAAAGGTCACGGTCGACGGCGGGGCGAAGCTCGACATCCGCGGAACGGCGAAGGAGTCGGGCGAGAAGATCGTCGTCAGCATCACCAACACGAACGCGTACAAGCACTGGCTCATCGGCACCGTGCTCGAGGCGAACAAGCTCGCGATGGACATCACCCTCGTGCCGTACGAGGGCGGCGTCATCGTCGACGCGACGATGCGCGCGAAGCTGTCGAAGATGGAAGACCGCGCGCCCGAGCTCACCGGCGCGATCGCATCCATCTTCGACTGGCTCGCAGAGTGAGGTCGATGCCACGGCGTGGTAGACCCCGCCGTGCATGCTGCTCCTCCGGTTGATCGGCCTCGTCTTCGATCTCCTGCTGCTCCCGCTGCGACTCTACGTCCGCGCCAAGGCGGTCCCGAAGGGCGCCTTCGTGCACCTCGTGATCGACGGCCTCGTGGCGGACGTCGTTGCGCCGCCCCGGCTCTGGGAGATCCGGAAGCAGCACGCGACGTCGCTCCATGCGGTCGCCCGTCTCGTGGACGAGATGGCGAGGGACGCGCGCGTGAAGGGGCTGGTCGTGACCGTGAAGCAGCTCACGTGCGGCATGGCGTCGGCGACGTCGCTCCGCGCGCAGCTCGCCCGTGCGCGCGCTGCCGGCAAGGAGGTCGTCGTGCACCTGCCGATGGGCGGGGGGACGAAGGAGGTCTTCGTCGCATCGGTCGCGTCGAAGGTGATCGTCGCGCCGGCGACCCACCTCGCGCCGCTCGGGTTCCTCTCCGCGACGCGCTACGTGCGGCGCGCGCTCGACCACGTGGGCGTCGAGCCCGAGGTGTTCGCGTGCGGCGAGTACAAGTCCGCGGGCGAGAACCTGATGCGCGACTCCATGAGCGACGCGCAGCGCGAGCAGCTCGAGAAGCTGCTCGACGGCCTCCACGACTCGGTCGTCGACGCGCTCGCCGAAGGACGGAAGCTGGGGCGCGAGAAGGCGATCTCGCTGATCGACGGCGCGCCGTACTCGGGCGAGGCGGCGATCGAGGTCGGGCTGGCGGACGCCGTCGGCTACGAGGACGAGGTGCCCGGGCTCGTCGGGCTCCCGGGGCGCCGCGCGCTCGTCGACGCGGGGGCGTACCTCCGCATGCGCGAGCGTCCGCTGCTCCGCCGGCTGCGCAGACCGCCGCTCATCGCGGTGATCCCCGTGCACGGCACCATCGCCCACGCGGCGGGGCCGCTCGGATCGTTCGCCACCGACGAACGCGTGGCGAAGCTCGTCCGCGCGGCGCGCATGGATCGCCGCGTGCGCGGCGTCGTCCTGCACGTCGACTCGCCCGGCGGCAGCGCGCTCGCATCCGACCGGATGCACCACGAGATCGCGCAGCTCGCGCGCGAGAAGCCGGTCGTCGCCTGCATGGCGAACGTCGCCGCGAGCGGGGGCTACTACGTGTCCGCGCCCGCGCAGCGCATCGTCTGCGAGCCGACGACGATCACCGGATCGATCGGCGTCGTCGCCGCACGCCTCACCCTCGAGCCGCTCCTCGCGAAGCTCGGAATCACCACCGAGACGGTCCGTCGCGGCGCGCACGCCGGGCTGCTCGGAGCGACGCATCCGATCGACGCCGACGAGCGCGTGGCGCTTCGTCGCGAGCTCGATGCGACCTACCGCACCTTCGTGTCGGTCGTCGCGCGCGGCCGCAGGATGGACCAGGAGCAGGTCGAGCGGCTCGCCCGCGGGCGCGTGTACACCGGCGCGGACGCGCAGGCTGCCGGCCTCGCCGACGTGCTCGGAGGCTTCGACGCCGCGCTCGCGGAGGTGAAGTCGCTCCTGCCCGCCGAGCTGCGCGATCGCCTCGTGGTCCACGTGCCGCGCGTGCCGCGGAAGGAGATCCGCCCGCTCGATCCCCCTGCGATCCTCGCTCCGCTCCTGTTCCCCGACCGCCGCGACCGCGTCCTCGCGCTCCTCGTCATGGGCGACCCGACGTGCTAAGCGATCCCGCGATGCTGGCGACGCTCTCCGCATGCGTGCTCGGTTTCACGAGCGGGGTGCGGCACGCGCTCGAGCCGGATCACCTCGCGGCGGTCTCGACGCTCCTTGCCGGCGAGAAGAGCCCGCGCGCGACCTTCCGCTATGCGCTCGCCTGGGGCGCGGGGCACGGCGCGATGCTCGTCCTCGCGGGCGGCGCCCTCGCGGTGTTCAAGGGCCGGCTGCCGGAGCTCGCGAGCGATCTCTTCGAGCTCGTCGTGGCGGTGGCGCTCGTCGCGCTCGGCATCCGCGGCCTCGCCCAGGCGGCGCGTGCGGGCCGCGTGGGACCCTCGTTCACCCACCGTCACGGCGACGTCGCGCACGCGCATGCCGGGCCGGGCGATCACCTGCACCTGAATCGCCTCACGCTCGCGCGGCTCCCGTTCGCCATCGGCCTGCTCCACGGCCTCGCCGGCAGCGGCGCCCTCGCGGCGCTCGTCGTCGCGAAGATCCCTTCGCCGGTCTTCGGGCTCTCGTTCATCGCGATCTACGCGACCGGCGCAGCGCTCGGCATGGCGGCGCTCGCAGGCGTGCTCGGCTTCCCGCTCGCACGCCTGGCGCGCTCGCATCGCGCGATGGCGATCGCCGTCGGCGTCAGCGCGATCGCGTCGCTCGTCGTCGGCATCGCGTGGGGCGCGCCGATCGTCGCGCGCTTCGCCGGCTGAACCGTTCGCGTCAGCTGTCGTCGCAGCAGCGGATGGTCACCTTCCGCGCGTCGATCGAGCACGTCGCCGTCTTCCACTTGCCGTCCTGGCGGAGGTTGTTCGCCGTCGCGTTCCACGCCTCTTCGCCGGGGCGCGCCTGACGCTGACAGACCTTCAGCAGATCGGCCTTGCGATGACAGCTCGTGCCGAGCACGGTCACGCCGTCGGTGCTCTGGCAGTAGCCGGCCGGGACCGATCGGACCTCCGCGCTGTCGCTCGCGGACGGCTCGGCATCGCCGTCGTCTGCCTCGGCCGCACAGCCGGCCACGAGACCCATCATCGAAAGACCAATCACGAAGAAGCGGGTGATGTTCATGACAATCTCCTGTCCCGCCTCCAGCACGACGCGGTCCATCCGCCCGGGACCGCGTCCGGTGCGCGATCGCCGGAGAAAATAGGCAGGGCGCAGCGGATCGCGCGCGGACCCGGGAGCCGGTGGGTACCACCGCCGACCCGTCGCCGGGCCCAAGGCGGTTACTTCGCCCAGCGAGAGCTGCCTAGCTCACGCCGAGGAGCTTGTTCATCGACGCCTCGTCGGCGGGCGTGAACGGATACTGGTCGAACTCCGAGGACGCGACCCACTTGAACGCGCTGACGGCGCGCGGCGACAGCGCGCTCTCCGGCGACGACAGCGTGCACTCGTACAGGAACAGGTCGACGACGTAGTGCTCGTACGGGTGGCTCACGAAGGAGATCAGCTTGCCGACGTCGATGTCGACACCGAGGCGATGCTGGAGCTCCCGCTTGAGCGCCTGCGGATCGGTCTCGCCGGCCTCGACGCGCCCGCCCGGGAACTCCCACATGAGCGGGAGGACCGCGGTCGCACGACGCTGCGTGATCAGGTAGCGGCCGTCCTTCTCGACCACGGCCGCGACGACGCGGATGGTGCGAGGCGGCCGCGCCGCGGTGGTCATCAGACTGCCACGCGGAAGAGCTGCTGTCCCATCAAGAGGACATCCCCGCCCTTGATCTCGGTCTCCTCGCGGAGACGGAAGAACGATCCGTTCGAGCTGCCGAGATCGGTCAGCATCAGCCGGCCGTTCTCCCACGTGAGCCGGCAGTGGAGGCCGGACACGTAGCCGTCCTCGGGGAAGAGCACGTCGCCGCGCTCGCGGCCGAGGTGCACGCCGGTCTCGGGGATCGGGAACGCGTTGCCCGTGACGTCGCGACCGATGACGAGCGCGATGCGCCCGACGTAGCCCTTCGACGGCGAGCCGAGACGCTCGACGCCGTCGGGGCCCGGCGGCTCCGGGCTGAGCGGCTCGAACTTGATGATCTCCTGGCCGATGCGGAACATGTCGTTCGGCTTCAGCTCGACGGGGACGTCGCGAACGAGCTTCTTGTAGACGCCGTTGAGCGATGCCTCGTCCTTGACGGTGATCTTGCCGCCCGCCTGCTTGAACGTCGCGTGGCGCGGCGAGAGGTAGCTGTCACCGGCGAAGATCGCCCCGGTCTCGCGGCCGATCGTGATGGTGCCCGGCGGGAGCGTGTAGCTGCCGGCTTCGCTGCCGTCGGCACGGAGCGCGGTGAGGACGACGCCTCCGCCCTGCGCGACGGGCGCGACGGCGGCGGGCGCGGGGGCCGGCTTCGCCGCAGCGGGCGTGAGGCGGAAGCCGCACGATCCGCAGAACAGGTTGTTCGGCGCGTTCATGTGCCCGCACTGGGGGCAGGGCGACGCGGCGCCGGCCGCAGCCGCGGGCGGGCTGGACGGCGCGCCGACGGCGGGGGGAGCCGCCGCAGACACCGGCGGTGCCATCGGAGCCGGGGCGGGCGCCGGCACGGGCGCGGCCGCGGCCGCGGACACCGGCGGAGCCGCGTGGGGCGCATGACCACCGCTTCCCGCGGCCTCTTTCGTGCCGTGGGAGGGCGTCTGCGGAGTGAACGGTTTCGGAGCCGCATCACGCGGGAGCTCGGCACCACACCCCAGGCAGAACTTGTAGTGGTCTTGGTTGTCCTTGCTGCACTTGGGACAGGTGATCAAGGAATCCCTCCGGACGCATCGCGGAGTATCTGGCGCCGTGTCCCTAGGGTCAAGAAGACCCGCCCCAAGGGGGCGAAAAAGCTCGGCTCATCGCTTGTGGGGGGGCGCGGTCGGGGCGCCCGCGATCCCGTCCTTCGCGACGGTTTTCGCGTGGGATGCCCCGTTCGCATGGCCCTCCCCGTGCGGATGGGGCTTGGCCGGGTGGCCGAGCGGGTCGAGCTCGCGGAGGTACTTGCCTACCCGCTTCTGGCGCAGGCCGGCGAGGGACGCCAGAGCTTGTTCGCGCGCCTCGGCGGGGAGGCCGCGTGCCTTCTGGACGGTCTCGATCGCCACGTCGACGTCGTGGAGCTCGCCGAGCCGCTTCTGGAACACCGTCGCCGGCTCGAGCATCGCGCGCGCGTCGATCGGCAACGCGTCGGCGAGCAGCTCGATCGAGTAGCGCAGCTCCTTGTAGGCGATGCGCAGCTCGTGGAGGCCGAGGACGTCGGTGACCTCCACGTCGCGCCGGGCCTCGACCCGGCGGCGCGCCCGCTCGACGGTGCGCCGCGCGAAGCGGGCGAGCTCCAGATCGCGATCGGGGTCGATCGGGAACACGAGCAGCGCCTTCATCATGACGCGCGCGCGATCGAGATCGCCGCGCTCGATGCGCGTGATCACGACGCGCCGGAGCTTCTCCTCACGCGTCTTCCGGTGCGCGAGCCACGCGCCGAAGGAGGGGTGATCGCTCGCGTTCTCGAGCGTCTCCTCGAGGACCTCCTCGTCGCGCAGGTCGCCGGTGGCGCGCATCACGTCGGCGAACGCGCGCCGGACGCAGTCCGTGTGCCACCGGCCGAAGAGCCGGCGCGACATCTTGAGCAGCGTCCGCATCCGACGAATGGCGACGCGCATGTCATGGATCGCCTCGTCGTCGCCTCCGTGCTGCACGACGCGCGGGACGGTCTTCACCAGCGCCGCGTCGAGATCGCGGAGCTTCTTCGAGACGTACGCGGCGGCGGGAAGGGCGGTGTGGCTCACGAGGGGGTCCGGAGCAGATGGACGATCGTGATCGGCTTTCTGCCGCGTGTCTTCTGAAATGTCCGGCGGACGGCGTGGCGCGCGTGCTCGGCGAGCGTGTCGTCGGTTGCAGGGAACGGGGCCTCCGCGATCGCGCGGCGGACCGCGGCACCGACCTCCGCGAGCTCCGAGGCGTTCACTTCCTCGTCGAGCACCCCGCGCGTCGAGATGCGTACGTCGACCGCGGTGCCGGCCCGATCGACGACCACGCTGCAGAACGCGGCGCCGTCCTCGGCGAGGACGGTGCGCTGGCGGAGGACGTCGTTCGGCACCTCGCGGCCGTTCCAGACGTGGACGCGACCGGTGGGCATCGTCGGGCCGAGCGTGAGCTTCCCGGCTTGGAGCTCGAGCACGCGGCCGTTCTCGATCACGGCCACCTCCTCGACGCCGGTCTCGCGCGCGAGCTCGGCGTGCCGCGTGAGGTGATGGATGGTGCCGTGGACGGGCACGAACGCGCGCGGCCGCACGAGCTCGATCATCCGCCGCTGCTCGGCGCGGTGCGCATGGCCGCTCACGTGCACACCGCGATCGGTGAGGCGCGTCTTCACCGTGCACCCGCGGCGGATCAGCATGCCGAGGATGGCGTGCACGTCGGGCTCGTTGCCCGGGATCGCGCGCGCCGACATGATGATCGTGTCGCCCGGGCCGACCTCGAGCATCGGGTGGTCGCCGCGTGCCAGACGCGCGAGCGCGGCGCGCTCCTCGCCCTGGGAGCCGGTCGCGATGGCGAGGATCTTCGAGCGTGGCAGCTCCCGCGCGAGCGTGTCCGGCCGGACGAGGTCGTCGGGCCAGGGCAGGTAGCCCGTCCCTCGCGCGACGCGCGCGTGCGTGCCGACGCCGCGCCCGAGGAGCACGACGTGGCGGCCGGCGCGCCGGGCGATCTCGCCGAGCAGCCGGAGGCGATGCACGTTCGACGCGAACATCGAGACGACCACCGCGCCGTGGGCCTGCATGACCAGGCGCTCGAGCGTCTCGCCGACCCCCGCCTCGCCGCCGGCCTCCCCCTCCACGTCGACGTTCGTCGAGTCCGAGAGGAGCAGCGAGACGCCGTCGTCGCCGAGCTCGCGGAGGCGCGCCTCGTCGAAGTGCTCGCCGTCCGGCGGCGCGGGATCGAACTTGAAGTCGCCCGTGTGGATCACGAGCCCCTCGTCGGTCCGGATCGCGAGGGCGGTCGCGTCGGCGATCGAGTGCGTGACGCGGATCGGCTCGATGCGGAACGAGCCCACGGTGAACGGCTCGCGCGGGCGCGTCTCGACGAGCCGCGCGTGCTCGAGGACCTCGTGCTCGCCGAGCCGCTCGCGCACGAGGCCGAGCGCGTACGGCGGTCCCCAGATGGTCACGTCGTGGCGCTTGAGGAGATAAGGCAGCGCGCCGATGTGGTCCTCGTGGCCGTGGGTCACGACGACGCCGGCGATGCGCTCGGCGAACGTGTCGAGCGGGCGGAAGTCCGGATGGACGACGTCGATGCCGAGGCCGCGATCGTCGAAGGTCACGCCGCAGTCGACGAGGATGGCCTCGCCGCGCTGCTCGATCGCGAGGCAGTTCATGCCGACCTCGCCGAGGCCTCCGAGCGGTAGCAGACGCACCACGCCTCCGCGTCTAGCACGGCCCGGGCGTGCTATGTACGGGCCCGACATGCCCGTCGCGCCGTCACGTCCGCCGTCGCCTCAGCCGGGGCTCGAGAACAAGCGCTTCCTCATCGTGACGGGGAAGGGCGGCGTCGGGAAGACCACGGTCTGCGCCGCCGAGGCGCTCGCGCTCGCGCAGAAGGGCAAGCGCGTCCTCGTCGCGATGTGCAACGCGAAGGAGCGCCTCTCGGCGATGTTCGGCTCGCAGCTCGTCGGCTCCGAGGTGATCTCCGTCGCGCCGAACGTCTGGGCGGTCAACATCGACCCGGAGGTCGCGCTCGAGGAGTACGGGATGATGATGTTGAAGTCCCGTGCACTCTACAAGCTCCTGTTCGACAACCGGTACGTGCGCACCTTCTTTCGCGCGGTGCCCGGCATGCAGGAGTGGACGATGCTCGGCAAGGCGTGGTGGCACACCACCGAGCTGCGCGAGGACGGCACGCATCGCTTCGACGTCGTCATCCTCGATGCGCCGGCCACCGGTCACGGCCTCGACATGCTGCGCGTGCCGAAGGTCATCCTCGACGTCGTGCCGCCGGGGCTCCTCCGCCGCGACGCCGAGCGCGCCTGGCAGATGTTCCAGGACCCGGAGCTCTGCGCCGTGGTTCTCGTCACCCTGCCCGAGGAGATGCCGACCAGCGAGACGATCGAGCTGGCCGCGGCGCTCCGTGACGAGCTGAAGCTGCCGATCGGCAAGGTGGTGGTGAACATGGTGCTGCCCCCGCTGTTCGAGCGCGCCGAGCGCGCGGCGCTCGAGGCGATGGGCGCCGTCGAGGGCGAGGATGCGCCGTCGGTCGCCGTCGCCGCGGGCCGCCGTCGCGCGATGCGCGAGCGCGTGCAGGCCGAGAGCCTCCACCGCCTCTCGGAGGAGCTGCCGGTCCCGCCGTCGTTCCTCCCTCAGCTCTTCGAGGACGCCGCGCAGCCGCACGCGATCCGCGAGCTCGCGAAGCGGATGGTCTGAACGGCCGTCACTTCGGGCGGCGCGCCGTGTAGACGTGCGAGGCGCGCTCGAGGAGGACCACGCAGTCGTCGTCGGACGCCCACGTGACCGCGTCGGGCTGGTCGGTGGAGAGCTCGCGCACGTGGATGCCCGCGCCGAACTCGTCCTGCTTCGACGGACGGCGCGCGACCCACACGTCGGCGAGGCCGCGACCGCCAGGCCTGTTCGACGCGAAGTACATCACCGTCTCGCTCCGGTTCAGGACGGGCCGGCTGTCGCTCGCGCCGTCGACCCAGATGTTGGGGACGTAGCTCGACGTCGTGGAGAAGCCGTAGGCGTTCACGGTCGCGCGCCGGATGCGGCCGACGACGGTCGCGTCGCCCTCGTAGCGCGAGAAGTACGCCATGTCGTCGGCGTCGACGAAATGGGCGCCCGGCCCGCTGGCGACGTCGAACTTCTCGGGCGCACCGAACGGCTCTGTCGTGCTGCTGCGCGTCGCCTTGTAGTTCGACTCGAGCGTCCAGAAGTACAGCTTGAGGCCGCCGGCGGTGAGCGAGAGGTACGCGTCCGGCGTGGGCGTCACCGGCTCGTCGACGATCGAGCCCCACGCCGCGTCGCGCGACGGACGCCGCGCGTGGCGGAGGATCCAGTCGCTCTTGGCCGTGTCGAAGCGCAGGTAGAAGGCCTCGAGCTCGTCGCTCGACATGATCGCGGCCTTCACGAAGTCGGCCTGGGGATCGAACTCGGTCACGAGCGTGGGCGCGTCGAACGGCTTGGCCGGATCGCAGCGTGACGTGGGCTCCTCGGGCCCGCTGTCGGCGGGGAGGCCGCCGTCGCTCCGCCCGCCCGAGTCCTTCGTCGTCTTGCCCCCGTCGAGGTCGGGCGGCGCGCTCTCGTCCGCGAGCCCGCCGAGGTCCGCGCATGCCGCGCCGATCGCGGCCGCGGACAGCGAGAGGACGATGCGGCGGAACCCGAGCCCCACGTCCTCATCCTAGCGTCACGCCGGGTGCGCGACGACCTCGGCGTGCTCGATGCGATCCAGCCGGAACTGCCGGCGCTCGTTCTTCGAGAGGTCGAAGGCGTTGATGCGCGTCTCGGTCCGCTCCATCACTACGCTCTCGATGCGCACGTCCCGCGTCGTCTGCACGAAGCTCCCGTCGCGGTAGGTGATGCGGAGGACCTGCTGCTCGAACCACGCGCGCTCGAGCGCGGCGCGTACCGACTTCTTGATCGGCAGCGCCGGGATGCCGACGAGCTGCAGCTCCTTCATCCGACCGACGAGCTCGCGCTGCGCCGACGACGAGAGCGCGCCCCGCACCTTGTCGAGCGCACGGTCCAGCGTCTCGGTGAAGGGCAAGAGGCGCATCTCGATGGCGAACCGACCGAGCGCGACGAGGAGCGCGGCCTCGCGCGCGGTGAAGTTCACCGGCGGCAGCGAGTAGCTCTTGTCGAGCGCGTAGCCTCCCCCGCGACCGCGCTCGGCGCCGACCGGAAGGTGGGCGGCGCGCAGGGTGTCGAGATCGCGGTAGATGGTGCGGACGGTGACGCCGAAGCGCTCGGCGAGCTGCTCGGCCGTCACGCCCGTCCGGCGGGCGCGGAGGTGCTCGGCGAGGGCGAAGAGACGCTCGGTGCGGTTCACGCGGACAAATCTGACATGATGCTGACATGTCGTCGAGCCATGTTGTCCGGCATGAACGAACGGAACCTCGTCTTGTGCGAAATCGGAACGACCGGCATCGAGGGGCTCGAGACGTACTCGCCCTTCTGCTTGAAGGTGCACCGGGCGCTCCGTGCCGCGGGCCTGCCGTACACCTCGCGGCACGGCCGGATGCCGGCGGACTTCCGGGCTCTGAACCCCGCGGCCCAGGTCCCCGTCCTGCTCGTCGACGGCGAGCCGGTCTGCGACTCGACCCGCATCCTCGCGCGCATCGCCGAGCTCGCGCCGGGCGCGCTCGAGCCGAGGGATCCGCGGGCGCGCGCGGAGGCGTGGCTCTGGGAGGAGTGGGCGGACCGCTCGCTCGGGCCCTTCGTCGTCGCCGCGAGGTGGGCCGACGATCGCAACTGGCCGGCCCTCCACGAGGCGTTCTTCGGCAAGGCGCCCTGGCTCGTGCGGAGGGTGATCGCGCCGAGGATCCGCAGGCGGGTCGTCGCGGGGCTGTCGCGCGACGTCCTCCGCGCCGGCCACGAGGCGCTCTGGGCCGATTTCCGCCGCATCCTCGACCTGCTCGAGGCCCGCGCGCCGATGCGCGGCTTCTGGAACGGCGACGCGCTCACCGTCGCGGACGTCGGCCTGTTCGGCCACCTGCGCGCGCTGCGCACCGAGCTCACCCGCTGGCAGTCGCGCGAGATCGAGCTGCGCCCCGTGCTCGTCGACTGGCTCGACCGTGTCGACGCGAAGACCCGCGGTCCGCGCGAGTCCGTGGTCCCCCTTCGACGCGCGAGTTGACGTCGCGGCCCGGGCGGGCGATTCCTCGCTCGTGCCCTACACGTACCCGTACCCGCGTCCCGCCGTGGCCTGCGACGTCGTCGCGTTCACGATGCGCGGAAACGATCTCCGGGTGCTGCTCATCCAGCGCAAGGACGCGCCGTTCAAGGGCCTGTGGGCACTGCCCGGCGGGTTCGTCAACGAGAACGAGCCGCTCGAGCGGGCCGCGGCGCGCGAGCTCAACGAGGAGACCGGGATGTCCGGCGTCCGCCTCGAGCAGCTCGGCGCATTCGGCGATCCCGGGCGCGATCCGCGCGGGCACACGATCAGCATCGTCTACATGACGCTCCTCCTGACGGAGGGGAACGTCACCGCAGGCGACGATGCCTCCGCCGCGGAGTGGCATCCGTTCCGCTCGCTGTCGCTGAGCGCCGTCCCGCCTTCGGCGTCGATCCCGCCGCCCCCGAAGCGCGGAGGGAAGGGGGGCATCAAGGCCGCGGGCCCGGTGCGCCTCGCGTTCGACCACGCGAAGATCCTCACGAAGGCCTACCGGCGGCTGCTCATGCACCTCGACGATCCGGTGCGCGATCCGGCGGCCTTCGACCTCGTCCCGCCGCGCTTCACGCTCGCGGAGCTGAAGCACGCCTACGAGGTGATTGTCGGGCAGAAGCTGACGCCCGCGCACTTCCGCAAGCTCGTCGTCGATCGGGGGCTCGTGGTGCCCGTGTCCTCGAAGCCGACGAAGAAGGCGGCCGAGCAGCTCTATCGGTGGAACCGGCCGCGCTGAAATGAGCGAAGGCGGCGAGCCGGCCTCCGCGTGGAGGGGCCCACCGCCTTCGTGCGTCGCGGGACGCTCGCTCAGCCCTTCTTCAGGTTCTCGAGCGCGAAGTCCCAGTTCGCGAGGTTCGCGAGGATCGTCTCGACGAACTTCGGCCGGAGGTTCCGGTAGTCGATGTAATAGGCGTGCTCCCAGACGTCGACGGTGAAGAGCGCCTTCTTGCCGTGCTTCATCGGCAGGTCGGCGTTCGACGTCTTCATGATCGAGAGCTTGCCGCCGTCGAGGACGAGCCACGCCCAGCCGGACCCGAACTGGGTGACGGCGGCGTTGGTGAACTCCTCCTTGAACTTGTCGAAGGACCCGAAGTCGCGCGTGATCGCCTGCGCGAGGTCGCCCGTCGGCTGGCCGCCGCCGTTCGGCTTGAGGCAGCTCCAGAAGAACGTGTGGTTGTACACCTGGGCCGCGTTGTTGAAGACGCCGCCGTCGGAGCTCATGATGATCTCCTCGAGGCTCTTGTTCGCCTCGGGCTTGCCCTCGAGCAGCTTGTTGAGGTTCGTCACGTAAGCGTTGTGGTGCTTGCCGTGGTGGTACTCGAGCGTCTCCGCGGACATGTGCGGAGCAAGAGCGTCCTTCGCGTAGGGCAGGTTCGGCAGGGTGAAGGCCATGGCCGGTTTTCTCCTTATGGGGTCCGGCACATTAGGGCGACCCGGCGCGCTTGGAAAGGCCGAGCTCGCTGCGGCCTCGTGCCCGGTCTCAGATCGCGAGCTCGAGGAGCGGCCGCTCGCCCTCCGGGACCGTCACCAGCGTGCAGTCGCCGGGGCCCTCGTCCTCCCAGACGAGCGAGGTGAAGTCGCTCTCGTGATCGAGCGCGAGGATCGGGTGATGCCACGTGCCCGGGTGGTATGCGACGCCCTGACGCGCGGTCGCCACGAACGCGCGAAGCGTCGCGAGATCGGGCACGTCGCCCTTCGTGCGCTCTCCCACGAGCACGACGTAGCGCTCGGCGTTCATCGGCACGATCACCTGCGTGGTGAGCGGGTGCTTCTCGAGGATCTCGACCCGCAGCGGCCACACGAGCCGAGGGGAGCAGCGGAACAGGCAGAGGTTCAGACGCGACTTGCCCGGCCGCAGGTCCTCGACCGCGCCGAGCCAGTTGAAGCGCTTCGCGGTACCCTGGTTGGCGGGCTTGCCCTCGACGTCCGTGCGGTCGCCGGAGATGACGTAACCGAACGGCGCGAACGCCTCGGGGGTGAGCGGCTCGGTGCGGATCGTCGCGGGCATCGCGCGACGATCCATACCACGCCGGCGCGCGCGCTCAGTTCATCCGCGTCGCCGTCACGAGCAGCTCGTAGGTCTGCGTGTCGTCCGCGACGCGCGAGACGAGCGCCGGTGCGCCGGGCCGCGCGAGCACGCTGCCGTGCGAGACGACCTTGCGGACGCTCGTGCTCTCGCTCGCGGACAGCTCGGTCGAGACGTCGACGAGCAGATCGTCCGGCGCGCGCTCGCGCACGTGCGCCTTCACCTTGAGGCCGACGTCCTGGCGCGGCGTCGGTCCGCCCGGCTGGAGGCTCGGGAGCGGGACGTTCTTGCCGACCATCATCTCGCCGGTGTCGCGATCGGTGACCTGGATGGTGAACGTCGTCGAGGGCGACGTCGCCGCGGAGTCCCTCGCGCGCAGGGCGAAGTCGAGGCGATAGACGGCGCGGTGGTCTTCGTTCTTGGCGGTGGCGACGCGTGCGGTGGGGGCGACGGTGCGGGCGCATCCAGCTCCGGAGACGAGGGCAACGAAGGCGACGATCGAGAGAGTCAGACGCATGGATTCTCCTTTGCGCCGCCCTCGAGCAACGGCCGTGCCCTCGCTCGCCCTCGCGCGATCGCGCGCTTGCGGCCGCGCTCGGGGCGAGCACACGACATCGTGTCGAGGGCCCGCGCGGCGCGTGACGAAACGTCAGTCGGCTGGGCGCTCGCGTGCGAAGGCGAGCACGTGCCCGTCGCGATCGAGCGAGTAGGCGACGTCGTGGCCCCAGTCGCGCGAGGCGAGCGGCGAGAGCTCGCGCGCGCCGGCCGCGAGCGCGCGTGCGTGGTACGCGGCGGGATCGTCGACGAGGAGATAGACCTCGGCGCGCGGGACGCCCCGGGCCCGACCGGGATCGGGCAGCCCCTCGCCGAGCAGCCGCCTGATCCCGGCCTCGGGCATGAGGCCGAGCACGGCGCCGCCGATCTCGAACTCGGTCATGCCGGCGACGTGAAGCCGCGGCGCGACGCCGAGCGTCTCGCCGTAGAAGGCCGCGCTCGCCTCCTGACTCTCGACGTAGAGGATCGCGTGGAGCATCATCACGGACCCAACGATACGAGAGCGCGGGGCGTGACGAGGCGTCAGTCGTGCGGCTCGATCGGGCCGCCGGCGTCACGCCAGGCAGGCAGACCGCCCTCGAGCGTCGCGACGTTGTGGATGCCCATCTCCTTCGCGCGCTCCGCGGCGAGCGCCGAGCGGCCTCCGCTCTTGCAGTAGAAGACGATCTCCCTGCCCGACCTGAGGACGGGCAGGTGATAGGGCGTGGTCGGGTCCATGTGGAACTCGAGCAGCCCGCGCGAGGCGTGGACCGCGCCGGCCACCTTGCCGGTCTCGCGGAGCTCCGGCTCGTCGCGGACGTCCACGAACACGACGTTCGGATCCTTCGCGCGCGAGACGATCTCCGACGCCTGGTACGTCTTCACCCGAGACTTCGCGTCGGTGACGTAGTCCTTCGCCGTCTTCGTCATGCTCCACCTCCCGCGCCGATGATCGGACCGCGCCCTGCGGAGGGCGACGATGTTCCGTGCGCCTTGCAGAGAATTAACGCGGGCGGCAGGCGAGCGCGGTGCGATGGCGCGGGGCGCGGGGAGAAAATCGCGCGCGCCGCCTTGACGAGGCACGTGCTCGATCGTAATGAGCGTTAACTCACTGAGTGTTTGCTCATCATGACGCCCCGGGCCGCCCAGAAAGCGCAAACTCGTAGGAGAATTGTGGAAATCGCGCGCCGCCACGTCGTCATGCGTGGGGCGCTCGCGCTGCGCACCGCGGACGTCGCCCGCGAGGCGGGCGTCTCGCACGGCGCCGTGTTCGTCCACTTCCCCTCGCGCGAGGAGCTCGTGCGCGCGGTGCTCGAGGAGATCGGCCGCGAGCTGACCGACCGCCTCTACGCGCTCGGGCACACGGGGGCGACGCTCGGTGAGCTCCTGCGCGCGCACGTCACGAGCCTGGCCGACTGCGAGGCCGAGTACCGCCGCCTGCTCGTCGAGGAGCCCTCGCTCTCGGACGAGGAGCGCCTCCCGTTCGTGGGCGTGCAGTCCGCCATCTCGGCGCACATCGCCCACGTCGCGACCCGCGAGATGGATGCAGGCACGATCCGCCGGATGCCGGTCCACCTGCTCTTCAACACGTGGATCGGCCTCCTGCACCACTACGTGCTCCACCCCCAGCTCTTCGCGCCGACCGGCTCGGTCCTCGCGACCCACGGCGAGACGCTCGTACGTCACTTCCTTTCCCTCGTGGAAAACCCCCAGCCCCACGGAGACGATCGATGAACACCTGCATCAGCTGCGGAATGCCCCTGCGCTCACCCGAGGACCACGCCAAGGGCGACGCGACGAAGACGTACTGCAAGCACTGCGCGCGCGAGGACGGCTCGATGAAGAGCTTCGACGAGGTGCTCGCCGGCATGAGCATGTTCCTCCAGACCACCCAGGGGGTCGACGCCGACGCGGCGAAGAACATGGCGCGCGGGATGCTGGCGAAGATGCCGGCATGGACCGGGCACTGAGCCCGGCACGGAGGCCCGCATGACCATCGCAGACCAGCTCTCCTCCGCGCGTGGAGAGCGCGGGCAAGCGGCGAACGTCGCCGTCGCACGACGGTGCGTCCGCGATCCGAGCCTGCTCGAGGACATCGCTGCGGCGCTTCGCGAGGGGCCGCCGCGCCTCGCCGCGGACGCCGCCGAGGTGCTCACGAAGGTGGCCGAGGAGAAGCCGGAGCTCGTGGTCCCGCACCTCGATCTCTTGCTCGCGGGCGTTCGCCACCGCAACGGGCGCGTGCGATGGGAGTCGGCGCACGCCGTCGCGCTCGTCGCTCCCCACGCGGCGCGCCGCATGGAGAAGGAGCTCGACGCGCTCGCGGGGATCTTCCGCCGCGATCCGGGCGTCATCGTGCGCGACTACGTCCTCGACACCATCGCGGCGGTGGGCACGAGCAGCGGGAAGTCCGCTCCGGCGGCCTTCGCCCTCCTCGAGGAGGCGCTGCCGGCGCGAGGCGCGAAGCACGCGGCACGCGCCCTCGCGGGCATGGCCCGGATCGTCGCACGCCACCCTTCGCTCGCGGTACGGGCGCGCTCGCACGCGGAAGCGCTCGGAGGCCACGCGAGGCCGAGCATCGCGAAGGCCGCACGCGCGCTGCGAAGGCAGCTCGCTTCGTGAAGGCTCGCGGGCGGATCACGCTCGAGGGGTACGAGACCGCGCGCATCGTCAACGTCCACCGGCACGTCGACGGCGGCTGGTTCTGGTCGAAGTACAGCGCGCACCCCTACGTGGGCTGCGCGGCGGGCTGCTCGTTCTGCTACGAGCGCGGAGGCAAGTACGTCGGGCGGCGCGATCCGCTCGACTTCGATCGCACGATCCGCGTGAAGGTCAACGCCGTCGCGCGCCTGCGCCGCGAGCTCTCGCGGCTCCCCGTCGATGTGCTCACGACCGGCGACTGGCAAGTCCCCGCGG